>JAABUO010008502.1_pt1 | contig 11599 bp, 18 predicted proteins | sample 5559291 | NCBI WGS metagenome assembly JAABUO01 (sample SAMN10711878, study PRJNA513372) | rock metagenome | isolation source: Antarctica rocks | place: Antarctica: Victoria Land, Finger Mt sud | reverse complement strand
ACACACACACACACACACACACACACACACACACATATGTGCACTGGGACCAAGCTGGAAGAAGCAGAGTGCAGCAGGCCTGTAACACAGTGTGCAGCACTGTGTGCCTACCTCACAAGACCAAATTTCTGAAGCCTCTAGACCGACCTCTATAGCCCCCTTTGCCTGGCTGGTTTGGCTGCACCCTTTGTTGGCTGGCCATCTTTGGCTGCTTGCAGCTTGAGCTGATGAGGTGAAGAGGCAGGAGCCTTGGAGCCCCTTCTCTCTGCGGACAGAGCCTGAGCCTGTGCCTTATCTGCCTGCTCTGTGTGCAGACTCTTCATCCAGCTCTGCTGAATGATTGGCATTTGCACAGAGCCTGGGCCCTGGTACTTGTTTGGCTGCTGCCGTCATTCAAAGCACCAAACTTCTTCATGTAGTCCAATGGCAGAAAGCTGGGATTCCATAGTATTTGTATATATATCGGCACCAGAAGTTGCTGTGTGTTTATGTGTTGTGCTTAGCTGTAGTGCTGTGGTGAGTGATGACACTGCAGCAGTACACCAGCGCTGAAAGCTTTTCTCATGCAGCAGGTTATGTGCAACCAACTTATGAGTTTTACAGACCAGGATACTACACAGCAGGAGTTGCTCACATGTTGCTCTCTTGACCTGCTCTGCAATGCGAGCAATGCAGCAGCTGCCCCATTCACTGCACTGCTGTCCACTTCAGGAGCCATACAGCCCTCATGGAATGTCACATGTTTCGGCATAAACGCAACTTGGGGAACATTTGTCACGATTGCAACACAGACCGTGTACTTACTATTGCAAAGCAAGGCGGTTCAACAAAAGGTAAGAAGGTGCTCTTCATCATGCATATGTACCTGTGCATTGCTACTCCACATTTATCATGCATGTATGCTTGTGCAAAAATACTTGCACATGATGCTCAGTGTCGTATCATGCAGCCCCAACTAGCTGTAGGAGTCCTGAAGCTGTTTGTTGTGCGCTCTTTCAAAGCACGCTCCAAGCTTGGCTCCAGCATCTGCTCAAGTCAGCTCAAGAACAACCAGTCTTGATTGCTTGCAGAGCTAACACTGGGCTTCAGTGTCTGTTCAAAACCTTTCCTACTCATAGCAACTAGGGTCTTGTTAACACCTCCACCAAGCTGCCACATCAAATCCTGGCCGGCACCCCTGCCTTGCTGCTGCAGCAGAGCCCATCTGCCCACTTATCAGCCTACCACTCTGCTAATCAACCAAACGCCGCCAGCCAGCAACATGAAGTGGACACAGGTGATGTTCAAATTTGTCACAGGTGATGCGGTGCCTGTGGGCTGCCGAGAGACAACATAGCACAGGGCTGTGGCATCTGCATGCATATGCTGCCTACTGTGCTAGCTAACCACTGCAGCAAGATGGACACTCATGGCAAAAGTCCACAGTGTCTAAACATCGCTGCATGTGCATGCGCTTGCACTGGTGTACCTGTGTTGCATAAATGGACTGGATTGTATGCCTAAACCGAATGTCTTGTTGATGCACGCACACTTGAAAATGTTTGCCTAAGTTTTTCATTCTACATCACAGTGCATGCACACTGGCCTTTGCATCATGGCTGTGTCAATTCAGAATGGACTTGAATCCAGCTAGCTATGGTTCAGACATGCAATGCACACAGAGCCGCAACCAAATGTTGATACTCAACCTGAGTTTCAATGCTTACCCTGCCAGGTTAGCCAAATTTCCCCACTATTCACAACAACAGCAAGGAATAAGTCATCCCCCAAGCGTGAACAAACTCTCCCTTTTTGTGAGGACCTAGGTCTGTTCCGCATTCTTGTATACCGCCGCAGAGCACAGTTGCTTCACATCAATTCTGTTTGTAGTCTGCAAAGATTATGCAATTTGAAACAGATTTCTCTGAACACATGCTACATGTATGCCACTGTACCAGGCATATCTGGTCAGACAGCAGCTGGGACAGAAAAGAGCGTGATCAGTTTCTTCCACAACCTCATCAACAACACTTATGGGTAACAACCCAAGTACAGTTTCCTGCTTGTTGCTATCCACATGCTGATGCAATGCAGTACTGTCACTAGTGTCTTGGTGATCATGACTTGAGCATGAGTGCATATGTTTGTGTACTGCAAAAACAAGAACACGGCATTGACCTGCCTTTGATGCAACACCTGATAGCAAGTCATAAACTGCCAGCATACATGGTATCATTAATATCATATTGATCAATTGTATGCTATGCCCATCTGGAATGCATGCTACTGAAGTTTACAGGCACAACATACAAGAATGTCATGTTCAAGCACCACATACAAGAATGTCATGGTCAAGAGTGTTTATAATTGACGATAGTGTGCTTGCCTGATTGCTTAGCAGATCTCAATCTCCTTACTGTGCAAAACATACAAAGCAACTTTAAAAGCCAATGTCTTGAAGCTTTTGGTGCCCTGGAACACAATTTTGTCTCTGTACTCTCATTTTTGTTGACTGCACCCTCATCGGGATCCCTGCTGAATGCACTGAAATGATCCACCATTGTTTTGAATGTCTCCATTACAATTATCGATGTGTGCTAACTGAGTGTATGGGAATCCCCCCTTGCCATCTTCACAGTTTGCACTCAGCGTTCCAATAAATCTGCTGTTGTATTCAATATTTTTGCAACTTTCCTTGTATTCCTGTATGACAACACGGGTTAGCATGGCCCTTGAGATCATTGCTGCGTAGCTGCACATTGCAAGCATACCAACACATGTGTACAGCCTTAGCACATACAAACGCAAGCTTGCTTGAGCAGGTTGCACGTGTGTACCGTCAAGGCGTTGCAACGAGCAGATAGTATGGCAAGGCAGGGCGACAGACAGGCCACAGTGGCCGTTGCATTGACATTCGAAAGCACATCAGCGAGATACTGTGCACAAGCCTTTTTGTTGAGAGCTTCTTACCCCGTCTGGAGCATCGGTTCCGGATCCGTCAAGGCTGGAACCGCCGTTCAGAAGTCGTCGAGCTCCTGTCTTTGCCCCGTCTGCATCTCAGGAGGAGTAGCGTTGGTGCTCAATAACGCAGCAGGGCAAGGCGTACATCTGCGGGTGTGAGCAGTGCAAGTTTCCCTGAGACGCCAGGAAGGTCGCGCGCTGTTGTCGTGCCAGCTACGTAGGCCACCACCGACAACATGACAACCAGTGTTGAAAGTTCATCATCTTGGCGACTTGCGACGAAGACCTGGAGCAGAGACAAGCGGCACCTTAGAAAGATTCGATTGTGCCCTTTGTCTTGCAGACTGCAGCCTGATCAAGCATCACAAACGGAACTGCTGGAAGCAGTGGGTACAGTGGGAAGGTGTGTGGATGTGGCCGAAGCTGCGGATCTGGCTTCCAATGACGAGCCACGTGGGTGACGAGGTTGCCATGGGAAAACACCGGCGCGACTCGGGAAATCCGATGCCATTGTATAAACTGAACATTCCGTCGCTGCTCATGTTCGTTAATCAATAAACGTTTGCATGACAATTGGAATTCCACTAGGCTCGACAGAGGAGGCGGGCAGGGCTCATCAGCGTAGAATTGCACAACGAATGCCTTTACAAGAGGGTATAAGCGTGAAAGTGTCTTGAGTCAGAGAAACTTTGATTTAGTCCTACATAGTGAAAACAGCCACAACGCAGCATGCTATCCAATTTGGCAGTACTGACCAAGGTGATATGCTGACACACTAAGCAGCAGTGTTGAGGCCTACGCGCTTGACCACTTATAGTGAACGCTGCATTTGATAGCTGCAGCAAGACATGGTGCTGATCAACCTTCATCTCCAAGCACGGCTTGTAGACTGTGACAACGTCTTGACCACAACATCCTGAGGCCTTTGGTTGTCCCAGATTTTCAAAGCTTGGCATACACGCTTGGTGTCTGTCCTCTGCATTTCAAACTTGTCCAGATAGCGGTCTGGGTCACTGCTGCATGGGAAGACCCTTTGCCACTCATAGCTGCGAGCTGCTTCTGCCATCGTTTCATTCACCAGCTCTACCACATTGTCTGTCACACCTGGCAAATACACTAGTGATGAATGAGGGAGTGCAATCCGGTCTGCATCGCGGCGACAGCTTAGCCTTGCACACATGTCAATTGCTCTTAAGTGCCTGATTCCAGCAACAAGGGAAGGCTTTGTTGATATGATGCAAGCTGGGCTACTCAACATCTTACAGCCAGACAATACACAAGTCAAAATGGAAAAGCACACATTGACATTGTAACGTGACATTGTTGCCTGGGTCAATGCTGCATCCAGTTTTATGAATGCGGACTACAGAGAGCACTTTGCTCCCAGCAGTCTGCGCTAAAATTGCTGGTCAGACAACAAAGCCCTGCCCAGAACATGCTTGAGTGCTTGCCTGAGGCGCTAGCAACAGCACCAGCAGTAGCTGGCAGCCAGTCAGCGCTGCGTCTCATGCCCAGCTGAGATTGTGAGGTGGGCACCGTTTGAGGCCTGCTGCTGCCCACCAGGCTGCCACAGCTGGACAAGGTGCTGCCACAGCTGACAAGAGTGTGGCCACTGCTGGACAAGGTGCGGCCACTGCTGGCAAGGCTTGTGGCCCGGGACACAGGGAGACCTGTGAGGCGAGCTGTCTGCTCCAGCTTTTGCTGTGCTATGTATTCATCCCTACAGGCATCAGTAGCTCTGTTTTGGGCACAGCACAGCACAGCACAGCACAGCACAGCACAGCACAGCACAGCACAGCACGGCAAGTAAGCAGCAGATTAAGGTAGCCTTGTTTATGAGTTTGCACCTTCTGTGTGCGGCAAACATGACTGTTGAAATGTGCAGCATGCATCCAAGTGATTCAAACCTGTGTCCCTTCACCATGCACCACATCAAGGGAATGAGCCTGGCAGAAGACAAGCCAGGAGCGCACATGACACACCTGTCATATGGTACAACTCCTACTAAGTGCAACATCTGAACCACCATCTTGTGACATACCTGTCATACGGTACAACTCCTACTAAGTGCAACATCTGGGCCACCATCTTGTGCTTGAGCTGCTTGTCCAGAGGGCTGCTTGAGGACAGGTCAGGCCCGGTGTTCACCTCTATCAGCCACGCCCTCAACTTGTCGTCCAGCAGGATGTCAAATCCAAAGATCTGCAGCCAGACTGCTGAACTTCAGCCTAAGCAGCAACTCTCTGACTCTCACACTTTTGAACAACAAATCAACCTTAGTGATGACTGACCAAGGCTGAGTATCTTGTCGTCAAGCAGGATGCCAGACACCCAGATGTCAACATGCAGAGATGCAGTCAGCCAGCAACAATGTTTCCTGGCGTTTCCTTGTTGCTGCCACTGCACATCAGCGGGTGAACCCATGCACCAAAACCACTAAGCATTATGTATTTTGATTAAACATAAATGAAGATATTGATATTACCACACACAATAAGTATGTTCATATTATAATACCACCAATTGCAATAGCTGAACAATTTTACAAGGACTCTAACGGAATAGCAGCTTGAATAAAGCACGAACCAGTGTGTCATGAGCACAAGCTTGTAGAGCAGAAGGGACAACTGTGATGATCTGCGCTGTTTCAAATCTGCAAGAATGAATACGACAGAGCGCAGTTACATACAGCCATGAGATTGTGATGATGCCATTAGGATGACTGACCTCAAAGCAGTTGGTCCTGTGAGGCACATGCATCCTGGCAGCGCTGTGCAGCTCAGGTTCAGCAGCCAACACTGCAGCCATTACTAAGTCATGCACCTGCAAGAGCAGCTCATCAATTTGCCATATATTTGACGCGTAGGTTTAGAGAAGCCTGTCCTGGCAGCATTCCATATATACATGCAGATTGCATTGCATGGAGATTTGCTGCAGGTCACAGCAGCTGAAGCAAAGTCAAGTGGAGGATGTCTTGAGTTGCAGCTGGCAACTGTTTTAGCTGGTGCAACATCTCAACATCAAGCTGTGTTTGCTCGGCCTTGCTTCAGCAATGCTCATCATAGATGGTCATGAAAGCTAGCGCATGAGCATACAGCCGCAGGCATATGGGTAAAGCACACACCATGTCATTTCAGAAACAGGCATGGCATTCCATATCAGCATGGCTATGAAGCATTGTGATGACTTATACACACTTGCAATGAATGAAGGCGCTCAACAGACCTGTAATCAACAGCTGAAGGCTGCTAAGAACACAAACCAAAGCTGTTCCGGTGCAGCATCATGCATGCTCTTGCATGTGTCTCAGGCATGTGACTAACCTGGGACCAAATGCCCTGCCATTGTACGCCACACTGTCCCTCCAGATGTTCCTGCAGTGCTCGCAAGCTCCATTTAGAACCCACCCCATCACAGTCAGCATCTTTGTTGGCAACGAAGCCCGGCTGGTGCTTGTTGATGCTGTAGTTGGTCACATGCACACACCGCCGCCTGCAACAGCAGCAGCACATTGTCAGCTCCTCCACAGCACTTTCAACAAATGGACAGGCATGACAGATGCATGCTGCACATAGTGCAAAGAATCACAGCCTCTGCTGTCTCAGCTCCTGTGTATAATACTTTGCAGCAGCAGGTAGTCTCACATCATGATTGAGAGGAATGCACTCAAACATTGAGGGAGTCATGTTTGAGGGTTCTAGTTGATTACAATCACACATGGCTGAATATTTCAAAGACTGAAGCAGAGCTGGTCTGGACTTGACGATGCCTGCTCAAGCATCATACTGAGACAGAAGTCAAGAGTGGGGGATGACACATGTCACTAGCAGAACTCGGACTTCTCAGCATGAGCAGCAAAGACCACTCAACCTACTTGAGCTTGCTCTTATGCAGTGAGAAGCGCTCGGAGGCAAATCTGACCAGGCCCTCCTCATACAGGTACACCCTGAGAGGGTTCAGGCAGGTGACCACCACATACACCCTCAAATCATACTGCACATACATAACACCTGTATCAGTCACTTTAGGTATACAAGTCCTTATGCAAACATGTCCAGCAGGCAGGGCAGAATCGGGCAAAGCAGGGGCAGGGCATGATTGGGCTGGGCAGGGCAGGGCAGGGCATGGCATGGCAGGGCAGGGCAGGGCAGGGCAGGGCAGGGCAGGTCAGGGCAGGGCGTGCGCAGGTGGTAGGTGACCTTGAGGCCGTTGATGGTGTGTGGGTTGCTGATGTAGTGTTGCACCAGGCAGGCTTTGTCTGGGGGGATGCTACTGGGGTCTGGCACCAGCTTGATACCCCTCCCTCTAGATGACGCCACAGGCTACAACCAGTACCAGTGTGACAGGTGATCATTGACATACATTGACACACACAGGCATGCACAAAATATAGCTTTTCTACTAAGCTACTGTCTGCAAAAGAGGGCACTTGTCACAGATGCCTTGGAGATGGTCAGGACTGCACGCAAAACAAGTTGATCCTTCAGGAGGCACCACAAAAGCTAGACATACACAGGCGTGCGCTATGTGCTGTCTCTATGTGGTTCCATCCTCATGAGCTCATGCACCCTATAAGCGCGTTAATGCTCATGAGGCAAGCACTGCTTAAGTATGCAGTTTGGCTGCTGCATCATGACTTTCTGTAGGTACTGTCAGTTGCATCACAACCCACCAGGCGAGTCAGAAGAGACCCTCAATGGGCATGAGACTGTGCATCCCTTGCATTCACACTCCTGTAACAATATGCTCACCTTCTGAATGTACAGCTGGTCAGGATGAGCAGCAGCATACTGCTTCAGCTCCTGCCTATCCCGGGGCAGAATATAAAACTTGGGGATGACATCAAAGAAGGTGCCCCTCATGCGCTTGGCCCGGGCCAGGTTGGTGTACAGCTTGTCCTTGCGCCCCAGCTGCCAAGTCCCCGGAAAGTGATTTGCCTACAGGGCCATGCTAAGTCAAAGGACACCCCAAATAGCCTGATTGTGAGACATGTCAAGTTTTAGGCTTTAGACACGAGTTTGACTTTTTGAGTTTTCCCCAGAAGGTGATTTGTAGGTATAAGGGACATGCTGAGACGCCTGTGTAAGACACGTCGACTTTGAGGCTTTAGACATGCCTGTCAATGCAGTCCATGTTAGTCTGTGTGATCCAAACCCTTCATGTAAAGCATGATAAAGTGTGCACCTTTCAGCCAGTATACTAGATGCTTTTGGTTCAACACCACAGTTGTAGGCGTCAGCTATGCAGTGCCATCTGGCGTGTCAGGTACTGACCTAGCAGAGCAGTGCAGAAAACCTAGCAGATATTGGCTCCCAGTTTTGCGGATGCAATTTGTTTCTCTGTGCAAAGTTGTCCACAGGCATGCATGGCAAATGGCAGGTCTCTCTCCAGGTGTCAAACTTTACAACAGGCTGGCAGATTGCAACTCTGGTCATAGCATGTTAGAAAGGACACGATGTGCTGGGCAAGCTTTGGCAGGTCATGAACATGTATATAGGTACTAGGGCTCATTTAAGGTCTAGGTTTCATTTAGGGCTTTATGTAATCCTTGAACCAAAAGCTGAGCATGGGGACCAGACAGAAATGGCATACCCGTTGAAACTTGGTGAGAGAAGAGTAAGCTTCTGGCTTCAGTGCTTTGGACCACAAGACATTCCAGTGAGCCTTGCTAGTGCGTTTAAAGCCAGCCTTTTGAAAGGCTGCCCTAACTGCATTGTTGGCAATGCCAGCATACTTCACTCGCACTGACAGCTCTCTGCAGCACCACAAAAACTATGTACAAAGACATTGCCACAATATGGTCAGCATCCACCGCTGAAAGCAGACGCTTGCAGTGTTGACTATGAAATCAGCCCACTGGCATGCTTGCCTGGCATGTCACAGCCAAGCAGTCAAGCTAAGACAGTAAATATGACAGACACATCAGTCGATGGCAATTGTGATGTCTCGGTCTGCCTTGCTGCAAGCCAAGCAAGATCAACAGAAGGTAGCCATGGGGTGCTTATGGGGATGGCATGCAGACAGCAGCAGCAAGCAGAGGTATGGGGGTGTGTAGCAAAAGGAAAAAAGAAGGAAAGTGCCTGCCAGTTGCAATCATGATGCAAGCCTTTGTCAGTCAGCTGAAGGTTCAGCAGCAGTGACAGCTCGAATACGATCCTAACATCGACAAGGCCATACTTCAGTATTGGCTAGATGCCTGAAGTCTGAGGCAGTCTAGACCTGGTCCTACCTGAGGGGTGTCAGACTGGACTCAGGACCCGCCTCTGGCCCTATTCCCACAAAGGCAACTGTTGGTGCCATGCCCATCAAAGAAGGGGTCATCAAAGGGCAGGCTTTCCCTGGATCCACCAATAGGCTGCCTGTCAGCTCTGCATCCCCAATGCTTGATGATGCATCTGTCAAAGCCTGACATGTGTCCACCGAGAAGCAGTCATCCATGTCCTGGCCAAGTATGCTGGTTGGATCATGTGCTGAGTCACCACAAGAGCTGCTGCTTGATGAGCAGTCCAAGGCTTGGTCATCATCTGACTCAGATCCTGGATTTACTGACTGCTGCAATGATTTGTGCTTGTGCTAGTCCGCAGGTGGCGTTGAGAGAGCGGTGCTTGCAGACAAAGACAGAAGCTCGGGCTGAACTGACGTTGGGCATTGAGGAAGCAGATAGCCTGTAGTCGGTTTAGCCACTGGGAGGGAGGGCTGCAACATCTGACCCAGCTGATGCTGCCGGCACAAAGCTGCGCTTGTGAGGTTGGCATCTGCCTTTACGGGAGCTTTTGCTGTCATCTGCACAAAGCCCAACGACTGTTTGGGAGGCTGTTCAGATGTGCGGACCTGACTGGGCAAAGCCAGGGAATCTGAGGACAAACGCCTTCGGTGATTCTCTAGCAACACAGCTGCAGTGGCTGGCGGCCTGAGCTGTGCGTTGGCATTGGGGCTGGTGAGTGGTCTGTCTAGGTAAGTGTGCAGGTTGCAAGAATGCAGTGCAGACACCTGACGGGCTTTGGGCCCCTGATTGGCTCTGGGATAAGCATTGCTGCCAAGAACAGAAGATGTTTGCCGAACTGCAGGTCCAACGGCGGTACTGGTTGAGCGGGGAAGTCTTAGGTCCGCTGCGCGTTTGCGTGCAATTACTGTTGCCAGATTAACGGCATCGCAGCTTGCTCGAAGATCCCAAGACGCCTTGGTAGACAACCCTTGTTTAGAGCGGGACACTGGTCGACTCCCTTGTACTGCAAGGTCGACAGCATTGGATGTGGTGACTGCAGCTTTGCAGCTCCAGACATCCGTTTTGCGGGTATCACTGACAGCGTCCTTGGCTCTTGAGGCTGAAACTTCCAAAAGTTTTTGCAGATTGAGTTGTCCTAGCTGAGAGGCTGCATTTCGACTATGGGCCTCATCAACCGGAGTTTGAAATGCAAATGGGAAGTGACTGTGTTGCGAGCACTGCGACACAGATCCAAATCTTTCGCCGCAGACCATGGTCTGGTGAAGCGACAAACTCAAATTTGTCTGAACGAGGCCATGCGCAAGGTCACCCGCCCATCAAATACGAGTGTAACTATGTACAAACTATTCCGCATCGTTCTGTCAACAGCGCTTCGAAAGTGTGTTGCACACACACACAGGCTGTGGACAAGGCGCCCTGTGCGTTACGGGGCGGGCGCAGCAACAAACAGCCCTACCAAAGGCAATCAATTACTGATATAGCCATATTCCAGACACTGCCCAACCGCGTGAATCCTCAGCGTGATGTGCATTCATGGCTGATAATGACGCAACTGTCAACGCTTTCCTTGAAACTGCTGACCAGGATCCGGCAAAAAGTTATGTTTGTCAGACGTCTAAGGATGAGTGCCATGGCTGTATAGAGTTTAGCGTTTATATGGCTGCAGGTAACACAATTGTCCAAATGCCACTACATAATTTAAGAGCGCCTGATAAACTCACAGCTGGAGCATAGCAAGTCTGAAAGGCCCACAAGAATTTGGCAGACTGTGCAGCTTGGATTATCATAGTGTCAGGTACTCTTCAGTCAAATCTCAGAATTGGGTTGCTTGTGTTTACCCATGGTAAACATGTGTCAATCTAGATCGACAAAATCTTGCAACTGCATTCAGCAAGCCCTGTAGCAGGTGGACATGCCTTGCACTGATCTGCATGTCCCAAACCAGGAGGTTGCAGAGCGTGCTTGGCTTTGTTGCGCAACCTTCAGTGCAATTGCAGGGTACAGGGCAAGCACAAGTCAGGGAACCGAGGCACAAAATACCAAAAGCACTATAGGCCCCCAGGTATCCAGAATGCACTGCACATACAACATTCTCTGACTGGTGACATGCAAGTTTAAGAGTCACTTCCTGAATTCCTGGCAGAGCCAAGCAAGACTGCTTTTGGGCTGTGTCAATGTCAAAGCTTGTTTGCTGGATGACAAACTCTGAAAGGGACGCGTCAATGCAGGCACTTGCAGCACAGCAGAGAAGGATCCAGTGGCACCATTAGACACCCAAGACACAAGATAGATTACTCCTGTTGCCAAATATATTTTTGCCAAGCCTTGAGCATGAGTTTCCATGTGAACTGTATGCCCGCTTGCAGCAAGGTCCATGTGGGGCTTTTGCAGACACACTTACTGATGCACGTTGACTCAAGCCACGTATTCACA
>JAABUO010008501.1_pt1 | contig 11599 bp, 9 predicted proteins | sample 5559291 | NCBI WGS metagenome assembly JAABUO01 (sample SAMN10711878, study PRJNA513372) | rock metagenome | isolation source: Antarctica rocks | place: Antarctica: Victoria Land, Finger Mt sud | reverse complement strand
TAGCGGCGAGGACCATGCCGATGCCCCACCACACCAATCCCACGGATTGCCCGTAGTGCGATCCCGACGCGTTCTGCACGGTCAGGGTGTGGCCGGGGATGGAGGAGGGCAGGACGGCGGGATACAGACCGAAAGCGGCGCTGGCCAGCATGCCCACGAGGTAGGCGCTCGACGCGGCGAAGGCGGCCCGGTCCGCTCCTTTGCGCGCGTAGTACCCTATCCCCGCGAGCCCCCCCAGCGCGAGGGCGGGGAAGATCACCCCCCAGGGCCGCTCGCCGAAGTGCCCCAGCATGGCCGGCCGGATCGCAAACGTCGCGACCGTCCCTGGCACGCTCAGGACAACCATAGCCAGCCACGCCCGGCGGGAGATGCGCCGGGAGCGCGCATGCACGACGCCCTCCGTCTTGAGCGCCACCCAGTTGGCGCCGTGCGCCGTGAGGGCCGCGAGCGCCAGCAGCCCGATCAGGATCGTGTACCAGTCCAGGATGCCCGTCACCCGGCTAGACGGGTTGAAGTCCGTCCACAGCGGCTCGAAGAAGTATCCATCCCGGTTCAGCGGGACGCCGCGGATAACGTTGGCGAGGGCCGCGCCGTAAAAGACGGCGAGCAGGGCGCTACCCAGGAAGAACGCCCCATCCCAGAAGGCGGCCCAGACCGGGTTGTCGATGTGTGAGCGCAGCTCGATGGAGACCCCGCGCAGCATCAGCAACCAGAGGACAATGAAGAGGGGCAGGTAGAACCCGCTGAAGCTGGAGGCGTAGAGCAGCGGGAAGGTGAAGAAGAGGACGCCCCCGCTGGCGATGAGCCAGACCTCGTTCCCGTCCCACACCGGGCCGATTGTCCGCAAGATGGTCGCGCGCTCCTGGTTCGTCTTACCCACGCTCAGATGGATCACGCCCGCGCCCAGGTCGAACCCGTCCAGCAGCACATACATGCTGAGCATGAACGCGACCAGGATGAACCACACCGTTTGCACTGTTCCCCTCCCTGTCGCTTACCGCGCCGCCGGGGCCGTCACCCCTTGCGTCGCTTTTATATCGCCGACGTCGCCCTCGGCGCCGGACGGACCGCGCAGCGCCTCGGTCACCACCAGCACTACGTAGAGCAGCCCCAGCAGCAGGTACATGCCGGCGAATCCGATCAGCGTGAAGAGCACCGTCCCGGCCGTGATCGTCGGCGACGAGCCCGACACCGTGGGCAGCACTCCGTAGATGATCCAGGGCTGCCGGCCGAGCTCGGTCGTGAACCAGCCGGCCGTGTTGGCGATGAACGGGAACGGCGTGGCCAGCAGCAGCAGCCACAGCATCCACCGCGTTGTGAAGAGCCTACGCCGCCACAGCAGGAGGACGGAGAGACCCATGATGCCGATGAAGATGGTCCCCAACCCGACCATGATGTGGTAGCTGTAGTAGAGCAGTGGGATGTTGTCGGGGCGCCGATTGGGCAGGAAGGCGTCGAGACCCGTGACCCGCGCGGCCCACTGGCGATAGGTCAGGACGCTGAGCACGTTGGGGATGACGATGGGGTTGTCGAGTCGTTGCCGCTCCATGTCCGGCTGGCCAATGATAACAATCCCCGCGCCGTTCTCGGTGTGGAAGAGCCCCTCCATCGCGGCCAGCTTGGCGCCCTGGTACCGCGTGACCTGCGCCCCTTCCATGTCGCCGCTCGGGAACAGCTGGATGACGCTGAAGATGACGCCAACGATCACTCCGACCGTGACGAACATGCGGCCGTAGTCGCGGTGCTGGCCGGCCAGCAGGTAGTAGGCGCCGAGCCCAGCCATGGCGAAACAGCCGGTGAGCGTGGCGCCGCTCATGGTGTGCATGTACTGGGCCACGATCCAGGAATTAGTCAGCACGGCCCAGTAGTTGGACAGGTGGAGCTGGTTCCCGGCCACGGTGTAGCCGACGGGGTGCTGCATCCAGGCGTTCGAGGCGATGATGAAGCCACCCGAGGCCCAGGTGCCCAGCCACACCATCACGGCCGAGAAGAGGTGCATCTTCTGCCCGAAGACCTGCTCGCCGAACAGGAAAATGCCCAGGAAGGCCGATTCCAGGAAGAAGGCGAAAGCGCCTTCCATCGCCAGCGTCTGCGCGATGATGTCGCCAGCGTAGGTGGAGAAGCGCGCCCAGTTGGTCCCGAACTGGAACTCCATCGGGATGCCGGTGACGACGCCCATGATGAACGTCACGGCGAAGATGCGCGCCCAGAAGCGCGCCGCGCGATTGTATCGCTCGTCCTTCCGCCGCAGGTGGAGGACCTTGAGGATGACCAGGAGCAGAGCCAGGCCCATAGTGAGCTGGGGGAAGAGATAATGATAGGCGAGCGTGAAAGCGAACTGCAGCCGCGACAGGACTGTTGGATCATTCATCGTCGGACCTCCTCATGTAGGGGGCATCATCTCTAGGAGCATCGTCGCGCGTGGCGTTTGTGCGCGACGTCTCCGGTAGGACGCTTGCGTGCGACGTCTCTGATGGAGCGCGTGTGCGCGCTATCTCCGGCCGGCCGGCACGCTCTTCGTCGGTCGGCCTGGCCCGGTCGGTCTCAGTATCCACAGTCGTGGGCGCCCTCGGCAAGCCGCACGATTCACGGCGCCTCCCATACTCCGTTCTGCACGTCGACCATCCGTCGGTAGAGACCGTGCGCCGCCAGGAGCTCGTCGTGGCCACCACGCTCGACGATGCGACCACGCTCGAGCACCAGGATCTCGTCCATCCGGTCCAGCGCCACCAGGCGATGGGTGATCAGCAACACGGTCCGCCCCCGCATCAGCGCGTCCAGGGCGTCCAGCACGGCGCGCTCGGTGAGGGGATCGAGGTTGGCGGTGGCCTCGTCCAAGATGAGCAGCGGCGCGTCCTTGAGCAGCGCGCGGGCGATCGCCAGGCGCTGCCGCTCGCCGCCGGACAGCCGCAGCCCGTGCTCCCCCACCCAGGTGTCCAGTCCGTCGGGCAGGTCGCGGATGAAGTCCGCGAGCTGGGCCTGCTCCAGCGCGCGCGCGAGGTCGTCGTCGGTCGCGTCCGGGCGTGCCAGCAGCAGATTGCCGCGCATGGTGTCGGTGAAGATGTAGGTGTCCTGCGCGACGACGCCGACGGCGGCGCGCAGGTCGTCCAGTCGGTAGCGCCGGATGTCCGCGCCCCCGAGGCGAATCGTACCGCGCGCGGGATCCCACGCGCGCACAACCAGTCGCACGATCGTACTCTTGCCCGATCCGCTGGGGCCGACGATGGCGACGCGCCGGCCAGGGCGCAGGCTGAAGGTGATCCCGCGCAGCGCCGCGTCGTCATCATCATCATCCCCCGCGCGTGCCGCATCATCATCCCCCTGATAGGAGAACGCAACGCCGTCGACGTCCAGCCCCGCGCCGGTCAGGGCTGGGAGCGGGGCGACGGGCTCGGTCACGACGGGCGCCGCGTCGATCACCTCGAAGAGCCGGCCACCCGCGGCCAGCGACCGCCCGAGGGACTGGACGGCCGGGCCGAGCGGCTGTACCGCCTCGAAGCTGGCCAGGATGACGAGTGCCAGGAAGCCCAGATAGACCCCGTCGATGGCCCTGGCCGCGACAAGGGGAATGGCCAGCACGAGCAGCGTCCACATCGCCAGGTTCATCAACAGGTCATGCACGGCCTGCCGCGCCCCGCCGATCAACGCCACCCGTCGCTGCACCCGCGCCAGTGCGCCGTCGAGGGTCGCGACCCCACGGCGATAGCGGTCGGGGTGTCCGCAGGCCAGCACGTCCTGCACGCCCTGGAGGCCGTCCACGATCTCGGTGTGCAGCGCCGCGCGCGCCGCGAGTTGCCGGCGCCCTAGCCCCCGGCTGAGGACACCGGCCAGGAGCGGGACGCCGGCCCCGGCCGCCGCCAGGAACGCCAGCGCCGCCCACGCCAGCGTCTGGCTGAACAGGGCGAAGAGACTAGCCGTGAGCACGGCGATGGCGACGGCGACGACCAGAGGCGAGACCACCCCGAGGTAGAGATTCTGCAGCTCCTCGACGTCGCCCACGAGGCGGGTCAGCACGTCGCCGCTGCGATAGGCCAGCAGGCGGGCTGGGGCGAGCGGCGCGAGCCGCGCGTACACGCGCACGCGCAGCACGGCCAGCAGCCGGAACGTCACGTCGTGCGCGACCAGACGCTCGGCGTAACGCGCGACGGCTCGCGACACGCCCATAAAACGCACGATGTAGATCGGAAGGGTGAGGAGGATCAACAGCGGCTTGAGCGCGGCGGCCGCGATCACGTAGGCCGCCATGCCCAGCAAGCCCATATTGCTCGCCACCGTGGCACACCCCAGCAGGATGGCCAGGGCCACGCGCCGGTGGACGGGCGCCAGAAACGCCAGCAGGCGTATAAAAATTGTCATACGGGGACCGCTATCTCGTGATAGGCGCCCATGAGGCGCGCGTAGGGGCCGCCGCGCCGCAGCATCTCGGCGTGCCGGCCAACCTCGACGAGCCAGCCGCCCTCCAGCACCGCGATCTGGTCGGCGTTGTCGATGGTGGTGAGACGGTGGGCGATTACGAGGACGGTGCGGTCGCGCATCAGTTGCTCCAGTGCGTGCCGGACGTGCGCCTCGCTCGCGGGATCGAGGCTCGAGGTCGGTTCATCCAGGATGAGCAGTGGAGCGTCTTTGAGGAAGGCGCGGGCGATGGCGATGCGCTGCGCCTGCCCGGCGCTCAGGCGGGCGCCCCGCTCGCCGACCGGCGTCTCGTAGCCGCGCGGCAGCTGTCCGATAAACTCCGCCGCCCCCGCCAGCGCGGCTGCCCCCGCCACGTCGGCGTCGCTCGCGTCGGGGCGGCCTAGAGCGCCATTCACTTAACACGCTTGTCCTAATAACTCGTGCAAGGCGGTGGTTTCATCGTCACCTATCCACGCCTAACTGAGGCATCTCGCGCCCGCTAAATGCGCCCACGTTAACCGCTTGGCCGATTACTTGAATGGCGCTCTAGGCGGATATTGTCGCGCACCGTGCCGTAGAACAGATAGGGACGCTGCGGGACCAGCGCCACGAGGGCGCGCCACGTCTCCGGCGGCAGCGCGGCCAGCGGGAGACCATTCGCCGTGATGTCCCCGCACTGCGGGTCGATGAAGCGAAGCAGCAGATTGGCCAGGCTACTCTTGCCGGCGCCGCTGCGCCCGACGAGGGCGGTGCGCGTGCCCGCGCCCAGCGTCAACGTCACGCCGTCGAGGGCCGGGCGCGCGCCGCCGGGATAGGTGTACGACACGCCGGTCAGCGCCATGGTCAGCATCCCCGCTGGAGGCCGGGGGGAGGACGCGCTCCCCTGCGTCTGAAGGGGGGCGGGCGTCCGTACGATCTCCATGATGCGCCCCGCCGCGGCCTTGCCCTCCATGCCAGCGTGGTGGTAGGTCCCAAGGTCGCGCAGGGGCCGGTAGAACTCGGGCGCCAGCAGCAGCACCAGGAAGGCGCGCTCGAAGCCGATGCCGCCGTCCAGGAGGCGCACGCCGAGGGTGACGGCGACCAGCGCGATGGCGACCGCCGACATCAGCTCCAGCACCATCCCCGATAGAAACGCGTAGCGCAGCACGGCCATGGTACGGGTCCGGAACTCGTCACTCACCCGCGCGATCCGCGCGCGTTCGGCGTCGGCGCGGCCGAACAGCGTGAGCGTCGTCACGCCCTGCACGGCGTCCAGGAAGTGCGCGCTCATGCGCGCGAGCGCCGTCCACTGGCGATCGATGTGCTGCCGCGCGTAGCTGCCCACCAGGATCATCAGGAGTGGGATGACCGGCCCCGTCACCAGCAGGAGGACGGCGCTAGCCCAGTCCAGCGGCAGAATGTAGGCGACGATCAAGAGGGGGGCGCCGGCGCTCAGGGCGACCTGGGGCAGATAGCGGCCCACGTAGGCGTCGAGCCGCTCGATACCCTCGAGGGCGGTCGCCGCCAGCTCGCCGGTGCGCTCGCTCCGCACGTAGGCGGGACCCAGGCGCAACATGTGGGCGAACAGATGCGCGCGTAGCGCGGATTTGACGCGCAAGGCCGCCTCCTGCGCAACCGCTTCGCGGACCCAGAGCAGGCTCGCGCGCGCGACGATGACGCCGAGCAGGAGCGCGAGGGCAGGGTGGGCCTGCGCGAGGCCGCGATGTCCCAGGAACACCCGGTCCACGATCTGGCTGAGTAGGGCCATCTGCGCGATCGTCGCGCCCGTCCCGAGCATCCCGATGATCACGACGGCGACGAGCGCGACCTGGGCCAATGGCGCCTGCCGCAAGAGTTCTCTCACCACGTCCCCTATCCCCCATAGGTATACTACTACTACCCGTGCGTGAACGCCGGTGAAGATTTGTGTAAAGAGATGATAAAGCCGCGTGAGACAGGATCAAGCAGCCGCGACCGACGCCCCCCCGTCGTGCGTCTTTTGGAGGGGTGATGCGGAAAACTCCACTGTGTGAACAGCGGTACGGCGGATTGCCGCCGCGGGGCACGCTCGGTATGATGAGGGCACGGGTCATGACGCGAGGCGTCGGCGTGCGCTATGCTCCCTCGTAGACGCCGCTGCATCGTCATGGGCGTCGCTTTGTCGCCATATCAGAGATAAGTGTGGGTCGCGCACGATCGCATGGCGGCGTCCACCAACGGTCTTGAGGAGAGAGACATGACACCTATTGAGATCACCCTGATCGTCATCGTCGTGCTCGTGCTGGCCGTGGGTGTGCGCACGGTGCGCATCGTGCCTCAGGCGCGGGTCGGGCTGATCCAGCGCCTGGGCACCTACCACCGCACGGCGGAGAGCGGGGTCACCGTCGTGGTCCCCTTCATCGACCGCATGCTCCCGCTCCTGGACCTGCGCGAGCAGGTCCTGCCCTTCCCCCCGCAGCCGGTCATCACCGCGGATAACGTCACCATCAACGTGACCTCGGTCCTCTACTACCAGATCATCGACCCCAAGAACGCGACCTATCAGGTGGCCAACCGGCTCTCGGCGATGGAGCAACTGACCCAGACGACGCTGCGCAACGTGATGGGCGGGCTCACGCTCGACATCGCGCTGACCTCGCGCGACCAGATCAACAGCCAGTTGCGCATGGTGCTCGACGAGGTGACCGAGAAGTGGGGCGTGCGCGTCACGCGCCTGGAACTCAAGGATATCGCGCCACCGCAGGACATCCAGGTGGCCATGGAGAAGCAGATGCAAGCCGAGCGTCAGAAGCGCTCGGCGATCCTGACGGCGGAGGGAGAGGCCCAGGCGTCGGTCCTGCGGGCGCAGGGGGCGAAGCAGGCGCTGGTGCTGCATAGCGAGGGCCAGAAGCAGGCGGCGATTCTGACGGCGGAGGGGGAAGCCCAGGCGCTGGTGACGGTGCAGACGGCACAGGCCACGGCGATCGAGCTCGTCTTCGACGCCGTCAACGCGTCGAACCCGAGCAAAGAAGCGTTGGCGTACCAGTACTTGCAGATGCTGCCCAAACTGGCGGAGAACCCGGCCAACAAGGTGCTGGTGGTGCCGACGGACTATGCGGGGTTGGCGGGGATCGCGACGATGTTGGGCAGCGTCGGGGCGAGCGCGGCCCTCCCACCGGCCAATGGCAACGGGAGCAGACCGCCCACGGGCCCCAGCGCGGCCGGCGCCCTTCAACGCGGCGACGCGGTCCGCGTCCCCTAGACGTCGAGGGGTGTGATGGCCTGACGCCACCACGGTGGAGACAGCGCACAGGCTCGTCACACAGGACGCAGACGAACGAGTCCGCCGGCGGGTGGCCATGGACCGGGCGGCGGAAGGGGCGCATGTACGCGGGCTGGGCGCGCCAGGGGCTAACCGCGCACCATTGACGCCATTATGCCTTACTACTGTCAATGACGTAGCCTCGCACAGCCGTCACGCCTCTCGTCGCAGCAAGGCATCGGCCTGACCGGGCGTGCGGATAATGGAGACCCCGCCCGCTCGACGGGCGTCGAGGGCCAGCATTTCGTAGCGGGCGGCCGAGCCGTGGACGATCGCGCCGAGTTGCCAGTGGGGATAGCGCCGCTCCATGTGGCGGATGAGGCCGAGTACGTCGCTCCACCCCAGCGCGGCATCGGGCGCGCCGACGTACCGCAGGGGCGGCGCGAAGGGGGCGTGGAGGAAATACGGCGCCACGCGCGCGAACTCCCCGTCGTCCTCGATCGGGAGCAGGCGCGCCCGCGCGACATCGTGCAGCGCCACCGACCACCGCCCCGCCGTGTCACTCATGGCATCCAGGCCATTGAAGCGGCCGTCCCACTCCCCGATGCGATCCACGATCGCGCGCATCTGCCGGTAGCGCATCGTTCGTCCCTCACGGGCTCATCACCCGTCCTCTGCCGTGCCTATCCTCCACCATCACCATGATACCTACACAGAGCCGCCGACTCCAAGCGACGGCGTCGGGGCGATAGCGCGAGGACGGGTCCCGGCGCATGCGCCGGGACCCGTCCTCAGTCTGTCCGCGCTCACCCGATCGAGGCTAACGCAGCCCACTCGTCTGGCCAGCCGGCCTAGTAGTCCATGCCGCCCATGCCGCCCATGCCGCCCGCGGGCATGGCCGCGCCAGCGCCGCCCTTCTCGGGCAGGTCGGTGATGATCGTCTCGGTGGTCAGCAGCATGCCCGCGATCGAGGCCGCGTTCTGCAAGGCCGAGCGCGTGACCTTGACCGGGTCGATCACGCCGGCCGCGAACATATCCTCGTACGCGCCGCTGGCGGCGTTGTAGCCCGTGCCGGCCGCGAAGCCTTTGACGGCGGCGACGATGACCGAGCCCTCGACCCCCGCGTTGAACGCGATCTGCCGCAGCGGCTCCTCCAGCGCCCGGCGCAGGATATCCACACCCGTCTTCTCGTCGCCGGTTAATTGTAGCTTGTCGAGCGCGGGCAGCGCGTTGATGAAGGCGGTGCCGCCCCCGGCCACGATGCCCTCCTCCACCGCCGCGCGCGTCGCCGAGAGCGCGTCCTCGATACGGTGCTTCTTCTCCTTGAGCTCGACCTCGGTCGGGGCGCCGACCTTGATCACGGCTACGCCGCCCGAGAGCTTGGCCACGCGCTCCTGCAGCTTCTCCTTGTCATAGTCCGAGGTGGTGTCCTCGATCTGCATGCGGATCTGCTTCGTGCGCGCCTCGATGGCCTCCGACGAGCCCTTGCCCTCGATGATCGTCGTGTTGTCCTTGGTGGCCGTGACCCGCCGCGCCTGCCCAAGCATGTTGATGTTCACATTCTCAAGCTTGAGGCCGACCTCTTCGGAGATCACCTGGCCGCCGGTCAGGATCGCGATGTCCTCCAGCATGGCCTTGCGGCGGTCGCCGAAGCCCGGCGCCTTGATGGCCAGCACGCTGATCGTGCCGCGCAACTTGTTGACCACGAGGGTGGCCAGGGCCTCCCCGTCGATATCCTCGGCGATGATGACCAGCGTCTTGGAGACCTGCACCAGCTTCTCGAGCAGGGGCAGGATGTCGGCGATGGCGCTGATCTTCTTGTCGGTGATCAGGATGTAGGGATTCTCGAGGACGGCCTCCATGCGGTCGGCGTTCGTGACCATGTAGGGCGAGACGTAGCCGCGGTCGAGCTGCATGCCCTCGACGTAGTCCTGCTCCAGGCCGAGGCCCTGCGACTCCTCCACGGTGATGACGCCGTCCTTGCCGACCTTGTCCATCACCTCGGAGATCATACGGCCGACGCCCTCATCCTGGCTCGAGACCGCCGCGACCTGCGCCGTCTCCTCCGCTGTGTTGACCGGCTTGGCGATGCGCTCGAGCTCCTCGACGAGGGCATCGACGCCCGCGTCGATGCCGCGCTTGATCATCATCGGGTTGGCCCCGGCGGCGACGTTGCGCAGGCCCTCGTGGACGATGGCCTGGGCGAGGACGGTCGCCGTCGTGGTGCCGTCGCCGGCCACGTCGTTGGTCTTCGTCGCGACCTCTTTGACGAGTTGGGCGCCCATGTTCTCGAACGGATCGTCGAGTTCGATCTCCCGCGCGATCGTCACGCCGTCGTTGGTGACGGTGGGGGCGCCGAACTTCTTATCGAGCACCACGTTGCGGCCCTTGGGGCCGAGCGTGACCTTGACCGCGTTCGCCAGCTTGTCGACGCCCGCCAGCAATGAGTGGCGCGCCGACTCGGAAAATTCTATCTGTTTGGCCACGATATCTCCTTCAGTACTGAGTGGTTATGGGTCATGATCGACGACCGGTGGGGCCATCGACGGGCGAGCGGTCGGTGTGAGATCGTCCCCCCGCGACGAGGGCGCCCCGCTCGCTACACGATGGCCAGGATATCCTTCTCGCTCACGATGAGCAGGTCTTCGCCCTGCACCTTGACCTCGGCGCCGGCGTACTTGGCATAGAGCACCTCGCTGCCCTCCGTCACCTCCAACGGGGTGCGCTGCCCGTTGTCGCCGACCTTGCCCGGGCCGACCGCCAGCACGGTCCCGCGCTGCGGCTTCTCCTTGGCCGTGTCCGGCAGGATCACCCCGCTCGCCGTCACCTCTTCCCGCTGCGCCGGCCGGATCACCACGCGATCCCCCAACGGCTTGATGATGACCTTCGTATCGGTTGTCAACGTCGATCCCTCCTACTGTACTCACTGTCTCTTGTCATTAGCACTCTCGGGTCGAGAGTGCTAATCGCCTCTACCAGAGTAGCAAGCGCGCGCGTAGATAGCAAGGCCGGGTGTGCGGGCGTGGGTCTCCTGCCGATGAACGAGGATGTGTCGCCGCCTCGTCGCTACAGGGGCCCTATGCGTTGACGTGCGCCGTGAGCGTCTCCCCCTTGCAGCGCATGGCTCTATCGAGCGTATCGAGTGCCGCGACGAACGACGCCACACCGGCCTCCCCGAGATGGTCTGTCACATCCTTCATGCTAATACCGGCGGCTTCCAGCCTGTCGATGGTCCGCTGGGCCGCATCGACATCCTGGTTGATGGTGCGCTTGACATGCCCATGATCTTGGAAAGAATCGATAGTGGCCTGCGGCAATGTGGTGACGGTCTCGGGCCCGATCAACTCTTCCACATACTTCACGTCGCTATAAGCGGGATTCCTGGCGCCCGTGCTGGCCCATAGCGGCCGCTGCACGCGAGCGCCGTTTTCCCGCAGCGCGGCGAAACGCTTCCCCGCACACGTCGCGTGGTGTCATCATGGTCGTTGTCTCCTCTCGTGTTTGCGGCGCACAACCCGCTTGGCGGCCGCGTAAATGGACCCGGATCCCATGCCGTATTCCTCCATAATTCTAGTGGGCGCGTCTCAACATGCGTACGGCGCGCCTCAGCATTGCGTCAAGAAGGATCAACAAGCATCAATACGAGGCTTGCCGCTGGTGGGAGGTAGAGGGCGAGGGGACGACGCGGGCGTCATACGCGCCAAAACAGCCGCGCATTGCGCGCGTCGGTCGTGTACACTCGGGGCTAGAGGTAGCCGGCATCAGACGTCACCTCCAACTCGATGGGTTCTGTAGCACGCTCATCGTGCCGCGTTTCGACCGTGCCCGCTACCCCTCCTTTTAACGCGAATGAAACGTACGAGGGCGTTTCCTAACTCATACGATACCCTCCCAGGCGTGGGCGAGGACGCGGGCGGGGGAGCGGATGAGGTCGGGACGGCCGGCGTCGTGGGCGACGAGGGCCACAACGATGACGGCGGTGTCGGT
>JAABUO010008500.1_pt1 | contig 11600 bp, 12 predicted proteins | sample 5559291 | NCBI WGS metagenome assembly JAABUO01 (sample SAMN10711878, study PRJNA513372) | rock metagenome | isolation source: Antarctica rocks | place: Antarctica: Victoria Land, Finger Mt sud | reverse complement strand
GTATGAATAAAAGTTTTTGTCTAAGAGTTGTAGTACTTAGTGATAGCTAAAACTTTGTATGCAAGATCTTAGCATCAAAATGTACGGTTGTGAAGTTAGAGTAGAATGGACGACTGCTAGGTTTAGACGACTGCTAGGTGAACCCTTCTATTTCTCAAAACTTTTACTGTATCTGCGCCACGAGAGGGGAAAATTGCTCTAACAATAGCAGATAGTGCGGGCTGCCGGAGCAGAAACGTTGGGTGAATAGTATCTGAATCATATGGAAAAGGTATTGCGATCTGTATCCCAGGCTTGGAGCCTTTGTGTTTAGGCAGGCTAGAAGCAGCTTTCCGATTCAGTATTTCGGCTCTTCAGCGAATATACATATACCTTGAAATTCAAACTCATTCTACGTTCACTCATCTGAGTCACTCAGCTCTTCTAATCGTTAAGACGATAAATTGCTCATCAAATGCCCACAAACAAGACCAACCGAACATCCAAATAGCCAAAGTCAAGATGTCTAAAGTCGATGTGACCGATGAGTACATATTCGTTTGAAATAGGACGATGCGTAGGGGCTCCGAAGAAACCCTAGAGGGAGACCGTGTTACCTTTGCCCCTGTAGCAATACCTACAACAAGCAATAGAGCTGATGCAGAAAGGCCAGGAATAGACAAAGCGGAACATATGTTCAAGGCTGCAGAACTTGGTACCAGCTCGGAAGAAAATGACACTGCGACTTCAGACCCGCAAACGGGTGTTGGGATACCTTACATTGCTAGAATTTATTAGAGAAGTACTTATGCGAAGTTTAGCTGCCTCTATAGTCCCAAGGGCGTTCTGAAGGACGTAAATCTGCTTAAATGGAATGAGTATCCTGAGTATCCCCCAGAGCCCACCCCAAACGAGTTTCGTCTTTACCTTCTCGACGAAGAAGACGAAAACGGCAATGCCTATATGGAATACTACATCGATTTTCATTACGATGGTACTTATCATGATGACTGTACTGTTCTTGGAAAGAAGTGCGTTCCAGGCCAAGAGACGACAGTGACCACGCCGGAGCTCCGAAGGCTTGGATATGAGTCAGGTACTGAAACTTCAGATGAAGAGAACGATAGGTCAGATGCGGAGAACGAAATCTCGGGTGAGGAGAATGAAAACGCGGAGGAGGAGGACGGAAAGTCAGATGAGGAGGGTGCGGAGGAGGGCATCGTGTAGGGTTACTGTTCCAGAGTTTGGTAGTCTAGGCCATTTAGCAGCATGGGCAGCACCGAGTCAAGGCACAAGCTCCTGAAATCTTCTTGTTGTCGATTTGCATGCTTACCAGCTGCCCCTGATGTAATTCGGAGTTGCAACCCAACACTGGATACTGAGACCAGCCAAATAAGGATGGTTTATCAAAGGCAAAATGATTAAAAGCCAGTGATATTAATAGTCTTTATAATTTTTGTCGAAGTGAATCATACTTGGATGTCCACAATAGCCAGGCTCTGCTTAAAAATAAAGATTTTCAACGAAATGTACTACTTTGACAAAGCTATCAAAGATGGGTTTCGCGTGAAATTCAATTTACGAATACCTGCTTAAATCTACGTTGGAAAACCTTTCGAAACTTGACTACGGCGAGGATTCTTAACATACGAAGAACTTCATTGCCAATGATGTACTTCCCACTGGGTCCCCTATAGAAAAGATCACCCCTCATATTTTCCGTATACTCCGTACCATCGTATCGGATAAGATCTGACCAGACTACGTCCACCGGAGGCAGTAGAAATGTGGTGTTTTCATGGCGAGCCAATACCGTCCACCACTGAGACCAGTATTGTGACTATTTGCTCTATAGCTCCACTTGGAATTGTCGTGACTGTTGGTTATGGCGTCGAGGAAGTCATTGCAGGTTGTCCCACGCGAGCCTCGTCCATACGTCCAGACTTCTAGTATGTAACTTCCAGCAGGGATCCCAGTATAATCAACCCATTGAGCACGGAACCCAGTCCGTTTCTGACCCTGTATAAATAGATCCACGGGTGCGCAGCATTGGTACTCTTGAAGGTTGGTGCAGACTTGTTCCGTGTAGTGGTATGGGTCAGTAGGATTTGGGAAAGTGATCTGAGCCTGTAATGTCTACCATGTAAAGAACAAGGCAAGAAAGATATACTGAGATATCAAAAACATTTTTCAAGGCTTCGACAACTTCAAATTTTCGCAAATATGGCAAAGATAGTTATTCAAGTCGCGTAACCGCGGAAACATCTCATTATATGTTAGGAAATAAATATGGTGAGCGTCGCATATTAGAAGATGAGTGGGACTGTCCACTAGAAGCTTTTCGTTCCACACATGATGTGAAATCATCTTTTGCGACTAATTAATTCCCATACGATCTTTCTCACTGGCCAGCCCGATCGACCCAATCGACCCACCTGCGGTTATTCATGTCTGAGTAGGAAAGAGATCTTTGGAACTCCTCATTGTGTGATGAAGTCTCTCCTTGGCCTAACGAACAACATGGAGTATATCAACAACAGTCAAAGCAAACAAGCTTGGCCGTCGTGTTGCTACCAACAATGTCAAACCCATGGGTGCTCAAGAAGGGATGACAGGGAGATACATGAGATCGAGCAATCCATATGGCTCCATGACTTGTATAATGTATGCGTTACGTACACATTTAGGCCAGTCCGGCTTCCCTCTCGCGTACAATAGTACTTGGGCTTCAACGTACATTCGCAGCTGGTTATAGGAGAATGCTGGGTAACGGAACTCTCGTAATTACTGAATGGTAAAACCAAACCGAAGATTAGTCACATCGATGAAGTACTGATGGCCATCACATTCGTTACATCGGAATTCTGTCTTTGGCATAAGCAGCTTCGTCTATACAGCCAAATATTGGGGAAAGTGTTTTTTGTCAAGGTTGATTAGGATCACGTGCTCAGGGTCTCGTTAAATGGATTTCAGCCTTGTTGCCTGACCTAACACAATTAGGTACTTGGGAACTGAAGTGTCAGCCTCAAGTGCGCGTGCTCTGTGAGGCTGTGACATTACTCTATTCATATTCATTATAGTCGTTACATCCATGATCCTCTTAAAGAATGCAGCTAATCATCGAATCTCCCGGCTACCGACCTCAAAACACAAACAAGCTTGATACGGGATAATGAGCCAGCCAATAGATACCTCAAAGCTCTCCCCTAAAGCTCCTTTAGACTATGGCGGACGTAGCCAACGGCCGCAAAGCAGTGGGTCGAGGTCTCCAAGCCACGAACAGGAGACAGAGTTCAAGATCCAAGAGAGACCAGTCCGTGGAACTCTCCAGCCAGGAGAGCGTCCGTGGAACAAGCGGCCTCAAAGCCCAGGATTGCAGTGGCATAAAGAGTATGATACGCCGGACAAATGTAGGAGTGGGAGGGTCTTATTGATCGATTACGTCAAGCAAGACCACAGCAAGGAGGGCATGCGAAAAGTCGCAGCTCAAGAAATTGACAACATAGAAGGTCTGAGGAAAATTTACGCCAGTCCGGATCGCTGTGGAGAAGCCGTCCTTCGGGTCTTTCACGTACAAAATGCTCACTGGGCGACACACTTCCTACTTCGAAAATTTAATATCAACGCTCATGATGATCTAGTCGGCACCGACTTTGGGCGGTATGTAAAATACAAACGCCCTGAAAGCCGAGGGGGTAAACCGTTGTTGTCTGGAAAGTCTTGGAAAACAATGCATGACCCTTGGCGGGGCATCAGTCGAACATCTTTCGGGCTTGATTACTTGAAATCCTATAGTGCAACAGACCAGACCTACATTGACATGAACGGGAAGATGATGGAACTGAATAAGTACGACGAAGATGACAGTCCTACCTATGGTTGGGACGTATACACGCAAAGAATGAGCTGTTATATCCAACATAAGGAGCGCTTCTCGGAGATTCCTAGTACTCCTGACATCAAAAATCCTTACAGCAATGGACAACCTAACCGTGGTCCACACCAATATGTACCTTCAGTTGAGAGCCTAGATAACGGAAATACAATAATCATTTTCGAAAATTGCCAGACTGGTTCCATAGACGATACCCTGATCGCTGCCCGCCAGCAGTGGGAGTCGAAGTGAGTCCAATACTCTTTCAATGCATCATAGACACGGTCTAACGTTGTGTACTTGAAGGTGGAGGCGCTTGCCATTTTACCTTGCACTTGAATCACATGATATCTCAAACGATGATCGCCTAGCGCTAGAATGCATGAAGATCATCTTACAAGACGTCTGGAACGGCGTTGCTGATACATGGGAACGCTTCTTAGAGATCTCCAATGATCATATCAGCATTCTCGAAGACAAGATATATGAGGAGCCAGCAGATGAGACTCGAGCACCTGAGCTGTGGACAAATGCGAGTTGTTGGTTGAAAGTGGAGAGACTCGCAGGGCTCCATACAAACATGGCCAAGGAGATGCAATCTAGTCTACGGGAACTCACGAGCGAGCCAATGGTCGAAGACACCTGGCTCGGATCCAGCCCCAATGACATGGAGCGATTGGAGAAACTCGTGCAAGAGGATCTTGTCAAACCAACCGCGAACCTAGCAGACCTCATGTATAAATCTGTTGGTATAAGGGACAGCCGCCATTCCTTGCAACTCAACACGAGCATGTGGAGACTAAGCTGGATAACTTTCGTCTTCCTACCTCTGACATTTATTGTCGGGTTTTTCGGAATGCGCGTTCAAACTTTCGCCAATGATATAAGTATCAAGTGGTACTTTGTGGCAGCAGCTCCTATGATGACATTAGTTCTCATCCTCTGGTATACAATCAAGCATTTCCTTGCGCGGAATAAAACCCCTTATTACCGCGGAATATATGAGCATATGTTTCATGAGATGGCAACCGCGTTCCCACTAGTAAGTGTATTTCGTACTCAATTCCCATCTTCTAAATACTAATCAGAAATTCTTCCAGCTTTGGTCTCCGTCTGGTCCTCGCGATACCATCAAGCCTAAGGGCTTTCTAGTACGGCTGAAATGGCGCTTGATATTGTATTGGAACACTACTAACAAAACCATATTAGCGGGAAAACCTAGTGGGGATGTTGATTATGATGAATTAGGGACTTGGTCTCGTTGCAAAAGAATCTTAACACGCAGATGGACCTCTCAGATCCGTGAAACAGAAGACATTGAGCTCCATGGTTCCTTTGACATGAGAAGCAGCATGGGCGAGATTACGGCGCTTCCGGGTAAAGGAGAAATCCAACCTAGTGGCGGGGCAAAACCTGCCGTACCTCAACCACCATGGGCAAAACGACTTAGCACTTCTTCAGATCCAATTGACACAGGAAGGCCTAGCAGCAAAGGGAGCAGTGCGGGCCGCAACAGCGGCGTAATGGTCGAGGAGGAGCGCCCAAATTGGCTTCAGGAGTTAGCATCTAAGGGCCTTCATGTATCAGACCGGATGGGGGCTTCAACAACATTGAAGGAGAGCAAAGGTGAGGGTAAGAGGCCATCCTCACTCCCCTCACCTTTGAAGGATAGTGATGTGCCCGAAATCTCTATTGAAAAGTGACCGCATGCATAGCGCCTAGCTTTTCCAAGAGTTGCGAGATATTTGTGGAGACGTATGTAGATTAGCTACACAATGGCTACCTGGAATACATTCACATCCAATAAAAAGCGCTTGTATTACCTCCATACCTACCTACCTAGTCCCATGCGAGAAATGTAATCGTCTGGAGCTTAAAGTTTCCGTCCGGAGCCGGAGTCGGAGCCTTACAAAATTCCCCCGAAGTAGCTTATCACCGCCCACATTTTCTCGCGCCTACTCACCAACCTTCAGATCTCCATACTTACCGTAGGTAGTCTGCCAAAATCTTATCACAAGATTTCATAAAAGGCACCAGCCTGAGCTTCATCAAACTTTTAGGAATATCTAGCAAATAAGGAACAAGTTTCCAGGCACAGGTACCCGGGCAATCCCGAATTTTCTCTTGCTTGCAGGTCTCACATATCAGCATCAGGATGTCACCAGAAGGTAGGGCTAGGAAAAGACCAAGTACGGTACCTCCTTTCCCGCCGCAGGAACATTTGTTCACAGGGAAAGACTCAACCTACTGATACCGTGCCTGCCAGGAACGCAATCGTGCCCACCACCTGAGCTGCCACAGCTCGTCGCCGAACAGCATGCTCCAATTGCCTCAACCGATAAAGACACTCAAAGATTGATAGTGGTGCTATCCCACGCAAGTCTGGAGACGTACAAGGCTTCTCATGGCGGTCGCGGTGGCGCAATGAAGGATGATAAATATTCGCTTCTCAACAGTGACGAACACATAGGAGTTATGCGGAAGATGAACCGCGATATCAGTGATGCTAGGCCAGATATTACCCATCAAGTACGTACTAGCTCATCCTCGAATAGCGCGAATATGGACCAAATAGAAACTGATATGAGGTTTAGTGCCTACTCACTCTACTAGATTCCCCTATCAATAAGGCGGGAAAACTCCAGATATACATCCACACAGCTAAAGGGACTCTTATCGAAGTCAGCCCAAGTGTTCGAATCCCTCGCACTTTCAAGCGTTTTGCTGGCCTTATGGTACAGCTTCTACACCGGTTGTCCATCCGATCCACGAACTCGCAAGAAAAGCTCCTGAAGGTTATCAAAAATCCCATCACAGATCACCTTCCCCCGAACTGTCGGAAAGTCACACTCAGCTTCGACGCTGAGGTTGTTCGAATACGGGATTATATATCAGACATAGGGTCGAAACAGAGCGTTTGCGTTTTCGTTGGGGCAATGGCAAAAGGTAAAGACGATTTTGCTGACGGTTTCAAAGACGATACTATCAGCATCAGTAATTACAGTTTGAGTGCCAGTGTGGCATGTGGGAAGTTTTGTAATGCGGCCGAGGACGTCTGGAATATTGTGTGATCGCCGCACCTCGTGGTGCGTATAGCAAGGCGATGAATTCTCCAGACTTATTTACTAAATTTTTAATACCCGCAGGACTTGTTCGTTATCAGAAAAGGAAAGTTTGCAAGTGTGGATTTGTGCGAGCTGCGATACCAACATCAAAGCTTTACACAAGTTATCACTTCACCTGCATTGAGGCTATTGGATCTGGCTCTGTTTTTCCAACACATTGCAACCGGTTCAACAGACTCAAGGCGCTTTGCGTCCAGGTGGAGCACTTCAACTTGCTCCACTGTTTCTTATATTTTTAACTCAGCGTTTCCACTGGCTAGTCTGAGCTCAGTTCAGGCGGCAAAAATGATATTTGGACCTCGAGGGCCTCGGCTCTATCGGAGCATTCCCCTAGTCGTTTAATCAGAACTATAATCAGGATTAAATTGGCGGAAGTGGTATGATGTCTCGAAGTTATAGACGCAGTACTGGAACCTGAAAACGATACAGTAGCATTACGATCTCAGTCTAAGTCATAAATGTTCTAAGCTGGCTAATGAGCATCTCATTGACTTAGCCAATTGGTTATTGGCTGCCCCAATCGATAATCATTTACAAGCTTGTTCTCCCGACTTCTCTCTTCATTCGGCTAACTCAGCTTAGCTGCAGAGGCAATACGTGGCAGCCGGTTTTCCCCTGGGCGTACCAAGAATCGCCATCCTCTACAGATACAATCTCATGACGGAACAAACGATGATCGGGTACCAATCGCCAGCACGGCTTGACGTGTACGATACCTTGTTCCCATGATTTACACTGTACCTGCAGAATCAGGTCTAGTGGAACCTCCCAGGACTCTTCCTATCAATATAAATTCATCACCTGTTTGCAACTGTATCTTCTGAAGATTGCCACGGTAATCAGAACTCTTTTTTCCTGAATTTCTCTGAGATGTCTGTTTCGCACATCGGACTCACAGTCTCCCATCTTCCTACATCATGCTCTTTCTTTCTAGCAGCCCTTACGCCTATAGGTTACCGATACATTGGTCAGCAAGGGAATCAGATTGGGTTTGGTATAGAAGACGCTGATTTCTCCATCTGCCAAGAAACAGAAAGGTGCCGAACTCCCCCTGAACTGCGATCAATTCCTCCTAAAATGGCGAATGCAGTGTCAAGGCAAGTGCCGCTCACATCGCCTTCTCGGCTCCGTCTCGTAAAATTGTCGACGCATGTTTCTTTGCTGCCTTGAAAGCTGGCGGTCGTGTCCACGGAGAGCCTGCAGTACGTGAACAAGAAACAGGCTACTATAGCGCCGCTGTGCTGGATTTTGATGATAATTCCATCGAGATAATGCACCGTGAAAAGAAAGTGGAGGCTTCTGGTACAACATGTGGAGTTTCAGAAGAACACAGGGTTCTTAGATGGCAGAAGGAGGTGGCAAGAAGTACAGTGGGATCCGCTGCAAGGTCTGAAAAGGGTTCTGCTCGAGTTGTCATCAATAATATCACCACGCCTACTGCAGTGGTCTCGTACTCTCCGCCAGAGCCAAAGTCCAGCAGCGAAATGAGCGCCAAAGCCATCGTAGGCACGTTACTTGGCGCCGCAGCAGGAGCTGCTGTGGCTTACGCTATGACGAAAGGTGAAGAAGAAAGCCAGAACGTCTCAGCGTCCAGACCAGCACTATACCAAGCTATAGAATCAGCCAGACCGTCACTGTCCCGTTCTATAACCGAGCCAGTAAGATCCTCTGCTCCATCAATCGTCTCCCGCAATTCGCATACTGGTCCTCGAAAATTGGAGTACCCGAGGTCGTCCGTCTCTCATGCAAGTCAAAGCGTGCAGTCCTTCACCTCATCTTCTAATCGGCGCGCCGGTCCTCTCGCTATTGCTTCCCCCGCCATGCTAAGCACACTCATCGACACCTTCATGCCACCTTCGGAAGTTCATCCTTCGCGACCTCAGTCACTCATACGAAGCCATACGGATATTATTGCGCAATCCTCTCCGGGCAGTAGACTGTCGAACGTAGCCTCTCAACGCTCAGACTTATTTCCCCGCATTTCCAGTGCTAAGACGCTCACGCAGGCGAATTTTGGGCAGTCACAGCCACCATCGGTTGTAACCGAGGTCAGAGCCGCTAATGGCGTGCCATTGCCAGAGAGCAGAGTTACCAGCGTTGCCTCGAGCCGCGCTCCCTCCCTGCAGCGTCTAGTCCTAAATGGAGGGCGTGATGACGACGTGAAAAGCATGCTTGACTCGGTGGCACCCAGCGACAGCGTGAGTCGAGTGGGTTCAAAAAGATCCAAAGACAGCCGACGATCCAGTAGACATTCGAGTAGGCATATTTCCGACAAGCCAAGAGAACGCAGAAAGCACAGGGACCACGATGACGATAGCCAAGCTAGTGAGAAGACTATCCGAGCTGAAGAAGGCCGGACTGGGAGAAAGAGGGGGAGTGCCGTGAGCTTACCTGTGAGGCCTGCTAGCAAGACCAGTGTGCATCGAAGTGTGAGAAGCTTCATACCGGGCATGTAACAATATAGAACGACAGCATAAATTTACAGGGTCATGCGCCCGTCTGAGAGAACCCGAAATAGCTTAGTAGAATCCTGTAATTAGCTCTAACACTAGGTCTCCTCAATCGAACCACCAGGGGATGGCAAAAGTCATAGACAATTGAAGAAATAGGGGTTAGAGAGCTACATTAGCGTTCTCGAAAGTAGCCGCTTATGGTTTCAATCATCCCCCAAGTGAACTGTCTATCCATATAACGTACTCGTAGTCAATCATCACGTGATCGTGTAAGCCCTGGACGGAGATACGAGATAGCGTAACCCAATGCGATGTGTGTACCACGCGAACTCTCATACTCGCCTTCGCCTTTTGAGCTCTCGGTGTCATGATAACTCCATTGTCAAAGGCGAATCCACAGACCGAGACACTGTGACACGATAAAACACAGTTCTTCTCTCAGCCATAGCATTCACTCGTGCTCGGCGGTGTTACTGCTTTACCACTTTGTTTACCCGCGCTTCAGCATAATGGTTCGATAGCGTACCAGCCACAGAAATGGATTCCACTGTACAGCGCCTTCTCAATGACAAGATTTATGATAAACGGAAGCAGGGAGCCCTCGAGTAGGTTCCTGGGGGTGTGGTCGGAACGGCCTCTTAGCTAACCTGAAGTGGTGCAGCTTAGAGAGAATTGTTCGAGAAGCCAGCGCCGATCACGAGTATGAGAGAATAGCAAAGATCGTGGATCAGCTATGCCACGACTATGCCTACGCCGTACACCAACCTCACGCCAGAAATGGAGGGTTGATAGGTCTTGCTGCAGCTTCAATAGCCTTGGGCTCCGTATGTCCTTACAATTGCGGGTGATCATTGGTTCTGATATCCAAATAGGAGGAGGTAGCTCGATATCTGAAAGAAATAGTCCCACCGGTCCTAGCGTGTTTCACCGATCAAGACGCGCGAGTCAGATACTACGCCTGTGAGAGCATGTACAATATTGCCAAGGTTGCCAAGGGAGAGATTTTGATCTTCTTCAATGATGTCTTTGACGCACTCTGTAAGGTATGAAGAGCATGTTGCTGCTTTAGTTTCCTGCGCTGAAAATCTTTCAAGCTCGCCGCCGACTCTGAGTTGTCAGTGAAGAACGGGGCCGAACTCCTGGATCGACTCGTGAAGGATATTGTCTCTGAATCTGCGGCCATCTATGTCTCAGTGTTGCAGCTGCATGATAGCAGTGGATCTGATGAGGACTCGAGTAAAAAATCGGCCGAATCCTCTATTGAATTACCGACCGCATTCTCTCTCGCCAAATTTATACCATTACTACAAGAGCGCATTTATGTCATTAATCCATTCACACGCACATTTCTTGTATCATGGGTTACCCTACTGGACACCATACCGGATCTAGAACTTGTTTCCTATTTACCTGCCTTTCTTGGCGGATTGTTTAAATTTCTTAGTGATCCAAATAGAGACGTACATGTTGCTACGCAAGGAGCGCTTGAGAGATTCCTCAATGAGGTCAAGAAAATAGCTAGAATCAAACGTGGAATAGCAGAGAGCCGCAAAGATCACAGCGAAGCGAAAGCCAAACCCTCAAATTCGAGTGACAGCGCGAGTGTCCGCACTGACCATAGCACCCTGAACGAAAAGTCGGACATCGCGGAGGCAGATTCCAATACTCCCAACGATGGGCAAGGTGAGAATTTGGACGGTGATGATTGGGTTCCCGGGCAGGATGTGCAGGTTGATCATCCCAAGATATTGGAAATATTAGTAGCTTTCCTAGAGCCGTCCTCAGGTTCGGCAATCCAAAGCCCGTTCAGTGTCCAGACTACTAACCTCACGCGCAGAAGAGGAAATTCAGCTTACTGCACTCCGATGGGTTGAGAGTTTCTTCGAGATCTGTCCTGATGATATCCTCGCGTTCGTCCCTCGCCTCTTGACGCAGGTTCTCCCTGCAATGGCTAGTGGTAGTGACGTCGTGCGACAAGCCGCCAATCGAGTCAACAATTCCCTTATGGACCACATCGTCTCTTTACCTGATGAAGGTCCTCCGTCCGATAGTCGACCATCGCCTCCGTCACGTATACCAACCAACTCGCTTAAAGACACAGACGGGAAAGCAAGACGTGCTTCAACGCCCACTCCAAAACCACCATTGATGTTGTTCGACCAAGTAGCA
>JAABUO010008499.1_pt1 | contig 11600 bp, 18 predicted proteins | sample 5559291 | NCBI WGS metagenome assembly JAABUO01 (sample SAMN10711878, study PRJNA513372) | rock metagenome | isolation source: Antarctica rocks | place: Antarctica: Victoria Land, Finger Mt sud | reverse complement strand
GTACCAATACAAGTTGCACATCTTGACAAGGTCCTTACTTGGTGTAGGTCATCTTCATTCACAGCTCTAGCAGCAACTTGAGTCATGGTGCCACTGAGGACATCATGAAACTTGTTTCTAGCTGCCAGCAGCACCTCCTTGATGGGCGCCATGCTGTACCCACACTGCCCTGCATAGTCACTCAGCGTCGTACTGAAGCAGTTTCCACATGTAGCTCTGAGACAGGTCATAGGTGTGCAGACATGCCACTTGCTGTAGCAAGGCTGTGTCGTCTGAGACTTTAGACTGCAATGCTGCAATGCACAGGGATAGCTGTGCATCCAAGCACAGCATGGCCATTATACCAAAACAGTCGCCAGTCGAATGCAGCAGAAAGCAATCCACTTGAGCGTGTACAGACAATGATCACAAGCATTGTCTTGTCAGTGAGAATTCAGTGAGAATTATGTTGTTGTGGCAGTCAATCATTATGTTATGGCTGGCTGGCTAGCAAGCGGCAAAGAGGGCTTTGGACAGATGTGTGTAAGACATTGCAGGTAGATTTGTAGCCAGATGACAACAGCACTTGCTAAGGCTGCTTGTCAGTACCTAGAGCTGTACAGCCAAGCAGTGTGAAGTCTTTCAGGCTGCGAAGCGGCGCAGGGTCCTGGAAAGAGGCACAGGCAGTTTCTAGGCGGGCTTTGAGGGTGGCCACAGCTGCTTCCCAGCCTGAGTTGAGCTGCCAGCCCTCCCCTACTTCCCCACACCCTGCTTGCACCCTCTCTTCCACAATGAAGAACCCCACAATCTGCAAAGGGTGCACTCATGAGCTTGATGCACCAACAGCAAACACTAGCTGGTGAATGGTCAACTGTGGACATTGCAGTTGATCATACACCTGCTTGCGTCAATGACCATGCAACACTGACACACCGGCAGAGGCAAATGTCCAACAAATTACTATGGCTGAAGCATGTGCATCACATGCTCTGTCAAGATGACAGCCGTTGTCAGCCTTCTTGTGTGGGTGCTTGGCGGTGTGGTGGAGGATGAGTGCCTGGATGAGCTGCCAGGCTGCTCCTTCTTGCAAGGGCATCATGTCAAGAAAAAGGAAGCATGGGCAACAGCCAAGCACAGCTGCCATTCCCAGCTGACCAAAAGGGTTTTTTTCCAAACAGTCAACGTACATGACTGACAGCACCAAATCCTGATGATATTGAAATAAAAATCTGCAGGACGACCAAAAAACCTGGTGATCAAAAGTTGCAGGGCCTGTGACACACCTGTGCAATGAAGCCTTGATAGGCCTCTGTGAAGTTGACAGGTGCCGCCAAGTCCACATGGAGCTGCTGACGTCTGTTGTCCAGCATGTATGTCCTGAACTGCTGCAGCCGCCCCATGCGCTTGTGTATCTGTATGCACCTGCGTGTATTTAGCAGGCTTGCGTCCATGACTTTGCAATGCCAACAAGCTGGGTTTTTAGGTGGTTTGGCCACCAGTCATCAGGCTAGCAAAGGTGGTTGGGTAGACAAAGTGGTTGCTGAGACACAAGCAGTGCATTATGACTACACCGCAACCTTCAGCACCCAGAGGCTCAGTCAAGTCATGCCTTCTTACAGAGCCCTCCACCACTCACAATGTTGTGGTGTTTGTACATCAACGCTGCAGGTTCTTGGTCGCAGCAAAAGGTCACAATTTTTTGCACAAAATCATGTGGAGTAGAGGTTGTGGAAAGAAGCTGACCTGTGCAGGAGGGTCATATCGATGCCTTTGAGCAAGTCTTCCTCTTCAAGGCGCAGGTCCAGGTCTGCCGTAGCTACTGCAGGAGGAGCTTTCCCTGCCTGCTTCTTGTGCTGCTGCTGAGGCTTACCTGCAGCCACACCAGATTGCCAGTTCCTAAGTGCTCTGCATCAACATTGGTTCAGAAGGACCCAGTGAATGACTTGGGCCTAAACGTGAAGTGCTATGCCCTGCTGTGCTGTGCTGTGCTGTGATCATGGTCGGCCAAACAATAGCAAAGCTACCTGTGCTTTGATGCAGAAGCCAACCATTGGCGACCGCTGCAGCAGCTGCTCTGAGGTCCTCCTTGCTAGCAAGCGGCAGCCTGTGGGACTTGCGCTGCTGTGTGAGAGCCTTCTCCCGCTGCTCTAGCACTGATGCCTGCTTGATGGCCCTCATGCCTAGCTCCTTAGCCGCTGCTCGGACATTCACCTGCATCGCTACCCAGTATATAGAATCTGGTGCTGTGATTGAGTACATTTCTGATGGCTGTGCCATTGGACTAGTGCTGTTGGCTATCTAGCAACATCCTGCTAGGCAAAAGACATGTGGAGGAAGTCAGCATAAGCATAAGCAGTCATGCAAGGTGTGAGAGAGGCAAGCTTATGTATGCCCAAGAAATGGGGAACTACATGCTGCTGCTGTGATGGCTTCACATTGTAGCTTGATGCATCTTCACACCTGAGAAAGACCATGCTGTGCAAGGTGTGCAGTCATGTAGGGCGGCAGTGCGACCATACAAGGTGAGGATGTAAACTTTGCTGCTCGTTGCTACTCACGGTCAGGCATTTACAAATCACAGGATATCAGGCATGTTTGGTGGCAGGACACACCAACCAATCATTGATATCAGATATGGCTCGATGCTGTATGGCTACGCCTAAAGCATCCAAGCAGCCTGTGATATAGGGTTGCAGTTGACCCAAGCTCTGCCCCAGAGAGTCTCTGCTAGGCGCACTCCCATTAAGCCTGCATGCACACAGCTTCACTCCAGCATGCAGAGTTGGCTGCCTGGTCAAGAAAGACCAAAATGCAGTCATACAAAAGCAGGCCAGCACAACGCCTGCACAGTCACAGGTAGAACTCAAAGAAACATATGTTACTGGCAGAAGTGAGCTGCACCTGAGATCAAGACCTGTGCTGCCTTGCAATGACCACTGCAAGGTGGTCCTCTCTAACAGCTGCTGCGCCTTGGACAAGTTGCCAGTCAAGATGCAATTGCTGATGGTTGAGCAAGTGCGCAGCATCTTGCTGGCGTAAGACACAGCCTGCGTGGATTGGACCATGGTTTAGTCAATGCTGGCTGGTGCTGTGGCCGTGGTGCAACAGGCCTTGCAACTCATGAAGCTAAGCAAGGACTGACATGCACATGTCGTACTTGCTTTGCTACACAATGGGGTTTGCAAAGGTGTAGGGTCAGATGCAGGCTACAATGGTACAATAGAGCACCTGCTTCAGAGAGACTTTTCACTAATTGCACAATAGCAGATTCTGACCAACAGCTACAGGAACGCAGTAAAATGGACAGGAAGCATCTAAGAACAGAGCCAGATGATCACAAGTCATACGTGCTGACCTGCAATGAGTGAGTCAAGCTAGATGTGATACTGCTGTGCTCCTGCCAGTCTGTAAGATGGTGCAGATAAGCTTTGCCTACGCGATTGAGACCGGCATCCACGTCTTGTATGCGTGCTCTGAGTTCGGCAGCAGTGGTCTGCATTGTGCCAAGCTCCTGTAACGATGCCGCCATCTCGTCGGCATTGGCCCTGTCAAGCAAGCAGCTACACAGTACAGGCGCAGCAAAGGCAATCTTGAGGGCATGAAATTGCCGCAGGCAGGGCAGTCCCAAGCCTTATCTTTAAAGCAAGCACAAATGCAGTCCAGTGCCTGCGCTGGGTGCTTTCTGAGGATTGAGGTTATGCATGCTGTATGCATGATGGTGTGAACCAGTGGCCTCAGGGAGGGACTCAGAGGCAACATGACTGGCCAATACCTGCACATTGATGCTATCTCACTGCCTTGGTCCTCTGCCACACTGTATAAGGCAGTCAAGACACCTTGGGCGGAAGCTTCTGTCTGCAATGTTGATGCGATCTGTGCTGGACTTCCTGCTTGTGCCATTCCCTCCTGATCCAGCTCCAGGCCAGCGGGTACAGATGCCAGTTCTGTGGCATTCTCGAAGACATACCGCACCTGTGTGCCTCAAGATATGTTTTTTCGACACTTTGTGCTGGTATGGACTATGCAGTAAAAAGGCATCGACTCAGGTCTGCAGCTGGACGTACCAACGGAGCAACGTCCTCGTTCCCCAAAGCTGTTTCCACGAGATCATTGATTGCCGCAGCTTGGTTGTCAGACGCCATGCTTATGTGCAAGGCGGTTTTGACTGGGCTGTTCGACAAAATACAGATCACTGGACAGACCACTGGCGACAAGATGATGGCACTGCGGATGCGAGTCAGTGACGGCCGCGTTGAACCTTGAAGCGTGCTGTGAACAGATCGATAGTGCACCAGGTGACCTGCGGCCTCATACTCGCCGGCACCTCCGTTGATCAAGGCAGGAAGCAAATCACTGCTTGTGTCTGCTAGAACTTGGTTCGCTATGCATGTGGTCTCCGCCTGTCATCGAGTGGCCGAAATGGAAGCAGTCAGCCTTTGTGATCCAGAACCTGGTGATTTCCGTGTCTTGCAACTTCTAAGGTTCTAAGGCTCGTCCTTGCTTTTGCTGGCGTTTCACTCGACATTGCTCGCGCCCATGTTGCTCGCTGCGCCCATGTTGTAGCATGCAACATGTCCCAAATAGCACACAGGAAACCAGTTCGACCTCGTACACGAACGTCTTGCCCGCACCCGCTGTCACAAAACCCGTTGGATCAGCTGGGCATGCATATGCTCCCTGTCTTAGTGAACAACGAAAGCATTACCTGAGCATCCTGGACAATCCAAAAGACTAAATGCCAGACATACGTGCACCGGCCAAACAGGAGGACACAGGGCCACATCACACATGCCGTGAGGCCTGGACTTCTGGGGCCATAAGCGGCTGCTTGGCTGGCTTATTGGCCGGCATGATATGGGGAATCGTCCAGGAGAAGAAGTTCATTTTCAGAAACATGAACAGAGAGGTCCATCTCATGGAGCCACCAATTCAGCTCTTTTCTGTTATGATGCGTGGCACTAAAACAATGGCCATCATGGGGACGTTCTTTGGTCAGTGGACATCCTGATACACATTTACCCCTTCTTTTGCACTCTCACTAGATGTCTGCTGGTTATGTCAGGGCATACAGGCCCAGAGCTCACAGCACATGTGCATGCCCGCAGGAGTGTTGAGAGGGTTACGCTGCAATCTTTGCAATGACATCTTGGACAGAGACAGCCCATTCTTACCTGGTGCAGCTGGTGCGGCAGTAAGTCTCCACAGCCAACACTGCAACAACACAGTGCTCGCCAGCAACGTTCCTGTCTGCTGAGAGAGTCTGCAAGTGCTTGTTGCAAACAGTCCGGTGCAAGGCTTACCTCACTGTGTTCAGCAGGCAGGTCTGACCCGGTCCTTAATCTCAGAAGTACCAACGACTCCTGTCTTGCATGGCTGGAAAGCTACGGTAAGATTTCACCTTTCAATCAGTCCGCATAGCAGATGCCATATCAGACTCTGAGAGTCTTCTGATGCCCTGCTTACTAGAACACAAATTGGTCACATATGTATGTTGCAGAAGTCAGGTGTCTTGGCTGCTGGTGTGTTTGCTGCAGCAAAGTGGATTGACCCACAAGACACAGAAGAAGCTTTAGACACTGCTGCCCCAGACTGAGCAGGTCATGTAGTTTCTTCCCTGAGGTCATATATTTTCTCCCCTGAGTTTGAGCAGAATTTTGGTATATGGTTTTTCTGTTAAAGCAGAGATGAGCGGATCCCTGTGGCATGGATACATGCCAAAGGTAGCATAATTACACAAGAGCCGATGCCCCCTCATGGGGTAGGGCCTTACCTCCGCAGGAATGTGTGTTTATGCCGGCAAGCATCGGGGTATGCCATGTACACTAGGACAATCACGACTAAGTTAAAAGGTAGCATGATTGCTTGGCGACATTGTGCTCCCAAGTCTGGATTTCTTCCATGACCAGACCTGACCGACCTGACCAGTAGATGCTATACATGTGTAGTACAACACAGGGGGACTAGCAAATGATTTTAGCATTTGGCACTACATATATGATACAGCGTGAGTCCATCACAAATTGATGCTGGGACGGCAGCGTCCCCTGCCGCAGGCTTAGCAGTGCTCAGTATCAAGATCTTTTGTAATGATGTCGAATTAGGCATGTAGCAATGTGGTCCTGGGAAATGCTTTCAATAGCATTGGTGTACACTAGCATGTTGCATAGGCAACACATTGTGTTGTGCTGAATAGCATCTACATTTTTCATGTGACAAGTTCAGGTTGCCGACACAGCTGACACATACAAGTTAGTGCAAAATCCGACATGCAGCCAGTGATGCCCTGGAGATAGCCGTTAGACCTGCTCGTTTGCAAGCTTGCTGCCCATTGAACTGCTGGGACGGCCAACATCTGATTTATTAACAGCCCTTTCAACTACAGATTTAACGGCAGCCATGCCCTTGGAGGCTGGAGAACGACCTGCTGCTTGTCCACTTGTGTTGAGTGGTGTCATTTCTGCTTGTGGCGCACGTCTATGGGCAGTACCTCCTGCATAGCCATATATGTTCATGCAGAAAGACCAAGCAGCTATCAGCTGATGCTCCCCATGCGCATGCTGAGTTTTTGAAGGATCTCTTCACATGCTGGATGATGCTGACAACAACAGCCACAGGCATCCTTCGACAAGCTGATCCAGTCTGTGAACTGCAATGAATGCACTACAGCAGACAGCTGAGAGACTCACCCAGAGGAATATCACGCAGTTCTCTTCTTGCACAAATAGCTTCACTGAGCAATGCAGTGATGAGAAAGGAACCGCCAGTCACACCCCACCTGCAGACACACCCTATGACTGATGTGTGAAGTGCGCTGAACCAGAGTGGCAGTGCATGCCAGCAAGGCAAAGATCTTTTGACTTGAAGATGGTGCACTCTGCCTCAGTCTGTGATTTATATCTGATGATCCAACTTACCATTCCCAGCGTCGCGGAAAGCCAGCATATGACGCAGATGCCACTATATGGATGAAGTGGACTGTGAACGAAAAGTCCAAGCATTTCTTGGCCCTCTCAACCTGTATGAAAGGCCAGCAACAGTCGAGTTAGTCTGGCCGGCAATAGCAGCGCAGGAAGCTTAGTGAGCTCTTGTGCGCCATCACAGGAAATGGGTGCTTACTATTAAAGCAACAGATACAGCAGTCACAATAGCTGTCCCCAAGCTTGAAAGCAGCACCATCCATCCACCAACTTGCAGCCATACACTGCTGAACAGGTATGACAGCGTCAGCCCGCCAGCATATGGGCCTGCATCACGATGTGTCTCCTCAATGTTCACTGTCTATCCCAAGCGGTCCACTGGTCCTACGATCTCAAGCTTACCCACCAGGAGCCAGAACAAAGCACCAAGGGTAATGTAGAAGACCGCTTGTATACTAGCTATCTGGGCAATGATGTATACAGGATCGAACTGAGAGGTGCCATAAAACATGACCGAGCTATTATCGGGCGCTCATGTGTCGAATCGGTACCAGTACCACTGAAGCTCAACATACAGAGCGTTGATGCAGGCCGTGAAGCTCGTTGGACGTCATCATGCTGCAAGGCAGGGGGTTGTCGAAACAAGGTTGCGCCAGGCAAATCTTCCAGTGAACAGATGCGATAGCCTATGCGCAAACTCAAATACTTCAATGGGCGGTCTGATCTGCCAGCTTTGCCACCTGACAGTCTTCATGATCGTATGAACTCAATTATGATTTGCTCCGAAACCAATGCACAGTCGACTTCGAGCTTTGTCAGCCTACAACACTGTAGGCCCTACACGGTGAGCTTGCGTATGATCAGCTGTACGTTTCTGACTACTGATCAAGGAGAACATATGCTGCCCCGCGCAGTGCTGAGACAGTCACGCTTGGCAAAGCAGCTCTCTTGCGTAAATTCTGCGCTGCGTGTTGATCGGCTTTGGTTGCATGATAACAGCAAAGCGGTGGGTTCTTGTGCTGATCATAAGGCAAGCTATAGGATCCTTCGAAATAAACACCCTCACAATAAACTCTTTGCTGACACAGAAAGTCGGGAATTTAGACCTGCCTACTGAAGTAACGCTTGTGGAAGTCTCACCCCGCGATGGATTACAGAACGAGAAGCAACGGGTATCGCAAAGACTATGCAGAGCCAGAACGCAATCAATGTCGCTCTGGCACAGTTGCCACGATAAGCAACTCATGCAGGTATCAACAGCAACAAAAATAGAACTAGTAGAAGGCCTTGTAGCTGCTGGACTGCAGCAAGTGGAAGTGACCAGCTTTGTTAGCCCAGTATGGGTTCCACAGCTTGCAGACGCAGCTGAGCTGTGTGCAAGCATTTTTCGAAAGAAAGGTGTCAAGTACCCAGTGCTTGTTCCCAACCTGAAGGCAAGCACAGAGCGCTTTTGTTGCACACAAGGCAGACTGTCTGTGTTCGTGACGTTGCTCATTCTTGCACCTTATGTCTTGTGTGTTGACTGTTGCAGGGTTTTCAGCGGGCACGTGCTGCTGAGGCGACTGAAATTGCAGTCTTCACAGCAGCGTCAGAGCAGTTCTGCAAGAAGAACACCAACTGCAGCATTCAGGACAGCCTCAAACGCATTGAGGAGGTGATTGCAGCTGCCAAAGACTCCCAAGTGGCAGTCAGAGGCTATGTTTCCTGTGTAGTTGGTTGTCCCTATCAGGTAGGCACCTTACTGCTGTCATTACAGAGACCTACTGCTGATGTAAGTCGCACTGTCAGGCAGCTGCATCTGCATCGCTGTACAGCGATGCTATGAATGACCTGCATCTTGGACGCTGCTAGTGGATTGTTGCTTTCTTGGCTGCTCGCCTGAACTTTGACTTGCTTGTAGCACATTGCCTGTCACTGAGATTGTCACCCATATGGCGTCTGTGCATGGTTTCAGTGCCTCTAAAGAGCATCAAGGCACTCATGGGCAGTAATAATTGATTCTTGCAGTGAGCACAAAGTAACTGAATGGTAGCAATACAGACTGTGCGCAGTACAGTCGCATGCAGGGTGATATTGAACCAGAAGCAGCGGCAAAGATAGCAGGAAAACTGTACGAGATGGGATGCTATGAGGTGTCAATGGGAGACACCATTGGCGTGGGTACTCCTGCTTCAGTAGCTGAGATGTTCAAGGTATGCTCACCTGCTGCACATCTCTGGTGTGGGACTATTTTCCAGCTCAAAGCAGACTGTGACACTGCAAAACATGCATAATGCTCAGCATCTTTGCAGTGGCTGCTCTGGTTCAGAGGCTCAAATGTGATCTGCCCAAAAGGTGGCATCTGCTTCTTGATTCTTGACTGCATGTGTGTTGCATCGTGCATGTCCTGTCAGTGTTGTCTACAGTTTTTTGAGTGCAGTGTCACTGCTTAGTATGTTGGAGTGTGATATGTAATGTGTTGGTGTGCGTGACATCATCACTCATGTCATCAACCATTACATGAGTGACACACCATACATGTTAGCACATGTCCATACACACAAACAGGCTCAGCGTGACATCTCCCCTTTGTTTTGGGTGGCCAATGCGTGAACGCATGAGAGCGAAGTCAACCCAGATTGGAGCGCTTCATCCTTGTTCTGCAGGCCTGCAAGGATGTGTTGCCTGTTGAGGCTTTGGCAGCGCACATGCATGATACATACGGGCAGGCGGTTGCCAACATCCTGACATCTCTTGGGATGGGGATCAAGGTGGTGGACACAGCTGTGGCAGGCCTGGGCGGATGCCCTTACGCCAAGGGAGCAACAGGTTGGCGTTGCTGCTGCTGCACATGTCCAAGTTTCTGCTGTGGTACCCTCTGGGCAAGAAATATTCGTGTGCTCTTAGCATCAAGAGTGCATCCAAACTGGCAGATTGCTGCCATGTTGTGGACTGTTGCCTATTTTGTATGAAGATGTGCACTGCCCAGCTGGCCCACATGGACCCTCTGAAGATAGATGCTGATTGGGCATGCGATAATGCTTATGCAGATGCTTTGTGACACCCTGTTGAAGAGAGAAGCTGTGCTTAGCATGTACATGGTGCGTGGTGAACAAAAGTATCTGGTGTGCAGGTAATGTTGCAACTGAGGATGTGGTGTACATGCTCAATGGGCTTGGCATCAAGCATGGAGTGGATATGGACAAGCTGCTTGATGTCAGTGAGCGTATTTCAGTTGCACTAGGTAGACCAAACAGTTCGCGGGCGGCCAAAGCATTGCTGGCAGCAAGGACAAGTATTGAGCAGTAGGAGGCCTGAACCATCACCAATCAATGACACTGTGATGATTGCAATGAACAGCCCCGATATGACATAGCCCAGGCTACAAATGCAGGCTACAAATGCAGGATACAGTCAGGCGGTCCGCATAGGAGCATCAGCTTGCAGTGACTAATACATGAGTTTTGCACACATGAGTTTCCCGATGTAAGAAGTTTGTTCAATATCATGAACAACGATCAATGTGTGTTTGTGAAGAGTGCAAGTGCGCGAATGCGGCTGTGGTGCTATTTCACACGCTGGCCCCTGCTCAAAGTCATACTATTACATAGGTAAAGGGGGGAGATTTGAATGAATGTAGGAGAAAATGCTGCACAAAGGCAGCTGATTTATTGCCATATTTCCATTTACTCGTCAAGCAGGGTCTCTGTCCAGGCCATAATGAAAGAAGGTGCAGAACTTGATCTAGCTTGACAATGGCCTACAAGTAAAGATCTCAGTTAACTTAGTGCAGTTCACATTTAGTGCAGTTCACATTTGACGATGCCAAGGATGGCATCAAAAGTGCTTGAACACACATGCTGCACCTTACATGCAAGGACAACCAATACTGTATAGCACACCAAATACAAGTACTGGCTGTTGTGCACAGGCCAGCCCTATGGGCTAATGAGAACTTCAAACTGCAGCTGAAACTGAACATAGACAAATTCTTCGTGCATCACTTGCAAAAATACTTGGAAGGACAGTGTGAGAGCAGACATGGGCTGGACTGCCTGTCTGTTGCTCACACACCCACTTCTGCAGTCAAAAGCCGTCTGTGCTGAACTGCACAACAAAAGCAGCCAGCACAAACAGCCACCGCCCACAGGCTGGTACAAAGCTGCCAAATACATGAGAGGATCAATCTGATCAAATTTGCCACTGATCAGCCCTTCATGTTGGTCGCCAATAAAATGAAAAATCAATTGCTAGACTGCTTATTGGTGAGTGCTCAGGCCAGGACCTGCCTGCTGAAGGCATAAGCAGAGGCGAGAAGGCGGGAAAGGTATGCCTTCTGCTGCTCAACACCTTCCACACTGTTCCATTCATAAAAGGGTATGCTCCGCACAAGATACCCTCGAGACTCTAGCATGCACCTGTGAACAACATGTCCCACTCAGCTCACATCCTTTTATGTGCTCATCTTTCAACTGCTGTTGACGGCCAGGCCAGCATTGACAACTCGCCCAAGGCAGAGCAATGATTGGCACAAGGAGGCCATGCACAGCATCTGACAGGACACAATGTTTGATAGGGTTGACAGATATAATTTGGTGAATGCGCAACAAGGGCCACCTAAACATGAGCTGCTGGGCCAATGGCAAGACAGGTGTACAAGGAGGGTCACCTGCGCCCCACAGTACGCCCCAGAGGGCGGTGGGAGTTGGCTGAGAAGTGGGAGGG
>JAABUO010008496.1_pt1 | contig 11601 bp, 12 predicted proteins | sample 5559291 | NCBI WGS metagenome assembly JAABUO01 (sample SAMN10711878, study PRJNA513372) | rock metagenome | isolation source: Antarctica rocks | place: Antarctica: Victoria Land, Finger Mt sud | reverse complement strand
GATTTTCAAGATTTATATTAAATCTTACACAGGCAAGGACGCGTGATACTTCTCCCGAGGTTCCTCCAGATCCCTTTTCGATCCGTTCCAAACCCAGATAGGAGTAAATAGTCCCGAACTGGATGGGTGCATCGGACAACCATCTGCATGCTTTTCCCTTGATCCGCTTGTAGTAGAATTCGTGAGTGGTGCGCAAAGCTTGGCCGTTGTTGATGCATCTTCCACATTGATGAAGGCAATCGTACATTGGGAAGAAATCGGGAGACGAGGTACTCGATTCTTACTGCGCGGCAGCAAAGTACCTGGTGAGCAAGATATACTATATTGCTGGTACAATCGAAATATCAAACTGTTGTCGACGCGCGCTGGTTCATGGGATAATTGATATCGCAGCCTCGGGTGCCCTTGAACGATCCTACTTCCTCCAAGTAGGTATGGGCTTGAGGTAACTCGGGAGGAATCACCCTGTGCCTCTTCACAGGTGTCTGTATATCATAACGTTTCCAGTTTCGAAGATCTATGGCCCCATGTTTGCATGCTTGCAGAAATGAGACACCACGGTCTTTGTGTGGCACGCTCAGAAATCCCAAACGAAGTCCATGTTGCAAGGATGAACGTTGAATTCCTGTAGACGGGGAGGGAAGAGCTAAGCTAGCTTTATGGTGCAACTTTCTAGCAGCGTTCTTCGTAATTGCTCCGTCTGGTTTCTTCGCCACTCACCCATCGAACAATCATGACGGTATAGGTATTTTCTCGATTTGAGCATTTGATGCCCTTAGCCTTTGATACACTTCGTGGGCATATTTATCGTGCTTGTTATTACCAGAGATATCAACGGATGAAGAATCTTCTCAATCATCACTCATATCGTCCATAGTCCAGATTTGAATTGCTGCCTCCTGTACGAAGTTTTCCCATCCGCCAAATCTGGCCATAGCCCACAGTACGACCTCATCACCCGCTTGCATATCATTCAGCAATGGGTGGTCTCTTCCAAACCCAAAACGGTAGTCCTCAGCTTCCCGGCTAGCATGCCTATTGCTCTGCAATCGATATCTGCGCTCTGGCTGATCAACAACCGAATGCGAATCTTCCCCTCGAGTGTGCTTCCTCAGCCCAGCTTCAAACCAAGTCCAAGAGTTTCTATATGAACCGTGGTCTTCAGGGTACGAGCTCCATCCTTGGTCTTGGCTGCGGTAGCTGAACACAAGTTGTCGAATAAGAGGTAGTTGGTGTGAAGAGATTGGAGGAGTATGAACAATGGCTCGCTCGGCCTCGGCACTCGAGATGCGAGCAGGAACGGAGAGATAGATAGAGGTAGATAGGAGCCATCGAGAAGGATGAGACAGGATTTGAAGGATCAACTCAGGGGGAAGAGGTTTATGAGCAGTCATTGTAGAGAGAATTGTGAATAAGGTACGGTTGGAATCTCGGGTAGTCCATAATCTTCGAGGATGAGGGGGAGGATCAGGCACCGGAGATGTTTCTTGTAGGCGAAAGTCAGATGCAGGATCGAGGTTTGGGCAACGAAGAAGCTCAGCTTACCTGAGAACAAGCTTCGAAGCCAGTTGAGGGTTTTTGCTAGAACTGCCGCCCACGACATCTTGAGCATTTAGAGCGATGCAATGACTTTACTGCAGGCTGGTATAACTCTACATAGGAATAAGTCCGATGTGCACGGTGCTGAAAGAGCCATACTTGGGAGAGAACTCACTTCGAGCAATCAGTGGCACTGCTCTGGTGCTCTATTATCATTTACGATGGAACATCGAAGAGCTTCTAAACATATGTTAAAGTGTTAATTTTAAGGTAAAATGAAACCAATATCATGTAATTAAAACACTTTGAAGCTCTGATAAATATCTAGATAGCCTTATGTGGTTGCTCGAGTGAGGGGTAACAGGTCGAGATGCCATCCATCAATGTTCGCATTGTCTCAATCAGTTGATGCCTCTAACTAAACAGCACGACATCGACACTTCTTTGCGATAAGTATTTGGATTACCTACAGCTGTAAAGCCGCGATGTTTGAGACTGTTATTCTTCGCGGGCGCAGCGTCTTACTCGCAACCGCTTTTCTCATTGTCTCCCTCCTCTACCTCGCCGGTCTTGTGGCTTACCGGCTGTACTTGAGCCCGATTGCGAAGTTTCCAGGACCAAAACTGGCTGCAGCGACGTACTTATTCGAAGGGTACTACGACGTCGTAAAAAGGGGCAAATACACCTTCAAGATCAGAGACCTGCATGCTGAATACGGTCAGTGCCACCAACTTTTCTCCTCAATGTAAATGCTAAAGCCATGTCGCTTACCCCAATTTTCTAGGACCGATCGTTCGAATCAGCCCTGCTGAGCTCCATATCAACGATCCCGACTATTACGACAGGCTCTATAACCGGGAAGGCAAGTGGGAGAAGAACCCCTTCTACGTGAACTCATTCGGGAATACCGTCTCTGGATTCGGCACCGTTGACCACGATCTCCACCGCATGCGGCGAGCGGCCATCAACCCCTTCTTCTCCAAGCTGAAAGTGGCCGCACTACAGCCAATCATACAACAGTTGGCCGACAAGCTTTGCACCAAATTGGAAAACTGCAGAGGCACCGACGAGGTGGTACCGCTAGAGTGCGCCTTTGATGCGTTCACCATGGATGTCATCACCGAGTACTCTCTTGACACGAGCTTCGGCTATCTTGATAATCCCGGGTGGAGTAGCGACTTCCGCGAGTTGGAGCGAGCGTTCGGAGAGATAGGCTACATGCAGAAAATGTTCCCACCTTTGATTGACATCATGAACAGCCTGCCTGACATGTTGGTTCTTTGGATGAACCCAAGGTCGAAGTTGTTGCTGGATTTCTTCAGAAACTGCTACGCGATTGCCGAAAGAATGTTGAGCGAGACCGACGGCAAGAAGTACGAGGAAAAGATGCACCCGACCATCTTCTATGAGATAATTCACTCCGATTTGCCGCCGCCGGAAAAAACGCCGAAACGTTTGGAAGGAGAGGCAGCGGCCATCCTTGGCGCTGGAGCAGTTACCACAGCGTGGACGCTCACCGTGGCCATGTACCACCTTGCAGTGCAGCCGAAGAAAATGGAAAGGCTTCGAGCCGAGATCAAATCAATAATGTCGGATCCTCACCAGCCCGCAAATCTACAGCAGCTCGAACAGCTCCCGTATCTAACAGCCGTGATCAAGGAAAGTCTGCGACTTAGTAGCGGCGTATCTACCCGTCTTGCTCGTGTCGCGCCCGACCGTAGTATCTATTTCCGTGACTGGGAGATTCCAAAGGGGACGCCGGTAGGCATGACGTCCACACTGATTCACCAGAACCCCGATATCTACCCGCAGCCGTTGGAGTTCATTCCCGAGCGTTGGCTCGATCCGGTCAAGGGGCAGCGCCTGGAAATGTATCTGGTGCCATTCTCAAGAGGCTCGAGACAGTGTGCTGGCATCAAGTAAGTTCATCCTGAATTACGATCTTGAGGTACTCTGGTTCAAGGCCGGATAGCCTTGCGCCCCCCCATATCTTGCTCCTAGAGATCTCATACCAACGGTGTTACAGTCTCGCTTGGGCAGAGTTGTATATTATGATGGCTTCGATCTGCACAAGAGTCAATCTGGAAGTGTATGAGACGACTAGGGAGGATGTGGACATCTATAGCGATATGCTGATTGCTGAGCCGAAGAGGTATGCCAATGGTGTCAGATTTTGGATTACGTGATTCTTCAGATTGCTGCAAAGATTGGCGCCACAACAGTGAGCGGCGTTTATCATGCGTGGAAGTAAGATTCATCAGATCCATTCGAGGACGTCAAGCCAGAGCCTCAGAGCGTATACATGACGTTCTGATGTGCCGTCCGAAAGAGACCAGCCCGTGTGGCCTTTCCACTTGGTAGTCGATCGAGAAATATGCACGAGCCCTTGCAAAAAGAAAAGGGCCTTCGCTAACGTTAACATAATTTCTTCCTGCTGAAAACCCGACGAGCTATCATTGCACATTGCTAAAGCTTTTGCAACTGTTCCTGAGATACGGCCTAGAATATATAATAACTCTTCGTTCGGATAGAAAGACATTGCCACTATACCTATAAAAATCCATACACACCCTCTCCCTACCTCACAAAATACGTTACTAACTCATAGAGTGAGTGCTATCATAAGGCTATCCACACTTCCTCAGATTGGGAACGGGTATGTTTCCACTCACACTTTCGCCGTGAAACTTAGTTGACAGCTTCGCTTTGCTTCGAGTAGCAGCAGCAGTAGCAGCGAGGGAGCAGGGAGAGCAGTGAGCGAGCAGAGTGAGGCAATGGGGGAGCGGGAGGGAACACCGAGGGAGCAGGGGGAGCATCAAGGTTATCCTAGCTTCCCACATCAATCGGGGGCAGTGCACACGAGAAGCATGCTTTTGGCTGCTTCCCAGCTACAACTACTTTTTGCAACACCGTAATTTTCTCTGTTATGCAAGCTCAACCGCTGCTGTCTAAGAATTATATCGTATCGAAAATGATTCTGCCAATTCAGGGAATGATGGTGCACGTGAATGGTCTTTAATTCACACCAAATTTTGCCTGTCTTAAGTCTATTCCATTTTAATGAACATTGAAGTCGGATTCGCTTCCTCCCAAGCGAACTTCATGAATAAACCCAGCGCCAAGTCGTTTTGCGACGTCGTTGCCTCGCTCGATCAATATAAAATTCAGCATACACCATGGCCTGTCAACAAACGTTTCGTCCTGAGAGTACTTAGGCTGTGGAGGAGGAAATGCATCAGAAATGCCCGTAGACCTTGACATAAGCATGAATTCGCATGGGGCCTTCGGAGGATGATTTGACACCCATTGCTGGTCCATCATAATAGAACCGACCCATTTCTTAAAGCTATTGACTATCGCAAGGTTGGACCCTTTTTCCAAGGTCCAACCGTGATCGCCAAGGGGTACGGCCTCTCCTGGTAGGTAAAAGGACGCCAAGGTCGTCCAGCAAGCTAAATCATCTGGAAACATCCAGTCTTCGTCGTCCGCACTGATTTCAAGCCTGTGCTGTTTCGACGCCAAGAGATGATCAGATAGTCGGCACTGGGGGCCAACCCTTCTCTCATCGCACTCGATGAACTCAAGTTCTGCAAAGGGATTCTCCGTCGCCATCAGAATTGCTGCACCTTTTGAATTTACAAGGATCCAGTGAATCTCATGATAAAGCCCCGTGGTGCAGAAGTAAGAGCCTAATTCTACCTGGCTTTCCCATCCAGCCTATGTCCAGCTTGGTAAGTAAGGTTTCGTATACCCCTTTACCAAAACATCTCTTCGCTTATGAGAGGTCAAGTAGTGTCCATAGCAAAGCCGAATCTGAATGAGATTCCGACAACCATACCAAAAATTAATTTCCATACTTCGCTTCATGACAGTCGCAATTCCTTTGAAAGCGTTAAGGATATCGGAATCATCGCTTATATTACGAGTCATATAATCTGATAGACGATTTTGATAGTCTTGGATTGCCTCTTCAGGGTCTGGATACTCCGTTCGTTTCAGATGGGAGGAATCAAAATTTCCATTGCCATTCGCCATGGCATAGGGTGCACCCATATTCCATAGGTTGCTTGCAGGGTAAAACCGGGCGTTGATAGGGTTGCTCTCGCCAATCCCATCCTCGCAGAAGACACTGCAAGGACAATGAAAACAGAATTGGATCTCTGTAAAATAGAGGAGCCGCCTGGATAACAGACCCTCCTCATATGTCCAGACGCGGGTCGATCATCTGAGTGACTGAAGAGGGAAAACGAGGGAGTCTATTGGAACTGCAGGGCGAAGATTTCGAACATTCTCGATATTCTGTTGTGGTCTTCCAGTATTTTCACGTTAGCGGGGAAGGCCACTGTATAGATTAGCAGTATACTCCGCAACCTGGTACTAATAGGAAAGCGGAAATGTATATCCTATCCACTTGAGATATCTGATAGTGCTTGTCCTCCTTGTTATCTTGAATAATGCAAAGAGAGTCAACCCAAAGATAGGTCGCTCCCGGATCGGACGCTTTGAATTGCGTCTTAGATTGTATATGGCAGCTCCGGTATTCTACGTTTCAAGGATCCTGCTTGAAGCAGTCCGCTTAGAGAGTCCATGGTCAACGTAAAAGATTTCACAGTCGGCCAACAATAGCTGAGGCAGACATATCGTGATCCTGGATTCAAGTCGCAAATACATAAGCGCTTGACATTGGCCATCCTGATACCATGTTGTTGCTTGTTGTTGCCATCCATCGTAGACCCGGGGTTTTTCACAACGCTCCCCATGATCGCTATGACAGCAATGTAACCAACTCCGAGCTAATTCCATGTCTAATTTTGCCGCATTAACAATTCTGCCATGAAACAACTTCGACCTTCCGATCTGTGGCGCGTCTTCGGCTAACAGCTGGATGTCGCCTGCAACGTCTCCAGGAGTGGAGAAATAACCCTCACTCGCCCTTGTTGCGATTCCTATGCAATTTGCCGTTTCCGACCCGGTTTCCAACGGATTATGGGTGGCATAGCAACAATTGTAGGAAACCACTCCCCGTACACCCCCTTCTCCTACACGTACACCCCCTAACTTCCTACACGTACACCCCCCTAAATATGATTGGTGAGTATCGGGTAATCTTCCCTCGCAAAGTAATCTAGATCTTCTGATTACACCAAGTACTATTAGACCTTCACATCAACCCTCTCATTGAGGACATTCACTCACATGGACGCTTTGAAAAGTCACCTGTGAGGCTGACGCACGTTGAGGTCGAAGCTACTCCTTCGCTCGATATCGATTCACTCCTGCTGATGTAAAACTCAGCTGTTATTAGATCAAAAGGCAGGCCGATTAAAGCTAAAGGAAGAGGCAATAGAAATTAACAAGCACATGATGATTTCACGCAACGCGATCCTTCGCAATTTAAACACGTGTTAGCGGAAGTGAAGCAACAAGAGATGATTACAACCTTCGAGCGGGCAGGGCGAGGTGGCAGAGGAAGAGGGGCGAGAGAAGGGGGATCGAGAGGGGAGGGTGTAGATGATCGTCGTTTAGATGCTACTTCACCTCGTTCAGACGGAAGCAGGGTTATTTGCAGCGTTCCGAAGGTACTACGTAGTCACAGTAGTGATCAAAATGTGCACTTTGATTTAGTTTGAAGTTGTCTGCATGCCGAAAAAAATGCTGGGATTTTGCTTGGTTTATCCCCGAGTGGAGAGAATTCGCGATACTCACTAACCATATTTAGGGTGGTGTACGGATCCGTACGTGTAGGAAGTTAACTACCTGTAGGAAATTAGTAGTAGTATTTTGTTGCCTAAAAGTATCCGTGCTAATCCCAATAGGATTTTAGCTCAGGATTTCCGTACTGAAAGAGTTGGATCAGACAATCTGGGTTAGACTTATGAGATCTCTAGCCACACTCGGCTCAACTGTCAATATAAGCCGCTTATGGATCAGGCTTGGCCTTACAGTACGAGACCTACCTCCACGGCAGCCGAACGGCCTTCTATCCTAAAATGCCTTCGAAGAGAAAGAGAGGTAAGGTTCCAAAAAGCCGTTACCATCCATCCCAATCGTCCGTCGATGTACCACTTCAAATTAAAGAGGACGTCAAAAGAGTCCAAGACAAGAGATGCTGGCTGTGTGATTGCAGAGCGCACAAAAAATTGCGACCCTTGGAAATCTGTCATATCTATCCACAAGCAACGTCAAGGCGTTTTCACGTAGGGTTATCGTTCAACCCCCTCCGACATGACGGCTTACAAAACCGTAGTTCGTGACACATCATAAATTTGGCCGTACACAGCTTCATAATATCCATAATAGAGACAATCTGGTCGCCCTCTGCTCGATCTGTCATTTCGCCTTTGATAGCGATGAATGGACGTTTATCCCCGAAGATACTACGAATTGGAGGCAAAGAATTGAAGCGACACCTCAGATAATCCGGGATTACAATTCTCAACGAAACATTGTTTTCCGGCGACTGTTGCTTGCTCCCGACCCCGATTCCAAAGCTTTCCAAGACAATCACTACAAGTCAGCCTTCACCGACAGTCCCACAAAGATATGGCCGGGTGAGCCAGGGGTACTCATCGTGCGCCCTCCACCTGCTCCTCCTCCACAACCTACCGCAGAGCTTCAAGAGACTTTGGACGACTTTGGAGCGCTACAAAAGCTTTGGCTTGCATACACAAGTCCATGTTCCGAGGAAAGGTGTCCTATTTGTCAAAGTAATAATGATGGGAAGCAAGGAAACGAAGACGATTTGGACAATAAAGATGATAAAGATGATAATGAGAATGATGAGGAGAATGAAGAGGACGATAAAGAGGATGAAGAAGGCGATGAGGACATCAGCAGTAGTAGAAAGGGTGAAAAAAGGCTATCCAAGAGGCAGTCGAATAGCACTGGTCAACAACCTTCTCCTCAGGACTTCGACACCAAGAAGTCATTTCAAGCCAACAAGCACCGCAAAAAGCCGAACAATACGGAGAGAGACTGGATGACTTCGGCTCCTTACGATGAGTCGATTCCATACAGCCACCGTTATGGTTACACTTGGGCAGGCACGACGTCGAATGAATTGATGAAGTTATGGCAAGTGTACCGGAAACCAGCGGATGACTAGTCTGCCTTGAATATTCGTGTAAAGATCATTGGCTATATAGATTGTAATAGCGACCGGCACAGGGCAGTTGTCCTGTGTTCGTAACGTTCTTTTGGGCTAGTGGTTAAGGAGTCGCTACCTTGATCATGAAAATTCGTATCAAGAAGCTTTTAATGTGCGAGGACATGCAGTTGTACTCTTACAAATCTTGACTTCGCTTTCAATACCAGATAATAGCCGGTCTGTTGGCATTATCCTTGTCCTCAGCTGTTAGTTCTCAGCTTTCAAGACAAAAATTTCAGCCTCAAGTCCAAATCTACTTTAAGATACAGACCTACATACTCCTTCGAGCATCCAATCGACCTTACCTTTCCCACAAGGGCGGTTCTTCCAGGCGAGAATAGCCACCAGGATGCCGATCATTCCATGGATTTCGGAACCTTGACGGGTTGTAGTCCTGTTCTCTCATCACCATGTGGATGAAATCTTAATAGAGAAGTTCCGAGAGCGATGGCCTAGGAAAGGAAGTATATATGTCACTTGTCAAGTACTCAGGCACTTGTTCCGTGCAGCGTTTCAGATAGGCTATCCGGATTTCAAAAGTGGAGGACTTTATAGGTCAAATTAGGAGGGTGATTGGGCGGTTAAGATGTAGCGATGAATTGAGTATGATTATATGAATTAAACGCCACACGAACGACGTATAGGAGCAGCGCTGGGTAACAAAAATCTCTTAGATAACTCTATGAACCAGTCCTACCCAGCCGAACATGTTCGATAAAGCACGTAGAGCAGTGTTTGGATCCATCTTACGATACTTAGTAACTTAATCCATGGCTCTAGCTCTTGATATAGAGAAAGTTTTCTAACCTTCCTTCATCATGTTTATTGCAACGATTATTCGTAGACCAATTGCAATGGGCTAAGCAGCTTCCCATCTAGCACTCAAACAGTTGAGAAGTCCTTGCGTTTCAGGACCGGTAGCCTTCGGCTTACGGACTGAATGTCACAGTCGGCCGTTTGTTGAAATACAAGCTGCAAATTCCCAGAGGCTAGAAAAAGTAGCACAATGGAGGTTGATGCGGAATGCGGAATGCGTGTATGCTAAGCGCCGCTTACACGTAAAAGGCTAGAGCAGCATTAGAAAGCGCCATTCGATACCTTGGGAAAATATCAACACTGAATCCTTGGGGAAGAAGCTACTGACTAGGTCTGTTATGAAGCATCAAATTTTCCCTGGAAGAAAAGAGTTTGAGATGAAATGGCACATCATTCAGATATACAGACCATAGAATACGAAAACCCACGAACCATCTCCCGCGCCACTGTCAGCTTCTCTCAATCAGTCAAGATCATGTTGGAATCGCTTGACACGGCCCTGGATGTGCTCGCGCATCCTCATTGCACAGACGTTATCAATGAATGCCCTCCATCTGTCATCTCTCTTCTTTCCACACGTCCTGACATACTCAAAATTCTCGCCCATACAAAGCTTCACACTTACCATTATGCTTCCGTCCCCACCTGCTGGCGTAGGCTCTATACAGATACTAGCATTATTATAGCTATAAAATCGATTAAAAGAATACTACTAGATACTCAGCCGAATGGAGAATCTAGCTTGGGTGAAGGGCAGGATGAGGCGGCCGATGAGGAAAAGATTTGCGAAGTAATCCGGATGCTGGATATGGCTATAATCATGGCTGGCGCAGAAGGGAGGAGAGAATTGATCGACGACATACTTACAGCCTTCGAGAGTCACGTGAAGAAGCACCAGTCGCCGCAGACGAAGCGGAGAAAGCTCGAGGACGCTTTTCCAATGGATTTGAAAGCAGATAATGCAGCACCAATAATCCGTCACCCCATACCATCTATCTCTGATATGAGCCTGGCCACGTTTAATCGATACTTAGAAGTGAAATCAATGCCTCTAATGATAAAGGGGGCCCTTACACACTGGCCTGCGTTCGACGAGCGGCCTTGGAATCCTAATTATTTGATGGAGCGGACATTTGGAGGAAGGAGGCTGATCCCGGTAGAAGTGGGTAGAAGCTATACTGATGAGGGCTGGGGCCAGTCTATAATCACGTTCAGAGAATTCATGAATAAGTATCTTCTGAACGAGGAAGTTGGGGACCGTAGTAAGCTTGGCTACCTAGCGCAGTACGATCTCTTCTCGCAGATCCCGTTGCTACGAAATGATATATCCATCCCGGATTACTGTTACGCGGATATACCGGCGACGAGGATAAGAGATAAACGGGAGCCAGGGGAAGCGCTGCTGAATGCATGGTTTGGGCCTGCCGGTACAGTATCGCCGCTGCATACTGATCCTTACCACAACATCCTGTGTCAGGTTGCGGGGAAGAAGTACATTAGGCTATACAGTCCTGAATTCATTGAGAACGTTTATCCACGGGGCATTCAAGTAGATGGCGTGAATATGAGCAACACTAGTGAAGTGGATGTTGAAGCGGCACCAGATCAGCTGGACGCGAGGTTTCCACTTTTCCGTGAGGCTAGATATGTGGAGACGATATTGAATGAAGGGGAATGTCTCTATATCCCCGTTGGATGGTGGCATTATGTGCGAAGCTTGACTGTAAGCTTCAGCGTGAGCTTCTGGTTCATATGAGACCAGGATGAGTAACGACTGTCGAGTTCGGGAATTCGTGTACGGAAAGTATCTCAAGAGCAAAGACTCTAATTAGCATACCAAGTATCATGGCGGTTGCTTCTCCCTGACCCAAGGAGGCTCTCCGTCGTCGTCAAATTCAGCCCACTGGAAAAAAGTGCAGCTATGCGATAAGGTCAGTTGGCCAAACATCCAATTGGCAAGGTCAAGCTCACCCTTCTTTACCAGGCGTATATCCAGCATGACACATCCACATGTAGCGTCCTCTGTTTTCCTTTTTTCTTTGCACGCATCGCAAAACGGCAGCCACATTGCATCTGCATCGTGGTGTGTATCTGGGATG
>JAABUO010008495.1_pt1 | contig 11601 bp, 15 predicted proteins | sample 5559291 | NCBI WGS metagenome assembly JAABUO01 (sample SAMN10711878, study PRJNA513372) | rock metagenome | isolation source: Antarctica rocks | place: Antarctica: Victoria Land, Finger Mt sud | reverse complement strand
GCGTTGCGCACCGTGGCGCCACTACCCCTAACACCAATGAACGAGACCGCAGCGATCATCATCGCCGTCGGCCTAACTTTCCTAACTCTTCCGCAACTACATCCGCATCGAAAGATTCGCACCAGCCCGAAACCGATTCATCAATCACGCGGAGTCGCGCACACCCGTTTCGTTATTGCTTCTGTTGTCGCTATCGGAATGGTGCTGGCAGGTGCAATTGCGTTCCGCAACAATATCGGTGCAGCCACCGGAACACCTTACGACAATTTGACTACCGTCCAGATACGCCGGGCGCAAGTCTCGACCGCACAGGGCGCGGGGTTCCTCGCGTTGTTGGCAACGGCCCAGCCAATCCTTTCCTGCCTTGGGGTCTATGGGACATTACGCTACCATTGGGCGTGGTCCTTTCTCGCCGTTGCAGCACTCGCCGTATCCCTGCAAACGCCGGGTCGCACGACAATTATATCGTTGTTGGTTACAACTCTGGCATTCTACCTTTACCTTCGGAACATCATCCCGCGCCGTAAGCCGCGACGGTTCAAGCGTCCGCCCGCCTTAGCGATCGCCACAGCGGGAGTAGCCGCACTTGTTATCTTCAATACAATCGGCACACAGTTGGGTAAGAACGACGTCGCGCGCTCTTATTTCCCTGCGTACTGGTGGCCCGCTTGGACGCTAGCGGGTCTACTGTATCTCGTCGGTGGACTTTCGGCACTCTCAGTGGCGCAGCAGACGAATTTCGATCCGTTCGAGCAATTCAACAGCATCTTCGCCTTGGTGCGCCTGGCAAACTTTGCCGACCCTGCGATCAAACCTCCCGATACCCTAGGAGCTGATGTCAATATACCGATTCCCTTTAATGTCTTTACAGGCTTCGGTCAAGTCTACTTCGATTTCGGTATTGTCGGGGTTGCGGCTATGGCGTACCTTTTAGGATCGTTGGCGGTTACGTCGCACAGACGCGCGGTCGCAGGCTCGCTGGGATGGGTCTGGGTGTCCGCTACCGTTGCAGCTTTACTGGCTTATCTGCCAGCAGGCTATCGCTTATTCACTTTGGACGTGGTCTTCCAACTCGGCGTCGGGTCCTTAGCCTTCTATTGGTTGAGGGAGACGAAGCCAATTGGCCAGTTGCAGAAGAGTGCGCACAGCCACCGGGTCCATCTTAAAGGATCCGACCATCATTCCGCCTGGGCCTGCACCCCAAGCGAGCCTTAACACCGAACCCGACGAGTACCCGCCGGTCTACTACGCTTCACGAAGCCGCGCAGGGCCAGTACTGCCGCCAATAAGCAGGTAGAAGTAACTCAGGACAGCTGGCCACCCTCCAACATCCGAGCGACACATGCAACCGTGGACAGTAGAGTCCAATAGATAACTATTAATGCGACCAGACAGGTCCAACGCTCCCCGCACCAGCAAGGAGCCTCAGAAGCGCCCCAGCCACCCCGCTTGGGCAACCTGAGCACTACATGAGAGGCGAGTACTGGTCGGCCCTAAGTAAGCAAGGCATTCATACTACGCCAGTACGCTGCCGCAGTCCTCGAATCCTAATGGAGAAAACTATGAGCCATTTGAATGAGACTATACTGTCACGACGACCATTGAAGTTGGAGTTAGGCTGCGGCGCCAATAAACGTGACTCGGACGCGGTTGGTATCGACCTACTAAATCTCGACGGTGTAGATATTGTCGGCGACGTACTCGGCGTGCTCCAATCTATTCCTGGGTCAAGTGTTAAGTCTATTTATTCTGCGCACTTCATGGAACATGTCGACGACCCTTGGCTCATCCTCGCGGAAGCGGCGCGCGTGCTCGAATACGGCGGCGAATTTCGCGCAGTTATCCCGCACTTCTCTAACCCGGCCTTCTATAGCGACCCGACTCATCGTGCATATTTCGGCCTATACACCTTTGGCTACTGGGTTATGGAGACGCCATTCAGTCGATCGGTACCGCATTACCGCAAGCCACTACCAATGAAACTGGTATCCGCGCGGCACGTCTTCAAGTCTAGTCGCCCATTCTACGCCCGTCACGCCATAAAGAAGGCCCTTAGTTTCTGGGTCGGCTTGAATAACTGGTCGTCTGAGTTCTACGAAGAACACCTATGCTGGATCATGCCTGCATATGAGATCGACTTCGTCCTTCGCAAGGTTGATGTTCCGGATAATTGGTCGTCAAGGTAGGGCGCTGTGTGGCGGAGCCGCAGTCTCGAATCAGGTTTGTTCGGGCTCCGTCGAGTTTTCGGTGGTGTGTGCGGCGAGGGGTGAACCGCCCGACATGTCCGGAGACTTCGAACCTTGGGACGGTTGGAGTCATGCAAGGGACCACGTCCAAGATGTACCCGCCTGAGTTAAAGGAGCGCGCGGTCCGGATGGTCGCCGAGATCCGGGCCGAGGACGAGTCGGAGTGGGCGGCGATGACCCGGGTCAGTGAACTGAAGCGCCCTAGGTCCTCTGCCGCTCTCAGGGATTCGGCGTGGCCTGGTGGGCACTTACGGACAGTGACTTTACTCGTCTCGGCCTATTACGCAAGTCGCGCGTGAGTTTAATATCAATCAGGGAACGCTCGGCAATTGGTGGGAACGTATCACCGGGAACACGCCGGAGAGGAACCACCGCTGGACGTCAGTGATCGTGCCCGCCTGCGTGAGGTGGAGCGTGAGGTCAGAATGGAGAACGAATTCCTGAATTATGCCGATGTCCCAGTTATGCCGATGTTCGTGTGACGCTGCTGGTCAGGGCGGTGAACGGCCTGAATAGTTCGGCATAACTAGAGGGATTCGAGGAAGTTGAGCATCCGGTTTGTGGGTGTGTAGTGCGCGACGGTTTTGACCGTGGGTGGGGTAACCCGGTCCAGGGCTCGTTGTTTCATGCCGAGGTCGGCATGAAGATACGCTTAGGTGGCTTCAGTGGATTCGTGGCCGAGCCAGAGCGCGATGGTGGTGATGTTAATTCCTGCTGCCAGCATCCGCATCGCGCAGGTATGACGCAGGGTGTGTGGACTGATGTTTTTGCCGGTGAGCGTGTGGCAGGTCGCCTCGGCGGTGGTGATGTGGGCGTGGATCCTGGCAGCGATCGCGTCGACGCTGGTCGGTCTGGTGCTCCCCTGAGCGCTGAACAGTGGGCTCGCCCCGGCCAGGTTAGGGTTCTCGTCGCGCCATCGTCCCAAGGTGGTGACGGTGGCACGGTTCAGCGGGGTGATCCGGTCTTTGCGGCCCTTGCCGCGCACCACCAGATGCGAGGGTTTGGTCAGCTTCCGGTCCTGGTCAGTCAGTGCGGTGAGCTCACCAGCGCGGAGTCCGGTGGCGATGAACGTCTCCATGATGGCGTGATCGCGTCGGCCGGTGCGGGTGGCCTGCTCGGGTGCTTCGAGCGGGGCTTCGACCTCGGCGTCGGTCAGGTAGGTCACGGTCGTGGTGGTGGTCTTCTTGGTCTGGATCGCCAGTACCCGCGCGATCAGTCCCAGGTACTCGGGTTGCTGGTAGGCGGCCTAGGAGAAGAACGCGTGGATCGCCGCGAGCCGGGCGTTACGGGTTCTGACGCTATTGCCCTTGACACCCGCACGGTCTCCAAGTGCTGCAGGAACCCGGTGATGGCCTCGGTGTCCAGGTCGGCGACGTCGATGTCGGCCGGGCAGGTCCCGGTCTGGGCGTGGACATAGACCAGCAGCATCCGCCAGGTGTCGCGGTAGGCGAGTACGGTATGGGCGCTGGCGCCTCGTTGTCCGGCCAGGTAGGTGGTGAAGAACCTCTGCAGGGTCCCCGACAGCGCACTCATCGACGGTGTCCTTCCGCGATGGCCTGGACACGGTCGTTGACCAGGTCAAGAAGCTCGGGACTGGCGGGTAGGTACCAGTACGTGCTGATCGGGCTGACGTGACCCAGGTAGGTTGCCAACGCGGCGATCCGGGCATCGACACCGGCGCGGTGGGCGTCCAGCAGGGTGTTCACTGCGAACGTGTGCCGCAGATCGTGCTTGTGCCGACGTCGGCACAACCACGATTATGCCGAGGTCGGCGTTATGCCGACGTGGTCGCTGCTCCCCTTGCGGGCAGAAGACCGCAGGCCCGGGTCAGGATCCGGAACGCTGTCTCAACGTTGTTTGCTCGGGGCTACACCGCGAAGCCGCTGAACCGGGTCAGCATCAAGAACCGCCTGATCAACCTGCACTGCTTCTTCGACCGGATCACCGAATGGGGCCACCCGAACCCGCCGCAGCGGCCACTGATCTTCACCGGCGATCTACCCATCGTCGACAAACCTCTGCCCCGGGTTCTCGACGACGCCGCGGCAACCAAGCTCATGCGGACCTCCCGCGCCGACCCCGACCCGTTGTCCCGCCTCATCGTTGAGCTGCTGGCGCGTACCGGCATCCGCAAGGGCGAGCTGCTCGCACTCACCGTCGATGCGGACGTCCAGATCGGGTCCGCAGTCTGGATGCGGATCCCGGTCGGGAAACTGCACAACGACCGCTACATCCCGCTGCACCCACAGCTCAAAGAGATGCTCGACGACTGGATCGCCAACCACCGAGCCGGCGGCCTGCGATCCCAAAGGCTGCTGATCGAACGCAACCGTCCGATCAGCGCGTTACGCGTCGCTACCGCGCTGAGCCGGCTGTCCCACGAAGCCGGGATCGGCCACGTCACCGCCCACCAACTCCGCCACACACTGGCAACCAGGCGATCAACCGCGGCATGAGCATTGACGCGATCGCTCCGCTTCTCGGCCACAAGACCCTCGCGATGACGAAGATCTATGCCCGGATCGCCGACAAAACCGTTGCCGAGGAGTACTTCAGCGTCACCGAGAAAGTCGAAGCGCTCTACGGCCAACCACGCCAACTGCCCCGCGACGACGAGGGCAGCGAGATCCGCAAACTGCGCGGCGAGATGCACCGCCGCATGCTCGGCAACGGCCACTGCGCCCGAACCATCGAGACCGACTGTCACTTCGAGTCGATCTGCGAATCCTCCACCTTCTTCGTCACTACGATCGAGTTCCGGCCAACACTGCAAGCCCAACGAGACGACGCCGAACACAAGGGACAAGTCGCCCGGCAAAAGATCTTCGACGGCCTCCTCGAACGCCTCGACCACGAGGCCTCATGACCCCGCCCTTGACACGATCACCCGCATATTACAATCACAGCCGCCGCCACAGGAGCGCCAACATGATGTCCCCGATCAACTACGAAACACTGCTCTCGACCGAGAAGCAGCATAAGGAACCCTCCACGATTTCGGGGCAACCACACACAAAGTCCTCGGTGGTCTCCACCTGCACCTGCAACTCACCAACGCATTCCGCGCTGACGAGCACGCGGAACCCGGGCAACCCCAGCATCCCTGCAGCCGTGTCCTGCTGCTGCAGCCTGGCTGCACAGCAGCGGGTAGCGCTCTATCCTCAATCTCCACCTGGGGCCTCCGTGTCCGCGCTCTTGGTCGAGCACTAATCGTGACGCCCCTGGCCACTCCTACGCCAAGCTGAAGGTCATGTCGCGACGTGCCTCACCACGCGTCATGTTGAAGAGCCGGTAACGGACCTGTCGAGAGGCCGTCCGGGTGGAGGTTTTCAACGGAAGTCGATTGCCGTAGTACAGTTCGATCCCGTGGCGCAGACCGAGGACAATTCGTACCCGAACATCGACCATCCCACCGTGGCGCACTTCGGGCAGGAGTGGTCGCGCTTTACACAGCAAGAGGGTGGCTGGGGTGACGACGGTCAACTTCAAGACGCATTCGCAGAGTATTTCGCGGCTCTGCCGCCGCACGCGTTGAACCGAGACGCGATCGTCGGTGACTTTGGCGCTGGAAGTGGCCGTTGGGCCACCTTCGTGGCTCCGTTAGTCTCTCACCTGTACGTCCTTGAGCCTAGCGAGGCCGCAATGGGTGTCGCCCGAAGCAACCTAGCCGAGCACAAGAATGTTACTTACATCCAAGAACCCATCGGGGGACCGTCGTTGCGCGGTGGCATACTCGATGTCGCATACTCACTCGGAGTGATCCACCACGTGCCCGATTCAGTACAAGCGTTGCGCGATGTCCGTGGAGCACTGAAGCCGGGCGGCAGCTTCCTCGGGTACCTTTACTACGCGTTCGACAATCGCCCCGGTTGGTACCGAGCGGTATGGAGCCTGTCCGACAGAATCCGTTCGGTAGTTAGCAAACTGCGCGACCGACCCAAACGAATTACGACCGACATCGCGGCTACGATAGTGTATTTTCCATTAGCGCGAATCGCGCGACTTGTCAGAACTTTCGGCATCAGCGCCTCACTGGTGCCGCTCAATCAATACGCCAATAAAACCTACTATGTCATGCGCAACGATGCATTAGATCGCTTTGGGACACCGCTTGAGCAGCGATTTACTAGGACACAGATACAAGAGATGCTGCACAAAGCAGGTTTTGACGTATCCACATTAGTATTTTCCGACCACGAACCGTTTTGGTGTTTCAGCGTCAGAACGCCCGCCCGCGGCGACGTGGTTGTTTAAGGAATGTGCGAACACCTGGTGCCGGGGAAGTGTAGCTTCACAAGCGAATTTTTTGACATGAAACCCCCCCCGTAAGGGCGAGGCAACATTAAAGACCAACAGAACCCATCCATTCGCGATGCCACGCCGCAAACGAATAATGCTCACGGACAGCGGCCAGCGCCCTGTCGCCTCGAAGTTTCCTACGCTCGCTCGTTTCGCTCAAAATCTCGAGGAGTGCATCCTCCCACTCTGAACCGATGTTCACGGAAAGACCATCGAACCGACTTAATGCCAACTCATTCGCTCCGACCGGAGATCCCACGATCGGCAGCCCCGTAGCGGCGTATTGCAGCAGTTTGAATGCACACTTTCCGCGGCTGTACGGGCTATCATCGAGAGGTGCGATGGCTACGTCGGCGCCCGCAAGCACGTCGGCGAACTCGCCCAGCCTCCAAGGGATTCTACGTATCATGCCACCAAGTTGCGTGAGCGGCTCTGAGGTCACCGCGCCACTGATCAGTACAAGCTCAGCCCCCGTCCGTCGATTGATCTGCAATAGCGGCCCCGAAATCTGGGCAAGGTAATGTTCAGTGGCTGGCGACCCGAGCCAAACTAAGGTCGGCTGTGAAGACGAGACCGAGTAGTCATGCTTCGGGTTGTATGATCCCGGATCAACGCACGAAGGTATCACCCGGACATCGTTGTTGAACGCAGTAGCCCAATTCGCCAAATATTCGTTTCCTGCGATGACAACATCAGCCGCCGAGACAGCTCTCCGGCACTTGTCTTGCTGCCCAAGGGCTCGACGAAACGGGGAAGTATCGTGGAACAGAGCATCGTCGAAATCGTAGACACCGCGCGCCGCTTGCTTCAAGAAGCGTTCCTCAAGGTTGCCCCTACTGAACGGACTCACTTCTCGAGACAGAATTAGTTGTGCATTGGCAAGGTCAAGGCGACGCACTTTACGTTCTGCGCGAATGACGCGGGGTGCAGCCTGTATAAGCGATTGCGGACGATTATTGGGCAATCCGGCATACTCATGATACTGGGGAGATACACCCAAATACTTGAACCAGTTAATCAGCCGGACACGGGGTCCAGCGGCCTGCGGGCCGTAGCTCGAAACGGCATGAATCATTTGCATTCTTTCCGCTGATCGGTGAGGTTTTCTCAGTAGGTTCCGCGTTGGAGGGTGGATAGCACGATTCCGGCGGCGACAATGTCGCCGATACGATTGGGGTATAGCCGGATTCGTCGTAGGCACTTCGAGCGTTGTCTGAGTTCGGCGTTCGCGCGTTCCACCAGGGCCCGCATGGCCGTCAAGAGCGTGTTGTAGTTGGCGTCAGACACGGGCAGGTTTGCGCCCTTGACCGGCGAATGCACCCCGATGCCGGCTCCTTTGTAGCTCTTGTCGGCCAGGGTCGGCCAAGGCCGGCAAACCGGCGGACGTGGCGGCATACAGCGCCCTAAGGCAGTGTTCGCGGGTGGCAGTAATGTCGTGCACGCTGCAGAGTGCCACCGGGGGCGACCAGACGGGTAACCTGGGCTGGCCAGCGGCGATCTGGTCGTTAGCGCCCTGGGTTTGGTGCTTGCCAGGGTGCCAGCGGTGGCGATCTTATCGTCGCGCGTCGCGACCCGGTCGATGGCGATCAACGTCCCATCCAGGGACACGTGTGACCATCCTTCCCGGCGACCACCATCCAGCACGTCGTGCCGGTCCGTGGCTTGTTCGGCGATGACTTCGATCCCCTTGTGCAAGTACCAATAGGCCGTGGAGTTTCCGATCCCTGCCTCGGAGACCAGCTGGCGCAGCGGGGCGGCCTCGCTAAATTAGCGTAGCACCAGCTTCGCTTGGACACGCACCGAGCCGGCACGCCGCCAGCTCGTGTCCCGATCCGGTGCCGATACGCCCGCAGCCACCCGGTCACCCGATGCCTCCACGGTTTTGGGGAAACCTGGGTAGGTGGGTTCGTGGCGGATGACCTCGTCAAGGTCGGAGACCTGCTCCAGGGTGCGCCCGGCCCGCCCCGGCTGCCCACCGAGCTTACGGCCCGTCTTCTTGCGCAACGACCTCGGTGCCGACTTGCCAACCCGTCGGTGGACGGGGCTTCGATGAGTTCCGCGAGTTCGCCGCCACCTGCCGCTTCAGATCGGCGGTCTGCGCGTCCTGCACCGCGACATGAGCCCGCAACGCGCCAACCAACTCGGCGAGTTCCTCATAAGACGCGTTCGGCAAGGGCTCATTGTCCCGCAACTCAATACGAAACTACCATCGACACGCCATCAGAGAACCCCGGCCAGTTACGATCAAATTGCGCTACGTCGCATTGGGGCTAGAGCCGACATCACGAATACAATTCCCTTTTGCCAAAGTACGCACGATTCGGCGGAAACGACGCCAGTCCCCGAACCCGGGTGGGTACTTGAGGCGACCTGGCTCGGCCGCCTCGGGGATATCGATCACAGCAATATGCCGCTGCGCGAGGCCATCGAGAAAATGCACCCCGGCCCGACGGTGCTCACGCGCCATCAGGGAGAGCGTCGGACGCACGGTCACCGGTACATGTACCACAGGACGTCCCGTGTCGATGCCGACATCAATTAGATGCCACGTGCTAGCGACAAGTTCTGGGTGCCCGTCGAGTAGCGCCCATGCGCCACCGTGTGTGCCGCGGTATCTCGGCGTGTGACCGCTATGTAGGTTAAGCAAAGGAATATCGCCGAAACTGTTGATCAGGTCCGCGCCCAGAATGGTAGTTCCTAAGACGAGACCGACTGTAGAGGTAGTCTCGGCGACCATGCGACGAACCGCGTCATCGTTCACGCTGTCAATCGCTTGGACCCGGGTGGGGGGCACCACTTCAGTGCGAGTCATCGGCGCCTCGACGACTCGCCAAGTCAGGAGCCGGTCAGCTAACAGTGCCATCCCACTCGAGCCCGTTTCGACTATGCCATTGCGGCGCGCGCGCCGCCACCACAACTTCATTGTTTTACCGAAGGGTCGCCGCTCCAGGAAGAGCATGCTCAGTTGCCCGCGCTCGGCCAAGCGCGCCGCGAGCCACCGAGCTTCGGGGTGATCGCGGGCAAATATGACAACCTGGCGAAAGTCGAGACTAATCGTCGTCATACAGTTCCTTCAGCGTCCGACGCCAGTGCGGCCATCGTACGCACTCGCAGATCACCGGCGTCAACGAGTTGCTTGGCCTCTTGACAGATGTCCTCCAGCAACATCAGCGCATCGCTGCTGGGCAGTGCAAGGTTCCATGGGTGCGTATACAAGTGGTATAGACCTCCGGTGGATACTGCCGCCCTTAGCGGCCGCACAAAACGGCGTCGGATAACTCGATACGGAATTCTTCGCCGTATACCAGTCCGTAAAGTTAAGATCGTGCTGCTGGAAATGGCGACAGGATCCTTACCGTGCACGTTCGCCCCCGGCGCCGTACGCCCGATCGCCTGATCCAGCGTATGGTTCACTCGCCCCAAACCGCGCGCCTTACCCTCCCGAAAATACCAGGCCGTCCCCGGGGCACGGTAGTTAGTTAAACCCGCTTGCGGAATTGTGTGTTCGAAGGCTACTCGATCCCGCGGGTAGACGAGGGACGCGAGGCCGCCGCCTAGCGCAGCTCGAGACGCTTCGAGGTCCCTTATGAGGCCTTCGGCGGTGGATGGCGTCGAGTGAAAGTAAGTGTGCGAACCAAGGTCGTGCTCCACAGGACTGTTGCGGAGAGCCTCCACGACACGCGGCGCAAGCCACGCATCGGGATTGCGGCGTACCATCCCTACCGTTGGGAGCGGCTCATTGAACGGGCCGAGTCCTGGCCTAAGGACCGCCACCGACTCATTGTCACCGACACTCCCGAGCTCCTCGAACGTCAGGTCGTGCAGAGCCGAGACCACCGCCCACGTGAACGGAAACCGGCACTCGCGAGAGATCCGCTCGACCGCGAGGGCGCACTCCGCACCCTGCGCGAAGACAGTCGACGGGATGTGGGGCCGCTGCCAGCTGCCCCAAGCAAGTTCTACGTCGAGACTCAGAGTGAAGGTGCCACGGCGATCGTCCATAGGAGTAGGCTATGCCGTATACATTCCATGGTTGTCGACTGGGTCGCCAAGCTGCCCTCAGATGGCTGCGACACTGATGGCACCGTACGCGACGTCGCGTTTGTCGTCGCGACTAGGCGGGTTCTGTGAATGCCGGTCACGTAGATTGGCCCTGCTGTATGCACGATTGCCATTACCGATGAGCATTGGTGGCTCTTCGTGGTTCCGCGTGAAATCTGGTCCTGTGTCGTAAGACGTTGGGGGCCCGTGGATCTGCTGTGATTCGTGTTGTCGAGACACCCTCGCAGTGACGAATCCACGAACCATAGCCGAGCGTATCGGCTCGCCGCGTGATGCGGCGAGCACGTTGTTCAACCTGCCCGGATATCGAGTGATTGCCGTCGGGGAGGTGGGGTCCGCCGGTTGGTGGGTCGACCTGGAGATCGAGGGTGAACATCGTTGTTCGGGCTGCGGGGTGAGCGGGGTACGGGGTGCATTCAGCGAGGTCACAGCAAATCCGAGATATCCCGATCGCGGGTGCGGTGACGGCGATCTGGCGCAAGGGCCGATGGTTCTGCGACGGGAAGAAGACGTTCTCCGAGGCCACCGCGCAGGTCCCGGCCTACGCCCGCTCCACCGGGCGGCTGCGCGACGCCCTGGTCGCGGTGGTGACCTCCTCGGGGTGGGCAGCCAGCGAGGTCGCCGCCGCGTTCTCGGTGTCGTGGTGGCTCGTGCAGACCACCCTGACCGCGGATGCGGCGCTGATGAGCGACGTCGACACGATGGTGGTGCGCCGCATCGGGACCGACGAGCACCGCTTCCACCGGGTCCGCTACTTCCAGGTTTCCCACCGGGGCGTGGCGCCGTCACGGGCCGGTGGATGTCCACGATCGTCGATCTGGACACCGGCCGGGTCCTCGGCGTCGTCGAGGGTCGCAGCAACACCGGGGTGAGCACCTAGAGCGTGTCTGCTATTTGCGGACGCGGTGGTGGATGACGATCGCGGCCAGGGTGACGCCGCCGAGGTAGGTCAGTGCGTACTTGTCGTAGCGGGTGGCGACGCCGCGCCATTGCT
>JAABUO010008493.1_pt1 | contig 11602 bp, 10 predicted proteins | sample 5559291 | NCBI WGS metagenome assembly JAABUO01 (sample SAMN10711878, study PRJNA513372) | rock metagenome | isolation source: Antarctica rocks | place: Antarctica: Victoria Land, Finger Mt sud | reverse complement strand
CGATCAGGCCGCCGAGCGAGTGGGCCACGAGGACATACGGACCGGGGATGTGCGCCGCGTCCAGCAGAGCGTGGAGATCGTCCCCCATAGCGCCGACGCTCCGCGGTGTCGGCGCTGGGTCGCTCGCCCCCAGCCCGGCCCGATCGTAGCTCATGACACGAGCGAAGGCGACGACGGCCGGCTGGACCCTGGACCATGTGTCGCTGCCGTAGTCCAGCCCCGCTTCGAGAACCACGACCGGACCTCCCTCGCCCACGTCTCGGTAGGCGAGCCGGCGACCCCCGATGTCGACTGCCCGTAGGCCGGCCGGCCCATCGTGTCCATGCATGTGTCGCTTCCCCCTTCACGTCATCCATGCCGACGGCTCCCGCCTCGCCGGCTCATCCCTGCCTTAGGCCTGCCGTAATTCTCTGACGGCCACGGCGATGGCGAGCGCACCCCCCACGGCCATGGCCCCCAGCACGGGGCGTGGCCCCAGGGCGGCAAGGAGCAAGCCCCCGACCGCGAGGCTGAGCGGCTGCCCGGCTATGTTGAGGAGCCGGAAGACGCTGGTCACGCGCCCCTGCAAGGCGTCGGGGACCAGGCCGAGGCGATAGGAGAGTACGGTGACGCTGTACACCGGGCCGGTGAGGGCGATGCTGGCCCATCCGACCATCGCCAGCGGCGGCGACGGCGCGAGCGCGAGCAGGGCGGTCGCCGCCGCCATGATGGACAGCACGCCGACGATGATGCGCCCCACGGCGACGCGCGCCCTGATCCACGGCGCGAGGAGGCTCCCGAGCAGCGCGCCGCCCCCGCCGACGCTGAAGATTAGGCCGATGAGGCGCACGTCAGCGTGGAAAGCCTTCTGCGCCAGCACGATGAGCGCCAGTTCGAGCGAACCGTACACGAGCACCGCGGCCATGGAGACGAGGGCGAGCGCGCGGATGCGGCGGTGCGTCCAGAGGAAGCGCAGTCCTTCCGCGATGTCCGCGCGGAGAGGGCGGCCAGTCACGGCGGGGCGCGGCCGCTGGAACGGGATGCGGATGAACAGGAGCGAGAGGGCAGAGGTGAGGTACGACAGGCTATCGACCAGGAACGCCAGGACGGCGCCGGCCGCGACGGTACGCCCCAGGGCGACGATGGCCCCAGCGACACCCGGCCCAATCAGCGCGGCCGTGGACGACACGGTTTGGTCGAGCGCGTTGGCGCGCGGGAGCTGCGTTGCGGGGACGACATGGGTCAGGGCGGCGGTCTGCGCGATGTTGAAGAAGACGCGCGCCGTCCCCGCGACCAGCGCCACGAGATAGAGCTGCGCGACGGTCAGGTGCCCGACCGCTGCGGCGAGGGGGACCGAGCCGAGCGCCAAGAAGCGGGCGACATCGCAGCGGATCATGACGGCCTTCCGATCCCACTGGTCGATGAGCGCGCCAGCGGGGAGGGCGAGGACGAGATAGGGGATGGCTTGCGCGGCGGCGATGAAGCCCGCCTGCGCGGGGGAGTGGGTCAGCGCGAGCACGAGCAGCGGCAGGGCCAGCGTCGAGACGGTGCTGCCCAGGGTCGAGACGGCCTGCCCGCTCCAGAGCAGCAGGAAATCCCCGTTGCGCCAGAGCGTACGGGGCGAGCTATCGTTGGCCTCCTCCTGGGCGACGATGTGTGCCATAAGGCTGAGTGTACCGATCTAACCCGCAAAGCGTTGAGCACGCGGCACATCGTCGGTGCTGGATGCGTGCTTCTCCGTTGTGGAGAATGACGCGTGATCACTCAATGGATAGTCGCGGACGTGGCCGCACAGGTTACCCGGCAAGGTCTCGCGCTTCATAACCAGACAAGCAGCCCAGCGAAGGCATCCGTGTTGCCGTCCTGCGCTGCATAGACGAGGGCCGCATCGTCTGTCGTGCTGTCCATCACTCTTTCGTTCAGGCTTCCGGCGTTCTGTGTTTACACGATAGTTCCCACAGTGCGGCGATAGGTTACCCTGATGAGCCAATAACAAGAGAAGGTTGTTCTGTTCTACGCACGAGTCAGCAACAGTGCCATAAGCGGCTGTTCTACGCAGCTTTCGTTGTCGCTATAGGCCTGTCGCTAAGATCCTGACGGAATGCTACCTGGCCTTTTAACTACTGCCGAGGGGCAAAGTGTCAATGATCACGAGAATTTGGCTCTGCGCCACTTCTGATGACGCGGGGAGCGGGGATGAGGGCGCTGCTACGTGCGGCGCGGCCGACGCGGCTTGGGAGGCGACGAGGAGGGGCGCAGACGCGTGAGGGCAGCAGCCAGCCACTCCGGCGCATCGGGCGTCTCCAGCCAGCCTTCCGCCGCCTCCGCCAGGTAGATCACCGCCTCGTTGTCATCACCGATGCCATAGTGGTCCGGCGGCTGTGCGGGGAACGGCTTGGCCCCGAGCAGGTACGCGGGGACATGCGGGTTGGCCCGCAACGCGTGCCGCAACGCCTGGTCGGCTGCGGCGCCGGACCCCTGGCGGCGAAACGTCAGGAGCGCCTGCGTGTAGGCCCAGTGGGCGCCCGCTTCGTCCGGGTACGCGGCCAAGAGGTGCTCAAGCGCCGCGTCGTCCCCCACCGCGAGGAGCCACCCGGCCAGGATATAGCGGAGGCCTTGGTTGTCGCCAGGATTGAGCCGCAGCATCTCCTGCAGATGGGCGATGGCGGTCGGCCGTTCCCCCAGATGCCACAACACCTCGGCCAGACCCTGCCGCGCGCGCATGTACGGCCGCGTCTCCACGATGCCCCAAAAGTGCCCGACATCCTCCGTGAACGCCTCCGGACCAAGCGCCCGCTCACCGGCCTGGACCCCTTGCTCGTACAGACGGCGCGCCTCCTCGGGCGTGGTCGCCGCCTCGGCCAGGAGGACATAGGCATCGGCGCAGTCCGGCGAGATGGTCAAGGCTTTGCGCGCCAGAGTCAGGCGGCGCTTGCCCGTCGCCTCCAGGGCCTGGTAGATGACCTCCTGGGCCTCTTCCACTGGCGTTGCGGGCGCGGGCGTCGGCAGAGTGCCCTCGACGAGGGCCTCGCGCAGGTAGGCGTTGGCCTCCTCAATAGAGGCGAAATCGCGCTCGGCGAGCAAGCGCGTGATGGCCGCCATCTGCTGCTCCATCAACCGCCGGTCGGGCAGAGGGGGTTCCGCCGGATCGCCTGGGCGTCCCCCTCCCGCCTTCCTTGTAGGCATGATCGTTTCCTCCTGGTTATCTCCGCTTTGTGCCAGTATAGCGGGTGTGCCGCTTAGGCCGCATGCAGCATGCGCTGGCGCAAGAAGGCGATGCCCGCACGACCATAGGCTTGGCGCTTGATCAATTTCAGTTTTGTAATGTGCCCCTCGACGGGCCCCGTGCTCCAGGGCAGCGTCAGCCCCGCCACGACCGCCGCTTTGTCCGTTTCGAGGCCGTCGGCGAAAGCCTGTACCTCGGGAACCTTGTCACGCCGTATCTCCGCGAGCCACCCGTCGAGCTCGGCTCCACGCCGTTCGCGCAGCAGGCGCATGAAGCCGTGGCCCAGGGCGTCGGCGCGGGCCAACTCGTCGTCGGCGTGACGGACGCGTTCCAGGATGGTCTGCTGCGTGGCCGTGAGGTCGTCGGGGCGCCGGAGGATCAGCGCGACAAGCGCGCGCGGTGTCGGTGGACGCACGCGCGGCGCCACAGCCCGGTGGGGGCGCGGGTGCCTGGGCGACGATGGAGGGGTCGGGTCGTCGCGGCGCAGATGTGTGACGAACCGCGCGACGTTCGCGCGGGAACTGGTGTACCCCTGCTCCTGGATCTCGCGGAAGAGCTGCAGGCCGTTCCGACAGCCCTCGGACCAGCGCCGCCGTAGGTAGGGTTTGTACGGATCGAGCAGGTCGGCGTGGTGCGCGGCGCGCGGCGCGCGCTCCGGGAAGGCTGTGGCCTGGAGGTAGCGCTTGACCGTGTGATGGCTCAGGCCCACCATCTCCGCGATCGCCATCTGGCCTAACCCCTGCGCGGACAGATTCCGCACCGTCATGAACCGCTCCAGGCGCGCGGCGCGGCGGTGCGCGCTCTCGTCGCGATCGCGCCGCGCCCGCGTCCCGCGCGGCCCAGCGACGGACATGGACGTGGGCGCGGCGTCGGCCACCGCTGTCTCCGCCGTTTCCGTGCGTGCCAGTTCGCGCGCCATCGCGGCGAGGACGTCTTGCTTGCGCGCGAACAGCCGCTCCAAGGCTTCCCCCAGATTCTTGGCCATGTGCCAGCGATCGACCACTTGGATCGCGTCTGGCGCCCCCCGTGTCGCGCCGTCAATATACATGACTCCTCGATCGCGGGCGATGACCGCGACCTGGGGATGCGCCCGCAGCCAGGCGACGACCGTCTCGGCGGCGCGGTCGGGCAGGAGATCGATTGGCCGACGACGCTCCAGGTCCACGATCACGGTGCCATAGCGCTGGCCTTTGCGCCAGGCCCAGTCGTCGATCGCGATGACGCGCGCCAGTTCCGCCGTGGGCAGTGGCGTGCGATGCACCACACGGAGGAGCGAGCGAGCGCTGATGGGCATCCCGAGCGGGACGGCCAAGCGCGCGCCGGCACGGGCACCGACCGCGAGGCCAACGCGGCGCAACGCCGCGCGTAGCGGTTGGCTCCGTCGCCCGTACGAATCGACGAGATCGGGCAGTCGCTCGGTAAAGATGCGCTGCGGACACTGCCGGTTGAATCAAAAGAACCGACGGACCCGCAGGCGGATCGCCACGGGCCGACCGGCCCACGGTTGGTCGGCGATCACCCGCCAATAGCGGCTGTGAATGCGCTTGGACCAGCGCTGGCAGAGGGGACACTGTCCCCGCTTGCGGGTTGTGGCGGCGCGGAGGATGACGCCATGATCGGCGACGGTGACACTTTCAACTTTAATACTCTTGAGGTGCGGAAGAAAAGAGGTAACACGCATAGAACAACCGTTTATTTATAGTTTACCCTGGCTTTGCCCATAAAGTCGGCCTCTGCCGAACATTCATCGTCTATGAGACTGTGGCGAGCATCTCGATTCGGTCCTGTGCTATGCGCGGTGGGCTAAACCGTACAGAATGCGGAACGGTCGGACTTTATGGGCAAAGCCAGTTTACCCTACTATTACCTAAACTTTGTCGTTCAACCTGCATCATCAAGAGTGGCGCAGAGCCGAGAATTTGCCACTAGTCATTCCATTAAAGGGGTTGTCGAGCTTTAGACACTCCACACCGCTGCCAACGACGACGCCTGGTGCTGGTCCAGGGTTGCGCCGCTAGTCATGAAGCTGGCCATTGCCTCTACGAGCAGCGCCCGCGCCTCCTCCATCGCCTTCCCCCCGCCTCCCACTTGTGCGGTCACGGCCGTGGCTAGGACGACACGCGTCCGCGCGGCCTCCAGCGCGGCACCCATGGCTACCTGTAGATTAAGCGCCGCGCGTAGATGCCCGACTGCCCCAGCGGCGCTCCCCCCGCGCAGCATGCACTGGCCCAGCAGACGGTGGGCCAGCGCTTGTTCCCGACGCCGGCCCCCGGCCGTCGCCAGCCGCAACGTCTCGTCCGCTGCGGCCCGCGCGGCATCAAGGTCACCTTGGAGCAGCCGGATCTCCGCCAACAAGCGGATTGGCTGGACGGCGAGCAGCGCCAGGCCGTGCTGATCGACGAGCGCCTGCGCACGCTCGACGAGCGCTCGCGCCGCGCGTAGGCGCCCTGCGCGTAGGCGCACCCGCGCCTGGCCGAGGGTGGCACGCGTTTCTTCATCGCGTAGGTCGATCCGCCGGGCCAGGAGGCGTGCCCCGCGACACCACCCGAACGCGGCCGTCAGATCGCCGCGATCGCACGCGACCTCGCCGAGGTTCGTCTGTGACACGGCGATCCCGAGCTGATGCCCGCTGGACTCCGCGCCGGCGAGAGAGCGCCGATCGTACGCATCGGCCTGGGCGAGGTTGCCCCGATACAAGGCGACTTCGCCCAGGTTGATCCAGGCGTAGAGCGCACCGACCTGATCGTCGCGGCGCTCGAAATAGGCCAAACTCCGCCGGTGGTACGCCTTCGCCTCTGCCAGATCGCCCCGGAGGTAGGCCACCGTCCCCAAGCATGAGCAGGCGCGGGCGATCCCATTGTCGTCCGCGCCGCGCTCGCTCGCCTCGAGGCCACGCCGGTAGCACTCCCCTGCGTCGCCCAAGGCGCCGCGGCCCCACGCCTCATGGCCGCGTGTCATCCACTCTGTCACCATTGTCTCCCCCTCGGTAACACTACGAAATCCGCGGCCCCGTCGAAGGTGTACTCACTACACAATCGCTACTCGATTGCTCGCTCGTCGAGCGCAGGGTTTGCGAGCGGCAGCGAGCAGAACCCGTAGTGAGTACTGTTTACTGTTTGCTGCGCAACCCCCTGCCGTCAGACTACACGGTCGCGTCGGGCGCTCGCAAGCGGCGGCGCGGGGCTGCTTGGAAAAGAAAGGGGCGTGGTCGCGTCGGATCGACAGCGACGCCTGCGACCGCCCTTATCTCGCGTCAAGCCACGCGCCGCTGCGGGCTCCCCTGAGATCGCTGTCGTCGACGAAGAGGGCATGGACGATCAGCTCCGTGACGCCGGCGATCACCGCATCGGCGTCGTCGAGGGGGGTCTCGGCCAGACGCCAGAACAACAGCCCAAGCACCCACGACAGGGTGGGGACGTCGACGCCGGGACGTGCCCCAGGGGCTTGGACGAGCGCGCGCATGAGACGTTCGAGTTGCCGGGCCGTCCACTCCTCGACCGCGCGGTACAGCGCGCGCACTGCGGCGTCCTGCGCCGCCGCCTCGCGCCACGCGCGATAGGCTCCCGCGTAGGCCCAATCGACGCGTAGCCCCTGGCGGACGAGGCCCGCGATGGCGTCGCGTGGCGGCACGGCACCGGCCCCACCGCCCGCATCGCCCTCTGGCACGAGCGCCGCCGCCTCGGCAAGAAGCTCATCCATAAGCACGAGCAGGACCTGCTGCTTCGAGGCAAAATGCTGATAGAAGCCGCCAACGGCGACTCCCGCACGCCGGGCGATCTCCTCGATTGACGTCGCCTCGTAGCCGTGCTCGGCGAACAGGGCGAGCGCCGAGGCGAGCAGCGCCTCCCGTTTCCGGCGGCTGCGCTCTTGTCGTGGAGGAGGCGGGAGGCGTTGGCCCGCCAGCAGGTCGGGACGCCCATCGGGCGCGAACTCAGGCATGGGACGCGGCGCCCACAAATCCCGTGATGTGACGGGCGAGGGCGTCGGGCTGGTCCTCGGGGACGAAGGCGCGCGACGGCGAGACGAACTCCAGGGTGGCATCGGGGAAGTCTTTTTGGAGCCGAACGGCGTAGCGCGCCGAGAAGAACACATCGTTGCGCCCCCACACGATCAGCACCGGGTGCTGGAAGTCTGGGAAGGCCCGGGCCGCCTCCAGCGTGTAGCGATTCGAGACCGCCGCCAGGAAGCGCGTCAGGTCGCGCCGAACGCCCGCCTCGCGCAGGATCGGGCCGAAGTAGGCGTCGAGCGTGGCAGCGTCCATACGGCGCAAGGCGACGGTCCAGAGAAGGACGCGCTGGGCAGCGCGGGCACGCAGTGCCCAGGCCGGGGCGTCCACGAACCGCGCGCCAAAGAGGCGCGCCCCGTGGTGGAAGGGGCTGAGCGACCAGGGGAAGAACGCCTCGTAGGCATCGCAGTTGGTGAGGACGAGGCGCGCGATCCGCGCGGGGTGGCGCGCGATAGTCACCTGGCAGATCGCCCCGCCCGTGTCGTTGCCGACGAGCGTGACGTCGCGCAAGTCCAGTGCTTCCAGGAGGTCGGCGAGCAGCCGGGCCACGCCGCCGGGGCTCTGATCCGCGTTCGGGCGCATGGGGTAGGCGTGGCCGCCGAGCGGGAGATCAGGAGCGATACAGCGGAAGGAGCCGCGCAGAAGCGGGATCACCTCCCGCCAGAGCGTGCTATTCGCGACGATGCCGTGGACGAAGACGAGCGGCGGCCCCTCCCCCTCGTCGCGGTAGCGCACGGTCCCCTGCGGGAGGGCGACCTCGCGGTAGACGGGCGGGGCGGATGTGGGGGGGAAAGCGGCAGCGACCATGAAAACCTCCCGGCCATGACCTGGCCGACGATTGAATGTGAATACATGTTCATAATAAGACGCGGCGTGGGCGGTGTCAAGTCCGATCGATCGCCTTGTCTCACGCCGCCGCCGCGACGACGTACTCGACCCGCACGACGCGCGCGGCGTCGCGGGCAGTGGCGTCGATCTTGTGCAACGCGCCGGCCACCTTGCCGGCCAGCTTTTGCTCTAGCCAGGTCTTATTGAACGGCGTGGGGACGGCCACGCGCAGCAGCTCGCCGTCCTGATCGAGGGCGCACGTCGCGGCCAGCCAGGCGTTGAAGTTCTCGGGCGTGAGCACCTGGGCTAGTTCGTCGAGGACCGCACGCCACACCGGATGCTCCTCGGTAATGGGCAGGGGCGCGGGGCTGTCAGACCACGCGGCGTAGGAGCCGGCGGCGTAGGAGTTGGCGGGCTCGCCGCGGTCGTCAGCGCGCCGGCGTCGACGACTCGTCGGGCCAGCGCGCCGGCGATCCGCGTCCGGGCTGCCGGCGCGCGTCCGGAGCGGCGCGGGGTGCAGCAGGTCGGTCAGGACGGCAAACAGGTAGGGCATGCCGTTGGGGGCCTGGTCGTCGCGCCGGCGCTTGACGATGCTGGCCTGGCGGTCGCGCGTCCGGGTCGCCGCCTCGTCAAGGAGCCGCAGGAAGCGGGCGGGCGACACGCCGGCGGCGCGGCACAGGTTGCGGGCGCGGCCGAGACTCGAGCGCGGCGCATCATCTCCCAACGCGGCGCTTAGGGCGGCGATCTCGGCGGCGAGCGCCTGGTCGTCTGGGTCCGCGCTGGCCGGTCGTCGCCGCCGGTCGTCGCCGCCGGTCGTCGTTTGTGCTGCATGAGCGGGGGTAGGGGGTATCGAGTCGAAGTCGAAAGTTTCTAGTTCGATTGGGTTTACTTGGGGTGAAGGATTCTTCACCCCTCCCGCGCGCGATCCTTCGCCCTCCTCCGTGGCCGGCGTGCCAGTGTCTTTATGCCGGTTTTCTGTTCCAACACACGTCGCACCTGCACATAGCGGTCTCTGTTCCGCATCCCCCTGCATATCCTTGTTATGGTCAAATGGCCCGATTTTGCATGAATCGTTGTCACCGGCAACTTGCGGTCGGTGGCAGCTTCCGTTGTCGGGGGTCGCCGGCGTCGCGGGGGCCGCGTCGTCGGCGGGGAGTAGGCCGTCCAGGCGCGCGAGCCCTTCGACGGCCGTGAAGAATGGGCGCAGGTCGTAGGCGTTCGTCGATTGGCGGCCGTGTGGGGAGAATTGAGTCTGTATGTGCAGTAGCCCCTTCCCCTCCAACGAACGGAGGTAGCCCTGGATCGTGCGCACGCTCTTGCTCATGCGCGCCGCCAAAGCCGCCTCGCCGGGGTATGGGTCGTGCGCGCTCCACCAGTAGGTACAGAGTTGCGCCAGGCACACCATCTCGGCTTCCGTGACGCCCAGCCGCGCATAGTACACCCACGCGTAGGTCGGCAGCGCCGTGTAGCCCCCGGTGAGCAGCCACGCGCCGTAGCGCTGGATCAGGCGCCGGTCGATGGTCTCGGGTGATGTGGACGGTGGCGGTGGTGTACTTTCCGGCTGCGGGGGGTGGGCGTGCGGTTGACATGCACGCACCGTTCCCGTATGATTGCTCATAGGTACTCCTCGGAAGCATAAAGCCTCCCTGCGAGAGCCGGGAACCCTTGGATAAGGTTCCTGGTCCCGGTCTAGCGGTCCTGGCAGCGCCTTCAAAACACTGCGCCAGAACCACGTACATATAGGTCACAAACGTAGCTCACCGGGGAAACCTGGTGGGCTTCGTGCATTTAGCACGATTGCATTAGGGCATGGCAGAGTCCTTCATGTTGCGCATCATAACGCACTGGAGGCGCTCTTGCAACATGTCGTCAATTGGACGTAGAACATTAGTGCTATCGCGGCGGCCTGCGTCAGCTCGTCGGCATGCGCGGTCGCGTCGTGGTGCGGCCTGGCCACCATCGGCTCGAAACGGGCGCGATAGATCTCAACCTCACGCGGGCCGGCGCATGTGGGGCAGAGCAGGCAGGGCACCAAGTGCAACGCGCGTGTCCCTTCCTCGATGACCGCGCCCACGGAGCCGTGGCCCCGCTTCATGGGGAGGCGCAGATCCATGGGGATATCCAGGGGCAGAGGATAGACCAGCTTGCCGCACGCGAAGCACGCGCAGGGCTGTCCCTTGCGCCGCTCATCGTCGGTCGATACCATCTCTTCAGTCGGCATTGTTGTCTCCCCTCTCGTCCACACCACGCGTGTCTCGCCGCACCCGTCGGTCGCTCTCCCGCTCGTCCCGGCCGCCCGACGCCTTGACCCTACCGTTCCCGCGCGCGCACCGCCTTGCCCAGGTCGTAGACGCGTGCCCCGAGCTGGACCATCATGGCCAGACAGCCCAGCAGGACCAGCGATGCAACGACGGACGTGAGGCCCTGCAGAAACGCGGAGTCGCTCCGCAACGCCACCTGTAGGAGGACGGAGCAGGGGAAGAGCAGCGCGCCAAAGAGCCCCATGAGGAAACTCGTCCTCCCGACCAGGGCGATAGCGTCCTGGACCGTGTCATGGCCGTCCACAGGCAAGATCGCGTGATTCAGGGCGTCGATGTAGTCCAGGGGAAGCGTCCGCACCAGATCCGTTAGCAGGCACGCCCACCAGCGCAGCAGGCCGGGGACGCCCCCCCGACGATAGACCATCCGGCAACGATCTGCGACGGCGCTGTCCATCGGCGTGCCGAACTGGCGGCGATGGGGCGCGGGATAGAGGTGGAGAAGCAGGCGATAGAGCGCGATGGACAGGGCGACGATCCGCGGCGTGTGGTCGCGATCGGGGGGCGCGCTCATATCAGCCCCCCGACGCGCACCGCGCGCGACCCGGCCATGCGACGCCAGAGCGCGCGCACGCGCCCCAACTGTGGCCGCGCGTCCATCGCGGCAACCGTGTCTATCATGCGTTGCCGCTCGGCCGCCGCCGCACGGTGGCCCACATCGGTCAGACGATAATAGCGCCGCCGTTCGTCGTCCCCCGCGGCGACCGGGCGATCGGACACCTCCACGATCAGGCCCGTGTCGAGCATGCGTTTGATGGCCCGGTACAAGGTGCCCGGTGCCAGCACGACTTTCCCGCCGGTCGACGCCTCGACCTCCTGCATGATGGCATAACCGTGGCTCTCGCCCGCGCCGAGCGCGATCATGATGTGCAGGACGACCGGGCTGAGCGGACTCGCGACCGCCGGATCGCCGCCCTTGTCGGCTTTCATGGACACCCTCCCTACTCTATTACCATGGTATAGATACCATGGTAATAGAATAAGGGACACCCGCGCGCCTGTCAAGTCGTCCCTGCTTGTCATGCCGTGCCCCCTCGTGCTATCATTGTGCCGGTGGCGGAACTATTACACTCATTCTACCGCTGGCGTACTACTCTGTCAACGCATATTTCCGAGCGATGTACGCCGAGACAAGACAGGTTGTGTGGAGAGGGGAGGGCCCGAGGCGGCCATGCAACTCAAGGATCGGTTGGGGGAGCTGCGCCGCGAACGCGGCCTGACCCTGCGCGCACTGCGCGAACGCGT
>JAABUO010008492.1_pt1 | contig 11602 bp, 16 predicted proteins | sample 5559291 | NCBI WGS metagenome assembly JAABUO01 (sample SAMN10711878, study PRJNA513372) | rock metagenome | isolation source: Antarctica rocks | place: Antarctica: Victoria Land, Finger Mt sud | reverse complement strand
ATAATCTTGGAAACAAGAAACGCCGCCGGCTTAGGAACCGACGGCGCCACTCTGAGGCTCGTCCCTCTCACCTCTCATCCGCGTCCGGCCTGGAAAACTGGCGCGATGGGAGATCCGGGGCGGGTTTCGCACCATAGGTGGCGAGCCGTGTTCATCGTAGCGGATGGGCCCGGACCTGTCCACCCTAGCCGCTGCATTGCCGTCGGCCCTGGTCGGCAAGCACGGTTGGAAAGACTCCGACGGCCGCGCTTTCGCCAGCCGCTGGTCAGGTTCAACCTGCCCTCGAGCGGTTCGCCCGGACTCTCCCGTTCCGTGTCCATGCAACCGATGATTTCCGCCGCGGCGCCTATCGCGAGCGGCGCGAGGTCGCGCGCTCGATGGCCGAGATCGCGCCGGATCCGCCGGGCTGGCTGACGGCGCTGCGCTTCGACATCGACACGCAGGGCGGCGGGGCGGCGTGGATCGAGGCGGAGCTGCCGGCGCCGAACCTCGTCGTCGTCAACCCTCGCAACGGTCACGCGCACCTGGTCTACCTGCTCGGCGCCTGGGTGCAGACCGACTTCAGCGACGCTCGTCGCTTCAAAGTCGTCCGGTACGCGGCCGCGATCGAGCGTGCGTACACCGCGGCGCTTGGCGCCGACCCGGCCTACACGGGCCGTTTCCAGCACAATCCCCTCTCTGACGCGTACGTCACGAAGATCGGACGCGACGCACCGTATTCGCTCGACGAGCTCGCGCGCTACGTCGACCTCAACGAACCGGCGCTGAAGAAGAGCCCGCCAATCGGAATCGGCCGCAACGTCGAGACGTTCGATCGTCTGCGCCGCTGGGCATACGTCGCCGTGGCCGACTGGCGGATCGGCACGTACGACGCGTGGTCCGGTGCGGTCGCCGATCGCGGCGGCCAGATTGCGGCCGACGTCGGCGCCGAGAGCCCGCGCGGGCCGCTCAAGGCGAACGAGGTCGGTCACATCGTTAAGAGCGTTGCGCGCTGGGTCTGGGAGCGCTATGGCGCTGACATCCCGCCGCTGCTGCGCGAAGCCCGGATCGTGGCGCAACGCGAGCGCGAGAAGGGCCGCCAGAGGGTCCGGGAAGCCGCTAGAGAGCGTTCGCGTGTGACGCGGGACGAATATACCGCCCCAGCGCGCCAACGTCGCTCAGCGGCCACGGAAATGCGGCGTGCCGGTCTCTCGTTGCGCGCGATCGCGACGACGCTGCGCTGTTCCCTAGCGGAGATCCAACGGGTGCTCGCAGCTCGTGTACAGGGTTCGCCCGGCCTATCAGACTTTAACGGCGTCCAGGTCCCGTCGCCTAAGATTCCTGACGCGCCGACGTCACCGATTGATTCTCCGGTCTCTTGTCCTCGGGACGTCTTGACACTGCAGCTCCCCGGGTCGCGCGCAGTCGTCAGCGCCGTAGGCGATGATGACGAGCACGTCCCAACCGCGCGTAGCGCGGAACCGAGCACCAGCATCGACTATGATCGCGGAAGGGCGGTTGGGGGGGAAACTGGCGGGTGCGAGTCGCCGATCGCGTATATCCAGCGTCGCATCGGTGAGATTGTTGCGACGACGCGTAATCGGCAACGGCCCCCGTAGTACGGGCGCGGATAAACGCGTGGCGCATTCACAACGTTAACAAAATTGGAGCGCAAATGGTTGGTGGCGAGATTGTATCGCTTGGTCGCGAAGGCGGGTCACTGCTGGTAAAGGTGTTACCATATTTTATTGCGCGTCGCATATTTACTGAAGAGCGCTTGCGCAGCGAAGTTCGGGTCTCACTGCGTGCGAACACGCCCGTTTCAATCGGCGGCAATCCGGCCCAATTAAGTGTGTACCTGCGCATGGTCAACCTCAGTAACGTTGATGTACGCGTCGACCGCATCGTTGCCGACGTGTGGTTTGGCCAGCCCACAGCGACGTTGCTCAATGTTGTACCGTTCGATGTTCCGGCAAGGACGGAACGAGAGGATGTCTATCTTCACGCCGTTCTCAGTCACGATGTCGCTGTGCAGGCCTTCGTAGTTTCTAAACAGAGCGGTGCGCATATGTTTATGGATCTCACGGTCGTATGCACATCGACAGTCAGAAATTTTATCATACATGAGCACGTGGAACGCGGCATCGACTCGGTCCCGTTCGCTGGAGCGTACGAGAAGTAACGCGGGAAAGACGGGTTGCGAGATTTGCGGCCGCAGACCGTGTAAAGCGTCAGGTCATGGTGCCTTCTCCACCCGAGTCAATCGCTGTTGATCCTTGGATCCTAAGCCGTGGCCACGACGAAACGCAAGGGCGCTACCGGTCCTCACTGCGTTCCGGTCCACGCTCGGCTACGCCGGCCTTGTCCGCTGCGCCGTTCCATCGCGGCTACGTCTTGGCCGGACCCATCAACAGCGACCGCCTCGGGCGGAGAAGGGTTCAGACCAATGACGACGCTTTACACGATTAGCGACGACCGTACGAAATTCTGCCGCAAGGCGATGAAGGCCCATAACGGGGTCTGGAATCCGGTGACGACGGCGTGGATGTTCCGCAACTCCGGCGACCACGCGAACGCGATGTGCGAGCTCTATCGGGCGACGCGCCCGAGCATGGCGCAGCTCGAGACGCTGCTGGCGATGGCGGCCGACGGTACCGGCGCACAGGCGTGGGACTTCGACCCGATCGTCGACGCGCCGGATTACGCGACGCTCACGCACGACGCTGCGTCGCGCTTGTTGAGCGCCGGCTACACCGTGCGGCGGCTGCTCGGGACGCATCCGCTCGAAGACGCCCGGGCCGACGTGCCGTCGGACATCTTCGATGCCTCGGCCTTCGAGGAACGCGCGCGGCGCGGGTCGCGCCGGCGTCGCAGCGCCGCGTAATGGCGCAGTTCTGAACTAACGCACTCGCGCGGCGCTCGTAAGGGCGCCGCGCTTCTGTTTCGGAGGCTTCGATGCGAAGCTCTATTTCGTCGCGCCCGAACGACGTTGTTTCCGCGCTGCTCGTCGATGCCAGCGAATGCGATCGCGTGACGATCGCGCCACATCTCGACGCATATCCGACGCCGCTGCTCGAGCGGCTCGTCGCGGCGGACTGTCACGTGCGTCCGCTACGCGACGGCGAGCGCTATCGCGACGCCTCGCCAGCTTTGCGCCGTCTCGGCGTCGATGTCGATGTGTGGCCTGTGCCGTCGCCGGGGCTCTTTGTCGTTGAAGAGCGCACGGTGTACCTGCGCGCGCTCACGCCGATGACAATCGGACAGGAGGTCGCGCACGCGATCGACTGCGCGCTCGGTGACGGCGTGTATCGCAGCGGCTTTGATCCGCAGATACGCTCCGCGTTCGCCGCGGCGCGCGCCTTCGTGACGCCTTACGCGGCGTCCGGTCTCGACGAGTATTTTGCGGAGTGCGTACGGGCGTACGCCGACAGGCTGAACGATGCGCGCTCGCCGTGCCGTGCGCGACGCGCGAGCGGCTGCACGCGTGCGATCCGACGATGCACGCGATCGTCGCCGAGATCTTCGCCGGCGTAGCCCGAAACGCCGGCAACGCCGGCAACGCCGGCGTCGTGCAGTGTGACTGCGCCTGATGATGGCTTCACCATCGCTGACTAATGGAGATTACACGATGTCTCGTAAAGCCAAGACCAACGGCAGCACTGCGCTCGCGACGGTCACGACCGCACTGCCGGCGATGCAGATGACGCGCGCCGAAGCCAACGCGCGCATCAAAGCGCGCGCGCTCGAACTGTACCACGCGGCACGCACGCAACGCGACGAGCGCTTCCGGGCCTTTGAGGCCGAATACGGCCGCGCCGATCGCATCGACCATTCCATCCTCGCCGACTTGCAGCGCACCCAAGCGCGACTCGCTGCGATCGCGGCGCGGCAGCAGCGCGCCAATGCGACCGGCGGTGAGCCGAAGGTCGCGAAGTTCGTCGACCAGATCGGCACGATGATCGGCGCGGTTAGCGCGCATCTCGCGACGGAGCGGGCGCTGGAGCTGTTTGCGCCGATCCAGCAAGCGGACTTTGTCGGCTGGAACGGGAGCGGCGTTGGGCCGAAGGGTCAGGACGACGCATTGCTCGCCGGTTACGAGATCGTCGACGATCCGCTCGGCGCGCAGAACGCCGCCCCGACGGCCGATGGAGACGGTGCGGTGTGCTTGCACACCGAGATCGAGCCGTATGAGGACGAGCCGACGCGCGGCGCGTGCGTCGATTGCGGCGAGGAGTTCGGACTGCGCGGCGCGCCTACTAACGCCGATGATGGGGCGTAAGAAGACGTCGACGGCGCGGCCGTAGCGGCCGAGTCGGCGGCAGCGTGAAGCAGCAAGCGGCCTCGGCGAATCGCCGGGGCCGTCCCCTTTCTGATGATTTATTTCCGCCCGATTTCGTGCGCAACGCGTACATGCTTGCCATTCGGCGTGCCGCGCGAGATGCGCATCGAGCGGTGTGCGATCGCGACATCGTCGAATGTGCCGATTGTCAAGACCACGTTTCCGCGATCGCCGAGGCAAAGTGGATGCTCAATAATGCGATTGGTATCGCGCTAATGGGAGACCGTTAAGCCGTTGTGATGAAAAGGCTGAAGTTTCCCTTTCGCTCCTGAGTATCGGCATGTGTTAAACTTGCACGTCTTTTAAGGAACGGAGCACTTTTTTTCAGTAGCAGCCCGGATGGGGCGACTCGGTCCCTCCACATAATCCGGAACTGGACCGTCGTATCCGAGGAGCGCGAGGAGCGCTTCGTTTACAAGTGTTCGGGCTCTACGTATATCGAGAAATAGAGCACGCTCGGTAGCGAGGTCGGCAATATCGATGAAGCCCTTGTGACTCATCGGATTTCGGCGAAGCAGGGCTTTGTCTTCGTCTGCCGTCGGTGTGAAGCCGACGGCATCCCAAAAGCGTTTTCGTCGAGCACTCAAATATGTCTGATTTGCCTCCGCGATCCGTTCGCGCAGGCGTTGTCTAAGGGCTTTCGGGATGTCGCTCGGAAGCGTCTTTATCGCGGCCTGCATATGCTCGGCGATTGGGGCGAAGTTATCGACGATCCGTCCTTCGTTAGGGGAAAATTTTCGCGACTGCACTACCGTATCGAGAGCCAAGACAATATCACGTATCTCGAAGTCTAGGCGCCCGCTGTTGCACGTTAGCAACGTAATCACGGCGCTATCAATAGGGCAGTCATCATCGAATCGAAGGCGGCGGGCCGCTTCTACCATCCTATCGAGGTTGGCGCCTAGTGCCGATACGGTTCGCGCATCGGCACACATTAGCGCTGGCCGAGGTTCGCGTTTGCACGTACAGCGAGCGGCGTAGAGGTGCCGTGACACCGAATTGCCTTCAACGTCTACGGCAAGCTCGGTGACGGCTTCGACGTCTCGTCCGAATACTAGGCTCAGTACCGTGAGGATCGATACGCTTTGTTCTGCGCCGAAAGGTGCGCCGGCGTACGCCACTGCGAGCATCGGCTCGTCACCGATTTTCGTGGGTCGCAGCAACGCTTCTCGCCCAAACAAGCGGGATCGCAAGCCGTTCTCCCCCGTCGATCGGCCGAATACACCCTTCACGACTGGCAGATGATCCGGGAAGACGACGCTCGGAGGGTCTCGGAAGAGTATCACCGTTGCGGCAGTATCCGCGGTCGACAATCGTTGCCACATCTCGCGCCAAAGCAGCTTTGTGTGCCCTCTTTGCTCATCACGCGTAAAGGGATGAACCCACGGCGTATTCCAAGTTCCGTCGCTTCCCGCTACAGTAATGGTTGGAATACGAACGCCGTACTCGGCTCGCATCCCGATGTTCCAAATGGCGCGGTCGGCATCGTCTAGCATGCCGATGCCGGAATCCGTCCAGGTTGCGTTGATCTCGCGCTCCAGATGTTCGTTACTGTGTTGAATTCGGCACGGGCCCTCATACGCCCAAGTAAGCGACGTTGGAAACTCAGAGGCAAGAGTAAGGAGGTTGAATGGGTCCATTCAGGGATACATGGCTCCGTCGTCACGCGTCGCGTTAGGCTAAGGAACGAATTACACGCAGGGAGGCGCGGAGCGCTTTGCTGGCTTGGCATGGGCCATCTTGCCGCGCCCGTCGCTTTCATCGCGGATGAGAGCCGCATCGCGTTCGCAGCAGCAGCCGGGTTCTAAGCGTCCCGATTTGTGAGATTCTTCGGATCGAAATTGTAGCGAAGTTCTCGGAGCGCCTCGGCCTGAGTGGCACCGAAGACGAAGCCAAAGAGCGTTTCTAGCGCAGGCACTTCGGGCTGGCCTCCATCGGGCGTGGAGTACACGAATGAAAGGGCGCTGTTTGATTCGACTAAACCAAGTAGGCGACGACCGGCGGAAAGTGGAGAGTTGGCGGCTACCGCTTCGCTTACCTCAGGCTGCGCCTCGTCAAAGCCGTGGACGTCAACTGAAAAACCCACAACGGCGTAACTCGTTGACGCAGATGCTCGGCCACTTCATAGATCGTTCGTGCGACATAATATGGTTTTTTAATTTGACGTTGCGTTCTCGCCGCTTTTGCTCGAAATTGAAGACTTCCCAAAGGAAAATGAGATACCGGCTGTCTTTCAAACCAAGACGGGGGAAAGCCCAGTGTGTCTGCTAAGTTTTGCAGCAGCTCTCGCGACGGTTGCAATAGATCGGCTTCAATTTGGCCAGGCCGACGATACGTTCCGCTTGCCAAAGAGCACCACAGATACGGCGGTAAATAACGTCTTCAGGCTCCATAAGGATCTTGGCTTCGTGCTGGCGATGTATGCGCTCGTCATCTTTACCGGCATCGTCTACTTCGAACGTATCGAACGGCCACTGACGCTGTGGTTACGTCATGGCGTACGGAGGCGCGGAGCGCAACTCGGTTAGGAAACTGACCCGCTTCGAGTCGAGGGACGTGGTCGCACGCGACCGCAAGAGCTGCGAGCCTCCGAACAACATCCGGTCGAATCCCCCGCCCGTTCGGCGCGAGAGCTGTCGACGCGCGTCGTATCTCGGATGTGCGGATCAGCGTCGCCTTTTCGGAGTGGCGCCAATAACCGAAGCTCTGCAGCCGGGTAGAGCGCGAAGCGCCTGAACGGCCGCAGGAAGTCGCATCATACGGCGCGTGTCGGCCGTCTCTGACCGCCGGAGTAGTGGTCCACGATCGCTCTCGGCGGGGTCGCTTCGTCAGCTCGTCGTCCGTAGAAGTAAACGCTCGATGCTCCGTCCGCGGAGTGCCCAGGATCGGCGAATTTGTCGACGACGAACGCGACCGGCGTCATGGCGAGGCGTGTCGCACTCGAGATGCCTCGGATCGGAACGACGCTCCTGAGGGCCTGAGCGACTGACCACGCGAGTTCGGTACCGACGCCGGCTACTTGGCCCGACTCGACAAGTGAGAAGCGTCGAAACAACCAGCGGTGGCCACTATCAGATAAGCGGGTAAAGTCGAACGGTCCCTCGTGCACGTGCTGCAGGAACGGCGTGTCGGCGTATACGAGGCCGTTCGGCTTAAGGACGCGATGAATCTCGGCTACGACTCGTCGATCGCTTGCTGCATCATGCGACGACGATTTTGATCACGGGCGAAAGCTCGGCCTTAAGGACAAGCGACGGGCTGTAATCCTGGCTGCAAGCCCTTCGAAGGGAACCTCCTAAGCTTGCCTACTCACCAACAATAGTGAGGAACTTCTCGCCGGAGAAGTGGGGAATTTCCCACCGGCGTTTGACAGGCTCGAAGCGTTCCGTTTAAAGCGTTATTGTCGTGGGTACGCGGCGGGCGTGCTGACGTACGAAGCACTTCAACTGCCCCCTAAGCATAGCTAGCCAGAACTGGAGAGTTTTATGAATAACAAGTGCGCTTCGATCGCCCTTCTCGCCCTTGCCGCCGTCGGATCCGTTGCTAGCGCAGCCGGTGCCTCCGAGGTAACGCTTAAGACGGTTGCGCCTGGTGCAAGCGCGCTCGCATATATCGGCAGCGACTTGACGATCAAACCGGAGAATTTCCACGTCCACATCGACAGTCAAATCCAGGGTTCGACAAAGAGTTTGCAGTCGGAAGGCACCTTCAAAGCCTAACGGTTGGCAAGTCCGATGATTTGCTCGCCATTCGGGGGAGCAAATCATCGGACTGTAGCGCCGATGGTATGTTCGTTGATTGCTTAGCAATGCTGGGATCCTATATGTTTCTATTGTTTCTCTAGCAATCAGTGCAAAAAACTCATCTTCGTGAAATCTTTCGCATTTAATGAATTGCGTGTGTTGGTCGAATGGTGCTTTAGTTTTTATTAGCCTCGACGTCTTGCTTTGCAACAACCTCTCATCGGTCAATGGGGACAATCATGTACGACGTAGTTTATACGCTTTCCGGAGATCCTGCCGCACCGCCTTCGCTCGACTCAATGGTCGAGCGCTACGTTCACAAACTCAAGTCCGATTTGGAAGACTCATTGTGGCACGCCGGCTTTATTGACGAAGCGCTTGCTACGAGATTGGGGCTGGCGTTCGAAACAATACCTGAGTCGCATCGTTACCACTATCTACTGACGCCGGCTATCTTTGAAGCAATCTCCGGTTTCCGAAAGCGGGCTACAGTCGACCGGCTTCTTCGGCTTGTCGAGTTAACCGAAGATGAAGCTCTTTTGGCCGGTGCGGAGTTAATGAGTCATAGGTCTGGACTTAGGACCTGGTCTCCGATGGGCGATGCAAGTCTTGCGTCGTTGGAGGGCGATGGAATTGTTACGCATGTAGATCGGCTAGATTCCTTGATCGTGATGGACTTTGATAGCCCGGCCGCCCGAGACGTCAGACTTGAGAGTTCGGTTATGTGTCACGAGCCGGGCGAGTTCTCATTTGAAGATCGCTCAAAGGTCACTAGAAATCTCTCGGAAGCCATGCGTTATATTAACCGGATATCGCCAACGTTCAGTCGGCTGATACTCAACTACACCCGTGCTATCAGATTGCGTCGTTGCGCCGATTGCCAGCTGGGATCTGAACATATAACGACGACAATTGGCGAGATACGACTCCTCAATCCGCAGCGCGATGAATACACCCCAATCCGCCTGGCCGAGGCGTTGATTCACGAAAGCGTGCACAACTATCTATCAACATATGAATACCTTAATATACCATTTGTACTCTCGGGAGCGTCACCACAGTACCGCCCGATCAGCACTTGGAGCGGCAACCCTATCCCTGTCGCTGCATTCTGCCACGCCGTGTTCGTGTGGTTTGCGCTTTTCCAATTTTCTCTTATTGAACTCGCCCTTATTACAAGTGAACTAGCCGGACGCCTCCCAATTATGCGTCGTCGAAATCAGTACGCAGCGGGGTTCCTAATTCCAACGCGATTATCCGCTAGCCTTGAGGGCTACGCAGAATTCAACGGCGACATTCTCGCCACTATTGATAGCCTTCAGCGATCGGTCAAGGAGGCAATGCCGGGCGGAGCCTTCGTCCGGAGAGATGTTGCTTGAGGTTCGCAATGATCTTAGTAGTCCGAGAGAACTGCTAATGAACGCAATCATCGTGTCGGATGACGAGCACCGGGACTCCGCGGTCGAGACGTTCGCCGCCATCTTGTCGAACAGTGGCGACACACGGCCGTACGATCTCTCTGAGCTTCTAAAGGCGTCTGGTCTTCATGTCGATTCTGACGGCATTCTAAAGGTGAACGAATACGAGCGCGCTCGTTTCATCGACGGGACTTCAGAGTCGTCGATCTTTAACCGAGCTGTTACTATCGGCGTTCGCACGGCAAAGGCCGTTGACGATGGTCGTGATTTAGTTACCCCTAATCTCTTGTTTGCAGCATATTGCGAACTGCTCGCGGCATGCCCAACCGTATATGGAAAACCCGGCGTGAACTCATCCGTCGGAGATCTATTGCCGCTTAACTTGCAGTGGCGTAGCCTGGGTCATCGACTTCCAAATCTCAAGACGCCTGATTTCCTCTACGGGCTTGGAGCCGAATTTGTTGACACGTCGAGTTTCAAACGACCGTTTACTAAGTCTATTTTTGACGTGTACGACTGGGAGCCAATGGTGGATGACGGTCATGCGACGCTGCACCGATTCGTCGTCGACTATCCCAAGGGAAACCCGGCGATACTTTATTTCGTAGGATCTGAGAGCGACGCTTTCTCTCTGTCGGGTAACCCCGGGCTGAGCGAGGCGAGCCGAGCGTCCTTACGCGGGTATCAAGCTTCAATTAGCGAGGCATTTAAAGCGTTCGCGGGAGAAGCACTGTTTTTTGTCGACGACGACGGTTCGATCACGTTCGCCGCGTTCTCGCATTACCTAAAAACGTCGGTCGGTCATCGTCAGTTCGCATCGATAGTCAGTCGAGGGCTTGCGCCGTGAAGAGGGCGCCGACATGATCCAACCCGCGAACTTTGACTTTGCGGATTCCGCCGACAACCTTCTCCCATCCGAAGATTTCCTCGATACGTTTGCGCTTGCGCTGACTGATGTCGTATCCCTCGTGACGTGTCGTGCGATCGTCGATGGCACTGCGTCGATTCGTCGTGTTTTGCGCAACGTGAGGCGTTACACCGCGAGCGCGCAACTCCGCCACGAAGTCTGCCGTATCGTAGCCCTTGTCGGCACCGAGGGTGATACGACGCGATCCACAGATGCCCTCAATCATGTCCAAAGCCGCCTCTCGCTCCGCGGTGCCCGTCGCCAGAGTCAAGCGCCCATCCACGGCGAGACCATTTCGGTTCTCCATCAGCGCATGCCCAAGGTACCCCAGCTGCGCAGTAGTGTTGGCGCTCTTACGGTAGAGCCGCGCATCTGGATCGGTGGTCGATCGATGCGTGTCGTTGCTGCGCTTGGTTCCCTTGAAGTCGATGGTCGGATTGCTACCGCCGCCGCCGGTGGTTGTTGATCGTCTATCGGCTTGAAGCTCTTGTGGCTGGCCCAGGCCTCGATCAATGTCCCGTCAACGGTAAAGTGCTCGTCGCTGAGCAAGCCGTTGGTTCGCGCTTGGCCCAGCACCGATTCAAAAAAGCGCGCAGCGATCTGGCCATCCAAAAACCGCTCGCGGTTCTTGGTGAAAACCGTAACGTCCCACACGGCCTCGTCGATGCTCAAACCGACGAACCAACGAAAGAGCATGTTGTACCGGAGCTGCTCCATGAGCAGCCGCTCGCTGCGGACCGTGTAGAACATCTGCAGCAGGATCGCTCGAAGCTGCTTCTCCGGCGCGATCGATGGACGTCCGATCCGAGAGTACATCTTCGCCAACGCGGGCGAGAGTTCGTCAAGAGCGGCGTTGACCATAACTCTTATCGCTCGAAGCGGATGGTCGATAGGAACCAGCTCTTCGGTCGAGACCGTGGTCCATATCGCCGTTCGCTGCACATCTTTTGACCGCATCGGCCGCTACCCCAACAAAGAATCGAGGAGACTTGCGACTATGATAGCTCAAAATGACCGTGAAATCGATGCTCGGCAGCCGAGTTTTTCCGCAAGCTGTTAGTACTACTGTGTCATAAAACGCTGAAAAAGAAAGACCTTACGCAGATCGCGATTGCAAACAGGTTGGGCAACGCGTAAGGATTGGCGCAAGTGCGGCGATAAGCTCAGCGCGGCGAGAAGCGATCGACGCGGGAACATGACGTTCAACGCGCACCGG
>JAABUO010008490.1_pt1 | contig 11604 bp, 6 predicted proteins | sample 5559291 | NCBI WGS metagenome assembly JAABUO01 (sample SAMN10711878, study PRJNA513372) | rock metagenome | isolation source: Antarctica rocks | place: Antarctica: Victoria Land, Finger Mt sud | reverse complement strand
CCCTCCGCGACGAGCTCGGCGCCGCTGTTGCGCACGCCGAAGCGCTCGCCCGCGCCACCGCGGATGAAGCCCGACCCGCCGCGCGCGCCGTAGAAGCACGCGTTGCCGACGACGGGCTCGCCGGGCGCCGAGTTCGCGAAGCCGCGCACGGCGATCCGGCCGCCCTCCATGCTCTTGCCGACGTAGTCGTTCGCATCGCCGGCGAGATCGAGCGCGATCCCGTCCGTCAGGAACGCGCCGAAGCTCTGACCCGCCGAGCCATGGTAGCGCACCGCGAGCTCGCCCGTCGGTTCGCCCGCCGCGCGCCGCGCGGCGAACTCGTGGGCGATCCGCGCGCCGACCGCGCGGTCTTTCGGCGCGATGGCGAGCTCGGGCGAGGCGTGCCACGCCTGGCGCGTCGCCACCCAGGGCCGCGCTACGAGATCGTCGAGATGCTCCGGCTCCGGGGGCTTGCGAACGGTGCCCTGCGGCGCCTCGGGCAGCCGCAGGATCTCGGAGAGATCGATCTCGAGGAGCCGCTCGTCCTCGAATTGGCGCCGCCGTAGCAGATCGCTGCGGCCATGGAGCTCCGCGAGCGTTCGCACGCCGAGCGCCGCGAGCCGTCGCCGAACGTCATTCGCGACGAACTCGAGATACGCGATCGCCTCGTCGTCCGTCCCGGCGAACTTCGCGCGTAGCTTTGGATCCTGAGTCGCGATCCCGACGGGACACGTGTTCTTATGGCACTGCCGCGCGTAGATGCAGCCGAGCGCGACGAGCAACGCACTGCCGAAGCCGAACTCGTCGGCCCCGAGGAGCGTCGCGATCACGACGTCGCGGCCGCTCTTGAAGCCACCATCGACGCGCAATTTGACGCGCGAGCGCAGGCCGTTGGCGAGCAGGGCGTGATGGGTCTCGACGAGTCCGATCTCCCACGGCAGGCCCGCGTGCTTGATCGAAGAGAGCGGCGAGGCGCCCGTGCCGCCGTCGTGGCCGCTGATGTGGATCGCCTCGGCGTCGGCCTTCGCGACGCCGCTCGCGACGTACCCGATCCCCGACTGCGCGACGAGCTTGACCGCGATGCGCGCGTGCGGCGCCGCCCGGCGCAAATCGTAGATGAGTTCGGCGAGATCCTCGATCGAGTAGATGTCGTGGTGCGGCGGCGGCGAGATCAGCGCCGTCCCAGGCTGCGCGCCGCGCAACTCGGCGATCTCCGCCGTCACCTTGTGGGCGGGGATCTGGCCGCCTTCGCCGGGCTTCGAGCCCTGGGCCATCTTGATCTCGATCTCGTCCGCGCTCGCGAGATACGTCGTGCCGAGCCCGAAGCGGCCGGACGCGACCTGCTTGATCTTGCTGCGGCCGCGATCGACCGTGCGGTCGTAGCGTTCCGCCGGCTCGCCGCCCTCACCGGAGTTGCTCTTCGCGCCGATGCGATTGGTCGCGCGGGCGATCGTCGCGTGGACCTCGGGGGCGAGCGCGCCGAGCGACATGGCGGCCGTGGCGAAGCGCTCGACGATCGCCGAGACGGGCTCGACCTCGGCGAGCGAGATCGGATCGCGCAGCGCGACGGGCACGAGCAGATCGCGCAGCGCGACGGGCTCGCGCGCCTCCATCGCGTCGCTGAGCGCTTCGAAGGCGGCGTAGTCGCCATGCATGGCGGTGCCCCGGAGCCCCTTGATGACGACCGGGTCGAAGGCGTGCCGAACGCCCTCGCGGCGATAACGGAACGTGCCGCGATCCGGCAGCGGCGCGTCGCCCGTGCGCGAGGCCGCGAACCACGCGCGAACGTCGTCCTCGAGTGCGGCGAAGCCGACCGACGGCGCGTGCGCCTTGACGCCCGGGAAGCACGCTTCGACCACGTCGCCGTGGAGCCCGATCGATTCGAAGGTCTGCGCGCCGACGTACGAGCGCAGCGTGCAGATGCCGAGCTTGGCCATGATCTTGAGCATGCCGGCGCGCAGGCCGACGAGATAGGCGCCGCCCGTGCCTGCCTCGCCCGCGGCGCGCAGGCCGAGCCACGGCGTCACGACGTTCGCGCCGACGCCCATGAGCGCGGCGCAGGCGTGCGCGTCGCGGGCGTAGCCGTCGGCCGCCGCGATCGAGGCCTGCATCCGCAAGCCGCGCTTGACGAGCCGCTGATGGACCGCACCCGCCGCGAGAATCGCGGGGACGCTCGGGACGTCGGGGCGATCGTCGAGCACGAGTAGCGTCGCGCCCTCGCAGACCGCCCGCTCGGCGGCGTCGCAGAGCGCCGACAGCCGCGCGCGCAGCGTCGACCCCTCGATCGAGAGCGGGAGCGCATGCTGCACGAGCCGCGCGTCGAAGCGCAGCGTGTCGAAGTCGACCTCGGAGAGGATCGCGCTCTGCAGCCCGACGATCGAGCCCGCCGCGGGGATGTCGCCGTTGGTCGTGCCCGACCCGACCCACGCGCGCAGGTCGAAGACCAGCGCCTCGCGCAGCGGATCGATCGGCGGGTTCGTGACCTGCGCGAAACGTTCGCGTAGGTACTCGGCGACGGGCGTGCGGCGCTCGAAGAACGCGAGCGCCGCATCGTCGCCCATCGACGAGGTCGGCTCCTTCGCGGTCGCGAGCACGCCGACCACGTCCTTGAGCTCCTCGCGCGTGGCGCCGAAGCGGTGCAGCTGCGCGTTCGTTCCGGCGTGGCCGCTCGCGACGGCATCCGCGAGCGGCAGCGACCAGCTGCGGACGACGGCGCGGAAATCGGCGCGGTCGCGGCGCTCGGTTCGGAACTGCTCCGTCGTGACGACCTCGCCCGAGGCGAAGCGAACGATGATCCGGCCGCCCGGCCCGAGCCGGCCGCGCGCGACGATCGGATCCTCGCCGAAGTCGACGATGCCGGCCTCCGAGGCGCAGAGCACCTTGCTGCCCGCCGTGCGGCACCAGCGCAGCGGCCGCAGGCCCGTGCGATCGAGCGCGGCGCCGATCGTGTCGCCGTCGGCGAAGACCATCGCCGCCGGCCCGTCCCACGGCTCGACCGTCGGGACGTGCGCGTCGTAATACGCGCGTAGCCGCGCGTCGCGCTCGTCGATCGCGGGGGCGAGCAGCATGTCGACGGCCTCGTCGACGCGATAGCCCGCACCGACCATCGCATCGACCGCCGTGTTGAAGTCGTACGAGTCGCTCGCGCCCTGCGCCGTCTTGACGCCACGCGCCTCGAGCCATGCGCGGTTGCCCGTGATCGTGTTGATCTCGCCGTTGTGCGCGACATGCCGGAACGGCTGCACGAGCCGCCACGCGGGCGCGGAGTTGGTCGAGAACCGCTGATGGAAGAGCGCGAAGCGCGACGCGAACGCCGGATCGCGCAGGTCGTCGAAATAGGCGCCGAGCTCGTCGGAGGAGAGCAGCGCCTTGTAGACGACCGACGTGGCCGAGCACGAGAGTAGCGCCGCGCTCGGACCGAACTCGCGTAGCGCGCGCTCGATCATGCGCGCCGCGGTCCGCATGCGCTCGCGGACGTTGCCCGGGCCCATGTCCACGAGGAGCTGCTCGAACACCGGCCGCGTCGCGAGCGCCTGCAAGCCGAGGATCTCATCGTGCGTTCCGGGCGAGCGCCAGCGCAGCGGCGTCACGTCGACGGAATGCACGCGCGCTTCGATGATCGCACGCGCGGCGGCGGCGGCGTCGGGCTCGCGCGGCAAGAAGACGCAGATCGCCGCGAGATGGCTCGCCGACGAGCGCAGGTCGTGGCGCGCGAGCTCGCGTGCGAGCAGCTTGCGCGGCGTCTCGGAGAGGATGCCCGCGCCATCGCCCGTCCGGCCGTCGGCCGCGCGCGCGCCGCGATGCGCCATCGCGCCGACCGCGTCGAGCGCCAGCCGCACGAGCTCGTGCGAAGCCGCCCCGCCGAGGTCGGCGAGGAAGCCCGTGCCGCAGGCGTCGTGCTCTTCGGGCGCGTCGCTGCGCGCGGGAATGGCCGCGAAGTCGTGTGCGATGGCCGTGTGCCTCGGGGGCTGAAGTGAACGCCGGCACGCGCGGGACGCGCGGCAGTCCGCTCGGCTTCGCCGCGGAACGGAATTGCTCATCGTGGAATCGCTTTTCACGCGGGGGTCGCAGCCCTGACGGACGGCTCCTTCGCGACCCTGGCGGCGGGGTGGAAGCGACCGGAAACTTGTCGCTCGTTCGCGCGTAGGTACGACGTGCGTTTGTCGTCGGCCGCGCTCGCGTTTGGGCTCGGCTTTCTCCTCGTTCGTCCCGCGGCCGCCTCCGTGCTGCCCGGCGCGGTCGTCGACGCCGTGAAGACGACGGTCGCGCCCAAGAGCGCGGACCCGGCCGACCCCGGCTGGACGGGCGCCGCGGCCGCGAGCGGCTTCGCGAACTTCACGACCGAGACGCCCGCGGCGGCGGGCCTCGCGACGACGGCGCGACTGGTGTACGACGACACGAACGTGTACGTCGGCTTCGTCGCGGTGCAGCGCGACGTGGCCGTGACCGCGCAGCAGCGCACGGACGACGTCGGCGCCGGGCTCGACGACTCGGTGACCTTTGCGGCGGACACGAGCGGCAACGGTTCGCGCACCTACGCGTTCACGGCGACGCCGCTCGGCACGAAGTACGAGTACTCATCGGAGTCCTCGCGCTATGCGCCTCCGTGGTCGACGGTCGCGACCCGGACGCCGGACGGCTACGCGATCCTGATGACGATCCCGCTCGCGGACATGCGCCTCGCCGGCGGGGCGACGCAGCGCTGGCGCGTCGACTTCTCGCGCCGTATCGCGGCGCTGAGCGACCTGCTGACCTGGGCGTACGATCCGGCGGCGAACGCCTACTGTCAGCAGAACGGCTCGGCGACGCTGTATTGCAATCCCTCGCGCTGGCCGACGCTCGCGAATCTCCGCATCATCGGCGGTGCGAAGCGCCCGCCGCCGTATGCCGACGTGTACGGCCTCGCGAGCGCGGGCGGCGATCGCAACGTCTTCGAGACGACGCCGACCGTCTTCTCGCGCGAGACCGTGCGCCACGTCGGGCTCGACGCGACCGTGCCGGTCACGCGGACGCTCGCGTTCGTCGGCGCGCTCGGGCCGGATTTCTCCAACGTCGAGGCCGACCAGACGACGATCGCGCCGCAAGAATTCCAACGGTCCTTTACGGAATACCGGCCCTTCTTCGCGCAGGGCTCGTCGTTCCTGACGACGGTGCCGAACTTCAGCATCAACAACGCCGGCTACCAGATGTTCTACACGCCGTCGCTCGGGATCGTCGACGCCGGTTACAAGCTCGAGGGCACCGTCGGCAACAGCGCCATCGGCGCGCTCGACGTCAACGGCAACGGTTTCGACGACCGCGCGCTCGGCTACCGCTACCGGACGTCCGATCGCGCGCTCACGCTTTCGGCGCAGGGCGTCGACGCCGATCATCCGGGCATTCGCGACCGGACGTTCGGGTTCGGGATCGACGTGCAGAATCAGCATTCGGGCTTCGAGCCGATCGCCGCGTTCACGCAGGAGACGGGCACCCTCGCCGGTTCGCCGCGCGACAGCCGCGACGCGTACGTCGGCTTCGTCAACAACCACGGGCTCTTCCAAGACGGCGCGATCTATCGCGAGGTCGGGCCGCGCTACGGCCCGATCGACGGCTTCACGAACCTCGCCGACGTTCGCGGACCCTCGGTGTTCGTGCAATACAACGGCGTGGTCGGAGCGCGCAGCCCCCTCAAGACGATTTCCGCCGGCGCCGAAGCCGACCGCTTGATCGACCGCAGCGGTGCCGCGCACCAGGCCGACGCCTCGGTCAACCTCTCCGTCGCGTTCAAGAACCTGCTCGTCGTCAATGCGTCCTCCGGCACGAGCGCGCTGCGCGCATACGCGGACGGCGGGTACCCGACGTACGCGGGCGGCGAGAACTTCGCGTTCGACCAGACCTCGTTCGCACTCAACTATGCAGACGGAACGCCGAACTCGGCGGACGTCTCATACTCGGCGGGTTCGTTCGCGGTCGGCTGTCCGCCGCCCGAGTTCACGGCGCCCCTGCCGTGCGCGACCGCGCCGATCGGCATCGCGCCCGCGTGGACGCAGCAGCTCGACGCCACGACGACGCGCACGCTGCGCGGCGGCCTCGGCGTGACGATCGAGTACGGCGGCACGCGCGAGCGGCCGTACGTCGGCATTGCGGACTCGCAATGGCTGCGACGGCTCTCGCTCTCGCGCACCGTCGGCTACAACGGCACGCTCGCGCTTTCGTTTCGGACGATTTCGGGCACCGGCGGCTTCGCGCTACCCGGCACCGATCTCGCGATCTCGTATCAGAAGCGCTATCGCAATCAAAACCGGCTCTACGTCGAATACGGCAGCCCGGGCTCGTACCGCACGCTGCAGCGCCTCATCTTCAAGTACGTCCTCCACGTGGGCGCCGGCGGCGCGGGCACGTGACCCAGCAAGGCCGCCCCTCGTCGAGCCCGAATCCGATGAGGACGAGGTGCGATGATGCTGCAGCCGACGACTCGATTCTCCGCCGAAGAATTCTTGGCGTGGGATGCGACCCAGAGCGAGCGCTACCAGCTCGTTTGGGGCGAAGCATCTGCGATGGCCGGCGCGAGCGTCGCGCACGGCACGATCGTCGCGAATCTGACGGTTCTGCTGCGGCCGGGACTGCGCGGGGGGCCGTGCCGCTTCTTCACGACGGACGTAAAGCTCGCGATCGGTACGGATGCGCGCCGCATCACGTATCCGGACGCGTTCGTCACGTGCGACGCGCGCGACCGCGGCGAACGGCTCATTCAGCGCTTCCCGAAACTCATTGTCGAGGTGCTCTCTCCGAGCACCGCCGCCGACGATCGCGGCGAGAAGTTTGCCGCCTATCGAACGATCGCGACGCTCGAAGAGTACGTCCTTGTCGATGGCACGCGGCCGCACGTCGAGGCGTATCGGCGAACCGAGCGCGGTACGTGGGAACTCGTGCACGATGCCGACGCCGGCACGATCGATCTTGCGTCACTCGACGGGATGATGATAACGTTCGACGACCTGTACGCCGACGTCGACCTCACCACGCAATCCGACCGGAGCTAGGAGACGCCCTTGTCGACGAGACTCTCGCGGATGCGTTGGTAGCTGTCGAGTTTCACGAGCTCCTCGTCGGAGAACTCGACGCCGTACTCGCTCTCGATCGTGCTCGCGAGAACGATCGCGCGCATCGAATCCCATGCGGTCGAATTCTCGACGCTGATGTCGTCGGGGATCGAAGCGACGTCGGTCTCGAAGACGTCGGCGAAGGTTTCGCGCAGTCGCGCGTCCAGGGTACTCATGATCGTTCCTCGTTGCGGGCAGTGCGGCGGAACCACGCCGGCAGGGCGACGTCGGCGGTCGCGACGTCGAGTTCGAAGTGCCCATCGGCGCGCCGTTCGAAGCCGTTCTCGCCGAGGAACGCTTTCGCCAAGTCGTTCTTTGGGGTCGGAATGAACTCCGCATCGACCTTCGTGACGCCTGCCGCGGCGGCGTCCGCGACGATCGCTCGCAGGAACGCCGTCTCGACGCCGCGCGCGATCACGCGGCAGCTCATCAGCAACGTGTCGAGCCGCAGCGTCGCGGCATCGGTCCGCTCGAGGAGCGCCACAGCGACGATGCCCGAATCGGAGAATTTGTCGGTGACTCGCGCGTAATAGACGTCCCACGCGCGCGACGCCGACATCTCTTCGATGGCGGGGACGCCGTACCGGCGCGTCGTGAGGTTGAACTGATTGGTCTTTTGCGTGAGCTGCGCAATGCGGGGGATCGCGAAGGCGTCCGCACGCTCGATCTCGATCGTCATGTCGAGCGAGGCGAGGTAATCTTCCATGGATCCGGCCGAGGCGGCGAGCTCGGTGCGCGCCGCTTCGGCGCGATACAGCTCGCTGCGGCGGCGGTCCTCGTCGCTGAGGCCCAGCGTGTCGAACGACGTGAGCTCGCGAAGTTTGCGAGCGGCACCGCTGGGATCGCCCGAGAGCTCGAGCACTTCGACGGACGGCAAGCGCTCACGAACGAGCGCGCATTCCACGGGATTGTCGTCGGCGAAGACGAGGCTGTCGAGCCCGATGTTGAGCGTCTGCGCGATCGCGCGAAGGTTCGATGCCTTATCGTTCCAGTTCACTTGGCGCGTGACGAAGTGCTCCGGCTTCAGAAGCGACGACGGGTGCTTCTCAAAGACTTCCATCGCGTCGGCGTCGTTGTTCTTCGAGGCCAGGGCGAGCAGGATGCCGCGATGATAGAGGTCGAGTGCGGCCGCCTGGAACTCCACGAAGGACGATCCGGGGTGGTTCGGTCCAAGCGCAATCCCCTCGAGGCCGTCCTCGCCGATCACGCCGCCCCAGAGCGTATTGTCGCAGTCGAGCACGAGGCACTTCTTCTGCTTGCCGACGAGCGCACGGCCGATCGCGACGTAATCGCGCGCGAGCGAGCGTTCGAGCGCGAAGGTGTACGGCGCGCGCCCGATGTGCCAGTAGCGATCGTCGATCGCCGCCGCGTAGCCGAGCATCGCGACGTGCCGCTCGACATCGATCGCGAACGCATTGGAGATCGCCCCGATCGCCTCGCCGAGGCGGAGGTTGAGGCGCGCGAGCATCGCACGCTGGCCTCGGCCGCCCGCGGCGTCGAGGAATCCCAGTGCCGGCCGGAACGAGATCTCGAACCCGTGCACGACGATCGCCGCGCTCGAACGCGCCCGGATCGTCCGCGCGATCTCGACGACGCGCGAGAGCGCCGACTCCTCGAGCTCGGCCGCGCGCTCCGGCGAGAGCGAGGCAAAGGCGAGTGCGAGATCGGGCGCGAGCGTTCGCAGCTGCAGCGCGACGACGACGACGTCCGTGCCGTCTCGGTATGCGACGCTGCTCGCATCGAGCGCTTCGGGCTGCGCCGCATCGAACTCCCCGAGCTCGGCATCGGCGTCGAAGCCGGCTTCGGCAGCCGCGATGCGGATGGCGGGCACGATGCCGGGTTCGAGCGTAACGTTGCGCAGGATCGCGTACCGGACGATCCGGACATCCCCGGCGGACGCCGCGAGCGCCTTCGAGACGGCGATCGCCCGCGCGAGCGACGGCGTCGGCCCGAGTCGTGCGAGGCTCTCTTCACGCGTGGGCGGTGATATCGTCGTGGTCATGCGGGTCCTCCTCGCGTCGCGGATTGTCACGAAGCGCGTCGAGTCGAACTTTCGGGGAGCGGCGCACGTACCTACCGTAGAAACAATCTTCTCGCGATACCGGAAACGCGAGTCACAAGTTTCTTCATACGACCGGGTGCCGCGTCCGAGGCCGTCCGGCCGCTGTGGCGAGACGAGCCCGCCGGGCGTCTCCGCCCGCCGACCACGCTCGTGCCGACGGCGACGAAAGCGAAATCGTCCTCAAGCATGCGCAATGGCGATCTCGCCGCGCGCGACGGCAACGACGCTCCCGCCGACGTCGATCCCCGCGGAGCCCGATTCGCCGCGGACATGAACGTGGAGCCGGCTGCGGCGACCCATCGCTGTACCCTGCTCGCTCACGAAGCGCGTGCCGTCCGCCCGCCCGCAGAGACCATAGCGCATCATGTAGGCCGCGAGCGGGCCCGTGGCGCTCCCCGTTGCGGGATCCTCGACGATGCCCTGCTCGGGGGCGAACATCCGCGAATACGCGCCCTCGGACGTCGGCGCGAAAACGAAGACCCCGACCGAGCGTACGTCGGCGCGATGCATCCGGCGCGACGCCGAGAGACCGAGGGCGATGCCGTCGACGCTCGCGCGATCGCGCAGCGCGACGAACAGAAACGGGCTGCCCGCCGAGACGATCTGCGGCGGCGGCTCGCCGAGCTCGCTCTCGTCGAGGCCGAGCGCCTCCGCGCAGGTCCGGTATTCGACCGTCGGGCCGAAAGCGATCGGCGGCGTCGTGAGCCAGATCCGGCGGGCCTCGCGATCGACCCGGACCGGTACGGCCCCGATTGCCTCCTCGACGGAGAAGCGATCGAGGTCGGCCGCGACGAGTCCGGCGTCCCGGACGACGAACGCGCCGCCGATCGTCGGATGGCCCGCGAATGCGAGCTCGCTCGCGGGCGTGAAGATACGGAAGCGAACGGCGCAATCGTCGCGCGCCGGCGAGAGGATGAAGACGGTCTCGGAGAGATTGAACTCGCGCGCGACGCGCTGCATGGTCGTCGCGTCGAGACCGTCCGCGCCCAGCACGACGGCGAGCGCGTTCCCCTCGAAGGCGACCTCCGTGAAGACGTCGACGATCCGGTAATCATAGGAACTCACGATCTATCCGCGCAGCCCGAGCGCGACCATCATCCGGTAGCCGACCTCGAGCGCCCGCTCGTCGATGTCGAACTTCGCGCTGTGATGCGGATGCGCGGTCGCCTCGCCGCCGCGCGAACCGACGATGAAGTACGCGCCCGGCCGCTGCTCCTGCATGAACGACATGTCCTCGGCCCACATGACGAGGTCGTGTTCGACGACGTTCTCGTCGTCGAGCGTCGCGCGACCGACCTCTCGCACGATGTCGTTGATCGTATGGTCGTTGACCGTCGGCGGATACGACCAATGATAGTGCAGATCGAACTCGACGCGCATCGCCTCGCCGAGTCCACGCGCAATGCGCTCGAGCCGCTGCGGCATCGCCGCGCGCACGTCCGCATCGAAGCAGCGCACCGTCCCCTTGAGCGTCGCCTCGGTCGGGATCACGTTGAACGTCGTGCCGGCGTTGAAGGCTCCGACCGTGAAGACCGCCGGATCCTTCGGCGCGACCTCGCGGCTGACGATGGTCTGCAGCATCGTGACGAGGTGCGCGCCCGCGACGACGGGATCGATCGCGAGGTTCGGCATCCCGCCGTGACCACCGATGCCGCGCACCCTGAGCGTGAACTCGTCCGCCGAGGCGAAGAACGCGCCGTCGCGGACGCCGATCTTCCCGACGTCGAGCCCGCTGTAGAGATGCAGCGCGAAGGTCCGGTCGACGTGCGGATCCTCGAGCGCCCCGTCCTCGATCATCAGCCGATTGCCTGCGCTGCCCTCCTCGCCCGGCTGGAAGCACAGCACGAGCGTTCCCGGCACCTCGTCGCGACGGGCAGCGAGCTCGCGCGCCGCGGCGAGCAGGATCGCCATGTGGCCGTCGTGCCCGCAGGCGTGCATCACGCCCGAGCGCCGCGAGACGTACTCGGCTTCGTTCTGCTCGGCGATCGGTAGCGCGTCCATATCGGCGCGCAACAGGGTGACGGGTCCGGGCCTGCCGCCGCGCAGCGTCGCGAGTAGCCCCGTGCCGCCGACACCGGTCCGCAGGTCGTCGAAGCCGAGCGGCTCGAGCGCGGCCCGCAGATAGGCCGCCGTATCGTGTTCGACGAGCGAGAGCTCGGGCTCGCGGTGGAGGTGGCGGCGATCGCGGCTGAGATCGTGGAAGGGCGCGGCGGCGGCAGGCATCGTGCCGAGTCGGCCGCATCCGTGGCGAAAGCCTTCTTGCGGACGTAGCGGGGGAGGAACCGACCTGCGTTCTATTAGGAGTCGGATGGCTGAAACCGCGCCCGCGACGCGCCCCTTGGAGCGCTTCGGGCTCGACGACGCGGCGCTGCGTGCGCTGCTGCGGTCGATGCTGCTCGAGCGGGCGCTCGACACGCGCGGCTTTCAGCTCAATCGCCAGGGCAAGATCCCGTTCGCCACCGGCAGCGAGGGCCACGAGGG
>JAABUO010008489.1_pt1 | contig 11605 bp, 15 predicted proteins | sample 5559291 | NCBI WGS metagenome assembly JAABUO01 (sample SAMN10711878, study PRJNA513372) | rock metagenome | isolation source: Antarctica rocks | place: Antarctica: Victoria Land, Finger Mt sud | reverse complement strand
AGTCTGGCATTCTGAGCCAAGTGAGCATTCAAGTCCTGGAAGGAGTTACCCCCAAGGCTTGTTGGGCTACGCAGCATGTCAAAGGGCTGGAAAGTGCGGTGGAAGCCATCATTGGTTGGCACTTCAGGCATAGGGGTACGCTTGACAGGTGAGGTCACCTCTGCTGGATCTGAGCCAAACTGAATGGCCCCTTGCAGTGTACCAGCCTCTGTGCAAGGCATGTCACTGTACTCACTGCTGAAATTTGCAGCTGCGGTGTTCTTGTCTGTGTTGGGCATGAGCTGTGTGACTGCAGAGAATGTGCTGTCCATTGAAGTGGGTTCCTGCTGCTGCTTGCCCTGCTGCGTCAACCTGTGGCACAACATAAGAGCTTTGGAGCAGGTCTTGCTGAAATTCCACGAGCAGCAAACGCAGTGAGAAAGCTCTTGGCAGCTAGGGCACGAGCAGTTACCCACCTTTGGCTCAAGCTCGTGACACCTAAACCCGATTGCTCTGAAGCTCCTGAGTTACAGGCCATACGCTCTTGACACTCCTCGAACAGACTGCGGCGCCCCCTCTTGGTTGGAGACGGTACTGGGTTAGCAGATGAGTTGACTGCAAGCGGCTCGTTTATCAGTCGTAACCCGGAAGGTTCAGTTTAACCGGAAAAAGCAGTACATGAAGTCAGCTGACCTGCTCCGAAGTCTGTGGTGTTGACCGGCCTGGGCTCCTCTTTCTCGTGCAGATCTGAAAGACGCCGCTTGCTGGAGTTGACACGCGACTGAATGCGGCGACCTGCAAAATAGTCTGCCATAGTTCAGCTGCTGCGCCATGTTCGGTCATGTTGACAACGCCTTGCGGAGCACTGCACCTGCCAGACCCAAGCCCGGTGTGTGCTTGAAAATGTTGCTCGAGCTGCTGTACGCCACAGGTTGTGAAGTCATTTTACAGACGTCGTGGTGACTGTCTGCGGAGCAGCTCGGGCTAAAGCGATGTTTATGCTGCCAACCTCAACAACAACTGGAACGTTGTCTGGTCAACACAGCGTCTCAATCAGCCGAGCTTGCCAACTTTATACCTAGACTATGTTGCGACTAGTAGCAGCAATAAAGACGGAATATCGCCATTCTGCGGCACGTCTGTGACTTTGCTGAGCCTAACGTTTTGCGCTGTGCTCAGGCACCTTGGCTCAGAACTCGTACGGACTTGACCGTTTTCCGTTTGAATCTTGGCGCCAAAAGCCGTGGTCGCGCGCACCCATGTACTGTCTAAAGTACTGAGTCACCTTGCAAGACACGTAAGATGTTACGTCAGGAAAATGAAACGTGCTGCTACGCGTCACGGCAAGCAGTCCGTGCGGCTCAGCGACAAATACACGCATTGACTGACCGTAAATTATAGGGGCTTCGTGACCTTTCAACTTTCGAAACAATGCTGTATGTGAATGCGCCTTGGCTTGAGCACTATCGATGGGATCCGCGCCTCTCAGTCGTGATTGCACAAGTCCTGAACGGTCGCGAACTTTTGTGCTTCTTCCCAGGTGGTTTGCCCCTGTGACAAGCCACCTGCTTGTCGGCATGCCTTGTCTTCCCGACTGCTGTTTGCAGCGATAGCACGTGACATTGCACACATCATGCAAAATCAGGTGCTTCTACTGTGAACTGATCATTGTGCCGCAGCCTTTGAAACTGCTTTGTGGTGGTCGTCACCGTCTATTTTTAACGCAGGCATGCCTTTGGACCCCAGCTGAACTGTCAGGCTGGCTGGATAAGAAAGGTAAAACACCTGATGTTGTGCTATGCCAGGTGATTGTATTCATATGCTACATTCCTTCCATATGCAGGAACTGGTTACAACAAATGGAACAAGCGATTTTTCATTCTGAAGGTAGACTAGATCAGCGATGTTAACTAGATTTTTGTATGACTTTTGCATGTATGGTCATTGTAGCACGTGCCATTGCTTGATGAAGAGATTGTTCAAGCAGGGCAGCGGGCTGTTTTACTTCAGTGATATCAAAGCCTCCACAGCCAAAGGAGTGATCCCGATAGAGCTAGCAAAGGTTGAGGCAGCCAGAGATAAAACGGAAAAGAAGCGCTTTCTGATCAAAGTCTGGGTGGCAGCAGCATATACAGACGTTTCAAAGCACAGGAAATACATCTTATCCTCACCCTCCTCACAGGTTCAGGTGACGACAGTCTTTAATCTTCTGGCTTACTGTGCCTCAATCTTTTGGCTTGCTGTATCTTAATGGCCAATGACTGTTACATGATTCTGACTCTCCTTGTCGGGTCATCTGCTGTTGTGCTTGTCCTTGGAAAGCAAAGTGATTCTGAGCAAATGACAGGAATGCAATTGACATCATAAGAGAGCCTTGGCCTCATCATGCATTAGCCTCGGCCTCAAGATTGATACATCTGCAGGCTACTTGGGTCACACTCTTGTGGTATGCCTCTGTGCCTAGACCAGACATGCTTGCACAGCTGCATGCCAGCGGTCTGCTGCAGTCCCTGCTGCTCAAGTACATGCAGGCAGCGTATGCTCGTATGCAAACTGCGGTCATTCAGGTGAGCTTGACGCGACCTACTAATCTGGTGTGTAAGGTACCAACTAGCATACATGTGTCACACCATGTGTCACACCATGCAAGCTTTGCTTCACCAAGCACAAGTGATGCTGCACTAGCTTGTTCTGTATGCTAGATGCAAGAAGACTGACCTTGGCATGTCACGATGCTGATCTTCACCGCATCAGTCGTACAACCAGCGGGGGCTGACTGGTGAGACTGAGTGTATGACGTCAATGCAGGACGCCACAGGACAAGGGTCGGTTGTTGGTGTACAAGCTGATGGTCAGGAGCCTGCACAGGATGCAGCTGTGCAGGAGGCGATGCAACTCATGTTTGGCCAGGAGAGCGGCCCCACTCCATTTACATCTGATGCAGAGGCAGCTCAAAATGAGGATGCGTCACCCTCCTATAAGCCAGCACTCATGCAGCGCCTTTCAGTCTTAGCTCGCGGCCCAGGGGACACACCATCACTGCGCCCCTTCAATATGTTGGGCACTCCTGACATTGCACAAACGCCTTCAGCTCAGTTCAGTGGACCGCCGAGTGGAGAAGCTGACGTGTACAGCTCTGGAGGCTTTCAGCCGCAGATGCTTCATTCAGGCGGCATGCAAGCAAACATGGATCAGGCAAGGCTGTCTATGACAGTCATGGGTGCTGGGTCAGCAGATGAGTCCTGGATGCATCTGAGCTCAGCAGCAGTGCCTCCAGTTGTCGAATCATCCAGCACAAAGCCGTCCAGCAGGAAGTCTCGCAAGCACAGGAACAAGTGTGCTACAGCTGACAAACTCAGGCATGATCCATCAGAAGCAGGATCAGCATTACAGGGCTGGGATGAACAACAAAGCAGCTTACAGCCTGAGTTCTCCTTCAGTCCTTTAGGGGACAACAGCAGGTGTATACAGCAGGAGATTGCTTTCAGCCCTCTTGCTGTGGGCGCAGGCCAGTTCACAGCCAGACCAAGCATCAGGCAGCGGATACGCAAGAGCCTTTTTGGCCCTGCTAAAGACACAGCTCCAGGCAGTGAAGCCAAAGCTGCCAAGGTGCACTGCTGTTTGACAACGGCACTGCACTTCTTGGACAGTATATCAGGCATCAAACAGGCGTCATGCACTTGAGCTGTCATTCAATGTTCAAGCGCAACGCTTTTGCAGTGCAATATGATGAGGCTCAACAGCAGCAACCCCCTCTCACGTAGCACTGCAATGCTGATGCAGCCATTCTTTTTGTCTTTGCACTCAACACGCCAAAGCAGCATACAATGATCCAGCGGTTTGTCCTTGCTTACATGTATCTAAGGTGATGATAGGGAATGTTGATATAGGCTGAGGTGCAGCACCTGCCCCGCATGTCAGCAGCCTATGGCTTCATGGCAAACCCTGCTGGCTTGTCACTTCAGATGTCTCAGCCTGTGCCAGCTGGTGTAGCCTTGCATCCCAGGCACACTCTGCTACCTGCCAGCCCCATCACTGCTCACGCCACGCCCAAGCTTTTGGTGAGCTTGCAGGCACACATGTTCCCATCGCAGTTTGGCTTGACACCAGGCTGGCATGAAAAACACGACTTGCTGCGAGCTACACCAGTTCTGAGCCTGAGCAATGTATGCAATACTGTAGCGTTTGAGCTGCAATGCAAGGCAGGTCCAGCTTGGCATCAGCTGTTCTGCAAACCGGCAGCTCAACATAAGCAAGTGTCAAATGGTCCTCTGTGCATTCAACGCCCCCTCAGCAGCTGTCCCGCACTGCTTGCGCAAAGTGTTGCTGCTAATGCGCACCCTGTGCAGTTTTTGGTTTGTACATGCAGCACTGACACGAAACCACACCGCGCTCCATTCTGGCAGCATTTATGTCACAGTTGTGTCTGTACGCATCGTGTGTAGGGGCAGAACCTTGTTCCTGGCGGGTCAAGAAGAAGTGCGGCAGGTGAGCAACTGTGGTCAGGCAAGCCTCAGCAGGCCGGGTCTCCCCCAGCTGTGGGGTCACCAAGTGGGCAGCCTGCCTCAGGGGAGGCAAGCAGAGGTCGCTCCCCTGTGCCTGACCCCACCGGAGCTGAGGACAGCCCCCTCTCCCAGGTAATGGCCACACTGTCATACATGCTTCATCACTTCAAGGTGCATTGCCTGCTCAGCTGACCACTGAGCAGTGCAATAATGTATTTGTGCGAGCTCCTTCTGGCCTGATCAGAATTCCATCAGAGCTTCTGGGAACACCAGTAGCTTGAATTCAAGCACAGGCTCACATTGTGACGTCCCTCAGTGAACAGGGCTGAGCAATGTGGTTCTTAGCTTTGGCGGCTGTTGTAGGTCATTCAGCAGCAGCGAGCTGCTTTGAAGCCGGTAGCAGGTGAGTCCAGTCAGGAACAGCAGCCAGCAGCCATGGTGGAAGCTTTGCCAGGCTCTGAGGAAAGCTTTAAGCAGATGCAACAGCATTTGCAGCAGCAGCAGCAGCAGCAAATGGAAGAGTTGGAAAGACAGCAGCAGCAATTGCAGGAGCAAGAGAGGCAGCAGCAACTGCAGGAGCAGCTTCAAGAGCAAACAAGGCAGAGGGAGGTGCAGCAGCGGGAGCAAGAAAGGCAGCAGCAGCTACAGGAGCAGAAGAAGCTGCAGCAACAGCTGCTAGAGCAGAAGCGCCAGCAGCAAGCACAAGACCTGGAAAGGCAGAGACAATTACAGGAGCAGCGTCAACAAGAGAGAGAAAGGCAACAGCAGGTGTTGCTACAGCAGCAGGAGCAAGACAGGCAGCAGCAAGTGCAGCGGCAGCAACAACAGGAGCAAGAGAGGCAACAGCAGCTGCTGCTACAGGCACAGGAGCTGCAGGAAACCAAGAGACAGCAGCTGTTGCAGCAAGAAAGGTTGCAACAGCAGCAGCAGCAGCGGCAACAGCTTCAGCAGAACCAACTTGAGCAGCAGCAGGCACAGGAGGTACAAATGCTGCAGCAGCAAAGTCAGCGAGGCAGCTTAGACGCGCAGTCCCCTAGTGCAGTAAGCGCCTCTGGAGGACTGGCTGGTAGCAGCAGCAGTGTTGCTGAGGACAGTGATGACGCCGAGCTGCAGTCTCTGATCCAGCAGCAAAGGATAGCCTTGCGCCACTTGGAGGCCTTGACAGGGCGCAGGGCAGCTCAAAGGACAACTTCTGCCTCTGGGGATGGTGCTTCTGCCCTTCCACGGAGGGCATTAGCTGGCAGGGCGACCACCCCTGAGCCGGACCCTCCAATGAGCCCCCTGCCCCAGAGGACTCTGTTCAGCAGGGCCACAACTCCCATTCCTGACTCTCCTGACAGACAGGTAAGCTTTGTGCGTTCTTTGCTGCCAGCTTGGTGCTCTGCCGCATGAAGTGATTAGGCTGACTTGCAGGGATCATCTGTATGGCATGAAGCGCGTCTGCCAACAGCATTGCATGCAAGTTTGAACATTTGCATGCTGCAAACATCCATGCTTGTGCAAAGCTGGCAGTACCAGACATGCTGTCACACAACCATGCAGACACATCTTATTGACACTGCCAGTCATTTGCTACAAAGTCAGGCCTGCGGTGACTCAGTTTACCTGAGACTGTTGGCTCCATGCAGGTGCACAGTCTCACTAGACTGCGACAATCGCCCTCTATGTCTCGCTCGCTTGAGGCTACTCCCTTGAACCCCCCAGGGCCTCCTGCCCAAGGGGGTCTGCAATCACAGCTGGCAGCTGTCACCCTTAGGCACCGTTCATCATCACCCAGTGCAATCACGCAGTCTTCTTCTTCTGCAAAAGTTATGACAGCCACAACTGCCCCAAAAGGGCGCAGCCCACCCCCACCGCCACCCCCACCACCGCCGCTATCTCGCGCAGCATCCCCAGAAAGGCTGAGTAGGTTAAGTTCAAGTTTCGGTGCAGTCCTGCAGTCCCCAGCTGTCGCAGCAAGGTTGATCAGTGAGTGCTATAGTGGCGTCCCTTCTGCACTGTCTTCTGTGCAAAACGCTCACAGCCAGTCCAACTTCCTGTCTCAGACTTCTGTCTCCCCTCGTATTTGTTCCCCGCCCCCTCCGCCACCCCCACCTCCAGGAGCCCACCTCCCCAACAGATCAGTTGATCCTCAGCAGCAGGCTAGGGGGGTAATGATGCAGGCTATCAACCCTGCCGTTGTGCAGAGCCGTGGTCAGTCACAGCAACCTCTTGCCAGACAGGCACTGAGTGGGGATGCCCTGGGACATACCAGCATTGACAGCCAAGGCAGCCCAGCTAGACAGGCATCTTCAGGGAATCCAAGCAGCCTTGCTGCAGGCCAGCAGCAATTGCAGGCACAGCAGCCCGTCCGGCAGTCACTGGTCCACCTGCGGCCTGTGCCACAGGCTACAGTTGTGCAGCCCGGCAGCTCTTGGCAGCAGGAATTGCAAGGTCAAGCTGATGACAATGACACCTCGCGTAGCATCGGAGCGGTGTACTCAGCAATGCGACAGACAGGCTCACTGCAGGGTCAGCCCAAGTTGGACCAGCTGCAGGCTGCTTTCAAGCAGGGCTGGCCTACTGTGCAGACCAATCCTCTCTACCAGAAGACGGGTGCTGCTGCTGTGCCAGGCGGTGCTGGAAGTAAGCCTAAACTCCTTTGTTTAGCAAAAGATTCATGTGCATTGTTGCAGCATTACAGCATAAGAGCAGAAAGGGATTTTGATCTCAAAGTCGATGCTTCCTGCAGCAGTAGGGCATCGAATTGAGCCCCACAATGTTGTCGACATGCGTTGTCACAGTTGCCCTAGGCAGGAACGACCAACACCATTAAACATATAAAATCATAATGCCAGGTTGTGTAGAGTACTTTATGCTGTGCAATTACCGTACAATTAGTACAATCACCGTACAATTGGTACAAATCTAGTTGCTGCTTGTTGCAAACCACTGCTAGGCCTTGACTGCAAGTATTGTGTATGCCTTGACAACCTTCAAGTGAAATTGTTGCTTGTCTACATCAAATGTTTGTCTACATCCTTGTCATTGACAGCTGTGATTGCTGTGCTCTGTTGCCTCAAGCGCTGCATCAGTCCAAACGCAACGACTCAGGTTTGCTTGTGCAGATGTTTCAGAGAAAAAGCATGGGTGGGTGGTGCGCTCACAGCCTGGCATTGATACGAATAGAGCTGATGGCCACACTGTACAGATGCTGCGTCAGACATGGGACAAGCCTGCTAGCAACATTCGAATGACACAGGGTCAGCAGGTAGCCGAGAACAACATTCAGGATGGATTGCAGGCACAGCTGCAGGCAAGTGTGGTGGAGAGACGAAATAAGTTTATTCATCAGTTGCAATGACAAGATGGTCTCCACCTGTGTCACAGTCAGCAAAATCTGCTTATATAGCTCTTGCTGACGAAAGTAACATGACTTAGGACCAAGTCTGAGCAAAACTGCTAATTACAACCAGTTGCACGACAATTTTGTTTTAGAGACATACTGTCGAGGCAACAACTGAGCATAATAATGAACATGAATGATACCATGTGAGTGTGTCGCCCACAGCGGTGCACGTGACAGGCACCATACTGGATGCAGAAACATAGCATGATGGACACAGCATCAACCATGAAATGTATCTATCTAATACTGCCATTGCAGTTTGAAACTTTGCATGCAGCATGCTGACTGACTTATAGCATATCAGCCTCTCCAGCTATGAGTTCACCGCCTTGCATTGCCTGGAATGCCATCCTATCTCTCCCTGCACAAACTAGGACTGTGGGACCTTGCAGACTCCGGAACTACAGACTGCAGGAGCAAGCCCATGTAAAACAAATATCCTTTCATCATACAGTAATGCAAGCGCGTCCATACCCAATTCTTCATGTATCAAGTAAGGCCAGCCCACACTGGATGCCCAAAACAGAGACACATCAGAACAACTGCATGAGCATTGCTGAACAAGCCTATGCAGCATGTGAACCTTGTGCTTACGTTTCCTGAGTCTTGAGGCTACATAGAAGGACATCTCTAGAGCCTGTTCAGCATTGAGGCGGGGATCGCAGTGGGTGTGGTAGCGAGAGCTCAAGTCAGTTTCTTCAATGCTTGCTCCACCCCCAATGCACTCTACAAGCATGAGCAAGCCCAGTCAGCATGTCAGATGTATTCAGACCCAGTGATGCAGAGCCATATGACCCCTTTATGAGGCTGATTGCCCCAAAGAGAACCATGCGATCTGATCCCTAACAGCAAACATGTGACAAACATGCACTTACCTACCGGCTGTAAAAGAGCTTGAGCAGGATGCATGTCTGACAGCGTGTGCAACTTCGAGCCAAGTGTGATGCAAGGATGAAAGCAGTGGCTGTGTGCCTGACAGTGAAAGCAACACTGACCTGTGACATTGTCTCCTGTCATTTCCAGGTGGATGCCTCCAGGAACAGTACCCAGCTCCTCGTGCACGTCAAAGAAGGCTTCTACTTCTGCCCTGATGTTTTCATACCTACACACCAAAACTGCACTGTTGGTATATTCAGTGCATGTGCCTGTTGAATAGATGTTATAAGGGCAACACAGATGTCAATGCCTGACATTTGACATTGCAGTATTGGCATATATACCATTGGAAAAAACCTACAAAGGCATTTGCAGGGGAAGCACACGCTTTGTCGAAGCGTACATCACATCGTAACAAAATGCATAGCTTGCGCCAATTTGTCAAGAACCACGCAGCAGATCTACAGCAAGTCTTAGCAGCAGCAGGGCAACAGCCAGCCATGTCACTCTAAGAACACAATCTTGCAGAACAACTCACACATACACACACACGCCACAGGCCACAGCAAGCCACCAACCTGCGCGTCTTGTAGGTGCCGCAAGATTCTGTGTTGCCATGCATTGGGTCACAAACCCAAGTCACAGTCTGCCCTGCTCTCTCAACAGCTTGCACCAGGGCTGGCAGCTTGGCCCTCAGCTTCTCTTGGCCCATGCGCACAATGACAGCCAGTCTGCCCGGCGTGTTCTCAGGGTTGAAGGAGTGTATCATGGTGACCAGGTCATTGGGGTCCATCTTGTCGCTGACCTTCACCCCAATGGGGTTGCCAATGCCACGCATGAACTCCACATGCGCTGCATCCAGCTGGCGAGTGCGCTCGCCACACCACAGGAAGTGACCTGCATTTGTAAACTTCCACTGATGCAGTGACTCACATCCGACGTGTAACGCACATTTTAATGCTGGCCACAAACTAATTGCTTTGCTGCTGGCACAACACAGGAAATGCAGGCTTGCTGAAGACTGGCGCATGCTGACATGGATGCAAGTTCTGCAGAGGCATGGGAATTCCTGCTGGAGCTGCAGCAAAGGAGCAGGGCTGGGATGGTTGTACCTGAACAGTCATACCAGAGGCCAGTTGTGCTGTCCTGGCGCGTGAGTGCCTCCTCATAGTCCATCAGCAGACACTCATGGCTGACAAAGAACTCTGTCTCTGTCATGATAGGGTGGTTAGCGGACAAGCCTGAAGCGTTCATGAACTGGATGGCCTCCTTTACCCTCTGCGCCACATCCAAGTAAGCTTTGCCTTCATCTGAGTTGTCCATGAAGTCCAGATTCCACTGTGTCACTCTTGCCAAACCAGCATAACCTCCAGTGGAGAAACCCCTCAGCAGGTTGAGTGTTGCTGCTGATTGGTTGTATGCCTTGACTAGTCTGCTTGGGTCAGGTACACGAGCTTTCTCTGTGAACTCTGGCCCATTGATGATGTCTCCTCTGTAGCTAGGAAGAGAGACGCCGTCAATGGTTTCTGAGCCGCTTGATCTGGGCTTGGCAAACTGACCTGCCATGCGGCCAACTTTGACAACAGGTACACCTCCGCCAAACATCATGACCACTGACATCTGGAGCATGACTCTGAAGGCATCTCGTATTCTGTCAGCTGAGAACTGGGAGAAACTTTCTGCACATACGACAGTATTGTCAGTAGGTATGCCCTCTTCTGCTCAAGTACCGCATGCACCTTGATCAGCAGCTGCGCACATGAACACCCCTGCAAACAGAACCAAAAGCAGTGGAATCTGATTCAAGACTTGTCAGCTACCTGCACAGTCACCACCAGTCAACATGAAAGACTCTCCAGCCGCACACTTTGCGAGCCGAGCTTGCAGCGTCCGGCACTCGCCAGCGAAGACTAATGGAGGCATTCTGTTGATTTCAGCAATAGCCTCTACGAGCCGTCCCTGTTCTGGGTATTCAGGCTGCTGGTGAGCCTTCCTTTTCCGCCAGCTGCTCTTGCTCCACTTTTCCAAGTGCTCAGCATCTTTGGTAAATGGTAGGACAGGTGTGTCAGCAGCGACGGCGTTCACATAGTCACCATGACGCTGACTTGCCAAGGTCACACGCCTGGCTGGCCTTGACTTGCATGCGTGACCCGAGGCAGTGTTACAAAACTGCTCCCGCAGCGAAACCCGGCTTAGACCAACAGTGCCAACTTGTGATGAAATCATGGCGTGTTGCTGAGGCTGCGTACACAGATGTTGAGGAGGTTATCGCTCAAGATCTCACGTTTTGTATGCAATTTCTCACAAATTCTCAACAATCAGCCGCAACGAGGTCACGTGTTGATATATCAAGATGCCACCCACGTGACGCCAGCAGAAGTGCAAGTCCCTTCAGCTTCTTCAGCTAATTCTAATTCTAATTCTAATTCTAATTCAAATTCTAATTCCAATTCCAATTGGCTGTCGCTCTGGGCAGCGATACCTTGATTCTGGTTCAGGCAGTTTACCAGGCGCTGCTCCACAGCGCATTCCCGGCAGCCTAGATGTCTTTTGCATTCATACCCAAGTTCAAACCTCATGCGTTAGCTAGTTATTTGTATATACATATATATGCATATGCTGCAAAGCTTCAAAATTTGACCTGGAGGCAAAGAGCTACATGGTATTGCCCATCGGTCAAGACTTTCATCACCAGTCTGCTAGTCTATGTGTGCAAGTCATGTGTGTAGAATTTTTTTCGGGCTGAATTTCGAAATGGGCATCTTTGGAGTATACCGTACTCGTACTAATGTTTCTCAATTTAATAATTAATTATTCTGAGGCCGAGCCGACATAAAAGCATTACATTAATTATTAT
>JAABUO010008488.1_pt1 | contig 11606 bp, 15 predicted proteins | sample 5559291 | NCBI WGS metagenome assembly JAABUO01 (sample SAMN10711878, study PRJNA513372) | rock metagenome | isolation source: Antarctica rocks | place: Antarctica: Victoria Land, Finger Mt sud | reverse complement strand
ATTGCTCTTACCTGCTCTTGTATATATCTTGCTATGGTGGTTTACTTGTGTATGCTTTATTTGTTCTTTTAGGGTGGTGCAGTACCACAGCTCGACTTCATAGAAGTTTGTGAGCAGAGAACAAGATCATCGACTCTTATTTATGCACTACTTTACTCAACCACAACGCCTTCAACGTCTTCATCTAATCCCCTACCACAACCCCCTAATCCCCTGGCCGACCCATGGCAACCTATCCTAACCTAAACCCCCCAGAACCCATTTCTCTCCTCAATTCTCATTCATCAAGCTTGTTTACCACGTTCCACCTCAACAAGATCCAGCTACGGTACACCACCCACCTCCCGAAACACATAAACCTTACCATTCTTCTTCTTCTTCTTCTTCAGCTTGACGTTGAAGGTTAGGGTTAGCTTTCAGGGCTTACTAGGCACCATTTATACGTATAGAAACCATATATGGGGCGCACAGAAACGCGCTGCACTCCGGAAATTCAACCATAGCATGATTCATGAGACGGTTTTCGAAGGTTACCAACATAGGTATGCCGATTTTTGCGCACACCGTGGTGGTGGTGGTGGTGGTGAGGATCGTTGGGATCACTAAGACTACGGCCTACAATGATGGGTTATTGGCAAGGCAAGGGAGAGGATGAAGGGTATCGCAATCGCACAGGCCATAGAATCATCAAATCGTGACCAGATCCAAGTATGTATTATATCTATCTATCGAAGGACCACCTACGCACAACAGCAAAACCCGGCCACCAATGTTTCGACCACGACGAGACACAGGCCAATGTCCACAAGAACATGCCCAATAAGTCTACCCAGCCATCGATCTGTTTTTTCTCATCTCGTGCAAGAAGCCATAAGCACCCAGAGGGTGAACGACCAATGCATATCTCAGCTTAATGATGCTAATGTGTTAATGCGAAATTGAGCTGGGAAGAGATGTTTGAGGAGCCGGCAGTGGGACCGAACGAGTGAGCCCTCGGTTGGAACAAGTGTTGAGCCCTCAGCAGAAGTTACAACTGTTGCTACGAGATTGGGGGGAGGATAGGGGAAGTGGTGGGTAAAGGACGATACTTAGCTGGCTGAGCATGTGTTACTGTTGGTTGGGAAGGAGGTAAAGTTGGAGGTAAGAAGAAGCTGGGTTGGGGGTGGTGACATAGAGAGAAGTAGGGTGGGAAGGAGGTGTACAAGTGCGAGGAGGTGATACAACAGGGAGGGTGTAAAGGTAGAAAGGGGCACAGGAATGAAGGTCTACAAGTGGGAAAGGAGGTAATGAAAAGTAGAAAGGAGTACAAGAAAGTGTCTAGGGGAGAACAATAAGTACAAAAGACAAGGAGAGAAGGTGTGAAAGCAGAAAAGGGTACAAGGTGCCTAGGCGAAAATAGGTACAAATGACAAGGTGCTAAGGTGGAAAGGCAAAGGGAAAACGTGTTGTCGGTGTAAAAGTTGCTAGATGTGAGATGAAAAAGGTTCAAGAAAGACAGCAGAAGGTCGCGAAGATGCACCACAAACGAAAGCTGGGTAGCTGTCTCGTGCTGGGGTCAGAAGTGAGAAGAGTGTTGACCAGGTGAATTGGGTTGGGCTTTTCACGTGGACGAAAGTGTTAAAGACATGCGTGGACCAAAGGATTTCATTGGCGGAACCTGGGAGTGGGTGGGCCAGATGGACCAAGGTTGCTCTTCTTGATCTTCATGAAAGGAGCATCTTTTTCTGTTGTATGGAAATTTTGCGTAGAAGAGACGAGAAGATGAGCAATGTACGAGCTGGGAAGAGGTCCTACTAGGTTACCATCTCTAAGTAAGCATGAGCCATACATAATGTTGACCTAAATGTCCAACGCAGCCACAAGCGGCATACTCGAGCTTTCCTTGCGTAATTCAGTAGATGCAATATCCAAGTGATTGACAGAAGGACGAGTTAGCACGATGGGGAGACCATGATGAAAGTCTGTTGCGAACCAAACGGTCCTGGCCGTCGACAGTTAGATTTCCGATTGGCTTGAATAGGATCTAAGTCAACATGAGAATTGTTTATGGGACCGGCCAGCTATGATCGAGCCGTACGAGTATGAAGCTTTCTACTCGCCCTTGGAGCTCCTGAACCAAAAGCCAAGCCCAGACCGTAAAGTACTTACACAAGCTACATTTACATTCCCACCAAAGGAATCAGCACACACTCGAGTCTCCGCCTATTTTTCCTTCTTCTTTTCCACAATGACCTTTGCATATGTCTTGTCGCCTGGTGCCTGCCCTTCAATAGTATGCCCGTTTGTGCCCTGGAGCTGCTTCACCTCCTTTGTACTCTCTTCCTCTATGTCACTGTCTTTCTCCTCGTCTTCCCTAACATCACTCACAGAGATCTGGAAGACGATGTTGTATGAAATTCTTATGATAAAGAAGAACCAGAGCAGATTGATACTCTGTAATAATGCCAGTAGTGCAAAAGCGATATACTGGCTGATCCAGCATTTGTATTGCTGAGTTACCCAATCCAATTCAAAGGGTCCAACGGTGCGGAATTTCGTAAAGGTGGCGTAGAGAAACCCTATGTTAAGGTAGTGTCGGCAATATACCCAAATGCCGATGAAGAAGGAAAAGTAAGGGACGGTGATAGAGGAATCGAGGTAGCTGCAGAGTTTTGAGGTCTGTTGGACGGGAATCTTAGTAAAGGGGATCTCGAGAATGAGTGTTACGACTTACGGCCAGAAAGAAATCACTGATATCATGCGTAATGTACACCGCCAGCCCCATGTATGTGAAATGAAATCGGTAGCTCAACCCGATTAGCGCTAACGTAACGATGTGATGTCCAACCAATTCCTTAAAATCCTTTCGAGGCTTTTCCAGTTGCAGGCATAGAACTATGGCCTGCTGTGCCCAGTAGCTCGCCTCCAGCAGGTAGTACAACTTGAACAAGCCCTCGTGCGAGCGGTGAGGAAACCCTTCGAACATGCCCGTTGTGTTGAAATACCAGACCGGCGTGCGTGACATAACATATAGGCCAAACGGCCCAAAAACAGCAAAATACATTGCAGTATAGGCTTGCTCCATGAAGCGGTTCTGTTTTACCCGGGAACGGATGTTGTTCCACAAGGCAAGTGGGCGAATAACGCGCTGCATGAGGAATTCTCGAGAGAAGGAGAGGATAACCGTGTAGAAGGCAACAAAGACGAAGTCTAGGGGGCCTTTGCCATAATACTTTGGGATATTAGGTTCAAGGCGGGCATGGGTGGGGATCAGAGGATCTGAAGGGTCAAGAGGGTAGGAGAGGAATATGACGCTGCGTAGTGGATTCGAAGGGGTGGGATTGACCAAGTAGGCTGAGAGTGTGACGAGGATAACAATCAATGGATTGACCCATGTGTGCCGGAAGGTGAAATTCTTCCATCTTCGAAGATATGTGCGCGCTTTCCGCCGTTTCGAATGGCGGGTTGGTTTGGTATGGAGGTTGCGCTGAGAAGGTGAATTTTGTGACTTGGGGTTGGGAGTAGTCGGTGGACTATTCAATGGAGACGATGGGGTTGTTGGTCTCCGCTCCAATGTCGATAAAGCTGATGCTCCCGTATCTCCTCTAAGATCGGACCCCAAACTGCTGGATTTCCGTCGTGGTTTTGGCATATTCTCTCTTGTGCGCACCTTGCTGTTGGGTCTTGATTGATTCAAGAGATTAACTTCAGGAAAGATATTTGATCGCGTGAGGCGGCTTAATTTGCGGGAGATTGCCGGCCTTGGAACTTGAGCCAGTCAAGCAGGTGCTGGTACAACGGATTCCCTGGCTGTCTGATATACCTGGGTGCTTTCGCACTCATTTGGTTACGGTTAATCATCTAGGGAAGTTGAAAGACTGTGAATAACGGGTGGTCTTCTCAAAAGGCCCAACGATATGCAGCCTACGAGGACAATTGGCAATTTTGTCATCTCTTATTAAGTAATAACATCTCGAACAACTGGTCTCATCGATCAGCTAGAAGAGTATTATCATTCGCCTAAACTCATCTCAACGCATATTTCACAAGAACAGGAGAAAGGAAGACACGGATTGAATCAAAGGGTAATGATATTGACCCAGATGGTCACTTCTTCTAAGGGTCACTGAGGTCTACCGGCTATTCAGGTTAGTCAAGATGCTCATATCACTGCTTTTGGGCTTCTAAATATCTAAATGACTGAATCGTATTCAACAACGCTTCTATTTTTGCTAATGTACAGACACTAGATGGATGATCTGTGTGGCAACTTCCATCATCTGCTGGTGTATCTCATTCCAGTCTTCTTGTTACCCCTGCTCCTACTCCTGCTCTAGTCTCTCTGATCCAGTCGTCTTTCTCGCAGCCTCTCTTGCAGCCATCTTCTTGGGCAGACGTTCTGCACGCTACTCAATCTTCTTCACTATCTTATTTGTATCATATCGTTGATACGCAATCTGTCGCTGCAACTTGATATCTGATTTCAGCAGAGGAGTGCTGTTTGGTGAGGGAGTTATGCTGCCTAAAGGAAGAGGAAGAAGAGGCTGTGTTTGACTCTTAGTTGCATATTGCGATTGCTGTACTTCTTCATTAGGAGTATTTTGCGCCCTAGATTGACGAGCAGGCGGTGTCGTCTGACCAGTAGGAGATGTAGTCAAATTATGAGCAGGATGCTGAGCAACAGGACCGTTACTAGGAATCGCTTTATTAATGGCAGTCACAGGCTCTGCTTGGGTGATAGGTGTGGGTTGAACTGTAGATGTAGCTTCAGAACTAGGATTGAATGTGTTTAAAGCTGTAGGAATGACGGTTGTACGTTGAACTGTCCAAGTGGGATTTCTAGGATGGTGGTGCCTATCTCTTTGACGCTTTTTTTTTGCTACCTTGGGTGAATTCACTTCCCTGGGTTGCTGCAGTCGTTGTCGGTTCATTCAGCGCATCTGACCTCTCGTCGCCCCCCGAAGACGGTCTAGAACGATTCAGAACGGGGTAAGGTCCAGTGGTGGAAGTCTCGTTTTCCGAGGCTGGCATTGGGGAGCGTCTGGAGCTTGGTTCTTCAGTCTATAGAGTTTGTTCGCTTGGCTGGGGGTTTCGGATGGGATTCGGTCCCATTCTGTGATGATAAGCCGGCTGATGGGTTGCCAGTGCCAAATCTTCCCTTATAATTCTCAGCAGCCTAGCGCCACAGAAGATGCAAAAGTAGTTGATTTTACTGTACGTAGCCTCGTAATCTGGAAACGCGACACGGCAAGAATCACAAAACTTCAGGACTTCGGGAGCAGCGCTGGGTACGTGAGTTCTGGTTCCAGCAGCAGGAGATGTCATATTACCTTGGGCAGGTGCTATTTTCGAGATATCTAGGTCCATGTTTGTAATAGGAGCCAATCTTGAGTAAACAGCTTGTGATTCGCAACTCGTAGTAGATTTTCTAAGAAGTTGGGTTTCGACTAAGATCAGCAATGTGGGCGAATAGCTAGTCTCTTTGTGTAGACATGGTGTTGTAAGTAAGACGTGGGACTTGGGCAGATTATCTGGTCGATCTTGAGATAGGGCCGTTGGTCTTGCTTTTCAACACACCACTTCGCATGATTTACGGCTCATCTCAACCAGCTCTGCGGTTCCAATTTTAGCAAAAATTTTGTTGAAATAATCCATAGCAACATCTCTACTCAGACATATCTTGTATTCGAGAGACGACCTTGAGTTGTGCTTCCAATATTAAGCTTCACCATCCACATAGATGGTATAGTTTATTCAGACGGTAAGAGAAGATTTTTAGATAGGGATTTCACGTGTTTGTAGAAGTTCTACCTGAAGTATCCTATCAAGGTCTCGGGGAAATAGGAAGCAGATGCCACCGAGAAAATACGTCAGAGCTGGATACGTTCGAGATAGAGCAGTGACCTAGCCTAAGTTGGATTGCTCTTCGGCTTCTTCAGCAAAGGTCTACTAAAGATACAACACTAGCATAAAATCATATGCCAGAAGTTGTCAATAGGTGTTCCTCCTTCCACGCACAGATCAAACAACCTTGGCTCGCTCACCCAGGTCTTGCTTAATCAAGTCCGCAGCCCTTTCGGCAACAGCATACACGCTTGTTTGGATGTTACCCCTTGGCGACAAAGGAAATATGCTAGCATCCACGATCCTAAGATTGCGTGTTCCGTGGACAATCAAACGTTCGCTTACGACTCCTCCCAATCCTTTCGGCATCATAGCACACGATCCTGAAAGATGATAATTTGAGACAACGGCCTCCATAGCGTGTTGTTTTGCAATGTTCAAATCGCTGACGAATCTACCCTCAGGAATGCGTTCTCCGTTAGCCTTGAGCATCGAAGCCAGGGGCTCGGTACGGGTGAGAGTCTCCAGATATTGAAGGTGACGGGCAAGAATCTCGAGATCGAGTGGATTAGAGAGGTAATTAGGATCAATGATGGGCTTTTCCTTTGGATCGGATGACTTAATATGGACAGATCCTCGAGAAAAGGGGTGGCTTAGACAAGCAAGAATGGTCACGAAATTGCCTGTTCGCTCAAGGCTGTACATTGCTTTGACATCGGGGCTCGCTGAGGAGTTGTATTTGAGCGGTGCCAGAAGGTACTGGACCGAGGCGTCATCTGGACTCTGAATTATGGATCGAAGTAGATCATATTGTTTCTTCTTGGCTGGAAAGTCTAGGCCATTGAGGTCATTATCGATGAGATTTCCCAGCAACTGTGTAAGTTCAGAGCGCCCCTTCGTGTCCAGAAAGTCAACCACCGGCATATACGCCTGTGACGATGCAACTCCACCCGCAAAAGGTCCGGATCGCGATGTCTGGTATTGAGCCATAATCGCGTCTTGAACCTTGGGATCTCGCATCCCGTCTGCGGTTTGTACACCTTCAGCCACCTCAAAGCTTAAACTGGCCATGGGATGATCCTGCAAGTTCTTGCCCACGTACTCATTTTCTACAACAACATCAATTCCATGAGATTCCAAAAGATCTTTGTCTCCAATCCCGGAGAGCTGCAATACCTTGGGCGTCTGTAAGCAGCCTGCAGCTAATACAACCTCTCTTTTGGCCCTTCTGACATGGCTCTTACCATCTTTGTCTGTAAATTGTACTGCTACCGCAGAAATCGAAGCTTTGCTTGTATCCTCGCTATCCAGCCTGTCGAAAATAATTTTCTCAACCAGAGCTTCGGTGAACACGTGCAGGTTCGGTCTTCTAGCAGTCTCTAAGTTATAGTAAGTATTTCCAGCGTAACTCCTTGTTTTCGTCCTAGGATCAATGGTAGACGGATTACTGAATCCTCCGTTGGCTTCTCCCGTTAGGGGATCTCCGGTCATGGCAAAATTCAAGTTCCTAAAGGTCTTTGGCCAGGCCTCGTTCAGTGAAAGAGTCTCTTCAGCAAAAGAAGTCTGAATGGGTCCTGTTGTCCCCTGCAGATTCTTGTCCAGATGATCTAGTGCCAGAAGATCACTCATTCGCTGTGAGGGCGCGTGGAACGTGTGATACTTTCTATAATACGGTGCCAGCGTATCCCAACCCCAGCCTGCATTGCCCAACTTTTCCCACGCATCGATTCCAGTTTTAGATGGGTAGACATTGACAAGCAAGTTGATAGCACTTGATCCTCCTAGAGCTTTGCCTTGGGGAAGAGCTATGCGGCGGCCGTTCAAATCGTTCTATAAAGAAAGGATTATTAATGGAAAGACAGAGTTGTTCAATTAGATCAAACAATATATCTCTGAAGATGAAACAACCCCAAAAGCTGTAAATGTAAAATTAAAGAAACTAACCTGAGGCTCACTCAAGAACTGCCAGTTATAATTAGGATCATCTAACATACTGACCGCCAAACCTGGTGTGGTGACCCTGGGGTCATCGTGACGATCGGCGCCAGCTTCAATCACCAGTATCTGTAGTGAAGGGTCTTCTGAAAGACGGCTTGCTACCACAAGACCTGCTGTACCACCTCCAACGATGATGATATCGGCGTCAATGTCTGGTAACTCGAGGGGTGAGGTGACGGGCCCAGTCATGATTGTAGAATCTAATGGCCTATGACTTAGGAGAAGGGATTCACTTTAATTATTTTAACGTGCTAAGGATAACAGAAACGTGTTATCGAAGGAAAGCATGTGTTTGTCGTGAAAGTGATATTGTCTTTTCACAGATTTTGCACCTAATCATTACACAGATACAATAGATTTCCCCTGAGACCCTTGGAGCAGGTAAGACCTTCACAGGATGCATACAATACTTGCCGCGCCAATTCTAGCCAGTCATTTGATTGAAGGCTGCAGCAGCCATTCTATTGCTTTGTAGATTAGTCGTGTTTGGCCAGTGGAAAATCATCTGTAGTATGATAATCCAGATTCCGGTTTGTCTTGTTCGCACCCACTGATGACTCAACAAATACGAAACACAATTCCGAAAAGTCTCCGAGGCCAGCTACTACGAAGTAGATACGCACGAGGCGCTCAACAAATCAATGATCAAGCCGCTACTATTACTGGGCTTTTCTCGGAGACAAGATGGAGAGCTCGTTGTCTCTGAATAAGCACCTTTTGAGAAGTGTCCGGGTAAAGGACGGATATATAAGAGCCAGGAAAGGACGGGGTTGATCTACCGTAGCAACTACAACTACAATTGCATGCAATTCCTACAATACCTCTACCATCTCAGCTACAGCTGGCAAACAACACCCACAACAATGGCTTCCTACGCAGCTGTAAACCGTGATCACTTTGAGTATGTCACTCCCCCTCTCTCCTCTCTACCCTCCCACATATCCCCTACTCAATTCCACCCTTCCCAACAGCAAAAGCGCCACAACCTACGACTCCATACCCTGGATGCAACGAGCCGCCATACAAATAACCGGCGAGCTCCGTAAGCACCGCGACTGGCTCGGTATTGACTGGGCATCCTCCAAGGAGGACTCGGTCCGTATTCTTGACTACGCCTGCGGCACCGGTCTGGTCAGCCGCGCCTTTGTACCATATGCTACCGATCTTAGAGGTATCGATATCTCGAGTTCCATGGTTGGGGAATACAATCGTCGGTGCTCCGAAGTCCCTGATACCGAGAACCCACTAAACGCATCCATGCATGCCATTGTGGGCGACCTCTGCGATCCCGCTGGTGTTGCGGATGATTTAATGGATCAAGAGCTTTTCGACTTCGATGTGGCAATCGTAGGGATGGGTTTCCATCACTTTGAGCACTTGGAGCTAAGTATACGGAGGTTAAAAGAACGGGTGAAGAAGGGTGGAGTGGTCGTCATAATCGATGGTGCTGGACCTGCAGAACGATTCCCTATGGCTAACGGCCACGGTCAGAGCCATCATCATACTCACAGTTCCGGCACGACAATCGAGCAGATATCTCCAGGCAAAGACGTCCAAGCCGTCTTTTCAGCTGCTGCGCCGTCTGTCCCGCACAAACATGGATTTAGCAGAGCAGATATGGAGAAGCTGTTTACGGCGGCCGGGTGCACAGATTTTGATCTTGTGATGTTGAAGGAGCCGATTGTGTTTGGGGATGGGGAAGGGGCGTTGAAGCAGAAGGCGTTTATTGCGAGGGGGAGGAGGGCATGAAAGTTTAATGAACTTGTATAAGTTGTAATGAATACACAGTAGATGAATGGTGATGTATCACTCAGATCCTCTCTTACTACAACATATGTTGTACGTGATTGAGACTAAAGAACTCAAATGGATAGACAGGGGCGATGATTTTAGCTATCACGTGGCTATCCAGCAAGATAGCAACTTTCGGAGAGTTCCAGATGCTCCCACATACCAACATAAATATAAAGTCAAAGACAATCATCGTCATAATGAAGATCACCGGGGCATTTCACCTGACTTACCTCTATGGCTAAGTAGACCCCCACGGGCTATCGCCGAATCCCAACCCATCCCGCTGGCTCATCACTGAGACATGTCGCCATTCGCCAAATAAAGACGGGATTTAAGATTACTGCGATTCAAGCTGTAACTCACTAACAGCCCGAGCGATGATGGCAGTGCTATCTGAGACAATTCGACTCACCGTCTGTTGTCAAGCAATCAGGATAATCGAGCAATACAACGAGCGACCGGAGGTACTTCTTCAGCAGTCTGAAAGATTGAAGGAACAGAAAACAGAAGCTTTTGAAAAGTGATGATTTAGGGGTACCGTTCCCAGTTTGTACGCTGGGATCGAGGGTTTGACAACGAGATCATCCCACGACAATCCCCCGGCAACTGAATAGCGTGTTCTTTGCAACTCGTGAACAGCCCGAGATCTGAGACAAACCTCGCGGTTTCTTTGCATCTCTTTAAGCTTGAAAAACAGACCAATTACAGAAGCTGAAACACTTCGACCTGCCAAATCCTACGTATACGTAATATCGACTCAGAATGATGTACCTGTACGGAGTCTATCCCAATGGGGATGCTCTATGGTTTTACTCATTTCAAACAAGAGCCGGCCTTGGCTATGAGCACGCAGATTAGCAGGACCTTATCAGTTCATTGCCTCGGGTCTGCCATGTTTCTGTGCCGTGCCGGCCATCCTTTGTGGGTAATGTCTATTCTAGGTCATGTTCGGTATACTTACATTGGGATGAGTATATAAAGGAAGATCGTACCCTGTTCGAATGCTAACCAGGTTCCACCTCTCTCTATTGACTAGACTACAAGATACAGCCCTCTCTTCTAATATCTCTTTCCCTTCAGAGCCAGGTGCTTGACATCTCCAGTTTCAATTAAAGTGCTCACCATGTTCACCAAATCTTTCATCGCTCTCACACTCTCCTCCCTTATTGTTCCCCTCACATCAGCCCTCCCAACATCTTACGAAGACGCAGGCACCACCCTCTGGATCAATAAGCGAGACACCCACCTCCTCGCCACTCGGGACCCCATCAATGGCCTCCCCACCTGCAAGCAAGACCCCAGCTACAACGTAGGCCCCAGCCGCTGGAAAGACGGCGAAGGCGTCTACCTGGGCTCCGACTGCCAATCCGACGAGCACAACGGGGATTGGCACTGCTGGTAGTCCACCCCCCCTATTTCACAAAGACGAAGCACCGTCATACTTACATATGTAAAACAGGACGGACTACTTCAGCACCGGCACGCAAGCCCGCTACGAGGGCTGGGTGCCCAGTGGCAACGAAGTTGACTGCTCGACGACCCAATCCTGCAACGATATCAAAGCCAGCCAAAGCCAAACCTGCAAGACAGTTGGCTGGGCCATCGGCGTGACAGTGACGGAGAGCATGAAATACACTATCGGTCTTATCTCCGGCGAGAGTAGCATCGCCGTAAGCACCGAGGTGAGCGGCAGCAAGCAGGTCTGCAGCTCCAACACCGATTCGACGTGAGTGAAGCCACCACTCCAATAAAACCTTTTGACAATAACAACGAGCTGACTCTACTCAAGAACTTGCACCTGGTCTGATCAACGTTGCCACAGCATTTGGAAGGCAGAGAGGACAGTGGCACAGTTGGGATACACGCGCCGGTCCTGCAATAAACCCCGTGAAGGTACTTTTACCCCTTTGCCCCTTTTTCCCTCTTCCCCGCTTTCCCCGCTTCCCCCTTTCCCCTCCCCCCATTCTAAGCATCACAACCAACCCCCCCAT
>JAABUO010008487.1_pt1 | contig 11608 bp, 16 predicted proteins | sample 5559291 | NCBI WGS metagenome assembly JAABUO01 (sample SAMN10711878, study PRJNA513372) | rock metagenome | isolation source: Antarctica rocks | place: Antarctica: Victoria Land, Finger Mt sud | reverse complement strand
CGCACCGTGAATTGTGGCAAAAACCTCTCGGCAGGCGTAACGCATGCCAGCCGCAGCACTGCAACCTGCCCACTTGCTCTCTGCGCCGCGTCATCGTCCACGCGAGGAGCTCGCATGCGCCGCGAGCAGGCAGGCCTGCAGGCGTATCGCTGGCGGCGGCGCGGGCGCGCGGCGGGTGCGCACGGCCAGCTGCGCCCAGGGCAGCGCAGGCGCCAGGTAGCGCAGCGCGAGCAGGCTGCCGTGCGCGAGGCTGCGGTTGCACGCGGCCTCCAGGTCCTCCTCTGCCTCAGCCCGGTCCTCCTGGCGCGCGCGGTGTGTATCCAATGATTCAATGAAGACATAACACACAGGTATCCCTACCAAAATGTACCACACGTGTGAAGTGCCTGCTGGAGGCATGTTGCTGCAGCAGGGAGCGGGAGCACGACTGAGTATGAAAGGGGCAGGAGTTGGCGCTTTGTGAGCTCTGACTCAGGTCGAAGCTGGCCGCTGCCCACCCACTTGGGCTCACAGCCAGCAGGCCACTCAGCCACGCAGGACCATGGCGCTGCTTGCATGCGAGCGGCCCCACCAGGCACCCCGCTCGCACTGCCACGCCGCACGCACCGCACGCCTTCACCTGCAGTTCCGTGTGTGGGGCGCTGTGCATGCCTGCAGGCAGCCGCTCCTACGGCGCGCGTCCTGCGATGCGCAGGCCCTGCGCGCACCTCCAGCCTACCCTACCCCTACCCGATGCGCAGGCCCAGCGCGCACCTCCAGCCTACCCTAACCCTACCCTATGCACAGCCCCTGCACGCAACTCCAGCCTACCCTAACCCTACCCTATGCGCAGGCCCAGCGCGCACCTCCAGCTGGGCGGCGAGGCTGTCCAGGAAGGCGAGCGCGGGCTCGAACGTGGCGCCGCCGCCGCCCGGCGCCGCCGGCTCCGCGGCCGCGCCGCCGCCCGGCAGGCAGACGACGCGCCAGCCCAGCCCCAGCACGTACTTGTGGAACAGCATGCGCGCCAGCCGCGCCCCTGCCGGGGCGCGCGCTCAGGCCCTTGCATGGCGCCCGCACTGCGGCACAGGCGACGGCGGGGCCAGGCTGCGCACACGTCAGCGCGTCTGAGAGTGCGCCTCTGTGCTCCACACCAACAACAGGCCCTATATTTAGTACTGCCTTTTGCGCTTGTTACAGCGGAGATGTCACAGGCAAAAGGCCGGCGTAGACTGAAAGGCCGAATTGCACATGGGCGGGGCTGATGTCAGTCCTGTCGCAGGCCAAACAGAGCCGGCCGGGCAGCCGGGAGTTGCGCCAGGCGCGGCGCGGCCGCACCGGCGTCGCTCTCGCGCACGCGCGGGCTGGCGAGCAGGCGGCGTGCGGCCGCCAGCAGCCCCGCGACGGCGGTCGGCGCCTCCAGACCCGGCAGCGGCGCGCGCAGCGCGCCCAGCACGTGCTCGGCGCCCCCGCGCAGCTTGTCCCAGGGGTCCACCAGCGCGCCTGGCCGGCGTCTGCCATATTAGGGTTGGTAGGGTCCTTCGTAACGCAGGTTAGGTGAGTACTGTAGGGTACAAGCTGGCTACCCGCCCTTGACTGCCAGACGACATACTACAATTGGGTCCGTGAGCACACCTGTGGTGCGGTCACATGCCGAGAAAGGTCCAACAGGAGCACCCTGCAGCCATGTGGGCAATTGCAGCTGGCGATGCATGCGAAGCTGCGCCGCAAGCGCTGTAACACCACCCATGCGACAGAGCCTTCTGTGAGCTCCCTCTGCGGGGCCACACCGCTTGCAGGCACTGCACGCCACGAGGCCGACAGCGGCCGCAGCGCCTGCAGTTTGTGAGCATGCCAGGCGACAGGCGGGCGGCGCTGACGCCCCGCGCGGGCGTGCCAGCCAGCGCAGGCGCACCCAGCAGCAGGCGCACGGTGCCCTCGCCGAGCAGGCCGGGGCAGAGCAGCTCCACGCCGTGGCGCCGCGCGCCCGCGACAAAATCCTCCAGGACCGCCGGGCTCGGGCTGCCCACTCCGCCCTTGGCGGCCGGTGCGGGGCCGCTCTTGCGCCCGCCGCCGCGCCCGCCGCCCTGGGTGCCCTGCACGCTTGCACACCTGGGGCTGGCTTGCAAGCATTTGTGAGTCAGGGGCGGTCCGCCAGGGCGCGCCTCAATCGCAACTTTGAGACAGTACACGCTTATGTTTTCGAAGGTAAAGGAAGGCGGACATGCATTGCAGCTCTACATGCAATGACCATATCTCTTGTTGACATGCAGCTCGCCGCCGCATGTGGTGCCCTCTCAGCGACCCTCTCTGCTCAGGCGGGCGGGCCGCTCGCAAAGGCACGCGCCTTGAGGCCTGCCGCAACCGGCTGCTGCCAGCAGGCCAGCAGCACGGACAGCAGGCGCAGCGCGGTGGACTTGCGCTCGAAGGGCGACCCGGGGTAGCACGCGCCCAAGAGAGTGCGCGTCAGCCAGCGCAGGAAGCCGGCCTGGCGCTGCACGCCTGCGGGATGCTATGAGGTCAGTTTGAAAGATATCCGCGCCTGGGACTCAGGGGCTCGACACCTACTTTACGCAGTCCTCCATCGGAGCAGTGGCCAGATGGGACCAGGCGGCAACGCTGCAACGAGCAAGCTGCGGAGGACGCAAGGGGGCATGCAGCCTTGCACTGCGCTCATCAGCATCCAGAACAGGTCAGCACTCTAGACAGCAGCTGCAAGCATAGCACTGCGTATCACCTGTACAATACAAACATCACTGTCCAATGCATTGCCTGATAGCTAGCGAGGGCAGGCGCCAGCGCGGCTGGCGCGCATGGAGGTGACTTAGCAGGCCGGGCGGCGCAGGCGTGCTAGCAGTACAGGTCCAATCTGGCAAGGATAAAAAATGGCAGCCAATTCCTCAAATAAGGTTCGGCGGACATAGAGAGCCAACAACCACGAGCGGCAATATAGCATAGTTGCAATGTGGCGCGCCGGCCATGTCCTCGGCGCGCTCGTCCTCGTCGGCGAGCGCGCCCGCGCGGCCGCGTGCGCGCTGCAGCGCAGCGTGCACGCCCAGGTGCTGCCGGCGCAGGAGGCGCGCGAGCACGGTCGCCCACTGCTGCTGCCGCTCCTGGTCGCCGCAGCGCAGGCCCAGCGACACGCCGAGCGCCACCAGCTGCAGCTCCAGCGCCGCTGCGCGCACCCATGTGCCCCCCAGGTGTAGGGCAGAGTACAGGTTAGAATTAGGGTTGGGGTAGGGTAGAACGTAGCAAGGAGTTGCTTGCCAGCAGTCATCACTCTGTGGTGACAGGGAAACGCAGGAGCCCCGGCCTGCAGGCTGCAAAGCAGGCAGGATGCTGTCGCCGCAGTGCGTGCATGTGCGCAGGAAGCCTTAAAACCGACAGCGCCAGTATGGCAGGTGCCCCTGGCGGCGTGCTGGCAGCGTCACCGCGGCGCTGCCCGTGCCTGCGCGGCCACACGAGGGCGCCTCCGAGGAGGCGGGTGGGGAGCGGCGCGCCGCGGCGCACTGGGCAGCACGACGTGCTTCTGGTGCACGCAGGCCAGCTGCACCGCGTCGATGGCCAGGCAGTCGTCCGCGGAGGCGACCGCGCGCTGCAGCAGCGCCTCCGGCAGCGGTACCGGCGCCGCGCCCGGCAGCCGCACCTACGCGCGCCGCGTGGGGTCGCGCGCGGGCCCGCGCTCGGCGCGCTCGCCAATGCTTCACAGACCGTGCTTCACCGTGGCTCGTGCAGGGTCCCTGCTGAACGAGCCTGCAGAGTGCTCATGCCGGCAGCCCGTGCTACATACCATGTCCAAGCAAGGCGGGTCAAATCAGAGTGCTTTGGTGACCCACACTACTACATTGCCGGGGTGCTGGGACAGACTCTCAGAACACGTACCTGCACGACCAATGCGCATGCGCTTGGCGACATGATATAATAGGAGACTCACACTGTGATCTGCAATTGAAACGACCATGTCACCTGGCCAGCGGAGGTGCGGCGTGAGTGAAGAGGGCTCACCTCGTCCAAGGCGTTGATAAGACCCAGGAGGCGTGCGGCCTTCAGGACTGCGACCAGAGCAGCCACCTGCGGAGGCAAGACGCGGGTAGCTGAGCAGCTCCCGCCAACATCCCATTTCCAACCTAACTGATCCTAAGAGCTGGTCGCACTGCCCGGAGCGTTTGGTACTCCACATTGCATCCGATACATCCGATACACGACGATACTTATCGCGCGCCCTTTGCCAGCACGCCAGCTACCCTTGTAGCACTCACAGCACACGACCAGCGCAGCCTCAGAGTGCCGCCGCAGCCTGCAGCCTCAGCCGCACCGCACCGGCACTAGCGGCCACGCGCACCCGCTGCGTCCCCGCGCGCTCCTCGCCCCGCGCGGGGTCGCCGAGCTCGGCGCGCGCGGCCCCAGAAACGCGCTCCAGCAGCACGCCCAGCGAGCTCGAGTCCATGGCGAGCGGCAGCGGCAGGAGGTAATGCGCCACATTGGCGCGCAGCCGCGCGTCCGGCGCTGTCAGCGCCGCCAGCAGCGGCGGCAGCCACGCCTCGCGCCACCGCGCCGTGCCCGCCGCGTGGCCGCCTGCGCGCACGTCGGCCCCGGGCGGTGACCGGCGGGGTAAGCATATGGCTGTCGGCACGAGCAGGGTGCCAGAGCGCAATGTTTGTGCAAAGGTGTGGTGCGGCGCTCCGGCGGCAGCACCAGGTCGCTGCGCGAGGAGGCAGCCATGCGGCCAGCCTGCGCGCGCGGCAGCGCCCAGGTGGCGTGCCGCGAGCAGGACGCACGCACAGCCGTGAGCGCCGCATGTGCGCTCGGCTCGACACCTGCGGAGGCGCCATGGTACGGTAGCCGCGTGCTGCTGCTTGCAGGCCACCAGTGCCCGTCGCAGCCGCATGCGCCGGCGCACTGTGACAGGATGCAGAAGTGCGGGGATGCGCTGGGCGTGCGCGCGCCTGCGGCCTTGACGCACTCGTGGCGCAGGCTGCCCAGCAGCGCCTCCACAAAGCCCGACGCCGCCGGGCACACTGACTCCTGCGTGTGCGCCTGCCGCAGCGCACGGCAGGGAGCCGTGCATGCGCGCCAGTGTGAACCGTGCACGAGCGTGCCCAATCAGGTTGCCTGGTGTATACACCCAGATTTGCATGCAGTTGGAGACAGAGCAGGTGCGACTGCAAACCGATAGAACGCATGCTTGTCCCAGCTTGGGGTTGGAAAGCATTCGGCTGCAAAGGCTGCACAGTAGCACTCAAATGCGGCTGACATGCGCACAACGGCTTTGGTCTCCAGCGGCACGCGCGCGCTCCGGGGTGCAGAGCGCACCATGAAGGTCTCCCAGAGCAGCCGCGGGCGCAGCGCCAGCAGGCGGCTCGCGCCCAGCCGCGACGTCAGCGCGCGCAGCGGCGCGTAGCGGCCCTTCCGGTTGGCCCCTGGTGCCCAGGCAGGGGTCATCCATCACAGCATGCATGCTGGGAGTGCTTGCAGGCATGCCGGTGCAGGCGCACCGTCCCCGCGCACCACACTCGGCACTCTCAGCCGCATCCGAAGCCGCGCTGCAGGCCGCCTCCCTTCACCCCCGCCGCCAAGGGCTAGGGTCATGGACCCGCGCGGCGCACCCAGCGCCATGAGCTCCGCCGCGGCGGCCTCCTGGAAGGCGCGCGCGCTGCCGCAGGCGGCCAGCGCGGCCGCGGCCGCGGCCGCGCCGCCGCCGCCGGCCGCGGCGGCCGCGTGCTGCGCCTCCAGCGCGTCCATGAGCGCGTCGAACGCCGCGTGCACCATGCGCACGGTCTGCTGCTGCGGGTCCTGCGCCGCCGCGGCTCCGCCTTCCCACCGGGGCCATGTGCGAGCATGGACCTCGACAGGAAGCTCGCGGCGTGGGAGGCTCTTTATGGCGCGCAGCAGTGCCATCGTCAGCATTGCCCGGGCTTGGCAGCCGCATGCGGCCGGTGCACTGTGTGCGCACACTGCTGACGAGAGGCCTCCAAGTGAGAGGGCCTTGCAAGAGGTCACTCTTGCAGAGAGTCATGCATGCAGAGGTCCTGAGTCCGGGCGCTGTGCGCCTCCAGCCGGGCGCAGCGGGGTCCTGCGCTGCCGTGCGCACCTCCCAGCACGTCCACAGCAGCGCCATGATCTGCGCGCGCAGCGCGGGCCGCAGTAGCGGCGCGGCGGGCGCGCTGTCGGGCGCCGCGCGCAGCCCGCCGCCCGCACGCTCGTCGTGCGGCCGCTCGCGCTGAGGCGAGCGGCCTCCGCCGTGCGCAGTCGCAAACGGCGGGCTGCGCGGCGTGTCGCCGTGGCGCAGGTGCCCTCCTGCCTCGAGCTCGTCTCCGCTCGGCTCATCGGGTGATAAGTCAGGGTAGAGCAGGTCATCATCGTCTTCGGCATGCGCGTCTTCGCCGCGCGGCCGGCGGCCCGCGGCGCCCGCATCGGCCAGCGCGCTCAGGCCCGCCAGGCCGGGGACGCCGCGCAGGTGCGCGCGGCGCGCCTCCGCGCCCGCGCAGGCCGCGCCGTCCGTGTGCTGCTGCGCTGCGCCCTGCATTGACGCCGTGCAGCCCAGCGTGGACGAGGCGTGCTGCATCGGGGCTCTGCTACCTGTGCTCTACTGCCAAAGTGCAGGAGCAGGAATTTCGAGAGGGGGATGCCGGTTCTGGTACAACAACGCAGCCACCCTGGCGGCACGCCACTGCAGCCTGCACAAGCACGCACTCGCATCGCCTGCGACTGCATGCACATGCCAGGCACCCCATTGGAGCTGCCAAGGCGCAGGAAGGCACGCACGCGCCTGCGCTGTCTTCATTCGTGTGCCGGGGACAGCGGGCAGGGAGCGCACCAGGAGGCACGCCTCCAAGCGCTGCAAGCAGACAAGGAGCAGCTGCGCCGCATGGTACTTGAAGTTGGCATCAGGCGCCGCCGCCATCACGACCACCGCCGCCGGCAGCGCGCCCTCCGACAGCAGCGTCCATTCGGCAGCTTCTAGCCGCCTTTTGAATTTCACGCCCTGCTCACCAAACCCCGCCGTCCCGCACATGCCCGCCAGCTCGACGTTGCCGCCGTCGCCGCTGCTCCCATCGGCGTCCTGTTCACCGCCTCCACCGCCAGCGCCCGTGCACCGCGCGCCCAGCGAGTCGGGCGCCGGGGCGCTGGGCGCGGGCCAGCGCAGCGGCGCGCAGAGCACGGCGGCCGGCAGCGCCGCGACGAGGCCGCGAAGGGCGCACACGCGCGCCAGCGGCCCCACGCCCGACAGCTCGCCGCGCAGCGAGCGCGCACGCGCCGCAAGGTGCGCGCCCACCACGCTGTGCCCGTCGCTGGCGCCCGGCGCTTCCCCAGGCTGCTCCCCAGCGCTGCTGCCAGGACCCGCCGCGCACATTGCGCGGCGTGTTTGCTCGCGGCCGCCCGCTGCATCCTCGATGTTGAAAACAGCAGATCGACGGTCCGCGCTCGCTGTCGGCGTGGCCGGGCGCTCTTGCGTGTGACCAGCAGCAGACGAGTCGTCAGGCGGAGCAGGCGCCAGGCCCAGGCCAGCGGCGAGTTCGGCCGCCAGCCACGCGGGCGGCGCATCCGGCAGCGCGGCTGCGGCCGCCAGCGTCGCTGCCGCCGCTGCCACTGCCTCCTGTGACGCAAGCGAGCACTGCGCGGCAGGGCAGCTGGCTCACTCATCGTGCCGCCCTTCAGCTTTGGGCCGTGTAACCACTCGCTGCACAGCACGCCCTTCCCCAGCTCGTATCCAGATCACAGGCTTGACCGGCGAGAGCACGGCCATGCCGTCCGGCACAGCTGCGACCTCTGACACCTCAGATTTCAGCTGTGAGGATCAAACACAGCTGCTGCGGGGCAGAGTCTTGGGCATGCACGAGACTTTCGACGGTCCGGCTGCAGCACAGGCAGCGGGGAGCGCGCGTGCAGCGCGGCCAGCATGGCGTCCGCCGTCGCCACGATCGCCGCACGCCCGGCGCCGCTGGCGGCCATGCGCGAGCCATGCAGCTGCAGCAGCCCGTACAGCGCCGCCATCGCCTCCTGCGCGGCAGGCGCAGGCTCACTGGAATTGCCACCGACTCTACGGCGAGAGCCGGTATATGGCTCAGCACGCCCCCAGGACAATGGCGATGGCGGCAGCATGCGGCGAGCGTCGAGTCGAGCAATGCTGTGCGCGCCTGCACATCGTCGGCGGTGGCGGGCAGCTCGTCGAGGTCCTGGCGCAGCAGGCGTGCAAGCGCTGCGGCGATGGACGCCGCCGCCGGCACACAGCAAGACCTGCGGTGCCCGACAGCGTGACTGTGACTCAGTGCGCTCACAGGACAATTTGAACTTCAGCTGCCCATGCTGGACAACTGGTCGGCCCTATGTAGGGTGAGCTTGCTGCAGCAGCATCCCAGCCCTGCTCCTGCAAAGTAGGCATGTGCTTCAACAAGCGCATGCTTGCCTGCCAAAACAAAGATGCTTGTTGAACCCCTGGCCTTACCACGGGTCAACCCTGCACAAAGGCCTGAAGGTCTGCATCATGTCTAGCTCGGACCCCTACCCAGCCGCACCGTGTGAGGCCGCGCAGCTGCGGGACGCTCAGCACAGAGAACACCGCATCCGCGAGCGGGATGCGTGCGGGGGCGCCGCCGCGGCCAGGCCCTCCGTTCCCATTTCCTCCGCCTTCCTGTCCGCCCGTTCTGCCTAGCCTCGTGTGGCCGCCGCTGTTGTCAGACCCCAGCGCCTCGCTGCTTCCAGCATCGGGGGCGCCCCGCGCCGTAGCCGCAGCGGCCTCCCGCAGCACCTGCCATCGGACAGGGCGCGAGATGCGTTAAAACTTGCTCGCCCTCTACCCTGGCTTGCAGGCTCTCGCCTCACCAGCCAGCAGCCAGAGCGTAAGCCGCAGAGATGCGTGCGTACCTGTATCATGCGGCCGCCCGCAGCGCCATAAATGTGTGCCTCAGCCCACTGGGGCTTGACATGTTTGGACGTGCGTGCATAGGCTGCTGAGTACGGATGCTGGCTTGGCACAGCAGGCCTGCATGCCTGAAAGATGCATCTGCTCGGCGTGCACGGATGCAACGGTGGCCAGCGCGCGCATGCGCGCGGCAGCGGCGCGCCTGCTGCTCAAAGGCGCACGCAAAGTCGCGCAGGCGCGCCGGCGGCAGCCGGCACACATGCGTGAGCAGCAGGCGGTGCAGCGGGCGCGCGTGCTCCAGGAACAGCACGCGCGCCAGCAGTGCCAGGAGCGCCGCCTGCGGGCCGCCGCCACTGCAGCCGCTCCCGTCCTCGGGCAGCTCCGCCAGGCCATTGCAGATGCCCTGCGCGCGCGGGGCTTGGCCATGTCAGCATGGCAGTGGCTGGCTGGCTCGCGCATGCAGCGCGCGGAAGCGCTATTTGAAAAATTAGCTGCTGTGCCAGCAGCGCCAGCAGCCGCGCATGCGTGCTGCTCCCATTGCAGCTACTCTCTGATGTATAGCAAGTGCCGGGCTGCCGCAGATGGCTGAGCACAGCCGCGTCAGATTTATATTTGGGCTGCATGCAGAGCATGTGCACACGCACATAAATGCCTGTCACCGAGCTCAACCGTCGCACAGTCCAGTGGCAAGCCGAGAGCAAAGCCAAAGTGCAAGCACATACAGCACTTTCAGCCAACAACGCCCTACGCAATTCCTGCTTGCCTATAGCGTGCCGCCTCTATCACTTGACAGCGCACCTTGAGCGCCTCGGCCTCTGCAGCTGCTGCGCGCAGCCTGGTGAGGCGCAGCAGTGCCGCTGCCAGGTCCCGCACACGCTGTGGCACGCCTGGAGCCCGGGCCAGCTCTTCTGCCTGGCCGGCAAACACAAACTTTCGCGCAGGCCCTCTTGCAGGAGCAAGTGCACTGGCTCGGCTCCACTCCGGCCTACGGCATGTCTTGCAGCCCGGTCAAGCAAGGCGCGCTACGTCACCGCGGTGTACTGTCCATCACACAAGTTGTTGTTGCAGCAAACACAGCGTGCTCAAAGAATTGCAGCTCACGCTCAACACTCGTCACTCATCGAATACTTAACACGCACTACACCTCTGACACGTCCAGGATATGCTGCTTGCTACCCGGCATGCAAGCACTTTCACACTCACCTGGTTGATGTAATCGGCAGGGAATGTAGTGCCCAGGTGCGACCAGCGCTGTTGCCTATACATCAGCAATGCAAAACGCTAGTTCCCCAGTCCAGTGCAATGGTGCTGAGACGTTTGCAGCCTACTTCAATACTTTGATTCAGTAGCGCGTCGACTAGCGCAAGGCAGAACACCTGCACGGAAAGCAACATAAACACTCCCGCTGTCACAATCCAAGAACGCAACTCAAACCCTCAAGCGCACGTGCACGGGTTTCTGCAGAAGGCCGAGAGAAAAAAACAAAGTGAAAGAGGGAGGCGACGAAGATTAACACCATATTACCAGCCCTAACCTTTGTTGTGTGAGCTTTCTGGACAGCTGGTGGCTGTAAGCTCGTTGGAAGTGGTTGTAAGAATCTGAGGCAGGCTGTGCTTTTCGTGAGCACCATCGCCAATGGACACAGGCCGGGTGCAAGCGCTCATAGTTGCGACAACTGCAGGGCACGTGATCTATGAACGCTTCTATGAGCGCTTCACTGACCTGGACAGAGCGGACATTCGGGCGGCGTGCCAGCAGACGCACGACGCCGAGAACAGCGCACAGGTGGCAGAGTCCGTTTCGCGCTTCAGGTGCACCTTTCAAGCCTTGTAGCTCAGGACGCATCATGCTAAGCTCTTTGATGTTCAGCTCAGCTAACTGTATCCCCATAGTTAAGTGTATATGTGAGGGACCAGGGGAGCTGTAGTGGTGGCGAGGACAGAGGCAGACATAGTGTACTACGCTCTAGGCACTGGCGATTACACCGAGCTGGCACGTGCGCTCCTGGGTCGAGACCTCGCTCATAGGCCATGCACTGCAATTCTTTTCAGGTCTGTACGTCGAAGCGCAGTGGCGGAGGCCCTGCGTCACCTGGCCGCAGCGCTGCGTGAGGCTATGAGGAAACCGCCGACCGAGGCCCTGCTGCTGGACCACTACGCGCGACTTTGCCTGGTCGTTGACGAGGTGGTTCACGAGGTGCGCCGATGTGAGGTGGCATGCACATCACGGGCGGGCAGGTTCTCTAGCCCGAAGAGCGCCAGGGCTCTGATGGGGCTCTTCAATGTGCAAACATGCACGTCAGATATCATGCATGGTTTAATGCATGGTTTACGCATGGTTTGGCGGGGCCGCAGGGACTGCTGGATGCTGCAGACAAGGACACCATCCTGCGGGGCGTCAAGTTGAGAGTGCGCCCCCTTGCCCTGCGTCGCTGCTCAGCGTGCTGTCCGTCTGCTGATGGTCTGACAGCAATGGCTGCATGCAGGGAGGCGATGTCTAAGCATGATGCACAGCAATCACAGCTTAATGATACCTGCAACGTGCCTCCAAGCGCACTGCATGGAACCTGGCACTACACACTTCACACTGCAATGACACCACCATGGTGCCACCATGACTATCAATGACAAACACAGCGCAAGCCAAAACAACTCGCTGTGCGCCCATCACAGCAGAGCACATGCTTTGGTTCATGCAGTGCCTTGGTACACAGGCAGTTCAAACACACAGACAAGCACGAAACATGCAGCAGCCAGAGAGTAGGAGCAT
>JAABUO010008486.1_pt1 | contig 11609 bp, 14 predicted proteins | sample 5559291 | NCBI WGS metagenome assembly JAABUO01 (sample SAMN10711878, study PRJNA513372) | rock metagenome | isolation source: Antarctica rocks | place: Antarctica: Victoria Land, Finger Mt sud | reverse complement strand
AATATCGAAGCTTGCGAAATTGCAGCTCGAGGATGCGAAAAATGACTTCGATGATGCCAAGAACGGGCACGATAATGGAGAAGGTACAGAAGGGTTATCAGATGCAGAAGAGAATGGTGTGGTACTACCAAGATCTCAAGGGTAGGTTTTGCAGGACATTTTCTTGGATTTACTCTGACCATTGCGCCTAGTGATATTGACGACGACCTTAAGGAGTATGACCTTGAGCACTATGACAGTGATGCAGTCAATGAGGATGGAGAGAAAATGGCCATGTTTGGTAATGCTCAATCGTTAGCCTACCATCAATCTAACGTAGACGATCCATATATCACTCTCCAGGAAAATGAGGATGAGGATGAAGAAAGAGAAGAGCTGCAGATCCTAGCTACAGATAACATGGTAGTGGCTGCAAAGGTTGAAGATGAAGTTGCGTATTTGGAAGTCTATGTATATGAAGACGAGGCAGATAATTTATATGTTCACCACGATGTCATGCTTCCTGCAATTCCTCTCTGTGTTGAGTGGCTGGACCTTCCAGTTGGTAAAGCTATTACGGACCAGAGTGTGAAAGGTAATTATGTGGCAGTTGGAACAATGGACCCAGATATTGAAGTATGGGACTTGGACACAGTTGACTGCATGTACCCTAATGCTATCCTAGGTCAAGGAAGTGAAGAGAGTAAGGGGGAGCCTAGCGAGGAAAAGAAAAAGGAGAAGAGAAAAAAGTCCAAGAAAGCCAGTGATGACTACCACGTTGACGCTGTGCTCTCCTTAGCTGCAAACAGAAACCACCGCAATCTGCTAGCCTCTGCATCGGCCGACAAAACCGTAAAGTTATGGGATTTGAACACTACAAAATGTGCAAAGTCTTACTCGTACCATACAGATAAGGCATGCTCGATAGCCTGGCATGCGCGGGAGACCACCATACTGCTGAGTGGAAGCTATGACCGGACGATAGTTGCGGCGGACATGCGGGCACCAGATGCGATAGTTCCAAGATGGGCAGTAGAGAGCGACGTTGAGACTGTCACATGGGATCCGCATGATCCAAACTTCTTCTACGTTACAACCGAGAACGGGGTGATGCATTATCACGACATTCGAAGCGCTCCACCCACGCCCGAATTATCGCGCCCTGTGTGGACACTGCAAGCCCATGATGGGCCTATTTCATCTTCTGATGTCAACCCTACAATCCCCGGCTTCTTAGCTACCGGGTCAATGGACAAGGAGGTCAAACTGTGGAATGTACAGCCGAGCGGACCCAGTATGATCGTTTCTCGCAACCTCGGCGTTGGTAAGGTATTCACTACAAAATTTGCACCAGACCCTGAGGTGGCGTTTCGATTAGCAGTTGCGGGCAGTAAGGGCGCCATGCAGATCTGGGATACCTCTACCAACCCAGCCATACGCGGAGCTTTTGCGACCCGTGTGGCTCCCACACAGGGAGAGCCTAAAGAAGAGAGAATTGTGGGTGTGGAGGAGGATAGTAGTGATTCGGAAGAAGAGGGAGGCATTGAGCCTGGCGGTGAAGCGGCGGCAGGAGATGGATGGGAGTCAGTGGACGCGGAGTGAACTTACCAACTTTTCAACGATTGGAGTTCAGATAATCCGTGTTCTGAAGATATGCTACATCGCAGACTGGAGGATGGCAGTGCTCGGCGATCTTGTCCGTGCAGCTCCTCCCTACAAGTTGGAGCTCACAACGCCCTAACCCTAAACCGAAATAGGTCGAGCATATGTGGCACAGTTTTCCCGTTGAACCTTCAAGCAACTGCGCGAAGGTTGCTCAACTCACCCATGTGGCTACAAAATCCGACTGGCTCAGGATCTTGGCCCGCATGATCCTCAGTCACCTTTGGTCTTGGCAAAGACTTGAAAACGAGGCAGGACTCTCGCTTGGGTCAGACCGGCCTCCCGAAACATAGACAGTGGATTGGAAGAAGAGAATTTTCATGTAAAGAAAAAAGTGAAGCAAAGAATCCCAAACAGTTTCAAAGTCCGTGAAACAAAATGAGAGGGAAGCTTTTGGGTCAACATGGTAACACCAGACCGCTTTTGAAACGGTTCTTTCAAAACTCATGTTTGCTTTTGCCGTGCACATGACTCTAGCATGTCAGGAATCGGATGCACCTCAGAATCCTTCTAGGATCCAAAAGGATTTGAATTGTAATCACGCCTATTTGACTTCCACATGCGAACAGCCTCTGCGCCCGAATTTCCGAATCCTGTAGCTTTCATTTATCGAATACTGTATGCGAAATTAATCTTGAGATGCTGAATCTGGATGCTGAATCCAACAATAACCCTAATCGGCATCAAACGATAAAGCCAACTCACCAACTGCCAGGGGGGGGGAAGTTTGGTTGTGATCGTGTTTGTCCATTATGGACTGTGCACGATTGAGACACGACATGACCAATTAGAGGATGAGTGAAGTGTACCCTAAAGCCAGTGAAACACTTCTGGCCCTGGCGTAACCGAGGTTGTCCTAAGCGTAGGAGGTGGGAGTACTTGATTGGCTTGGATATGATCCACCCCAGAGAATTCGAAATCCTTGCGAAAACCCCAGTAGTGGCTACCACACAACGCCCCCCCTTCAGGAGGAGGTCAAGACAAACAAGATTCGCAAACTTTTCCTTCTTCAAACATCACACTCTTTCGCCGCAGGTCGAGCTCCTCAAGTTCTTTCATCGTCCTTCCACATCTGTGTGTCACTGTAACCTTCTTTTTACAGTACCACAGTCTCGTTCTTTTAAACTTTTTTTCTCGGACCGCGTCCGCAGGATCAAAGTCTGAAATTCACTGGTTCGCTGCTACGCATCGCAGAACACTTTCTTTCAAAACACACCCATTTACGCTAGTTTTCATCAGACGACCACATTCACCAATACTGTGATCAGTTTAACCGCTGACACACCTCACTTCTTTGCGTCAGACGTGTCTCTATCTAATCGAAGACCTATCCGTGAACAACTTTCAACCCAGGTCGACATAGCATTCATTACCACGTTCTCTCAACACCCGCAAACATAATCCATAATGGATCTTGCCAGAGCTTTCACGAAGCGCAACAAGCGTCCAGATATTGCTCTCACTCCAGCCCGAGCAGCCAGCATGAGGAATCACTCCGGACCTATCAAGCGCAGCGCAATCTCACAACCCCTCGAGCTGCTGTCAACGACCAACATCTTAGCATACAGCGCGCCCGATCTTCACAGCGCCATCTCCTCAGCAACAAGTTCTGCAGATGAGTCGGATAGCTCCATGAATTTCTCATCGTCGCGTGGTACATCTCCAGATACCTCATCGATCGAATCCGCTCCCAGTCCAGTCGAGCCGAACCATTTGACAGACTTTTTCAAAACGCCTGGCCGATCTCCATCATCTTCTGGAAAGTTCCATCGCTCAAACGATTCAAGTGACGCCGACGCCCCTGTGGTCCCTTCGCGAGCAATGTCCCATACTAAGAGATCACATCAAGAAATTGCCCGCCAGCGTTCAATTTCCAGAACAGTTCCACCTCCCACTGCTATCCACAGCCCCTCGAACGCATGCAGCAGTATCGACATGTTCTCCAATAGACCCGAAGCTAACCACCCGTTCGGTGCTGAGCTCCAGCAAGTGAATGAGCTCGCCGAGGAGATTGGCGCGAGAGATGTCATGATGTTGGATGATGAAGAGCTGTACTTGGTGAACCATGGTCTGCAGAAGTTTGGCGTGGAGGAGTATCTGGATGAGATCCAAGGTCTATTTGGTGGAGGCTTTGGGAACCCCTTCAGCCCATTCGGTGCAGGATGGATTTGATTCAGTAGCTCACTTTCGTGTTCAAAATCAATCTTCTGGTCTATGGTTGGCTCTTCTATTACGCAGGCTGAAGATTCGGAAGGGAAAGGGACCAAAGGCGTCTGTCTGGTTTTGTTAGATCCCAGGGGTGTAACTACGGGATGGCAGGGGGAGTTGGTGCTGTGGTTGAAGCGCCCTCACACTCATTTTGCAACTATTTTCGGTCATTGTGTGAAACGATCTCTTATGGATGATGAACAGGGGCGCGGCGAAAGATCTACATAGCTCAAACGCATATATCCAAGTTTCTCATATCTCTTTCATCTATTCATAGTCGATGCGATTCGCCTTCCCAATCCTCTTAAATTATGATGTGCATTGTGGATGAAATGTCAGAGCCCTTAATCCGTAGTCTCGCCAGTAGCATGATCTTGGTCCCCTGGGAACGTATGTGATGCTTAGCATAACCGAAGATATCAAGCTTTTACTGACACTGCAATCTTTCGCTGTACCGGACTAGTGTGATCTCATAATTTCGACACCATTCATTCGAAGATGCAAATGCAAATGATATTATTATAAGAGGCTCTTGAGGCTGCACAAGGTGGGACCGCGCTAGAGAGATACCGGTGGCCGACCACATCAACAATCCACAGAGCTTCTTCAAATACAGTATCTTCCTGGACAGCAGCATGTATCAGAAAGGTATCATTTGCCGTGAATGAATCTTGTCATTGGCTTCCTCTGAACCCCACATCACGCATGTTACTGCAACAGTCGAACCAGATGCGCGTGCTTTCACAAAATAATGATGCCGGTCGGTGAACCAGCTTCAGAGAAAGACGAAGCCCCTGCAAAAGTACCCCTGGGTGCTGCAGCAAAAGGGGAAGAAGATGAACATAGGCCGGATGCAGCTTCGCATACCATTATGACCGAGCAGGAGCCTGAAATTGACGAGTTCGGTCTACCTGTGAAGCGGTCAAATAGACGTATAGCCGAAAATGGCATGGGGGTGGGGGCGGGGGCGGGGGACAGTGCAGAAACAGAAGCACAAAAACAGTTCACGGAAGGCGAATCGAAGGAAAAGTTATCGAATGGGCAAGATAACCGTAATTGTGGACTCGACGTGAAGCCGGCTGAAAAATTAGCCGCACAGCTCGGACCACCAGTGGCCATCCAGCCCACTGAATTGCTACCTACAAATTCCCAGGGACTGGGGGCTAAACAACGCCCTACTGGAGAGACCGCGCATGATGTTGTCGAGAAGGCACCTCAAGCTGCACCAGTCATTGCTGCCGGGGGAATCTCAGAATGGTCCCATCAAGCGCTTGCGCCCCAACGAGTCGAGGCAGAGCACGAAAAGGAGGAGGAATGGCAAGATATGCCTGCAATTGCACCTTATGATATCTACGATGACAACGGAAAGCTCCTAGCAAGAGAAGCCCGTGACTCGGATGATGAAGCAAACGCATATTCGGGTCTTGGAGGTGCAGGCAGAGGATATACGCGGGTCCAAATCGACGAAGATGCACAGTCTGCAACAAGCATGGACGACAATACGGAGTATCTATTCAAAAATAAGGGTACTAACGTCATCGTGGAGGACGAAGACCAGCGGGATCCCTTGGCGCAGATGCAGGCTACAAAAGATATGCTGACGGAAGGGCAAAGAATAGCCTACGTAGGTGTTACGAGGTTGGCGATGGCAGGGATGGTTAAAAAACTGGAAGATATGGAGGGAACCAAAGGAACGAAGAAGGAATTGCGAATTGCTGTCGAAGCCCTGAAAATGTGGAGCCAGAAGATGATGGTAAGATTGTACGCACATATGGAGATTGATTCATCAGGTAACACTAGGTGCTCTTTCAAATTAAGCTACTATTACTGAGACTATATAGAGCAAGTTATGATCGAGCAATTGGCCGAACACGGTGTCCAGCCTGGCGATCTGACACCAGCTTTGATGCAGAACTCTCGCGTCAAAAACCCCATGGCTGAAGATATCGCTCCTGAGACACCCTCGGTATCATCTCCCACCTCAAAGAGCGAGAAACGGGCATCAGTAGAATTTGTGGCTCCGCCCGTAACAGAGGAGTCTGTAGAGATATCTCCGCCGCCACCTTATGTGGAACATGGAGGCGATGACATGCCTGGCGTTCGAACTCCATCTCAGCTACCGACCACTAAGAATATTGATATCGATCTTCGATGGACCGTTCTCTGTGATTTGTTCCTAGTCCTGATCTCTGATTCTATGTATGACTCTCGATCAAGAGTTCTTCTTGAACGTGTAGGTGCTGCAATGGAGGTCTCGTGGCTAGAGATATGCCGCTTCGAGAAGCGAGTTACAGATTCTCTGGAAATGCAGGAGGCTGCAAACAAGGAAACGTGGGATGAGGCTGAGCATATGGAAACCCGGAGAAAGCTAGCTTTGAAGCGAAAATATATGATGATGGGGCTTGCCACCGTTGGTGGGAGTCTTGTGATTGGGCTTTCTGCAGGCCTCTTAGCTCCTGTCATTGGTGCTGGTCTGGCTGCAGGCTTTACAACTATAGGCGTCGCCGGCACAAGCGGGTTTCTCGCTGGTGCTGGAGGTACAGCACTCATCACATCCGGTGCTGTTTTATCAGGAGGCACAATTGCCGTAAGAGCGTCGAAGAGGAGAATGGGTGCGGTGCAGACGTTTGAGTATCGGCCGCTACATAATAACAAGCGGGTCAATCTGATTGTCACGGTTTCCGGTTGGATGAATGGAAAGATCGACGATGTCCGACTGCCATACAGTACAGTAGATCCAATCATGGGAGACATGTACTCCGTACTGTGGGAACCGGAGATGCTGCAGAGTATGGGCCAGACGATCAACATTTTGGCTACTGAGGTGAGCCTGACATTGCACATCCTATGGACGGCGGTAAACAGCATAAGCTAACCAAAAATCAGGCGCTCACACAAGGTCTGCAACAAGTCCTTGGTAGTACAATCTTGGTAGCCCTTATGGCGTCATTGCAGCTCCCTATAGTTCTAACGAAGCTTTCCTACCTCATCGACAATCCATGGACAGTATCTTTAGGCCGAGCGAACGCCGCCGGTTTGATTCTTGCAGACTCATTGATTGATAGGAATCTTGGTGTCAGGCCTATAACATTAGTAGGATTCTCATTGGGATCCCGCGTTATCTTTTCTTGCCTAAAGGAGCTAGCGGCTAAAGGGGCATATGGATTGATTCAGAATGTATACCTATTTGGGTCGCCCATCGTAGCTAACAAAGATGAGTACCTACGTTCCAGAACGGTCATATCGGGACGATTTGTGAATGGCTATGCATCGAATGACTGGATCCTTGGTAAGTACATTCTTGTAACTTTGACTCTCCGTGCGATGATTGACCCTTGTAGGATACCTCTTCCGAGCCACGAGTGGTGGTATCATGCGGATAGCTGGCCTTGCTCCGGTAAATGAAATACAGGGGCTTGAGAACATTGACGTTACTTCGATCGTGAATGGTCATATGGCGTACCGCTCGGCGATGCCGAGGTTACTCCGAGAAGTGGGCTGGGAAGTCGAGAGCGACGAGTTTACGGAAATCGAAGACCCAGATCCAGAAAACCATGAGAAGCGCCAACGTGAACTCATCCGAGAAATCGACGAAGCGCGAAAGGAAGCTGAGACCAAGCCAGAGAAGAGGAGGTTTGGATTCTTCAAGCGCGGTAAACTCGCCGAGAAAAAGCGCTGGGAGACGTACGACGATAGTATGCGGGAGGGCGACCACAACGGTGAGGGCAATGCCGATGGTGTGGGAAACGTTCTTTTCGACATTGAAGCTATCAAAGCGGAGCTCGCCAGCGAGCAGATCGAAGTGAGGCAGCTGGAGTCGACATTACCACCAATGAAGATAAACCTCAACGGAGCAGCTCCTACCCCAGAGGAACGGGAGCAAAGTCCTGACTCAAACTTACGGGACACGAAAAGCTATGATGGAAGTCTCCCATCTCGACCCAGCCCGATTGCAAACTCATCAGAAGCCTCATTATCAAACGGTCATGCCTCGAATCCGTTCAACAGAGGCTACGACAGCTATGATGAACACAGGAATTCCGAAAACATTGCACCGCAAGGCAAGACGCAGGCTATCGATCCCCAGCCATCTCCATCCCCCGGCCAGTCATTCCACTCTGCCACAAACTCCCCTGGATTGGTCCCCATCCCGCCGTTGCAGGAAAAACCGCCACAACCACCAAGGCCAGAGCTAGCCCACTCGATGACAATGCCTACCGGCACGAGCGGCGCGAGTCTTGAGCACAATGCCTGGCTTGACGAGGAAGACGAGGAGTCTGGGAAAGAAAAGGAAATCACGATGACTTTCGCCTGATTAATTGTACCTTCTTACAGCATTTGTAAAATTAGCGCGGCGTACCGACTTATATGGCTCGTTTTGGTTACTTTGGGCGGCGTTTGTGGGATGGGTGCGCTTTAGACACCTCCAACCGAACTTCTACGTTCTCAACCTGAGAGCATGAGGGTTGCATTGGTAATGGAGTTCTGTATTCATAGGTTTAGGTTCGTTTTCACGACATGTTAGCTTATAATTACGCTTGATCGAGGAATCAGGTTGAGGATTATTAGAGCGGCAGTTTAGCACTACGTTCATGCTGTTATATATTCTGATAAGTTTTGTTCTCTAAATAATTCTTCAACTATCCTGGCCTGGCAACGTAAGTGGTTTCACGTCGCGTAATCGAGACGCGCTTAAAGAGCGGAGAACCTCCGGGACGTAGAGCTCGGATGAGCCTCTTTGAGGGGAAAAGTTCAATGGCATTACCGCATCAACCCTCCCAGCCTAGAAGGATAGGATTGAGGAAAGAGAATCTGCGCTGTGGTTCTCTGCTGCAAAGTGGGCCCCATGTGAAAGCCAAACCACGAGAGCAGAAGCAACTGTCACCTAGCACTGATATCGATGCTCCACCGAGGGATTCGAGCGATGAAGCTTCGACAGTCCATGATGTCGAGCTTTCCGATGCCGAATCACTACCATCAAAGAAGAGGAGAATTGGGTCGTACGAGTTAGCCTTCAAGAACACCGGGTCGGAATCCCCCCAAAGCGGAAGCGACCATGCTGCCCAGGAGCTGCGTAACGAGCCCTCAAGGATTTCTTCCTCGAGCTTCTCTAGAACCACCAGTTGCTCTCGACATCTGCATGACTCTATACCAAGCTTCAATAGGCCTAACTATGCTGTGAACAGTATCTCTGCGAATGATGCGGAGGATCCAATCGATTCTTGGACTTTGAAGCCTAGGAAGACCAAAGCCATATATAGCACAAATATGAGGAATATACATACGGCTACTCCACGGGGGAAGAGAAATCAGGAGATTGAGGAGGCGAATATACCAGCTGTCAACAAGAGCAAGACAGGATTCCGTATTTTCAATCATAAGGCATTCGAACCTTTGCGTGAGTAGACTGGACAGTCTGTTTTGTATCAGAGGGTTGACACATTGACAGTTAACAAGATCGAAGGTGAAACCGTAGGAGCTGCTCTTGAAGCGCCGCCTTCCCAAGAGACCACCCCCCGTTCAAAGAGAGCTTCGAATCGTCTGTCGAGAAATAACCAGGCATCGTCGCGGGAAGGTGAACTACCTGCCTTCAAACAACCAAGCCTACCGCCCTCCAGGGGCACCACCCCTCCGAAGGGCGTGAAATCTCAGGGTTTTATTGTGCCACTAATATTACCAAAGGGTGCGGATACGCCTAAAGCTACGAGGTCAAGCAGGGGGAAGCCGAAACCGATCCAAATAATAGGCAAGTCGGGAGTAAACGATTTGAAAAATCTAGTCGAGCTCTCCAAGGACAAGCTCCGCCTGCCAGACCCACAGTACAGAGACCCTATTTCGTCCGTCCCAGCATCTTCCATGCCCTCAACCTCATTCAACGACGACAGCTCTTTATCGTCTATCAGCTCTGCACCCAACTCCCCCGAACTTGAAGCCCTAAAGGAGCAATTCACTTTTCCAGGACTTGGCGACGTCACGTACTATGCCCCCCCAGCAGCGAAATGCCCAATATGTCGAGAACCTGTTGAGCGCGCTTTCCTGGAAGAATTCGACAGTGGCAAACGGCTCAATATTCGGGAGCAAGCGCGGTTCTGTAAAGCGCACAAGACGAGATCTGCGGAGAGTGAGTGGCAAGTGAAGGGATACCCCAAAATTGATTGGCCGCGCCTCAGCGAGCGACTCCGGAGATTTCATCCCGTGGTTGATGACATCTTGAAGGGCGTTAGATCCTCATTCTACCGCAATCTATTTGAAGATCAGATCAAGAGCGGGCAGAACAGGACGCTACAGCAGAGTCTTCTGAGTGGTCGAGGCTTCGAGGCATTGACTCCTGGGTACTATGGATCCAAGGGTTCACGGTTGATGTACTGTTCCCTCTCACCCACCCAACACCTAAAACCGCACCTTATTTGCGAGTACTGACTGCGAAACAGCATGGAAAGCATCATGACCTCGTTCGCGCCCAAAATCCGCCGTCTCGCCGCCTCGGACAAGCTCGTCTCTTCCGCCGGCGTCGCCGGCTACGTTCAAGAGGTGCTGGCGCCCGAGCTCGCGCTCAGGCTTGTTATGGAAGACATGGGCGCGGATGAGGAGGAGGCGAGGACGGTGCTGAGGGAGAGCGCTGAGGTTGGGAATTTGTTGAACGAGGAAGAAGATGAGGTTATTAGAGATGCGGAGGGGGAATTGGTTGAGGGTGAAGGTTGAGATTTGAGATTTGAGACGGACAAACATGTATGGAGATTTGGTGTTATATTTGTGCTTTATGACTCGGCGTGTCCAGCCTTAAGTTGCTTCGTAGCTTCAAAAAGTTACTTCCTCCTACAAAAATCAAAAGCCAGGATTCAAGCTCCTCCACCCCTCTAACCTTCCCCGAAACGAACTTCCAGCCCTTCATCCTTCACCTCCTTTCCCCCCACAACATTCCAAACCGTACCAACCCCCCAACAGCCACAACACTCAATCCCACCGGCAGAGGCTTCCCACTCCGCATCGCACGCGGAATACTACTACCCGCCAGTACCAACGAGGCCAGCAGTGCTAGTTCCACGCCGTAGGGCTGGCGGGCGCGGAGGCGGGTGCCGCTGAGGGCGTACTTTGATTATCCTGTTAGCATCCGTCGCTAGGTCTGGTCGCTTGGGATGGAAAAGCTGGCGACGGGTCGAGGGGGTTTTTGCCATTGGGCGTGAGTTTGGTGTTTGATGGGTGCGATGGGGGGGACGACAACTTACGAGCGCTCCAACAGTCATGCCAGCCGCGACGGAGGGGATGGAGCCGGTGCGGATGTAGCCGGTTAGGCCGCCGCCGGCGGTTAGGAGGGCGAGGGCGAAGGCGGAGAGGGAGGGGTCGTCCTTGGAGTGGGATTAGTTTGCTGTTTTGGTTGGTTGTTGTGGGGGAGGGGGTGATGAGAGGGAGAGGGGAGGGTTACCATTGTGGATGGGGTTAGGTTAGTTTGTTGGTTGGTTGGTTGGTTGATTGATTGTGCAACAGTAGGAGCTGTCAATACGAATGTAATTGATTGCAACAAACAGTGTAATGTACTGTCTTGCACTACGTGTATTGACCTCAACCCCGTAGCTCAAGCCCCCTAGCTCCGCACGGCCCGCCCGCCTTCCCGACCACGAAACGTAAATCTCTTAGTGCGAATTTGAGGGAAAGCCGCAACGTTTCCTCCCTCGAGCTCTCCCCCCCCATCCTTTTCCAAACCACCATTGTCGGAACGCATTCCACCATTTCACCTAGTCAAACCGCATTACACGTCGCCA
>JAABUO010008485.1_pt1 | contig 11609 bp, 11 predicted proteins | sample 5559291 | NCBI WGS metagenome assembly JAABUO01 (sample SAMN10711878, study PRJNA513372) | rock metagenome | isolation source: Antarctica rocks | place: Antarctica: Victoria Land, Finger Mt sud | reverse complement strand
CCGCCCGGCACGCAGAGCACGTCCAACGGCGGGCAGTCCGCGAAGGTCGCGGTGGGCGCGAGCAACAAGCCGGTGGCCGACGTGACCGGCTCCTTGGTCTTCCAGACCAGGTGGACGGCGCTACCGGGCAGCGAGGCGAACACCTCATAGGGGCCGGTGAGGTCGAGTTGCTGCACGCGCGGGAACACGAGCAGGCCGATCTGGAGTGTCATGAGGTGGTGCCTTTTCCGGGTGGACGAGGCCATCCTACCGAGGCAGGCTCTGGCCGAGATGCCAAACCGCCCTCTTTTTTCGCCAGCCGCGCCGCCGCGCCCGGTCGAGGTGCTCGCCTTTCCCGGTGTGCAGTTGCTCGACGTGGCCGGCCCCTTGCAGGTGTTCGCCTCGGCCAACGACCTCGCGCGCCAGGGCCGCCACGGGCGCGACAGCCCAGCCCCTTATGCGCCCCGGGTCGTGGCGGCGCGGGGCGAACCGGTTGTGGCCTCGGCGGGGCTGGGGCTGGCAGTCGAGCCGCTGCCCGGCCCGGAGGAGGCCGTGGACACGTTCGTGATCGCCGGCGGCCCTGGCGTATACGCGGCCGCGGAGGACAGGGCGCTCCTGGCCTGGGTGGGCGCGCGGGCCGCGCGTGCGCGGCGGGTCGCCTCCGTGTGCACGGGCGCCTTCTTGCTGGGGGCGGCGGGGCTTCTGGAAGGCAAGCGGGCAGTCACGCACTGGACACGCTGTGCCGACCTCGCCCGGCGCTTCCCTTCGGCGCGGGTCGAAGCGGACCCGATCTTCGTGCAAGACGGCAGTATCTGGACTTCGGCGGGGGTGACGGCCGGCATCGACCTCGCCCTCGCCCTGGTGGAACAGGACATCGGCCGGGCGGCGGCGCTGGCGGTGGCGCGGCACCTCGTCGTGTTCCTTAAACGCCCGGGCGGGCAGGCACAGTTCAGTGCTGCCCTGTCGCTCCAGCACGCGGACGGCAGCGGACGGTTCACGGCGCTGCACGCCTGGATCACGGACAATCTCGCGGGCGACCTGAGCGTGCCGGCCCTGGCCGCCCGTGCCGGCATGAGCGAGCGCGGCTTCGTGCGCCATCACCGGGCAGAGACGGGCTTGACGCCGGCGCGCGCGGTGGAGCGGCTGCGAGTGGAGGCAGCGCGCGGGCTGCTCGCCGACACGCGCCTGCCGGTCAAGCGCGTCGCAGCCCGCTGCGGGTTCGGCTCAGAGGAGACAATGCGCCGGAGCTTCCTGCGCCTGCTCGCAGCCACGCCGCAGGCGTATCGCGAACGTTTCGCTGCCGCGAACTAGAGATGGGAGCGGGGGCTTATGCCAGACGTTCGCTTGCGGATTACGCTCGCGCGCAAACGCAGCATTGTAGAGCGGCCTTCACGTTGGGTGTTGCCGCTCTATCCCTGGGTTTAGATTCCATACAGGCCCGCGCGCACCCCTGCGCCCAGCGCACGCAGTGCCACGGCCATCCTTGGTGAGCTTGCCCGGCCAAGCAGGACGACCTCTGATGCCGGTAAAGGCGGCAGCCCCAGTGCTGGTCCTGCATCGGGCACATCGCCCGACGCGGCTCGGCCCATCGGCGCAATGCCCAGTCCCGCGCGCACCCCGGCAAGTAGCGCCGCACACCCCCCGCTCAGGAAAGGCTCGTGCCAGGCCATGTGTTCGCGCTCCAAGGCGCGGATCGCGGCGGCCCGCACGCCACAAGGCGGCCCAAGGGTGGCCAGCGGCACCGGCTCGCCGGGGCGGAGCTGGACGCCGTTGGCGGTGCGCCAGCCGAGCGGGTCAGTCCCGAGTACCTCGCCTTCATCCCCGCCCGTCTCGCGCCGGATCACCGCGGCATCAATCTCGCCCGCGTCGAAGGCAACCCGCAGGGGCTGTGACTGCCCTGTTCGCACCTCGACCGCAGCGCCGGCCGGCAGGGCGGCACGCACCCGGCGCAACACCCCCTCCAGCCCGATGCCGACCGCGTGTTCACTCAAGCCGACCGCGAAGCGCATGGCGGGGGTTGGCCCGAAGCACACCGCCTGGTCGTGTGCGGCCAGCAGCACGCGGGCGCGGTCCAGGAAGGCGGTGCCGTCCGGCGTCGGGCGCACGAAGCGAGGCGTGCGCTCTAGCAGCCGGCGTCCGAGTGCGACTTCCAAGGCTTTCAGGCGCTGACTGACAACGGGCTGGACCGTACCGGCTGCCTCGGCAGCGCGGGTGAGGTTTCCGAACTCGGCCGCAAGCACGAACAGGCGGACGGATTCCAGGTCAAGCACCATAAGACTCCACTATGGTGAGAACATGCGACCATAGAGTTCCGCTTTCCTACCGGATTGGTCAAGTTGGGCGTCGGCACATCAACCAAGGAGGCCCACCATGCCCATGATCTCCGTCCGCTACGTCACACCCACGCCACGCCCCGAGCTGCGCGGCGAGATTGCAGCCCTTGGCGCCCGCTTGGGAGCCGAACGCCTCGGCAAGGACCCGGGCGTGACGGCCGTGCTTGTTGAGCCGGCGGACCCGGAAGGCTGGTTCGTCGCCGGTCGCCGCCCGGCCGTGGAGGATGGCAAGAGCGCGTTCTGGCTGGACATCAAGATCACCGCCGGCACGAACACGAAGGGAGAGACGACCGCCTTCGTACGGGCAGCCTTCGACGGCATGGCCGCGCTGCTCGGACCGCTGCACGAGGAGAGCTATGTTCTCGTTCACGCGGTGGATGGCGACACATACGGTTATGGCGGTCGTACGCAGAACGGGCGCTGGGCGGCAGCCAATCCGGGGTAGGTCAGTTCTGGGATGACGTGGATCACCTGCGGGTGTTCCAGGTCATCTGTCCGACGTTTGACGAAGTGGTACAATCCTCACCCTCGCAGGTGGTCCACGAGCCGCCGGGCGTGCAAGGTCAGGGTGGTGAGGTCGCGCACACAGATGTGCAGCTCTCGCACGGCCCAGTCGTCGGCTAGAGGCACAGCCTTGATCGCGAGTGCCCGGCCTGAAACCCGTGCCGTCGTCTCCGGCACGATGCCCACGCCGACGCCCGCCTCCACCATCCGGCATACTGCGTCGAAGCTGCGTAACCGCACGCGCAGCTTCGGGCGCCGTCCAATCCGCGCCGCACGCTCCGCCAGGAAGCGTTGCAGCGCGCTCGCCTGGTCCAGCCCCACCAAGTCATGGTCCAGCACGTCGGCGAAGGCGATCCCGTCATGCCCGGCCAGCGGATGGCCGCACGGCACCACCAGCACGAAACGGTCGGTGCGGAACGGGTAGGTTTGCAGGCTGCCCGCGTCCGCGGTCGCGGCCACGATGCCCAGCTCTGCCACGCCCTCAGCCACCAAGCCCACGATCTCATCGGACAGCCGTTCTTGCAGGTCCACCGTGACCTGCGGGTGCGCCACCAGGAACCGCCCCAGCGCTTCGGGCAGGAACTCGGTCAGGGCGTTCGTATTTGACAGCACCCGTACATGCCCGGCCAATCCGCCGCCCGCATAGGCGTCCAGCTCTTCGCGCATCCGCTCGGCCCGTGTCAGCAGCGCCCGCGCGTGCGCAAGCAGGGCATGGCCGGCTGGCGTGGGCGTGACGCCGCCGCGGCTGCGCTCAAACAGCCTGGCCCCAATGGTGGCTTCCATGTTCCGAACCCGCGTGCTGGCGGCGGCAAGCGCCAGGTTGGCCCGCTTGGAGCCGGCCGTGATGCTGCCAGCCTCGGCAATGTGGCGGAACAGGCTCAGGTCGTCGAGGTCGAGGCGCACACAACCTTCGTGCCGCGCGAAGGGTGGCTTGCACAAGGGCGCATTTTCGCCCGTGCCGCCACCTGGCACCTTCGCGTTCGACAACAGCAGGTGGAGAAACAAGATGGATGGTTTGCTGCTGCCCGCCGCGTTGTCGGCAGGAACCGTCGCCTTGTGGGCTACGGCGCGGCTTCCGGAGTACTTGGTCGCGCTGCTGTTCTTTGCGGTTGCGATGGTGCTGCATGTCGCGCCGGCCGACTTGGTGTTTTCCGGCTTCCTGTCGTCCGCCTTCTGGCTCGTGTTGAGCGGCTTCGTGCTGGGCGTCGCCATCCGCAAGGTCGGCCTGGCCGACCGCGCAGCGCGCCTGCTCGCCTCGCATCTTTCCGGTTCCTGGCCCCGCCTGGTCGGCGGTGTGGTGCTGCTGACCTATGCCCTCGCCTTCGTCATGCCGTCCAACATGGGCCGCATCGCGCTGCTGATGCCGGTCGTCATGGCGCTTGCAGATCAGGCCGGGCTGGCGGAGGGCTGCCGGGGGCGGATCGGCCTGGCGCTGGCGGTCGGCTTCGGCACGTTCCAGTTGTCCACCTCCATCCTCCCAGCCAACGTGCCCAACCTGGTCATGGCCGGCGCAGCAGAAACGGCGTACGGCGTTCACTTCGCCTACCTGCCCTACCTTGCGTTGCACGCGCCTGTGCTGGGCGTGCTCAAGGGTGTGGTGCTGGCTGCCTGTATCTGCCTGCTGTTCCCGGCCAAGCCGCAGCCGGTCAGCGCCCCCGCACGAACCGGGCCGTTGACGGCGGCGGAGCGCCGGCTGGGACTGCTGCTGCTGGCTACACTGGCGTTGTGGATGACCGACACGCTGCACGGCGTTCAGCCCGCCTGGGTCGGCCTTGCTGCCGCCTGCATCTGCTTGCTGCCCCGCGTGGGCTTCATCACCGGCGACGAGTTCGCCACCGGCGTCAACTTCCGCACCTGCATCTACATCGCCGGCATCTTGGGACTTGCGGCCCTGGTCGCACGCAGCGGCCTTGGCGACCGTATTGGCCAGGCCCTACTTGCCGTGGCACCGCTGGACCCCGGCGCCCCGTTCCGCAGCTTCGCATCCCTGGTGGGCATAACGGCCCTGCTCAACTTCGTCGTCACCGCCAACGGCGTGCCGGCGCTGTTCACGCCGCTGGCCCACACGCTAGCGGACGCCTCGGGCTTGCCGCTGCTGACGGTGCTGATGGTGCAGGTCATCGGCTACGCAACGCCGGTGCTGCCCTACCAGGCATCGCCCATCGTGGTGGCGATGGGCATGGGCGCCGTCCCCGCGCGCGATGGCCTCCGGCTCTGCCTCGTGCTCGCGCTCGTCACTTTCGTTTTGCTTGTGCCTCTCGATTACGTCTGGTTCGTATTGCTGGGGCAGCTCGGTTGACGGTGATCAACACTTTGCTGAACCATGGCGACGACCCGCGCCAAAACCTCACACAGAGCAGGGTGGCGAAGCCAGCAAGCCTCCTGGCGGCGGTCAGCCTTGACGCTGGCCTTTGACTTGCGCGGGTTGGATGGCAGGGTAGGCCCAATAGGGACCAGGCCGGGCGGGCTGGACGCTCGGCCTAGCGCACCTCGATAGCCACCAGGTCCCGCACGCTGCGGGCGGCGTGGAGGTCTCCGGGCACGACCAGGCGCAGGGTGGCCATTGGCTGGCCGTCCCGAGCGTTGGCGACCACGACCTGCTTGCCTTCCATCCGCGGATCAATTTCGCCGATGGACAGCGCCACGGCGTAGCCATCCTGCCCCCGTGCCAGGAAGGTATGCTGCAGGGCGGTGTTGCCGCTGCCCGGCTCGTCCACGGGCTGCGCTGCCCGCACCAGGGTCCAGAGAAGCGGACCCGTGTACGTCACATGCTGCACGCCCGCGCTAGTTGTGGTGGCCAGCGTGGGTGCAGGCGTGGTGACGACCTCCTGGGCCGCTGCCGCGGCCAGGGACGCCAGCAGCAGCCCGGCCAACCAAGCAGCGTGCCGCATGGCTTACTTGGCGATCATCACGTCGGAGGCCTTGATGACGGCCATCGCCTCGTCGCCCACCTTCAAGGCCAAGTCGTCAATGGCCTCGTTGGTGATCGAGGAGTGGACCGTGATGCCGCCACCGATGTCGATGTGGACGTGCCCGGTGGTCTGGCCCTTCACCACGGCGGTGATGCGGCCCTTGATCTGGTTGCGCGCGCTCAGCTTCATCATCGAACTGCCCTTCGGATTGTAATGCCCGAACCTACGGTGAAACGGTGCCAGTTCCTATGATGGATAACACCGGGGCGTGAGGACGGACCTTCGCACAGGTTCCGACATACTGAAGTTGACCCGGTTTGATGGAGTGTTGGTGGGCTTTGGTGGCTATGCCTGGGCTTCGGCCACCTCCGTTGCTGCTTCGGCTGCTTCGTATGCCATCGGCGAGCGGTAGCCCAGGCTGGAGTGGAGGCGGACGGGGTTGTACCAGCCCTCAATGAAGCTGAAGCAGGCCATGCGGGCTTCGACCTGCGATCCGCACCGGCGCCGCTCCAGCAGCTCGCATTCCAGGGTGGCGAAGAAGCTTTCGCACATGGCGTTGTCATAGGCATCACCGACCGATCCCATGGACGGCCGCACGCCGGCCTCCTTGCAGCGGCTGCCGAACGCCAGAGACGTATATTGACCGCCATCATGCGGTCGACGCAGTGCACGACCCGGGTGGATAGCGCCTCCGGCCCGACCGTCACGAACAGGAAACCCTTGAGGTCCGCGGGCAAGGCGGCAGCGCCGGGGTCGTAGCCGTGGGGCAGCAGGTGGTGCGCCTCGTCCACGACGACGAAGTGCGGCCGGCCCGTGCGGGCGCGCAACGCCAACAGCTCTGGCAGCAGGCTGGCAAAGAAGGCCGGGCGGTCCGGCAGTTTCACGCCCAGCAGGTTCACGGCGACGCCGGACCCTGATTTGCGCAGCAGCTCGACGATTTTGTCGATCCGTGGCGCCTCATGCGCCGAGCCGGCGCTTATAACGATGTCGAGATCGTCGTAGTCGCCCTCGGGATCGATCACGAGCACTTGGAAACCGGCCGCCGCGAGACCTTCCAGCAGTCCGGTGGTCAACGTCGTTTTGCCGCCGCCGCTGGAGCCTGCCAGCAGCAGGCTTTGGCGCTGCGGCACGATCTCCAGCGTGTCCTCGCCGTCCAGCGCGGTCGCGAGCGTCACATGCTGACGCGTATTGCCCGCGTCCAGGTCGGCGAGGTCGGTCGCCAGCAGCCGGTCGATCAACTCCTCAACGCCGGCGCCGCGGGCGCGCTCGGTGACCAGCACGGCCGCCTGCTTCAGCATCGGCAGCGCGTTGCCGACGGCCACCGGCATGCCGCACATGTTGAAGAATGCGAAATCGTTCTCGGCGTCACCCACGGCGATCGTGTTGTGCGGCGAGATCTCGATTTCCTCCAGCGCCGCCCGCAGCCCGCTCTCCTTGGTCACGCCGGCCGGCAGGACCATTACAGCGCCCTTGTTGAAGGTGATCTGCAGCTCGAGCCCAAGATCCCGGATCGCCGCCAGCACCTTGCTTTCGTTGGGCTCCCAAGTCGCGACGATCGCGCGGCCGACCGAAAGCGGATCGACTTCCGCCTCCCGGAGCGCCTCAACAAAGGCCTGCGGTGGGGCGGGCGCCAGCAGCCGCTCCTCTTTCGTTTCCGGCCGGTAAAGGACGGCGCCGTTCTCCGCCACCACACGGTCGAACACGTCAATGCGCGGCATGACGCGGAGAAGATCGGCGAGCTCGCGGCCAGTGACGAGGATCAGCTTACGGCCGCTGGTGCGAAGCCGCTCCAGGGCGGCGAGCGTGGGCGCGTCGACCACGCCGTCATGAGCGATGGTTCCGTCATAATCGGTGGCGAGCGCAATGTAGTGCATGCCGGGTGCAACACGGCGAGGCGCGGGAGGTTGTGGGACATTTGCGTGAAGTTATAGCAGTGGCGGGCTTTGCCGCCTGGGTTAGCGTGGTGCAGGGATCGGTCCACATCTGGAATTGGAACGCCCAACCTACGTCCGCATCGCCTGATCTCAGACGGGGTTGGGGTCAGTGCGTCCGCACCCCTGATCCCTGATCCCTGCTCCACGCTAACCCACGAGCCAATTCACCAACGACAACGTCGTCCAGGCTCGTCACCACAAGATCTGCGCCTGCTGCCTGCAGCAGGGCTGCATCCCCGAGCCGGGCGACCCCGAGCGCCGCCATGCCGCCGGCACGGGCGGCCTGGATGCCGGCGGGCGCGTCCTCGACCACGAAGCAGTGCTCGGGTGCGATCCGAAGCTCTGCCGCAGCGAGCAGGAAGATCTCGGGGTCCGGCTTGCCCTGGTGCAGGTCGCGACCGCAGACATTGGCACTGAAGGCGTCGAGCAGGCCCTGTCCGGAGGCGAGGCGGACCGGCTTCATCATTCGATTGGCGTTCTTCGACGAGGATGCGGCCGCCATGGGCCAGCCCAGCTCCCCGACCGCCTGAAGGAAGCGAAGCGCATCGGCGAAGGCGTCGACACGTCCGGCCACAATCAGCGCTTCAAGCCGCTCCTGCTTGCGCTCGGCATAGGCGACGGCCTGCCGCTCAGCATCCGGCACACCCAGCGCCTCCAGGGCGGCACGGGCGCCGCTGAGTCGTGGCTTGCCGGCGACATGGGCCTGATACATCGCGGTGGTGAAGCGATCCGGCTCGGCGAAGCCGTGCAAGGCCTCGCGCCAGGCACGCTCGTGCGGGGATGCGAGCAGGACACCGTCGACGTCGAAGATGCCCGCGCGCAAGACCTGGGACGGGCTGGACCGGAACTCCGAGGGTTTGCTGATGGTCATGGGGCTGGGGTGACCTCCAATGCTGTCCCAGGTCGAAGCCATTCCGTCCGCCCTTCGAGCGCCACCGCAACCTCGCCCAAGTTCGCTGCGTCGGAGGCAAGCCGCAGCGCCGCCCCGTTCCACGCCAACTCGAACGCGCCCCCGCGGTAGTAGAGGCTCATTGCCACTGGACCGAGGTGTGGCGGCAACGCGGGCGACAACGACAATCCGTGCCCGTCGACGTCAAGACCTAGATAGAGCCGCTGCATCACGTCCAACGTGGCGGCCATGGCCCCGAGGTGGATGCCCTCGGCGGCGCCCTTCTGCGCCGGGTCGAGGTCAAGGCGAAGTGCATCTTGGTACAGCTCCCACGACGCCGCCGGGTCGAGCCGTGCGAGGGCGCCCGCGCACACGATGCGAGACAGGCTGGAGTCGTTCGACGTGCGCGCGAGATAGTAGCGTGCCGTGTGCAGGAGCTGGTCGTCCGACATGGCATAGCCCAGCCGCGCGAGCGTCTCCGTGAGCTGCGCGCCCGGCAGCAGGTAAGGCAGCACGAGAACGTCCGCCTGCTTCGAGATCTGGTGGTCGTTGGCACTCTTGCCTTCTGCCTCCAGCGCCAGGTCCATGCGCCCGCCCGGGTGCTTGCGCTTGAACTCTCCCAGGTCAAGCGGTGTTAGGGTGTCATAGCCGCGGAACTGGCTGATGATCCCGTCGCCGTGAAAGAGGACGAGGAGCCGACGGCTGAGCAGATCCCAATATGCGATCTCGTCGGCCCCTAGGCGCAGGGCACGGCAAAGCCCCTCGCGTCGCCGTCGGGGCAGCAGGTCGAGCATCTCGGGCACGCGTCCCAGGAGCCAGGCGGCCATGACGTTCGTGTAGGCGTTCGCCTCGACTCCTGGCGCTGCGGCGCCCGACATCCGTGTATGGTACTCGTCCGGCCCGACCACGCCGGGGATGTCGTAGCGCCCAGAGGCCTTGTCAGGCCGGGCGGCGCTGGCCCAGAAGCGCGCGATCTCGATCAGCAGTTCCGCGCCGTATTCGGCAAGGAACTCGGTATCGCCCGTAGCGAGGATATAGAGCCGCGCGTCGCGGGCGATCGTCAGGCTGACGTGTCGCTGTAGCCGCGTGTCGTCTCGCGTCCACCGTCCGTCGAGCGGGTTAGGCTGCAGGAGCGGCGTCTCTTCCTGCCCTGTGGTCGCGCTGCGCCATGGGAACATGGCGCCGCGCAGGCCAGCCTGGACGGCTGCCGCTCGTGCCGCGCCGAGCCGCCGGTAGCGGTAAAGCAGCAGGGCACGTGCGAGACCCGGCAGCCGCACGGCAAGGAACGGGAAGGCGAATGCCTGATCCCAGAACACCTGACCGAAGTATGCCTCCTGCCACCCGCGCGCAGGCAGCCCGGCGTCGAGCGCTGCCGTGTGCGGCGACACGGTCTGCAAGAGATGGAAGGCATGCAGCCGGAGCGCGTCGCCAAACGCGCCCGACCCCGCGTCCAGTCGGCAGCGCTCCCATAGGCGGCCCCACGCTGTCTCGTGCTCGGCCCGCAACGCCTCGAATGGCGGTGCCTCACGCACGGCCTCCACCGCCGCATCGCCCGGATCGAACACAGCCGCGTCACGCCCGGTGCAGATCGACGCGGTTTTCTCAATTCGCACCGTTTGCCCGGCCTGCACACGGCAGGCGAGCCGTTCGGCGATCATGTCGCCTTCGTGCTCCACCTCGCGCGAGACGACGGCGACGCCGGCGACGACGGTCCGCGCGGCGACCGCAACGGCAACGCGGGACTGCGCCAAGTGCGTCCGGAGCAGGAGAGTGCCGAGCACTTGCTCGCCTTTGACGCTGCCCAGGAAGCGGCGCTCGCCCGGTGCTTCCTGCGGCCAGTTGCCGTTGTCTATGCCGCCATCGAGGGCAGAGCGTATCACGACCGCGCCCTCCCACCCATCCGGCGCCAGCTCCAGGCAGAGCGCCATGAGGCGCGGCTGCGCCAGGCTCACCAGGCGCTGCTCGCGCAGCCAGGTACGGCGGCCCTGCCCGTCGCGGAGCAGCACCTCGCGACAAGTGAGGCCGCGGCGGGTGTCCAGCACATGCCGGTAGCGTAGGATCTCGGCCGTCGCGACGGAGATCCATGCCTCCTCGCCGTGCAGGCGGAACATCAGCGGCAGCCAGTTCGGCAGGTTGACGATCCCGTTATGGACGATGCGCTCGCCCGCAACCACTTCGTCGCGCTGATCGTATAGCCCGGTGCGGTAGGTGCCGGGATAGCGATGCTCGTCTGCAACGGCGCAGGTCGCAGCGGCGCGAGTGAGGAGCACGCCATTACCGAGAGCGAGCAGGGACTCGCGCCGCCGCTCGTCGCCGGGGTCGTAGGCGTTGAAGACGATGTCCCAAGCTTCTGCAGGCGTCTTGTCAGGCGGATTGGTCACGCACGCCTCGGGCCAAGTCGGGCAGTAGTATCTCGATCTGCTTGCGGGTTGGGTCTGCCTGCTGCGGGCCGCAATCTGTTTCGGGAAAGTGCAAGGCTGGCCTGACCCAAGTATCTTTTGCATGACTCGCGAGCAGGACGGCGTTCGTACCGGTGGGCGGGATGGCGGTAACAGGAGACGCGGTCCATTGCCCAGCGGCGGGGGAGAGGGCCGCGAGATTTGACCCCGCATCTCGCAAAAAACTGAGCGCCGGCTCGCCCATATCACCGCTGCACCGGCCGAGGAGCTGCACGGGATGGCCGAGGCGACGCGCCATGAAGGCACGGTTAGCCCTTCCTTTGCCGGATTGGAGGATGAAGTGATCGACGGGCGGCATCTCGCCGCTCCAAGCCGGCCAGTCGAGCTGCATTGGAATGTCGGCGCGAATGCTATCGGGAATGGGGAGGATGGGAGTCGCCAGTTCTAAACCCAGAATGAGCATGAGGACGCGTGCGCCAATAAAGACCTAGATTTACCATGAGCCAGGCAGGCGTTGGCCGCGATGAAGTTGCTATGACATCGTCGGCGTTCGAATCGCACTACGGACGTTAAGAGAGCATTCAAAATCGTGGGGTGCTGATCGGGTCGGGTAAGGTTCCGGGCTCACGGGACGAGGGTGGGCTGGTGCCGAAGCTGGT
>JAABUO010008484.1_pt1 | contig 11609 bp, 21 predicted proteins | sample 5559291 | NCBI WGS metagenome assembly JAABUO01 (sample SAMN10711878, study PRJNA513372) | rock metagenome | isolation source: Antarctica rocks | place: Antarctica: Victoria Land, Finger Mt sud | reverse complement strand
ACGGGCTGCTGCGCCGCGGCCAGTACCATACTTCCCGGTCGCGGGCGTGAACTTCGCGACCGGCGCGGGGCTGGAAGCCCTCGCCCGCGCGACCCGGGAAGCGCACCAGGCCATCCAGCGCGCTCGGGCCCACGCTGCCCGCGCGGGAGCGGAACGATGACGGGGAGGACTCCGGCACGGGCGCGGGCGCCGCCAAACGCTGCCGCGACGTGCTCTGCTCGCCGCCCTGCCCACTCTCGGTCGTCAGGAAGTCCAACGCGACCTCAGTGCCCACTCGTTCCGCGGCCATCGCGCACAGCCTGCCGCAGGCTGCCACCTGTCAGGTCCGAGGTCCCATCTTGAAGTACAGGCTCCCGTCGCAGGCCACAGGCCGCAGGCGACCGCGCGCGGCTCGGATATCGGGACATGCAGGCATAACCTCGATCCCTGACCGTCTGCGCTCACCCGATGAGGCGTGCGCGAGCCGGCAACGATCAAGTTCGAGTCCTCGAGCAAGCAGGCGTCGGCTGCTCTCACACACAGCGTTGCAACCTTTGATTGAGCCACCCAATGCGCGTCTTGCCTTGCGGTGCGACGTGGGTGGGACGTGGGGTGAGTAACTTTGTGCTGCTCGGTCAAGGTTCAGGGCTTGGGAGCTTGTCAGGTTAACTTTACGAGATGGTTACAAAGCCCGGCAACAGGTTGCAAGGCGCCTTGCTTGTCAAGCTTGAACGTGAAGCTTCACAGGTGCGCGGTGGCGGGCGCTATGCTGGCAAGGGCACCGCGCTCCTCCACACGCCCAAACTTTCTTCAGGCAGGTCAACGCATAATTCAAGAGACCCTGCGCCTCCATGCTGCGGGGCTAGAGGGGCCGCTCAGGGCACGTAGTAATCAGGCGCACTGCCACTTGGCTGCTGCGGCGCCACGCGCGCGCCCTGGACCGTATGCGCCAGGATGTTGCCGCTGCCCACAGACATCTTGGCGCGGCTCTCCTCGCGCGTCTGCGCGTTGGCCACGCGGTTGGCCGTGTAGACGGCGGGGTTGAAGCCCTCGCCGTGGCCGCCGACCTGCGCCGGCCGCAACAAGGCCTCACAGGCATACGCAGGAGTGCAGCACAGTGCACCACGCGCACTGCAGCGCTGCGGCATGTCAACAGCAGGTCACGGGCCATGGTCAAGGGACGCACCCGCGCCACGGCAGACCCCTGCTTCTTGCGCAGCTGGAAGCTGGCCGGCGCGGGGTACGCCTCCGCGGGCAGGTTGTCGCACTGCGCAAAGGGCGCCGTCGCGCGCTGGCGCATGCTGTCTGCGCGCCGGGCGGCACTGCGCGTGTCGGCGGCCGCTGGCGTACACTGGCAAGTGCGTGAAGCACGCGAGCGGGCAGGTCGGCAGCGACGTCAGCACAAAACTTACAAAAAAGTTACAGGTGTTTTGCAGCCAATGTGCAGAACGTCACAGTCTCAAGCTGTCTCTGACGCACTGGCCGGCCGCACGCGCCTGGGCGCCCGCCCTTGCCTCGGGCGGGCGAGGGCAGCTGCCCCTCGCCGCCGCCGTACAGCAGCGCCTGCACTGCGCCTGCCACAGCTGGGCGCGGCGCGGGCTGCACCGGCGCGCCCTGTGTCCTGCGCGCAACAGCACCTGTCACGATCTTGCTATATACGCACTTCAAAACTGCTACCTATAGGCAACACTGACAAGTCCCGCTCGTGTCATTGCACAGTCTTATAAGCGAGCCGCGGGCGGTGCAGAGCGCTCAGCACGTCACCTGTCCTCCAAGAAGCTCATGTCGCCCGCGGAACACGGCGGCGCGCAGCCCTGCGTGACAGCTTACGTAAGAAGAAGCGTATGCGCTCGCGCTGGCAGCGCTCAAGGCTACAGTTCGCAGACAAGGCGCACAAGACTGTGCAGATGCAGCCACTGATCAGCTTTTGAGCGCAAGCAAAGGCGTAACCTACCCTACGTGCTGTTACAAGGTAAACGTTCGAGTCTGGCCTGCCCCGCTTTCAGGATAAAGATCTCATCCGTGGCCGGCACGCTAATGAGGCGCGCGGTCAGCACCCAGGCGGCCGGCCCAGACAGTGCAGTCCGCCACCAACAGGTAGCGGTCTCACAGCCCACCTGGCATCCCTGTCCAAGCCCGCTCCAAGGCTTGGATACGCACGCCACTGTGCTCCGCAAGCGTGCAGACCCTGGACGCCTTTATCCGCAGCCAGCGGCGGCGCGTGGCGGACGGCGCGGCCGAGCACCTGTGGGCCCTCTCGCAGCACAGGCTACACGGCGAGAGGTCCGCCCTCGCCTGCCCGGACAGTCAACGCCTTGCGATACTTACAGCGCAGCCTGAGCACAGCCAGCGGGCGCAGGCACGCCGCTGAGGAGGACCTGCGCGCCGCCCTTGGTGGCCTCGCCACGCTCCGGCTGCCCCGCCGCGACGGCGAAGCGCCGCTGCAGCAGGCGGCAGCAAACGGCCGCCCGGCCGACCTCGAAACGCCGCACTGCAAGGACTCGCAACCCCGGGCAGGTCGGGGCGCCCATTCAGCCGTGGCAGCGCCCGCCGCAGCCTGCGCAGAGCTTGATGATATGCAGGCGCTGCTGGCGCGCTACCCTCGGGCGCTGCCACGCGACCGCGCACGCATGCTTCAAGCCTGGGCTCGGCTCGCGGGCGGAAGCGCGACGGGCGGCGGTAGGGGCGCTGCGTCCGCGGCGGAAGGCCGCGATCACGGCAGGGGCACAGACGTCCGGAGCAGCAGCGGCAGCGCCTGCTGTCATGGGGACGGCAGCGCGGACGCCAACGCGGGTGCGCAGGCGGCGGCAGCGCGCTGCAAGAGCTTGAGCTGTCACGGGCGGCGGAGCAAGCGCTGGGGCGTGTCCAGGTCGGGCCCAGGTGTTGATGGCACCAGCAGCGCGTCCGACGGCGGCCTGCCAACCCAAGGCACGGCCGCGCGCGCCACCCCGCTGCCAGAGACGCGCAGAGGTCCTGTGCCTCCGGGTGGTGCGGAAGTCGCTGAGGCAACTTCCGCGCGCGTTGCGCAGGTGCAGCCAGCACCCAGGCAGGCGCCGGGACGGGGGCGGCAGGCGCTGCACGGGAGCGCTGGGTGCAAGCGTGGAGCGCGGAGGAGGATGCGGTGGTGGCGCACGCGCGCCGCACAGCCGCGCGGGCAGGGCAGGCCGCCGGCCGCCAGGCGGCGTGGCGCCTGCTGGCGCTGCTGCTGCCGCGCCGCTCTGCGGCCGAGCTGGACGCGCGCCAGCGCTGGTGTGCGCACCTGCCCCGGCCCCGTGTGCGGCGGGCTGCTGAGGCAGGAAGCCTGCCCGCCGCTGGCAGCTCCTGCTGTGTGTCCTGCTGTCAGTCTGCTGTGTCACAGCTGTGTCTGCTGTGTGTCTCCTGTCGTAGTCAGCTCTGTCTCGCGCTGAGCTGTTTCAGTATCAGGCACTGTCAGGCATCGAGCGAAGCGCGTGCAGGCAGACGGAGCGGGCGAGGCTGAAGCAGCGCAGCGCGGCCGAGCGGGAGTCGCTGCAGACGCGCAGCCGCGAGCTGAGCAGGCATGCAGAGGCGCGCGGCCTCGCTCTCCAGGCCTCAGGCTCTGGGGCAGATCCATGACAGTGCTCCTCCGCTCTGTGACCTTGTGATGGCGCATGCAGCGTCGGTGCTCGTCAGCATGCATGCACAGTCGCTTGACCGGGGTGCGGCTCTTCTGACCTGCGCCGCGCCATGCTCAGCCGGTACAATGACTGCGCGGAGCGTGTGACGCCTTCACGCTATGTGAGCACTTGAGCGGCTTGACAGGCCGGGTCCCCGACCCTGATCCGGTGCAGGCGGTGCTGGCGCGCTCTGAGGCGCGCGCAGCCGCGCGTGAGGCTCACGACAAGGAGGTGCAGACACGCGCGGCGGCTGCGGCGGCCGCGGGCGCACGCCTTGCGGCTGGGCGGCAGGCGCGGGCCGCCGCACTGGCCGCTGCCGCGGCAGACGACGCCCAGGGCCGCCAGGTGCACATGCCTTGTGACCGGTTACGAAGCTTGCAGACCTTGATGTCACAATGAGCAGACACAAGCGCCTGGTACATGCATGGGTCCTCCTGTGGCCTGCGCACATGCACTTTGTGCGACATGGTGCGCGTCAGTGTCGGCCCTGCGCTAGGCAGGCATCGTGGGTTGCGATGTCGACAGCCATACTATTAGTCCTGGCAAAAAGGTGAAGATTGGAAGGGGCAGTGTGCGCTGCGCAGGCCACTGCGCAGCTGCATGCTCAGCAACAGCAGCGGCGGCGTGCGGCGCAGCGCCGGCAGCGGCTGCGGGCGGACGCATATATTGCGCAGCGCGCCGCGGCCGTGTCTGCTGAGGCGCAGCGTGAGGCAGCCGCTGCCGCGGCGTCGCGCGGCGAGGTGCGCACGCGCCGCACATGCGCCTTTTGCTGCGGTCTGGCCGCGCATGCTGTTGATGCTGGTGCAGCTGCATGCGGGGGCGTGCTGGGTGCGGGGCGCAGGAAGCTGGCATGCAGCAGACCTGTGCGCTCCTTGTTCTTGAGCCTGCTCTGTGCAAGCGTAACAGATTGCGCTGCATTCGCATGCGATGCGCCGGCTCTAGCAGGGTCAGTTGCCGCACAGAGTCTGTCCCGTTGCGACGTTGCTGCGCATGGCCGTTTCTGCCAATAATGTGCCTGTCACTCAGCGCGCCCTGGTACGCAGGCCGCCGCACAAAGCATGCGCGGCCGCGGCCGCGTGCGGCTGCGCGCCGCGCGCCTGGCGCAGCGCGCGGCGGCGCGGCGCGCTGAGGTTGGGCGCGCGGCGCGCGCGCGCGGCGCCGCGGACGCGCGCCTGGAGGCCCTGCGTAAGCAGGCGCGCTGTGTCCTCCGAGCAGTGCCAGCCGCCTGAGGGGTGACGGGCGGCTGCCAGGCCCCTCATCTGCCCTGTATTGAAAATGCGCTGGCTCCCGCACCCATGGACCCGTGAATGATTTCGGAGCTTGGACAAATTTGTGTCTTTCTTCCAGCGCACACTCCTGCTCAGGCGCGTGCTGGCAACAGTCAGTGCACAGCAATGTGCGGCCATGTGGGACTATAAATGCGCGAGCTACGCTGACAGGGAGCATGGGTGCGGGTCGGCCCAGCTGTCACAAGGCATTGAGCAAAGCTGAGCTGAGCTGCGCCTCGCACCGATGACCGCGACCGCCAGGTGCGCGTGGCGGCCGTCGCTGACCCGCGGCGCCTGCTGGCACCGACGGTGTGCTCGGAGGCAGGTGCGGCACCTCGACCGGCCGCGATATTCAAGCCGCTGCACGGCTACTCCACCGCGGACGTGCTGCAGGACAGGCGCTTCCGGGCGCGCCCCGAGCTACCCGCGTGTGTGTTGTGCAGCGCCACTCTGCTGTCTGCGTTGCCTGAGTCCTCCAGAGTGCGCGGGCCACTGCTTTCCTAAGATGGCATGCAGACAGGGAGAGCTGTTGCGTTCCTCGTCAGCGGCACATGATCATGATGTGCTGGCACATGCAGTCAAGTTGCGCGTGCTTGTTGTCCCTGCTTGCGGGTGCGCAGCAGATCTCTTAGGAGACGCACTTCCGGGACTCCTGCAGGTTCTGGAGGCTCTGCAGCAGCTGGACATGCACCGCTCGCCCTACGCGCGGCGCCTGGTGCAGAGCGCAGCGCCGGCCACAGCGCCCCGCAGCGATGCCCTCTGCACAGCTTGAGCACCAAGCATGGCAGCTGCCAGTGAGGCTGAGCAGCTGTGACTTCAACGCACTGGCTTGTTACAGACCGAGAGCCTTACGCCTGCGCAGACAGGCTCTACTTGACAGACAGGCTTTCAGTTCGGCAACAAGTACTAGCTATGCAGACCCGCTTCAGCCCTCCTCCTCCCCTCCAGGGGCCGCTTTGCCAGCCTCCGCCGCCTGTATCCGCTGCGCATTCTGCTGAAGCTTGACCATCTGCACGGCGTCCCCCGCTTGAGCTCCCTGCCGCACAGGAACAGCAGGCAGGGACCAGGTCAGCAATCGAGCGCGCATCCAGCACACCTGCTCCTGCGCGCGCTGCAGCTTTTCCTGCGGCGCGCGCAGCTGCGCGGCCAGGCGCGTGAGCTCGTTGCTGATGTAGCCCAGGCGCTTGCTCACGTTCGCCTTGGCCTCCACGAGGTCCTGCTTGATGAGGGTCGGGCCGATCAGCTTGTACACCGTGCTGTCCTCCTTCACCAGGTCCAGCTCCTGCACAGCCATGGCATGCTGTCAGGAACAAGCGCATTCAAGGCAGTGCACTGCGCTTGATATGGCTAACGCTGGAAGCCCAAGCACGCACCTCCTTCACGATGTCGTTCTCGGTCTGCTGTTGCATAAACTGCTGGCGCGCCTTCAGTATCTTGTTGATATCTGCACCCATGTACACGCACTGGCTGTTAATGACGCGGCACGTCTGCCACATGACCGGCGCATGACGAGTGTGCGGCCAAGGCGCCTCTTGTCTGTAGACAGGCAGCTGCACCTGTCTGGAACTGCTCGCAGGCCTTGGCTTCCTTTTTAAAGGACAAGTCCAGCGCCTTCAGCTTGGGGGTGAGCTCCTGTGTTACAGCCATCACGGACTGGGCATCGCAGAAGCAAGCTCACAGCACTTAACAACCGCCTGAAAAGTCTATGCAGACACTCTCCTGTCCCAGCACACTGTTGGAAGAAAAAATGGGGCAGCTGACACACAAGAACCAGCCGCCCTCACCCTCACCCTCTCACGCTGCAAAAACCCATTCCACACACTGCACAGTCGCGCGACAACCCGTCACAGCACGCGTGCCGGCATGCCTCCCGTCCCTTAAGCGCTGCTACGTCGGCACCCAGCCTCCACGCCTGCACGCCGGAAGCAGGGAGGGGCACGGGCGGCTCAGTATTTGTAGCCGGCCTCGTACAGGCTCTCGCCGCCGTTCGCGCTGCCCTCGCCCTCAAACTTGCCGACCGAGGCCGCGCCGTTGGCGCGCGCGCGCTTCATGAACGCCGCCTGCGGCCCCGGCCAACCTTGCTATGAGCCCGGCCGGCGCCTGCATGTCAGCACGCGTGCGCGCCCCGCTCCCCGCATGTCACAGCGGCGCCTGTCGCCCTCTGTGCTCGCGGGCCATGCTTTTGCTCACCTCGCGCACCGTCTCACATGCGAGTACGCAGCGCAAGGCCCCCACGGGTTGTTCAAGCCACGGACGCATGATACAGCCGGGGGTTTGGCGGGCCTGCCCAGCAAGGCTCTCAGCCGGGGCACAGGTGCGCCGGCGCCGGCTGCGGCAGCGCGGGGCGGCACCTGCCCGGCCTTCAGGTTGTCCTTCTTGCCACCCCAGGCCTTGAGCGCGGACGCCTGCAGGGCGCGCCCGTACGAGAAGCTGAGCGTCCACGGCCTGCGCCGCCGCGCCGACGCGCGTCAGCGCTCAAACGCCCCGGCAAGCGCGCCCGGCCGCGACCAGCGCGCGGCGGGCCACCGCTTGCGGGCTGCAGGGCGGCCGCCTCGTGGGCTGCGCCGCGGCCCTCGCCGGCTCTGCCGGAGGAGCAGCGGGCGGCGGCGCGGTCACTGAGCACGCAGGCTGATGCGACTGACACACTTGCCTCCTGGGTCGGGCACCCTTCGCACCAAGGCTATTTTGTGGCATGCAGGCGGGCCGGGGCGCACTTGTCCTTCGCCAGCTTGTTCATGGCGTCCAGGGCCGCGGACGCCGACTCCTCGCTCTGCACGCGACGCGGGTCTGACACTCGTCCAGCACAAAATCAAGTGCAACACATCATCACATGTCCCGCCTGTGGCGACGGCCTTGACAATGTCTGAAGGCAGAGCTGCGGATGCGCATGCAAGACAGCGGGCGCTCCTGCAAAAGGCGCATGCGCACACACCCAGAGCTGCGGATGCGCATGCAAGACAGCGGCCTCACAGCTCGGCTCTGGCGCGGAGGCGCGCGCCTGGCCGCCGCTGAGGAACATAATGCCCGGCACGGCCGGCGGCACGGTGCGCATCAGCGCCTTCACGGTCAGCTCGGCCACGCGCTTGACGTCCGCGGCCGGCCCGCTCGCGCCTGCCGGCACGAGCAACGGGGGCAGCGTTTGACACAGTTGGGCGCCGAGACACAGGCCCATCAACACTGCTGGGAGTGCACTTGCACTAACCTCTGTTGTGAAGCAGGCACAAGCAAACATGGCGGTCGCCCTGCGCAGGGCTGAGGGGCGTGTCCATTTTCGTGGCATAGGTGCAACAGTATGCTTTCAAGGGCAAAACTGCAAGGTTTCGGCCACGCGCGCCAGGGCGCGCCAGCGCAGACCATGTTGGGCTTCAGCAGCGTGCCCTCCAGCAGCACGTGGTGGTCGCTCAGCGCCTGCGCGCCGCCGCGGCGCCCTGCTCAGCCGCCTCATGCAGAGCATCGCGGCGCCCTCCGCGCGTCCTCCGCTGCCCACCCTCCATGTCCCAAAGCCCGCGAACGACATACGCTCGGCTGCGCAGTGCCGCACGTCCCTTGCGCAGGCCCATGCGAACCGGCGGACACAGCTGAGAACTCAGAATCGCGTTGCACCGCGTCACCAAAGGCGCACGGCGACAGGCGCGGCGCAAGGCGGCCGGTCGCGGGGGTGCAAGCCCTATTCTACCCCTACCCTACCCCTTTGGTACCTTGTAGCACGCCGCCAGCACCGCCTCGGTGACCGCCTGGCAGGTCTCAATGGAGTGGCCGCCGTCGGTCAGGATCTCCGGCTCCACGATCGGCACCAGCCCGTTCTCCTGGCAGATCTGGGCGTAGCGCGCCAGCCCGTACGCGTTCTCGTGGATTGCCTGGCGCAGCGCGCGCGTGGTCGCGTGGGAGCCCTGATCGCCCGCCTCCATGGCCCCTGCCAGCGCGCGCATGCAGGCAAGCATGCGCCATGCAGGACCGTCCAGCCGTATCGAGTGGAAACCAGCTCCGCACGACCCTCCAGAGAAGTCTCTGAGGCAGGCTTTCCTGCACCTCCAGCAGGACGAGCCAGCTCCAGCGCGCCGCCGCAAGCGTGCACCGACCTCCACAGGCCCCACAGAGAGGGTCGCACCAGGGGCGAGGGCGCGGTCGGCCCGATCTTCAGCACCGCGCGCCACTTGGCAAAGCGCGCGCCGCGCTCGTAGTACTTGGCGCAGCGCTTGCCCAGGTCGTCCAGGCCCTGCGCGTTCCCGCACAGGCGGCTGAGCAAGCCGGTGGCCTTCCGGCGCGCCGCTCAAGCACGGTCCCTCCCGCCCCGCACCTGAGTGGTGCTCTCCCCGTCGGTGCCCGGCAGGTCGACCACGCCCTTGTCCACCTTGATGCCTGCCGCGGCGCGTCCGGCTGGCGCGTCATACGCGGACTGGACGCGAGGCACAGCTGGGAGAGGCGGCGGCAGCGCGCACCTGGCACAATGCCCTGACGCTGGAGCACCTGCACCAATGGGGTGCCGTCCGAGCCGTCCTGGTACAGCGTCTCCTCAAAGAGGATCTGCGCAGCGGCGTGTGCGCTGTGGAACCCGCGGCTGCGCACTGTCATACGCGCCTACACTTGCGGCAGCCAAGTGACTGCAGTCTGTGCCCTGCACACGCTCTGGAGCAGACCGGCGCTTGCATATAAACGCCAATACAAGAGTAGAGCACGCACCACGCCGCTGATGCAGTCCGACACGCCGGGCGCGGTGAACAAAAACTCACGCAGCTCGCGCCTGTACCCCTCCTCGTTTGGCACACCAATGCTGGACAACTGCGCTTGCGCAAACACCCCAGTGAGACTGGAAACAAGACTGGCACGGAGCAAAGGGCTTGCGAGCAGGCAGTTAAGAGGAGAACAAGGGGCAGAGAAAAGGGTGCGCTCACCCGCTTGCCGACAGTGCCAGTGCTCTCGTCGGCTGCCAGGATGCCCTTGCCGGGCGAAGTGATCTTCTTCGCTGTGGCAATCAGTTCTTCACTGTACTTGCTCAGCGCTGCGTTGCCACACATCTTGGCCATGGCTGCTTCGCTTGCTGTGCAAGGGCAATTGCTTTAAGTGGCTTTTCGGTTCCTGTCCGTGCATAGCCAGGCTAATCTGCAGGCATCCTTTGCTACCCACGGACGTGCCCCCTGTCATGCAATCGCCCTTCTTCTACCAAACATGGCTGGTTTGGACAACTTGAATTTTTTGGGGGCAGGAGAGCGATTAAGCGATTAACCACAGAAAAAGGTGTCAACTACACACGAGCCCCATCATACGCCAACACACTCATGCGCATATCTCAAGGCCCAACAAGTGCGCAGGAAGCGCTTGTCATGCCCACAGATCCATACAGGCGACAGCTCAGCGCCAGGCACATCCCATTCCATACATTGAGGTACGTCACGAAGCATGGCCAGCTGTCACAACACGGCTACACAGTCTTGAAAACACCTAGGTACAACCTTTGAGACACACACAAATGCAAACATGCCACGGCTGCTGGGGCGAGCAACCGCTCGCGCCATGCACCCGCCAACAGCTCAAGGCTGCAGTGGCGGTCAGCGCCCCGCCTTGCCACTGGGAATGGGTGATACATCATGCGCCGGCAGTATTGTAAACGGCCAAAAGAAAGTGATTCAAGAGCGGGCTACAAAGGAAGCATGCTTGCGCGCCCATGGCCAACAATGAGCGCGAGCAGCAATAGCATGCAAATGCATGCCGCATGCAATGCAGCCTGCCTGGGCAAGATGGGCCAAAGGGAAAGTGACAGCTGGCACAACCAGTCGCCGCCCACACCATACATCCGTCCCAGCTCTGCTTGGCAGTGTAACACACATATGTGAAGTGCTGCACCCAACATCCGCCTGGGCTTGAAGTGCTCCTACAGCACCAGTGTCCACCGCATCCGGTCAAAGTACAGGTGCTTCCCGAGCCTGCCTACCTGTACAGCCAACTCCAAGTCCTGGGGAAATCCTGTGGCATGCACATTCGAGCTTGCGTCGGGGTCGAGCGCGGCAGCGCGCCCCAGCAGGCCGGAGCTGACCGCAGACTGACAGTCACCGCTCACGCAAGTCTGCTACAACTACATGCCATGGGCGCCTGTGCCTGTCATCAGCAACAAACATGCTAATTGCTATACAAGAGGCCGCTGGGTTCGCCACAGGCCAGATGGCCTCCCCACAGCGCCTTACATACCTCGCACGCTGCCCCGCCGAGGCACCAGGCCATCAGCACAAATCCCCCCGGTAGGGCTTGAGCACCTGGGACATTTAATCCTTGCATCAGTGCTTGCCGGGTGCACTGGTCACATACATTGCGTGCCCCCCGCCCCTGCCGGCAGAGGGGCACGCAGAGGACCTTGCCTTCACAGCGCATAAGAGGAGGCCCTCAGGCTAGGGCACCCATTTGTTGTGCAGCCCTGAGGAGCAAGTTGAGTCTAGGATTGTCCCAGCCACCGTCAAAGTGCCCTCGCAAAGCTGCCTCACAGGCCTGCAGACCCCGTTACTCCCTCAGAGTGCAGAATCCGCTCGTTGTCTTGATGCGCGCCAGTCATGAACTGGCAGCGCGCGTTCCCACCTTTGATACAGGCCATGTACAGGTGCCCACACTGAGGCTGCAGGAAGTGCAGACAACTGGGGTTGGGGAGAGCATGCACAGCGCCCGATGCGGCCCGGCGTCAGAGAGGCTTGGGGTATACAGGCGTACGTCACATCCCAGCTTGAGGATGACGCAGCTCAGG
>JAABUO010008483.1_pt1 | contig 11611 bp, 12 predicted proteins | sample 5559291 | NCBI WGS metagenome assembly JAABUO01 (sample SAMN10711878, study PRJNA513372) | rock metagenome | isolation source: Antarctica rocks | place: Antarctica: Victoria Land, Finger Mt sud | reverse complement strand
TCCTCTCATCTAAACTCAAACCCACACCACCCCTTCCACCGCCTTCGAACAACTCCCCAATCCCCATCTCCAACTCCCATCCCCACCCGTATCCAAATCTCATCCCTAACCCAACCCTAACCCTCGAGAACCTCACTCCCAGAATGGCTTCGAGTATACCTTGAGTGAGATTCCTTGGGTTTAGGGAGGGAGGGAGGGAGAGAGACAGACAGCTACCTATCCACTAGTTCGCCCACATATCTATCCTCCCATCTACCAGCATGTCCTATAACATCAAGCCCCTGGTCCGCTGGGGTGCTGGCTGCGTGGATGGTAGTGCGAGGAGTAGCTAGAGCAGCGGTTTCGATTACATTCCCAAATAAGCCTTGGTTCGTTAGAGCCGTGCCTTCTTAAAACATCCTCTCTCCTATTCTCATACTTATTACTTATAAAGAGGTCTTCTGGAATGTTTTGATAATGGCATGAGAAGGTGAATGTGTGAGGCTGTGGGGAATTTGTCTTTTCTTGTGAGGTGGAAAGGGGTGGGAGATTGGATATGGGGGTTTTTGAAAAAGAGGAGTGGGTGGCATGGGGTTTTTTTGAGAACGTGAGGGTAGTTATAACGAGGGTCTGTTGGGCTGCTGAGAATGCGCTGATATGGATAGGGAGTGAAAAGGTGGGTTCTGTTACTTCAGGGGGTTTTAAGGTAGTACATCTTAGGTTCAAAAGTCAGCGTTGAGGTTCTACATGGTACTATCCCCTTCTCAGCACAAGTAATCTAATCTCTTCGATTCAGAACGACTTGCTCAACAGAAGTTTCATGAAACTTACTACAAACCTGCAGTGTTGTAATTTAAGCTTACGGAGGCAACTTAGTTTTGATAGAAATGTATACGCTGGTTCTCCTCATTGCGAAATCGATTAGAGCTCGAGTGGCGTGCTGCTTAAGATAAAAGAGTGCCAAAGCTGAGGAAGAAGTGTGGACAGGGGCTCTATATTGGTAAAGGGAGGTGGGTGAATGGGTCGTGAAATGCTGCGCTTTGTGCAATTTCTTGGATATGTAGCATAATACTCGTACGAAAACTATGAGAGACTTGTGAGAAGGTTAAAGAAGGGTTTCATTTCACACAGGCAGTTTGATTTCGATAGCGTTTGCAAATTTAGTCATTCTCTGTTTTTGTGAAAGCAATCAGAGCCCAAGAAGTGTGCTGCTTGAACAGTAGTCAAGACCAACGAAACCGTGCACATAGAATTTTTTAAGCTGGTACGGAGAGAGCTGTTTGCACGGGTTGTGAAGTGCTGCGGTTTGCGAATAGTGTCAAGACCAGGCTATTGTGATGATGCGATAGAGCTGATGAACCATGTGCATGCTGCGGAATCGTTCTTGGTGGTTGTTGGGTGTCATTCTGCATCTTGCGAGCAGTATCATGAGCTAGCTAGTGTAAGGATTCAATGAAAACTGGTAAGCTAGGAACGGGATATCCACGCCTATCGCTGCTTTCCTCTTCAGGGTTCCGAGTGTGCAATGCTGCATCTTGCGAGTAGCTAAAAGATCTAGCGTGATGATTCGATTAGTCTGCTGAACCAGGGAGCGAGATCTCCAGATTTGCTAGGGGCTTTTGAGGTGCGTAGTGCCTGCTTGCGAGCAGTGACGGCATTTGATGAGTGTCGTAAGTCGATAAAGCTGATGAGCTGTGGAACAAAGAATGTGCGCCTGCTGGAGAATTGTTCTTCTATGTTTTCTGGTTTGCGGTGCTGTAGTCTGTAAGCAGTGACAATGCTGATGCGATGAGTTGATTGAGCTCATGAGCTATGGCGCGGGATAGGATATCTGCGCCTGCTGCAAAGTTTTCTCCGGAGATTGTGTGGGTGGGATTCGCAAACTCGGAGTTCCTTGTGCTGCTGGTTCACGATCAAAGAGGAGTTGACAACTGCTGAAGGTTGGTGAGGGCCATAATCCGAGAAGTCTGAAGAGACTGGGAATGGGACGTTTCTTTAGGTGGCTGACGAGGATGTGGCCCGAGTGATTTGAGGAGGTCGAAATTGGAGAGTATGCTGGAATTTGGATGATTTTGACTAGAAATTTCGGGGCTCCTCTCTGTCAATAAATGATACAGTGCACAGCTTTCCAGGTGATAGATTCAGCGTAGTTAATACTATCATCGGTAAATTTGTAAGAAAGAGGAGCTCATGTGTTAGTAGCGCATTGTGCGTGATGTAAGAACTGCTTGGAGATGATGGTATGATACTGAAGTCGTCCTTGTGGGAAGCTTGATGATGCTACTCGGATCTCTTAAACCTAATTGTTCTTGTCCCAACTAGAAGAACTGGCATCCAAAAGCTGTTCCGGCACCGCCTCCGAAAACACACCATCAATAGCACGCTCTCCCTTCGCCTTCGACCAGAGCCAAAAGTCCAAAGCAACCACATCCTCCGCATTTCAAAACCAAAAGCTAACCAAAAAGACCGCTAAATAAAAGCCATAATAATGCGAGATGGGGTATAGAAGGCACAAACAATCTTAGGGCGTCTGGGTTATGTGTCTCGCGTCTGTGTGCGCTACTCGAAAATGTATGTATATCGTTTCTTATGTACTTTCAGGACTGCCACCACCGTGGCATCCCCTTTCGTGCCTCTTCATGTTGCTTCGAACGCTAAAGGCCTTCCCACAGCCAGCGTGGGGGCATTTGAAGGGCTTCTCTCCAGTGTGAGAATGGCTGTGAATCCGTAAACTCGAAGGCCGCGAAAACGCTTTGTTACAAGTCTGGCAAACGTATCTATCCTGAGATTGGCCGGCAAACGCTGCAGATGATGATGGCGAGATATAGTGATGATGCTGCCAGGGATTGTTCGGGTCGACTGGAGATGCTTCGTGTGAGTTGGACATTGACGGGCTGATGGTGACGGGTACGTTGGGAGGGGGGAATGTAGACGGTAGTGGTCGTTGCTGATAATACATTGACGAGGGTCCCATAGACTGCTGTGCTGGAGATGGGTACGAGTAGTTGGACATTGATCCGGGAGATTGGGGGTATGGGGAAGTTTGATATGGCGATTCAGATGCTGACAGAGGTAGAGACTGCTGTGGGTGCGATGATGGTGGCGGCGGTTGGCGTTGCTGGTGGGGCTCAAGATTATTGATTGCACTGCCGAAATACTGAGGTGCAGACACCGAGGAATGAGAAGAGCTTGCGGAAGGAGATTGATTGGGGGCGCTGAACCCAAAATCTGGTCTTTGGGGACTCGGTGGTATAGGTGGCGAGTTGCTCACATTTGGTGATGCATAGTCTGACGCTTGAGACACCGCGGCGGAAGTCAGTCGCTCTTGTTTCTGCTGCTGCTTTTCTGCTGCTGCTGTAGATACAATAAGTTAAGGTAGTGCTTCAGGATAGTATAGTGGAGAAGCTTACGCTGCTGCTCGTGCTTTGGGGCAGAAGTCTCCGCCATGCCGATCAGGCTTTGAATGGACGGCAGAGTGCGCTTGCTGGTGATGTCCTCTGCCGGAGGTGAAGGGGAATGCTGAGGAGGATGAGCGTAGACAGTAGGCTGGCTTGTGTAAGGGCTCGCTGTCAAGGCAGAGGCCATTTCTCTATCGTGCACTTGAGCAGGTCGAGTTCTGCACGCAACTATGTGTTGGTGCGGTTGTGAATGAACGGGCTTATTTGGATTATGACGATGGTGATGCACCAGGTTCGCCAAATTCATATCTTCGCCAGGAAAGCGTCAGTCGGGCACTTCCTGCAGTGGGAAGAGATGCCACGCAGAGTGACGATGACGAGGGATAATGAATGCTGGAGGGCTGGGCTACACAATCATATGCAAAAGAACACACGAAGAACAAAGCATAAGAAGAACCATTGTGACGCGGGAGCTGTTAGATCATGTAACGGCTTACAAGAAGGTTCCTTCGGTGTTGACTTTACTGGGAAAATCGATGCTGCGTTGCAGTGAGCTCACGTCGATCTGAAAATCCTCCTCTTTCTAGACCTAATCCAAGGTACCCTCGGCCAAATCGACGACGTAGGCTTTCAATGTGCCCTGATCTTCAAGTAGGAGCAATGGGACACGAGTCTGTGGTCTGAGAGCCAGAACTAGGGTAGGTAGTTCAATGACATACCCCGGTTCCTTCAACCCTTGCCTGCATCCGTCGTCGGTAAGGGTAAGGAAGATGTACCTTGGACCTTGGGGATTCCCAAAGCCAGGGAGACGGAGGATGGGGTGGTTCAGTGGTGTAACAATAATAACTTACAGTCTAGTGATGCATCCCCCAGAGATTTCACACGGGACTATGCATTCTTGGCATGTGAGCAGTAAAGTACCTTGTAGTGTGCTTTGATAGTTTGGTAAAGTACCTTTCGTGCCTTAGTTCGCAGAGGGTTTGGGCGGTATGGGCTAACGAAAGCCGTCTAAAAGCTTGATTGTTGATGTACTCACGTAAAGTAGGTCCTACCGTTGTACAGACTACGTACTTACGGTACTGGATACTTGTGTTATGTGTTGCTTTTTATTGAGATTATTGCAATAATGAGAAACTTACAATTTAGTTTTCAAACATCCTTAATTAGGGAGCCGCCACTTGTGAAGAGTACCCACACAGCCTACATACCCTTAAATGAGTGTACCTACCTTGGTAATTGGCATATCTCCCTATCTCTGACCCCTACTATATTAATCAATCCTTCCAATGTCATAGGGGGACGACATCACAACGCCTAGTGCACTCGTACGGAACGTAACTAAGGATACGTTTGATACGAGCCTCGGGGAGGCAACGGACAGGGGGAATTCTCTATTTCGATATCAGTTACATTACATTATATCATTTTACGGCGATTTCTCACTGTTCATAGGCATTGGCATTACGAATAGGCAGTTGTAGGCAATTCGAGGCAGTTCGAAAATAATACGGGTTATGCTTACTTGTACTTTTTCCCCTCTGAAGCAATAGGCTATCAACAGTTGGATTTCAAGAGCTACTGGCGTCACAGGATGAGTGGTTCAGCGTTAAGCCGACGGTTAGGATGAATTAAGAATGTCCCCGACCACTGTTGGGTCTTCATATTTTCGCGAGGGGGTGTGGCGATTGGCGGTGGTGGTTAGTTAAACTGTTCGACACCTAAAACTTACCTAAACTTACCGTCCCGGCTGATCCTGATCTACGTCGCAGGCGGTTTGATGAAGATCTTCTCCGATGATCAAAACCATGTGGGGGGGGCTATGATGATTTCGAGGCATCGGTGATCGGGGCGATTGGGAGCCACTGAACCAGGGCCCAATCTTGACGCTTTTAGGGGTACTGTCCGCCCCCAGTCAGTCAAGGTCCAGGGCCTCCAAGGCATACATCATAGTGCATGAGACCCAATGACATTTTAGGCGTGGTAGGAATCTGAAAAAGAAGGCGGATTCACTGATAAATTGAATTTAATCTCCTACGATTGCCTGTTTGACGTATTGTAGGTCTTATAAGAAGTGAGGTAGGCATGTAGACCAGTAGGTAGAAGTAAAGTAGGCACGGTAGTAGTAAGTATGAGAAGGTATGAGTGTTTGATACTCTAAAAGTACGTGTAACGTCCTTCTAGAAACCGAACCTTTGCGCTTGCTCTGCCCTTTTCACCCCCTGATTTGCAACCACCGTGAACAGTTGAGCACATGGTTGACAGATGACTGACGACAGATGACAGATGACTAACTGATCTATCTGTACTGGCGACTGGGATCAAGGTTCGTGTCCGGAAGTACTATTCCAACCATCGAGCCTGATCTCCACCCTCCATCCTAACAATGGATTTTACTATTGAGATTATCACTTTATCAAAAAACGCAAAATTGGGAATCAGAACTACCTAGAATCACAGTGAACCAACTTCTTCTAAAGCTCAATATGGGCTTGTCGCTCCCGATCATCCTGGCAATTTACATCAACAGAGTCTGGCAACATCGGCGCACAGATCATAATGTGAGCAATGGCTTGCAGTACCGTGCCTTCTCCTCCTCCTGCTCAAGTTCTGGCTACCCAACAGAACGACGCCGAGGTTGATAACGATCCTGTCCAGTGATGGAGAGATCTGCAAACCTACCGTAGGAACAAGGACACGTCCAAGCTCAAGACTAACATGCAAAGTTCTCCAGGTCCTAATTGAGCCTTCCTGGCTTATTCGGGATGGGGTGTGGTCGAAAAAGGTCAGATGAGGGGTTCACTGATGCCTGAAAAAAAGGTTGGACGAAAACACAAGAAACTAGAGTAACTTTGCACGAATCGAAGCGAGTGGTTAAAGTGTGGACAAGGTAGAGTACCGGCTTTGAGGATGCAGTGTCCCAGCTTTGCTATAGTACAGTACACCGGCTGAAGGAGATCAGTGCTGCATCAAACCATGTCAGAGCTGCATCAAGCCACTGCAAGATATTTCTCTCGCCATATCGAGCAAAAGCGTCACTTCCGCCGCACTTTGCCCCAGATCATCTCAACGCATGATGATCAAGTATCCAACGGCGCTTCCAGAGTACCTGAACGTGGTTAACGTTACTGAGAATGGTCCTCCTACCGCTGTACACTCATCACTTCCCGTTGGCGCTTTGTCAGAGTTGATAATTGAATATTCATCAGCGATGTCATGCGGTCGATGTTGGAGAGACCCTGTCTGACGCAACAATCGTCGCATCTACTCCACATATCGAGCGAGCCAAAAACGTCATCAACGAATAGCGAGTTATTTTGTAGGCTGCACGTCCTTTCTTAAACCTCATGGCCAAATATGCACTATGGGATAATACGCATCATGGTCCGTGTACGTCCTTCTTTTGACAGGTCATGTACTCATGAGGTACAGAACCTCCGCCCAAATCTTCCGAAGTGCTTGCAAAGGCCGCCTTCTCCTATGATTCAATTGGGGGTTGATTGTTCTTTACCTGTTTGAATGATACCACGTTCGCTGCACATTAGACACGGCCTATAAACTAATCTACTTCCTTCAAACAGCACTTGATGCTCTCACAAACAAATAACGATTTCCAAACCATAGACTAGCCAAAGACAGCGAACAGGCAAATGTAAATTGGCAGGAGAAAAGTAGAAACACTCCGGCAGCTGCACTGTAGGGAAAACTACAGCATGACCCGCTACACCAAGTAAGTGGCACAGTAGAATTGCAAAACCGCAACAAGAAGGTCTGTCACTAGTTTTTCGAGTTTTTGCATCTTCCCAAAAAGAAGAAATTGCAAGCATTGGCGAGGCTACATTAGGACCCCAGCAAAGTAAGGTAGGTAGCTATTACATTTGCGCCCCTTCCCTTTGCCAAGACGGCGAACTCATAAGCTACGCATAACCATACCTATCCTCTGCTGCCTTCTGGCACTGGCAGGAGCTCACAGGGAAATTGACATTCTCCCTTGTACAGACCTTCCAGTTGCACCTTCGAAAACCCGCTTCTTACCATAAACATGGTGTCAAGGTCCTGGCGGTTTCCCAATTGAAATTGGCATATCTTCAAGTGTATGCCCATCCTTGTTGACATAGCCATGGACGAATGGATCAGGGCGGAGCCGGATACTCTCTAAGGCTCGGATACGAGCTTTGACGCTCGGTCTTTGGTCCCGTTACTCCTAGCGGCCTACGAGATGCAGAGCGCCCTGTAACCGAACTGAAAATCGTTTCTCTCAATGGAGGTGATGAATTAGAGAAGCTAATACGCCGTCAGACGGCATGATGTTCACGGCTATCTTAACGATCTCCCGTCCGTCGCACAAATCTAGGTGCCGCTCTAGGTTTTGTGGTGCTCCGATTGCCGCAGGCAACTAACTTAGGTTGTTGTCCGTTTCCATCTCACCTGCTTTTTGTCACATTGCTTAGGAGTCGGGCGCACACACGGATTGACTGTCCGTCCACCTTCGATAGATCAACAACGAGTCTCCTTAGGCAAGGCTAGCGACACCAAAGTGATGACTCGCTGATGCTGAGCATGTCCGCTGTCGGAAGTCACATCTGATTATAGCCTGGTTGAAAGCTGTGATGCGCTTATCCTGAAAGCGGTCCTCAAATTTGGCTGTGTTTTCCTTTGGCAAATTTGGGCTGGGCTACCTATCGTTGATGCTGTAGGCCTTCCAAACCTAAAGGAGACATTCTCTTGAGAGTTGTTCTGGCCAAAACGGTACAACAGTCATCCTGTCTTTCACATTGACTAGCAAGATGTTGAATGCCAGGACCCCTTCAAACGTGGTCTCAGGGCACTTGGGAAATCTATTCTTTGCTGTATGGAGTTCCTATAACTGTCTGCTCCCACGCCAGACCCACCTCGGATTCTGATGAATAAGGTTGCAACCACGTCAAAGTAGCGCAAAAGTAATGACAACCTCAATTGTCATTACTTTCAGTGGACTCGTATATATGCCACCGGCTAATACATCCGCTGATGCACGAGCAAGACCTCCTCTCATGATGATTGGGAGTGGCTCTGGCGATGAGAAGCAGCACAGCACGTTACCACATCCGCATTGAGATAGCAACGGCGGGCCAGCTTGTAAGGACAGAAAATGTTGTTGCCTGCACTTGTGGAAGAAAATTCTTCCAAGTTACATACTGCAACACTGGGCGAGTGGTCCCAGGAACTGATAGCAAATCAGATTTGAATATCTTTGTTGTATCATGGATGGCTTGCTCATCGAATTACGAGCGGCATAGGAACTCGCTTGCAGGTCAAGCTGCATCTTGAGGCCCTGCACGTGCAGCAATCCGATCGCCAACAGTCTCATGTCAGATCGTTAGTCTGTGTTGAGACTCTTCACCTAATACAAGCTCCGTTCCGCATGAACTTGACAGCTCCGGGTTGTTCACGCGTGCTGTTGATGCATATGCAAGACTTCTTCCGAGATGCCTTTCAACGTCAATGAGACCGCCACACTTTTCCTACCCTTCAACTATACCTTTTTGTGCTCGAACCTCTTGTTTGTACAGCTCATCATACGTATGCAATGCATCCTTCATGTCTCAGAGGATGATATCTGTAACTATCCGTAAATGCTAAGTTGAATTATCTACGACACTGTGACTTTAGGCCCCCGACAGCTCCTAGGTGCAGAGCAACTCCCCAATCGCTATGCATCAGAATTTGATCGCTCGTGCTTTTGGCCTACAATTGAGGACAGTATAAAATAGCTTCAAGCATGACTCATGCATCCCGAAAGCTTTTCTAGCTTATAGAAATATTGTGACCGTATGCCAACTTTTACAGCGATTGGTCTTCGCGGAGTAAAAAGCATTGATTGGCACCTATAGAAGGAGAAAATAGTCAATGCGGTGGCGATGTTGATATGTGGTAACTTCGCCGCACTTCTCTTCGTCATTTGACAGATTTCCCTTATCATATTCAATTTCCTGTAGTTTCTCTTTGACTTTATGGTACTGCACTATATATCTTTGGCGTGGAAGATCTGTGATATGCACGGGTGCTCCCAGAATTTTTGTTACATTCGCATCTACACACATTTAGCAATAGGCCGAAAACCTCAACATTACATCTGTTAAGATAGAGGCATAGCCTACTCGTTGAAGTAAACATGCTTAAGGCCTGTTACAGGGTACCGATAGTCACCTTGCCTGCTCGTTTGGCAAGACATGTCTGATTCGCTATCAATGCCGCCCAGAATCCGAGGGAGAACCGATGTCGAAATCTGCTTCCATGCAACACGATACTACGTGGAAGCTTTGACGATCTTCAAGTTCTGCAATCAATGAATCGGGCTGGCCGTGGTTCAACACCGGGCCAAAGCTTGCTCGGGAAGCCTCAGTCAAACCAACAGATCTCCGAATGAGTTTACTATCACTGTCATTGAGAAGCTTACTTCCAAAATCTAGGGAGGAGATTTCCACGTCAAGCTCATAGAACACAGCGAGCATGATCCGAAACAGATGTAACTGGACCAAAAACACACTGTCACGTGCTTTGTCTAGAATTCTCTCGTAGTATTGGCTAATATCATAGCAACGATGGCAATGAAGACTCCACAATCGTATGAGAGAGAATAGATGCGAAGTGTGAAGGTGTCTGATCTAATGTTCCTGATATTTTAAGCCGTATTATTGTCTTCCTTTGCGACTTACTGTGGTGGTAGGAACTAAGCAAACAAATGCCATGGGCCACAAAAAGACTCATCAGTCCTACCAGCCATGGGCAAGAAACTTCCAAGCGTACGGGTGCTGGTACTCATCGGGTGATGAATCAAATCACATTGATATAGGATACCGATTGCTCGTCAGACATAGTATCTATGTTCAAAGACGTTTGTCAAAAAGTCTAACGCTCCGAAAACTTCCTGCCCACGACTACTTTCACTGTTTCTAGGTGCAACTTTACAGCATTTTCAATCGCCAGAAAGCTTATGTTCCACGCTATTAAGCGGCGAGGGTTCTCAGCTCTTCAGCCTATACAATCGAAGTCATACGCTGTGGCTCGGTGTGGATTCATTTTGTGCCCAGACGGTATCTGAAGACTAAGAATTACACATAGTTTTCAATGAACTTGGTCCCAGTTGTGGAAGGATTCTGAGTAGGGAACTAAGTCACCATCTTACCTGAGTTAAGCTCATCAGACCTACGCTAGATCTATTATTTCTCATCAAGCATTGTACAGGTCATGAGTCGCGATAAAGACTTGTACCGGGGACACCTGCTTTTCTCTTGAAAGCGTTTCTGTTGCGGTCAATTTGAGGCTCCTTAGACTTCAAAGGAGTGTATGACTATCAATCTTTATGGACGCTATCGATGTCATTCTATACTCTTCCATCTCTTGTCTACAGTTTTTTCGAGTTAAGCTGTTGGAATTCATAAGGACCATTTTTACGCCTGATTATCGACTACTAGGCCTTGCACGCTGATATGTCCAACTGTTACAGTAAGACCCAATGAGAAGCCTTTTCTCCGCGGTTTCCACAAAAAAGTAAGAACTTGCATCAGATATCCTATCTTAAAAAACAGATCAACCAGGTGCAGCCATCGGGTAGGGTTCGTGTAAGGAGCAAGATATTCCAATATATCCCAAAAGAAGCATTCCAGGCTCCGTAATAGGATGGTACGGACTTGACTCATCATCGCTTACCCTGCAATACGCTGCTTCCTCGACGACACTGATTTGGCAGCATCTCTTTTCATTTGTTCGGGTTATGTTATCTAAGATAGCTCTTCCTTCTAACTCGGTAATTCGCGCGGCGCTCAAAGCACGCAGAAAGAAAGCCTCAAACCTTCCGGTGTCTTCTAAATGTGTGTATATATTTCATCTTGAACACTTTATTCCTCTCCCCTGTTGTCAGCAATTTCTCAATCTATGCCATATGTTACGTCGAGACAGGCTCAGTTCGCAAACAGCAGTGCTTACGGCAATCGATGCTTGCGAGAGCCTCAATGACATGTTTCATAGCACAGTACTTGTTAGCAAGGTCACACAGTTATACAATGCTTCTTGCTTTCTCCTGAATTAGCAGTTATCGCGACACCTTTACCATTTTCGCAAAGTGCATCACAAGTGAATGTGCCTTCTTTTTCGGGCCTATGCGTACCTATCCTCTCAGGTCTAGAGAATCTTCCAGAGAAGAACGTCTTACCACCTTCGAAGCCGTACTCAAGTTCACCGGACTCGAAAATGGC
>JAABUO010008482.1_pt1 | contig 11612 bp, 5 predicted proteins | sample 5559291 | NCBI WGS metagenome assembly JAABUO01 (sample SAMN10711878, study PRJNA513372) | rock metagenome | isolation source: Antarctica rocks | place: Antarctica: Victoria Land, Finger Mt sud | reverse complement strand
TCGTTAATAATTTAATTACGTTATAATATTAAATACGAAACGATTTTCTTAAATAATTAATATAACACGTTTATTATTATTATTTCGTAAATATTAATAAACATATATAATTATATAAAGTTTTTTATTAAATATATTTAAGCAGAATTATTCTCGATTAAGCTATTTTTTCTTTATTACTTTTATTAATTTTTAATAAACATATACGTTTAAATTAATTATATTTTATTTAAATTTTCGCGTTTATAAAATAACATTTAATAAATAACGTAATGTTAATTTATCTTAACGTTTATAATTAATACTTATTTCTCGTAATTTATTATAAACTTAACGATTATTAAATAATATTATTTTATTTTATTATTCGCGTAAAGAATAAAAATATCGTTTTTAATCGTAGCTTTAATGATTATTTCGTATAAGATAATATATTAATGTATAATGATACGTGTTTAACGTACGCTTAAATATAATTAATAACATTATGTGTTAAATCTTTAACTTAAAATCGTCATCGTCATTATTAATTATGAAAAGAAATTTAAAAAAAATTAATCTCGATCGTTTTTAAGCATGTCTTATGCGTTAATTTAAATTCTTTATCATTAAATATATAAATCATGTAAATAAATCGCTTTAATGCTTAATTAAGATTATTTTATTAATGAAAATTAATAATAATATTATAATAGCATTATTAAAAAGCTTTTTCTGCGTCTCTTATTATTAATTAATAATATGCATCTCGTCGTAAACTCGATAATTATTAACATTATAATGCTGAATTAATATATAAATTAACTCGTTTTAAAATAATAAGTAACTTAATAAAAATTAAAGTATCTTAATGATGTCGCGATATAACATGTAATATTACTTTTCTTAAACTTTTTCGTAACTAAATTTAATTATAAACGTTTAAAAATATTATTCGTTATTTTTAACATTATACGAAATTTAATATAAAAGTGTTTATTACTTGTTCGCGTCGTGAACGTTAACATGTTAATGTAAGACTCGTAAGCGCGAGTTTTTAAAAAATCGTTAAATATTATTTTTAATAATCTTCGTTTAATAAAGTTAATAAACGAACGCGTAATTTACTTCGTACTAAAATGAATAATAATATTTATTATTTATGTTTTTAATCGTTTAAGAATTTAAGCTTAACGATTTTAATATTTTCTTTAACATGTTAATTATTATTTTAACATTACGATTAATTATTTTAACGAAGATTTTAACTCGAAGCGTTAATGATATAAAAAGAAGTTCAGTTTAAAATTATATCGTCTTAATTCTTAACGATATACGCTTTACATTCTGATTTATATTAACGTTATTCATTTTAATCTTTATGTATTTCTTTACGAATTCATTTATTAATATGCATTTTTAATTATTATTTTTAATGTTCGTTTAAACTTTTTTATTATAAGAATTATTTAAGTTTAAATCTTATTTTATAATCTCGTAATCGCGTTAAATAAATTATATTAAATCGCATAACGACGATTTTAATGATAATAATAACTTTTATTAAAAAATCTTTCGCGATTAATCATGTAAACATATATAATAATAATAAAGATGACGTTTAAGCTCGTTAATGTTATTTATTTTCGTTTTACACGAAAAATAAACGCGTTACATTATTTATAAATGTTTAATTAATATTATTACATAACTTATACGAAAAAATAACGAATTATTAAAATCTTTTACGCTTAATTAATTATTTATATATAAAATATTAATAACGAAATGAATTAAATAATATTAATCATAATGTTAATAAATCATTAAAAATTATTAATTTTAATTTTAACTTAATAAATATATAAATTATATAAATTATATTTAATTAAATCGTAAATGAAATAAAAATAATCACTTAAATAATTATTATCGCTATTCTTGCGAACTAGTTATTATCGCTTAAAATGCGATTATTTAAATCTTTTATAAAATAAGAATAACGATTATTAAAGTGTTATATATTTTAAATTAAAGCAATTTTTAAAGTTTATAAACTTCATTTTATCGTTATTATTTATTTCGCTTTTATTATAACTTAATAAATAACTTTAAAGATATATGATTATGCATTTATTTTTTATATCTTTCTTTTAAAATTTCTAATATTATATTAATTACGCTTAAGCTTATCGTCGCTTTTTCTGAGCTTATTATAAATGCGAAGCTGCTTAAATTTTATATTTATCGCTATTTAATATATAATAAAGTTTAAGAAAGTTTAAGTATTAAAGATTAAAGACTTAATTTAAACGAAGAAATTAATTAATCGTTAAACATAAAGATAAGCTTATTAATTAAATAAGCGATAATAACGAGCGAAGATAATTATTAACGATAAGATGATATTAAAGATAATGTAGTTTTGTTTTAAAAAATCTTTCGTTTAATAATTCTTCGTGTAACGTTAATTACTTATTTAAATGATAATAAGAATTTTAATACATTTAACGACATGTTTTAATTAAACTCGTTTATTATTATTATTAATAATTATATTATAAGTTTAATTATAATACGCATATTAATAAATTATATGTTATTATAAATGTTAACGTTAATAAAAACGTATTTAATAATATCGCATTATAAATAATACTCGCGATAAATTAATTACTTAACGAAGACTTCGATTTTATAAATGAATCTTTATCTTTTAAAAATGAATAAAGTCGTTTAATAATTAAGTTAAATGAAGAATTATTATAATTAACTTCTTCGTTATTTTTTGCGATTACTATTATTTAATATTATATCGTTTTTAATTTTATCGTTTCATAAAAATGATTTATATTTTAATAATAATAAATGCGATTAAAGTTTTTATATTACTCGTAATAATATCGTTAACGAGTAAGAAAATTAAGTATATATAATTCGTCTTTCTGTAACTACTTTTTACGTTTATTCTTTAAGCGCTTCGTACGAATAATATCGTTAATTTAAATAAAAGTAATTAGTTAATTAATATATAAAAGAAGTAACTTAAAATAATAATTAAGATTTCATTTCTTAATACTCGTATTTCTTTATCTTTTTTTAATATTTTAAGCTTAAAAGAAATATTATTATTCGTAATATAATCATTAAAATCTTTACGAGTTTATAAACTAATTAGTTTAATAACGAAATCTTTCTTGTCGCTATTTTATAAATGAAATAATATATTCTTTAAATCTTTTTAGTCGTTACGTTTCTTTAACGTTTTTAATATTTTAATTACAAAGCGAAAAATGCGTATAATTTTAATTAATACATTAATTAAAAATTAAACGAGATTAATAATTACGTTAAAGCTCGAAGTTAAACTCGCTCGCATGATTAAATATTTTTATACTTAAGTCGTATAAAATCTTTTTATTATTAAATATAATTATTTAATTCATAACGTAAAAAAGATTACATACATTTAAATCATCGTTTTAAAAGCTTACAGACTTTTTAATTACGTTCTCGTTTTTCTTTTTATTATATATTTTAAAATTAACTTAATTTTTTTAATTATTATTATTAATATTTAAAATGATCTCGAATTAATATTATGTATCGCGTTTAATTCGTAAGTTTAAATTAATAAATAAAATAATATCTTTAAGAAGATACTTAATGTTTTTTAAATTAAACTTTTTGTTTCATAATTAGATTTTATTTATTTATTTTAAAACTTTTAATATTCTTCTTACGACTGCTTTTTTAATAAATTTAAAAGATAAATGAAGTTTAAAAGTAATATTTTTCTTTCTTTTAACATGTTAAATAATAAAAGCTTATTTAATATTAATCGTAATGTTTTATATACGTTTAGTTAATATTATTTTTATAATAATGTTATTTAATATTTAATAAATTATAAATAACGTAAAATGCGATTAAAAAGAAAGTAAAATTATATAATACGTTTAAAAAATTAAAGTGTATAAGATTTAATGAACTTAAATAATGATTCTTTAAATCTGCTTTAACTTAAAAATATCGTTTTTTAACGTCTTAACTTAAATAAAATTTCATGTAAATTAATTTACATTTTAATGACTTTACGACGATCGTTATCTCGTTTTTTAATTATGTAAATTATAATTCGCATCGTTAAACGCTTAAATGTAATATTATAACAAGATGTTAAAGTCGTATTATTTATAAAGACTTTAAATAAAAAGCTTATCTTCGCGATTATATTTAAGAAATAATTAATAATAATGTAAAAGTTATATAATCATTAAATGAATAAATGTAACATGTTTTAATTAAATTATATAATTAATTTACTTATTAATAATAAATAAATTATCGTAATTCGCGACGCTTTTATAAAAACGCTTATTATTACATTTTTATAAATCGTAATAATAAAAGTAATAAATAAATTTACTTAAAAGCATTATGACTTGTAATGCTTTAGTTAATAAACGTTATAATACTAAAAGATAATTAATTATATTTTTTAAATAAAGAAAATCTCGATTTAATATAAACGATTAATTATTTTAACAAATTTTAATTAAATTACGAAGACATATATCGTATTTTTATTATAAATTAAGTTATTAAAAATATCTTTATTAATAATTATCGTTCTGTTTAATTACATTATTTATTATGAATGTATAAATATATAAGACTTAACGATAAAGACGTAAAAGACTGTTATTAATAACGTATGTTAACTAATATTCTTTTTTCTTTTAATGAATTATTATTTTCATAATGAAAAGATTACGACTTTTCATGTTTAATATCGTTTTATTATTAAGAAACATTTTATTAATTTAAAAACGAAGTTCTTTAATCTTAATAGCTATTATTATGTCTTTTATTAAAATAAAATATATTTTAAGTTTAAGTAATATAAATATATTTAATTAAAATAAATTAATTTAAATTAAATGTTATAAAGAATTTCATATTATTAATAAATACTTAAATTAATAAAAACAGTAATGTTAAATATTTTTTACTAAGAATTCTCGTGAATATAACGAGTAAACTCGTTATTAATAATATCGATAATGTAATTTAATTAACATTTATTTTTTTCGTTTTAAAGAATCTTTTTAATATAATTACGAATGTTAATAAACGATTATCGTAAGAAGACTTAACGTGAAAAATATATAAATAATTAAAAATGTAATTAAAATGTTTACGATGTAACTTATTTACTCATGCTTAAAGTGAAACATGATAAGCGATAAAGATATAAACGATATTTATTATATATTTTTTTTAAATAATTAATTTAAATATAATAAAGAATATAAAATAAATAAACGTAATTTATTAAAAAATAAATAATAGCTTTATTATATTATGATTAAATAATTCATTAACGAAATCTTACTCACTTTATTTAAGTATGTACTTTTTAAAAAAACTTAACTTTAAAAACATTATAATAATTAATCGCTTATATAAATTCTTATCTTTTAATCGTTTTAATTAAAATTATTCTTATCTTTCATTATAATTAAATAATAATCTTAATTTAAGCTGTAATCATTAAAATTAATCGTTTAATTTAAACTTATATTAATTTAAAATTTAAAATTTTATAATCTCATTTTATTTTATTATTATACATTTTATAATCTTATTATATTTTATTACTTCTTTACATTTAATAACTTAACGTTATTTTACGTCGTTACTTTATGTTTTTTAATAAATATTTTATCACGATGCTTAAAGAAAAGTTTAAAGCAATAACGATAAAGAAAGATGTAGCGACTAACGTTATGTATTATATATCTCGAGCGATAAAGTTTAAAAATAATAATTTCATTAATCTCATTTTAAACGATAAAAAAAGACGCAGAAAGTAAACATAGCTAAGTATTATAACATTAAGTTTGTTATTTTTTAAATTAAGATTATTTTTAATATTAATGAAATAATTAAATTAATAATTAATTCATTTAATGCTTTAAATAATAATCTTTACGTTATTTACAAGATTATAACAAAGATTTTAATAAATTAAGCATTTAATATTCACTTTAACATTAAATTACATTAAGTTATATCATCGTTATTTAAGAATTATTTTTTAATTTATAACATTTTATATAATTAAATCTTTCGTTTACATTTAAATTTTAACATTCGCGACGTTCTCGTTATGAATTATTTAATCATGTTTTAATCGCGTATTTTATATTTTAAAAATATATATTTTATACATAATATTACGAATGTAAAGATTAATAATTTGCGTCGAGTAAAATGAATAATTCTTTTTAAATTTACATTTAAATTAATCTCAGCTTATACTTAGTTAATTTTACTTAAGAATTATTAAGAATTATTAATTCTTTAAAGTATAAAGAATATATTTAAAGATATTTTTAATTTATTAAAAGATTATATAATTAAGTTAAATGTTTTTATCTTAATGATTAAATAAAATACATTTATAAATTAATATTAAAAGTTTAATAATAATATTAATATAAAGCGAGTCTTTTTAACATTTAATATATAATTTAGTTTATTTAAAATTAATAAGTATATCATTTAAGTAAAACAAGTAATTTTAAAAAAGAATTATTTAATTATTTATTTATCGTATTAATACATTTATTGCGATAATAAAAAATGTTAACTTATTAAAAATTTCTTTAAATTATAATTAATAAAGATACAGTAAACACTTATTACGAAGACTCGAGCATTATTTTACAAGTTACGTATACTTATTACATTTGCGAGAATAAATAAAAAATGTATTAATTTACTGCGTCTTTTTAATCGCTTTAATTATTAATTTAATTCGAAGAATCGCTTTAAAGTAAAGTTTAACGATGATAAATGAACTGTTATCATTTTTATTAAATCGTTTATTTTCTTTAACATAACGAATGTAAGCGTAATTCTTTATCGCTTTTTTATTAAAATAAATTAAAGCTTAATTAAATTATAATTAACGTTTAATCTTCGCGAGCGTAATTAATAAAATGATAATAAGAATATACTTTAGTATTATCTTTTTAGCGAATTAATTATAATCTTAATTCATTTAATTATGTTTAATAAAATTAATAAAATTAAACTAGCGATAATTAAAATTTTTAAGTTTACTTATATTAACGAGAAAAAATATAAATATAAAGATCGCTTTCGTAATATTATACTGAGTTAAAATCTTCGTATTAAATTTATATTAATTCTCTTTAAAGATTTAAATCTTTTAATTTTTCTTATTAAGTAAAATATTAAACTAAATAAGTCTTAAAAATTAATTATATAATATCTTTAAAAACTTTTTAACGATTTTAATTTTATTAAGAAACATTTTTTTAAAATAAAAAAAACATTAATAAATGTCGTTATTATAATATTACTCTTAAAGTTAAACAAGAAAATTAAAGTTTTAAGCTCGTTTAATAACATAATTAATATATTCGTTCTTAAATTAAACGAATAATTTCAGCGATTAAAAAATAAAGACATTAATTTAACGAATAAGAAAATTATTCGTTTTTACTCGCAGTTTATTAAACGTTAAATAATCGTTTAAGATAATCGCGTGTTTCATTTAATAAACAACGATTTCGCTCGACGACGATAAAATGTTTTTTATTAATTATTAAATGCTTTTTATAATTAATTAACATATTTAATTATTAATTAAAATAAAAAGACTTTATATAATATTAAAAATCGTTAATATAAATTATATTATGTTAGTTTTAACACTTTACTTTTAAACGTTACGAGTTTAAGCGATCGTTTTATAAATAAGACGTAATTATAAAGTTAATAAATAAAATAAAATGATTAAAATAATAAGCAGCATGAAATATAAGATTCTTCAGTTATATAAAGCGATAATGAAGAAATTAACGAAACTTACGAAAATTTTAAAAGCGACGAAAGTTTAATAAATGTAAATTATGACGATTTTAATTATTATATTACACGTTAACTTTCGAAACGAGATTACGCATTTAAACGTCGTTTACTTTAAAGAATTATTAATATTAAATTAAATAAGAAAAATAATAAAATCGAGCGCGACGCTGTTATTAAAACTTTTCGCTCGTACTTTTAACGAATTAAGATAAAAAAAATTCTTAATAAAAAAGATTAAGAATTCTTTCAGCGCATTAAGATTAAGCTAAGTATAAATATTTTTAAGCATGACGTAAACGTTATTATTTACATATTAATTAATTACGATATTATTATATTTAAAAAAATTTAAAGAAAATTATATTTTTAATTAAAAAATCGCGAAAGTTAAAAACGTAAAGATTTTTATTATTATAATTCATAGTAACGATTTAATACATTTATTTAATAATAATAAGTAATTTTAATTAACGAAAAAAAACATTAAAAATAATTATTTCGCGTATTACATAAATAAAAGCTTATTTTAATAACTAATTACGCTTAAATATTTTTATATTCTTTTCATTAAATAATATCGCGTAATTTTTATCATAAATGATATCATATTCATTATTTAATATAAAGATTAAATGCGTTTCTTAATTAATTTTTTATTTCGACTTAACATAATTATTACAATCATCGTATTAAAAAGCTTTTACGAAAGAATAAAAACATTACGAAGTTTTAAGCGAAGTTTAAATAATAATCTTCGCAGAAAAGTAAAAACATTACGAAAACTTAAGCGAAGTTTTTAATAATAATTTTCGCAGAAAAGTAAAAACATTACGAAAACTTAAGTAAAGTTTAAATAATAATCTTTACAGAAAAGTAAAAGCATTATTAAAACTCGAGCGAAGTTTAAATAATAAAATTTTTCGTTTAATAAACACGTTTTACAGAAAACGATATTCTTTTTTAAAGTTTAAATTATTTATTTATTATTAGTTTATGTTTATTAAATAAATTAAAATATTAATTATTATGTAATATACATTAAAATAAAAACATAATAATTTATAAATATAATATATTTTAATTAATAATAAACTAGCTTAATCTTTAAGCTATTAAACGCATTATGTAAGCGTAAATCTTTAACGTAAGTTAAAGTAAATTCTTTATATTTTAGCTTTTATAATATTACATTCGTTATATATAATATAATTTAATCTTTCATTTATTTATTTATTATACTTAATATGTGTCTTTTAATTTACTTTTATATTTATATAAGATTATAATTTAACATCATATATTTCTTATAACGAGCATCATTATTAAGATTAAGATATGTTTATTAAACTTAATTTAATTAATTAAATATATTTTTCTAATATTAATTAAGTACGCGTATAATTTATTACGTTAACTTATCTTATATAATTAAATAATAGCATTAATATTTTTTATACATCTTATTATTATTTATCTTATTAAACTAATTTTATTAACTCATTATAATGATTAATTTACGTTTTAAAAAAAATATCATTATTAAATATTAAAAATTTTAACTTAATAACGAGTATTTAATTTTTAAAAACATAATAAAAATTAAATAAATCTTAAACATTAATACGAATCAGTGAAAGAATTTAAAAAAATAAGTTAAGTAATAAATTAAAAAGCACGCGCTTATACTTAAGTATAATAAATTTAATAAAAAGATAATTATTATTAACGAGTAATTAACATCGTTTCTGTATTAAATTAATTAATTTATGTTTAATAATTTTAAAATAAAATATATTATTAATAATTTAATCGCTATAATTTAACGAATGCTTTTTAATAAAAAACGCTTTAAACTAAAACGCGTTAAATAAATTAACACATTTTTTACTCGTATATAAACTAGTTTTACATCATCTTTAAACGATTAATTATTCATTAACATACGTAAGATTATTAAGATTTAACGAGTATTATTTACGTTTAAGCTTTTGTAATTATAATTATAAGAAGTTATATTATTCTTTAAAACATTTAAAAATTTTAAACTTTGTGCGATAATGAGTTTATTCTCGAATTTAATTACTTTCGAAGAGATCTTAAAAATAAACTTAACTTTAATTAAAAATATACTTAATTACGATTTATACGAAAACGAAGATTAATTTTATAATGTTTCGTTTTAGATATAAATTTAAATTCTTAAAAAGAACATTAATTACATTAAGATGAATATTATTATGTACTTTATAAACGACGAATTCTTTAAAATAAATTTAAATAAAAATTTTCGAGCTATCTTACGCGACGTCTCGAATTAATTTAATCGAGCTGCTTACTTTAATATAACTCGCGTTATATTATATTTTAATAAATTAAAAATACATATATATAAATAATAAATTAATGATTAGTACAAAACTTATTAATAAAACTTCATTAATTTTAGTTTCTCGTTAAGAGTATATAAGACTCGTTAATATTAATAAAAGCGAAAATATTATTAAAATAAATAATTAAAGAAATGAAATTATTTAAAAGCAATTAGTAATTAATAATATAAAAGAGAGCGATGCGAATAATACATTTATTTTAATTATAACGAAGAATAACGTTAACTTAACTAACATTATAACGAAATTTAATAAATTTATAAAGTATATACATTTACAGCGAATTAACGATAAGTAAAGATTTTATAAACGAGAATTAAAAAGTTTATATATTAAGTTAATAATAATTTAAACTTAAAGACACGAAAGAACTTAAAGTAAACGAAATAATAACTTTAATAATGAACGATATTAACATGTTAATAATTAATGTTGCATTAAAAGTTAATAAGTTAAAAAAATATTTATAATAATAACGTTAAACTGATAAAAGTAAAGATTTTACGAACGAGAATTAAAAAGTTCATATGCTAAATTAATAATAATTTAAACTTAAAAATACGAAAGAAATTAAAGTAAGTAAGATAATAACTTTAATAACGAATAATATTAACACGTTAATGATTAATGTTATATTAAAAGTTAATAAGTTAAAAAAATAAGAATAAAGATTTTACGAACGAGAATTAAAAAGTTTATATGCTAAATTAATAGTAATTTAAACTTAAAGACACGAAAGAAGTTAAAGTAAACGAGATAATAACTTTAATAACGAATAATATTAATACGTTAATAATTAATGTTATATTAAAAATTAATAAGTTAAAAATATATATATAATAATAACGTTAAACTAATAAGAATAAAGATTTTACGAACGAGACTTAAACGTTTTTAAGCTTTTCACGAAAGCGATTAAGATTTAATTATTTAAAGAAAAACGTAACAAACATTATACGAGTATTTATAACGAAGAAAATTAGTTTATTATTAATTAATTAAACATCGCTTTTTTATAAGTTATTAAAATATATATATAAATAACGAGTTAATAATAAATAATCTTTATAAAGTTTAATAAGAATCTTAAATTATCGCATCGAAAGCGACGAAAGTTTAATAATAAAATATAAACTTAAAAAAACGACACGTTAACGCTAGCTTTAAATAAGTTTAACATTTTAGCTTTAACTATTAATTTAATAATAATTATAAGTTTCGAATTAAATAATAATAATTCTTCATTAAAGAATAATAATATTAACAGCTTATATTAAGATTTAATAAGTCGAGTTAAATAATACGAAGAAATTATATTATTTTTATTTTAATAAA
>JAABUO010008480.1_pt1 | contig 11613 bp, 13 predicted proteins | sample 5559291 | NCBI WGS metagenome assembly JAABUO01 (sample SAMN10711878, study PRJNA513372) | rock metagenome | isolation source: Antarctica rocks | place: Antarctica: Victoria Land, Finger Mt sud | reverse complement strand
GTTCATCTCGATCCGCACCGACCCGCTGCCCCGCAACCCCGGCGGCAAGCTGCTCAAGAAGCAGATCCGCACCGACACGACCTGGGGTGCGCCGCTGCGCTGAATGTCCCCGCGCTACGCGGGCAGCATTGGCTCATCGTCGGGCATCCATCGTGCGGACGTCGTAGTCCGTGCATTGTGCATCCGCGGTGACGAACGTGAGCCCCTCCACCTGCGCTTGAACCAGCAGCATCCGATCGAAGGGGGCGCGGTGAATCATCGGCAGCGTCCGGAGTTGGTCGGCGTGGGCCGCCGTCAGGGCCAGCTCAGTAAACCCCGCCTGTTCGACGAGGTCGACGAAGTCCTCGGCATCACGGAGCTTGCCCAGCGCGGATTTGATTGCGACCTCGGCCACCGAAACCGCGGAGACGTAGACGTCATTAGCACCGGAGGTTATTGCCGCAGTGCAGGTTTCACCGAGCCGTGGGGATGCCACCAGTGCCCAGAGGGCAACGTGGGTGTCCAGCAGCAGCCTCACGCGGGCTCGATCGACGCGTCGAACCAGGCGGCCTCCTCGTCCGGAAGCGGGTCGTCGAAGTCATCCGCGATCCACAGACGTCCGGCCGCTTGTCCCAATACCCGGTCGGGGCGTCGCGACGCCACGGCCACCAGTTGGACAATGGGCCGACCGTGCCGGGCGATCACGATGTCCTCCCCCGCCTCTGCGCGTCCGAGCAGCTCCGAGAAGTGGCTCTTGGCCTCGTAGACGTTCACCACCGTCGCCATCCCTTGATACTCCGCCGTACATTCGCCGACGTCAAGCAAACTCTGGCCAAGTTGGTCAGAACTATCAGGTCACGACGCCGAGGTCCGCCACTCATCGGCCAGCGGAGCATCGTTGAGATTGTCCCGACGGGAACGCCAATCCGGCAGCTGGCGGTCCATGAGCTTGGTGAACCGTTCGCCGTGGCTTCGTTCGAGCAGGTGCGTCATCTCGTGCACGACGAGGTACTCAAGACTGTCCGGATGCTTCTTGGCCAGCTCCACGTTGAACCAGAGGTGGCCGGTTTCTCGGTTGCAGGAGCCCCACTTGGTCTTCATGCGCCGGATGCTCCATCGCGGCACCACCACGTCCAGAACGGGCTCCCAGCGAACGAGGAGATCTGGGATCACCGAGCGCAGTTGGTCGCGGTACCAATGGTCGAGGATCTCCCGGCGGCGGTCAGCGGTGGCGCCTTCGGGGACGTACAACAGCAGGCGTTCCCCGTCGACCTCCAGATGGGCCCGGCCTGGTCGCTCGATGACCTTCAGCCGGTACCGAACACCCCAGACGTAGTGCGACTCCCCCGTGGTCATCTCGCGGGTGCTCTGGCGCTCGGCGGATCGAAGCCGTTCACGCTGCTTCTTGATCCAGGGCAGCCGCGTAATCACGGCGAGGCGTACCCGGTCGTCGTCGAGCTTGGCTGGCGCGGCAACCCGCACCCGGCCCAACGGTGGGTAGACGCCGATGTGCAGGTGCTTGATGTCCTTGTAGACGACGTCGATGTCGATGCCGCGAACGGTCAGGTAGGCACTAGTGGTACTCACGCCGCGCCTTCACCAGATCGAAGAGCTCGTTGAGCCGGCCGAAGTCGGTCGGGAGCGCGTGCACGAGTGCCCGCTTGACCACCCGTTCCTTCATCGAACTGCCGATCCAGTTGTCGGGCTTGTTGTTCATGACGGCCGCATCGACCTCGATCGCCAGTCCCAGCGAGGGAAAGCCGAAGTCGACGAGGGCCTTCTTGGCGCCGTTGTCGGCCCATTCGGGGTAGTGGGTGTCTGACTCACCGCTGCCGAGCTTGCCTGCGTGCGCAACGAGTTTCGCCAGGTAATCCTGGTAATCCAGGGCTCCCTGGCGGCGCTGTTCCAGGATGGCGTCAAGCAACTCTGACATCCGGTCGTAGTACTTCGGGTTCATGGCGTGCTCGTCGATGAGCACTTTGCGGATGTTGTTGGTGATCGTCTCGGCGACGGCCTCGGGGTCCTTTTGGATGCCCTCGGGCAGTTTGTCGATGGCCCCGGCGCCCAGCTCGACGATGAGCTGGATGAGTCCGGTGTCCTGGAAGTTGGACACGACCTCGGACGGGCTGGCGTTGATGTAGGTGTCGAGCAGGAAGCGCATCCCGGCCTCGTACTGCTTGAAGTCGACGTCCTCCCCGGCCCCGAGCTTCACCTCGTCGCGGACGTTGGCGTAGTGCGCGATCTCGGCCCGGATGGCCTCGGTTTCCGCCACCGAGTAACCGGCCGCGCCCATGTCGTTGGCCAAGGCGCCAAACGCACGGACGACGGCGGCGACGGACTTGTAAAGCTCGACCCGCTTGGGTTCGTTGGCCTTGAGCTGTTCGACGTTGCCCTGGTCCTGGGCGCAGAAGTACTGCTGGTACTGCCGAGTGTTCTTCGGTGGGGCGACCGGTTCACACAGGGCACGAATCCGTTCGAGCGCTTCCTCCAGGTCGTCGCGGGCCTTGTCGATCCGATCGGCGAGCAGGCCCTCGATGTCGGTCTTCTCGTAGCCGTCCAGCGCGCCGCTGGTGTAGTCGGTGATGGCGTCGCTAAGGGAGTTGAACAGGTCCTGGTAGTCGACGATGTAGCCGTAGTCCTTGTCGTCACCGTCGAGGCGGTTGACGCGACAGATCGCTTGGAACAGGCCATGGTCGCGCATCTTCTTGTCGATGTAGAGGTACGTCGCCGAGGGGGCATCGAAGCCGGTCAGCAGCTTGTCCACCACGATGAGCAGGCGCATCTGGCCCGGCTTCTTGATGAACGTCTCCTTGACCTCCTTCTCGAACTGCTCGACCTTCGCCATCGCCTTGTCGGCCGGTTGGTTGAAGTGGTCGGCCAGCATCTGGCGGTAGATGTCGTACTGGCGCAACCTCTCCGTCGCGCCGTGGCCGGAGTCCTCCTTGGCGATGTCACCGACCTGGGGTTCGTAGCTGGTGATAACGGCGCACTTGCCCTTGAACCCGGCCTGGCAGAACAACTCGTAGAACTTGCAGGCCTGATAGATGCTGGCGCCCACGAGCATGGCGTTGCCGCGCCCATCGGACAGGCGCGGCTTGGTCTCCATGTCGAGCAGGATGTCGTTGACGATCTGCTTGGCCCGCGGCTCGGCGCTGACGACCTTCTGCATCGTGCCCCAGCGCTTTTTCAGCTCAGCGCGGGAGAGATCGGTCATGCCTTTGGTCTTGATGTCAAACCACGTGTCCACCTGCTTGGGCGAGGTCAGGTTCTGGTCGATGGTGCGGGCTTCGTAGCGCAGATCCAGCACGACCCCGTCGCTGACGGCCTCATCGAACTTGTAGGTGTGGATGAAGCTGCCGAAGGTCTCCATGCTCGTCGCCATGTCCTGCTTGAGCAGCGGTGTGCCCGTGAAGCCGATGAACATGGCGCCGGGCAGGAGCTGCCTCATGGCGGCGTGCATCGTGCCGGACTGGGTCCGGTGCGCCTCGTCGACGAAGACGAAGATGTTGCCCTTCGCGGTGAAATCCTTCGGGACGCCCAAATCGAACTTGTGCACGAGCGAGCACATCAGCCACTCGGTGGACTTGTTCAGGGTGTCCAGCAGGTCCACTGCACTGCTGGTGCGGTAGATCGTCTCGTTGACGCCGTTGAAGACCTTCTCGATCTGCTCGTCCAGCTCGGTGCGGTCGGTGATCAGCAGGACCCGCGGGTCGTCTTGGTGCTCCCGAATCCACTTCGCGAGCCAGACCATGGTCAGCGACTTGCCCGAGCCTTGGGTGTGCCAGATGATGCCGCCCTCGCGCTGGACGATGCGCGCCCGAGCCGCTTGCACGCCGAAGAACTGGTTGTGGCGGCAGGCCTTTCGGGTGCCCGAGTCGAACACGGTGAAATCGTGGATCAGCTCCAGCAGGCGCTCCTTGGAGCACAGCTGACCTAGCGCCCGGTCCAGCGGATCGTCGACGTCGGAGAGCTCGCGCCACTCCATCCAGTACTTTTCTGGGGTGCCGATGACGCCGTAGCGCATCCCCTCAACGTCGTTGCCGGCGAACACCAGCTGTACGGTGGTGGAGAATTGACGGATGAACTCGGGCTTCTGATTCCCGATGGTCTGCCGGATACCTTCGGAGACAGCCACTGTGGAGCGCTTAAGTTCCAGCACCGCAACGGCGATGCCGTTGAGGTAGACCACGATGTCCGGCCGCTTGGTGTGCTGGCCGGCCACGGTGACTTCCTCGGCAATCGCGAAGTGGTTGGCCTGCGGGTTGGCCCAGTCCACGAGCCACACGGTCTCGGTCTGTTCGCCGACGCCGGGGCGCACCTTCACCCCGTAGCGGAGCAGGTTGTAGACGTCGCGGTTGGCCTCGTAGAGGTCGCGGCCCCCACCGAGGGAGGCGTCCTTCGTGAGCTGGTCGACGGCCTTGTTGATGAGCTTGACGTCGTAGCCCCGCGCGCGGAGGTTCTGGGTGAGAAGAGCCGCCTCGACGTTCGAATTGCCTGCGCGGGTCTCCCAGTTGCCCAGGTAGTCGAAGCCCAGCGTGTCCTGGAAGTGCTGGACGACCCGGTTCTGCGCTATGCGTTCGCGCTGGCCGACATCACTCATGACTCGTCCTCGCTCTCGGTCCGGTGCCGCGGACGTTACCCAATCACCAAGCCGCGCAGGCGTCGTAGATCGCTCTCCAGCTTGCTCAGCATTGCCGTGACGCTGTTGTGCTCGTTGGCTGCCAGTCCCTCGGCAATGAAGCCGCGTGCCAGCGTTGAGGGCGGAACGTCGAGATCCTTGCCGAGCCGGATCAGTTCGTCGTGCATGTCGCTCGACAGACGCACGGTAAGCACACTGGAGTGGTTGCGATTCGGCTGAGTAAACGGCGCATCCGCTGATAGTGGCTCGTTACGGGTGCGCTCGGACTGCTCGATCTCGTCGCTGATCAGACGGTCATGATCCGTGCTCATGATGTCGCCTCTCTGTACTTGCGGGTGTACGTGCTGTTTGCGGGCCATGCGTTGACCCCTTCGTAGTCGCCGTCTGCGCGGAGCAGGATCACCACCAGGATCTGTCGCCGGCTGCGTGAGTAGCCGACGACGCGATCCGTGAGCCCCGATTTGCCTGCCGGGTCTGGCGAGTAGTGGACGGCGTCGAGGTCGTTCACGGCCTGCGTGGCTTCGGCGACGGTGACTTGGTGGACTTCGAGCATGTGGTTCACCGCCCTCTCGTCCCAGGTCACTCTCGCCATGAACTTAGCGTAGTGCAGAAGTAATACGCCGTCCACGGAGGCTTCCGCGGAAGACTCCGCCGCGGTGCAACCATGGCCGCGGGTCCGCGCTACGCCAGCGACCCTCGCGGAACCAACCAACGGACGGGTTGACCAGTGATTTCAGCAATTGCACCGTAATCAGAGTCGTAATGCAGCACCGTTGCGCCGTGGTGCTGCGCTACCGCGGCGATGATCAGGTCCGGAATCTTCACCATGCGGTGCCGCGATGAGTCGACAAGGGCGCGTTGAGTTTCCAGCACGGTGTCCCACACATCGTCCGGGGTTGGCAACCAGCGCGTGTCTCCCCTGAGCATCTGGCTGCGATCGAGGAGCTGGCTTCACGGCTTGACGTGCCGATGTCCGCACTACTGCGCGGTTGGATCCTCGCCGGTCTCAATGCGCAGAAAGACGAGTCGGTGCAGGTCGCAATCGAACGCCTCTCAGCCGACGTCCAGCGCTACGCGAACTCGTCGTCTGAGCCGAATCGCGCCCCCGTGGCAGAGGCGGCACTGGCCAGCCCACCCATGCGGATCGTTCGGCTGTGGGACCCGAGCCACGACCTACCTCACGAGAAGCGACTTTATCCGCGTACCACGCGGGTGGTACGATATGATGGTGTTCGGGGAAATCAGGTGGACCGAAGACTCCCGAGACCCACATCGCCCGGCACAACATCACCCACTACGAAGTCGAGCAAGCCCTCTACACCCGACCCCGCCTCGCGGTGCCCGGACGGGAGAACACCACCGAAGTCCTCGGCACCACCACCGCCGGCCGACATCTGCTCATCGTTACCACCGAAGCCGCTGACGGCCGCGACTACATCATCACCTCCCGCGACATGACCACCACCGAGAGACGCACGTTCCGCGCGAAGGGACACTAACCATGGACCAGAAACAGATCGACGAACTCCGCAACCACTACGACACCACCGACGTTGCCGAACACTTCACCGACGCGCAGGTGGACACCCGCACCACCGACGACGTGCTGGTGTCCACGTCGATCCGCCTCCCCCAATCACTCGTCAACCAGGTGCGGGAACAAGCCGCCGCCCTCGGCATCCCCGCGACCACCCTCATGCGCCAATGGGTCACCGAAAAGGCCAGCACACCCCAGAGCCCCGCCGTCGTCACCGTCGCCGACCTCCAACGCTTCATCGCCGAACAATCCCACCCCCTCGCCTCCTGAACCCGACCCTGCACGAGGCGGGCAAACGTTGACCTCACCCCTCCAAGGATCTGCGACAGTGACGCGGCGAGACAGTCGCGGCAACCCCGGGTCAGGGTCACTGGCTAGGACGCCGGTAAAACGACCGCTGCGACCGCTCATGTCGTGCCCTCCCGACGCACGTACTCGATCGAGGCGACCTGCCAGTCGCCGTAGGACACCCGTGACTGCGCGGTCTTCCATTCATTGCGGCCGTTAGAGCTGCGGCCAAGGACGACCGCAGCGGCTGCACTCGGGCTTGCGAAGACCTGATCATGACCGAACACCATCGTCATGTCGTCATCCGATGGCGTTAACGTGCCTTCGGTTTCGAGCTTGTGCCGAAGCTGCTGATAGCCGCCTTCGGCTCCCACCCACGTCCGGCGTGCCCGAGATCCGGCCCTGACGGTGAACTCGCCATCAATCTCCTGCGCGGTTGCCTTCACGCCGTAGCGCGCGCCTTCAAGGTCGAAGAGCGGCGACTGCTCCGCGCGGGCACCAACGGCCATTTCATCCTGCGGCGCGGCCAGTACCTCAGTCGTTCGGAACATATTGACGCCAAGCACCGGCAGCACGATCTTGGCTTGGTCGACGAAATACTCCATATCCGATACATCAGCCTCGGGCAGCGTGGCCGGTGGTGGTGCCGTCGAGTTTGTCAGCTTCACACGCTTCACCGCAGCGGCCAGCTGTATCAACCGACTCTCCAGGTACCGGGCGTGCGCCTTGGTGAGGTTGGTGTCCTTGCTCGTCAGCACGACTGCACGGTCCCAGAAGTCCTTGCCATTGAACTCCTCTGCCCTGGCGTGTTGGTAGAGGCGCTTGCCGACGTCGTCGCCCTCGCCAATGTAGGCGAGCTGACCACCGAGACTGTCGGGATCGTCGCCGAGCAGGATGTAGATACCAGTCCGCCCGACCTCTGGCCGCTTCAGTAGCGCCGCGAGGTCAGACCGCGGCGCGGCAATCACATGGCCCGTCCAATTCATGATCTCCGCGGTCAACAGGCCGCCCGGCGTGCCCTCGGCAAGAAACAGGCGAACGGATTTGCCGGCACTCACTCTGCACCCGCCGTGATCGGGAGGCGCGTGCGGCCGGTCAGAAGCTGCTGTGTCATGCCCTGCTTGACGGCTTCGGCCTTAGCGAGTCGGCGTTCGAGCGACTCAATCTCCAAGTTGACATCATCGAGTACTTCTCGGATCGCACGCTGCTCGCCAACGTGCGGGATCCGAATGTCCACGCCCTCCACTCGGCGTGAGCTCAGGCTGGGAACTCCAGATGCTTCGTTCATGGATCGCCAGTCGATCGTGAGGAACAAGTAATAGAGGTAGCGAGGGTCAGCCGCTTCGGAGATCTCTGTGTAGAAGAGGGTGTCGACTGTCCAGAATGGAGTCGCTTGGTACTGCGGCCGGTCGATCTGCCCTTGCGGCCGATCAGGACTGACGGCTTGCTGTAGAGCGGCGCATCTGCCCACCCGATCTGACCGCCAGTGGCCAGGATCGGGTACTTCCCAATGCGGCACTCTACTTCGCCCTGGCTCCTTCCATGGCGAACGTTCAGCACGTCGCCAAGCCGGCCCTCGACCCACGGGCCGGAGAACCCGGGGAGGCGGGTCTTGCCGGTAAGAAGCTGCTGCATCATACCTTGATTGATCGCCTGCTTCTTAGCAACTATGCGTTCCAGAACCGTAATGCTCTCGTCAGCGATCCTCAGAGCTCGGGCAATAGCTTGCTGTTCCCCCATAGGCGGCAAATTGATGGGCGATTTCCTGAAGATCGCCATACCAACCAAATTCTGCATTGCACCACCCTGGGTGCTGTCGAGTATCAGACTCTGAAACGTTTCCCACTGAAAGTAAAAGTAGAAGAATTTCGGATTAATGACATGCGAATTGACACTAATTTTCAGCAAGGCCTGGTTAATGATGCCTCGCGGGGCCCGCTCTGGTACTTGATAGATACGACCGATCGTGCCGGAACAGCTCACAATAAAGTCACCCGGTACCACCGCGAATCGCTTCATGGCACCGAACTTCCCGGCGTCAACAAAGTAACGGGCCCCTGACCATGTTCCGGCGATCGCATGCCTTTGCTCGTAAACCTGGTAGCCAGACGCAACAAAGTCGTTCTTCTTAAGAGATCCGCCGAACGGACCCCGAACGAGACCGCCTGGTACGCAGACGTCTTCGAGGCTCACCATGCGCCGGTGTCGGGGGTCACTGATCGACCCCCATGTCGGCGAGGTGGGCGGCGAGCTTTGCGTCGAGCTTCTCCAGCTCCGCGTCGAGGGCGCCAACGGTCTCGGCGTAGCGTTCGCCAAGCTCCTCGATGCGTGCAACAAGCGCAAGCGTCAGCGAGTTGACTTCCGACGCGATGCGGCCAGTGATCGTGGCCTTCCACTTGTCGTCGAGCACGAGCGTCTTCACGTCCGGCACGGTGAGCTCGCCGTACTTCTCCAACGTGGACACATCGAGCGTGGCCTGGGCATCTTTGGCGGACTTCTTCGCCGCCGCCTCGGCGCTGTAAAGCGCAATCAGATGCTCCAAGGCCTCGACCTCGGCGGGGTCGGAGGCCGAACGCTTCGCGACGCGCAGCCGCGCTGCGGCGAGCGCCTCGCTGACCTTGTCGTCCTCCATCGCCTCGGCCAGGAGTCCGTCCTCCATGGCGTGCTCTTCGATGTACTCCTCGACGGCCCGCGCGGCATCTTCGGCGGCTGCCACGAGACCGTCGAGCTTGACCTGCTTCTCAGCGAAGTAGCGGGCAACGATCAGCGTCGGCGGGATGAGGTCGGTCTTGTACTTCGCGGCTCCGCGTCCCGAGCCGACCACCAGATCGGGCGTCTCGGCGAGCTTGCGGTCCTTGTCCTCGATGGGCCTGCGCGGCTGGGCGGCATCAACCCAGCCGTCGTTCATCAGCAGGAAGACGTCGTCGTGCATCACTGCGTGCCAGTAGGTCATCAACTGCTCGTAGACGTCGTACTCGTCCAGCAGCGGGGTGTGCTTGAACCGGGCCAGCAGGTCGTCGCCGATGCGCGCGATCAGGTCCTGCGGGCGAGCCTGCCCATTGATGGCCTGCAGGATCGGGCGGTGCGCCGAGAATCAGTCGTCAACCACGCTGGCGACGTCGACGGCGAACTTCGTGAACTCATCCGAATCCAGCACGGTCTGCTGGACGGCGCCGACATTGACGGCCAAATCGCTGTATCCCGGCCGGTTCTGGCGGAACAGGCTGGTGCGCAGGCTGGGGAACGCGTCCCAGTAGCCGCTGAGCGCGTCGAGGTCACGTTCGGGGATGCCGCCGTGCAGGTGGGCGTGCAGGTCCTGGATGTCTTCGGGTGCCGACGAGTCGATGTAGCGCGGGATGTTGAGGTTGAAGTCGTTCTTGGGGTCGGCGACCTCCGCGAGCGGCACCATCCGCGAGTAGCGCGCAAGCTCGGTCTGCTTGGTGAACACGTCCACAATCTTGTGGATGTCCTGGCTGCGCAGGCGGTTCTTGGGACCATCCTTGATGAAGCCCTTCGACGCGTCGATCATGAAGACGCCGGTGCGCGCGTGGGCGTTCTCCTTGTCGAGCACGACGATGCAGGCCGGAATGCCCGTGCCGTAGAACAGGTTTGCCGGCAGGCCGATGACGCCCTTGAGGTAGCCGTGCTCCAGGAGCCGCTTGCGGATGCCAGCCTCGGCGTTGCCCCGGAACAGCACGCCGTGCGGCAGAATAACCGCACCCTTACCGGTGCTCTTCAGCGACTTCAGGACGTGGAGCAGGAAGGCGTAGTCGCCGTTCTTCTCCGGCGGCCGGCCGAACTCGAAGCGGCCGAACTCGTGCTCCAGGCCGTTGCTCCAGGACTTGACGGAAAACGGCGGGTTGGCGACCGCGAAGTCGAAGGTGCGCAGCCGGTCGTTCTCGGTGAACTGCGGGCCGGTGAGCGTGTCGCCCTTGGCGATGTCGGCGCCCTCGTTGCCGTGCAGAATCATGTTCATCCTGGACAGCGCCCAGGTGGCGTTGTCCTTCTCCTGCCCGTAGATCGTGATGCCACGCGGTGCCTCCGCGGCGACCTTGAGCAGCAGCGAGCCGGAACCGCAAGTCGGGTCGTAGACGGTGTCGTCCTGCCGGGTGCTCGCGTTGATTCCGATGACCTTGGCGAGGATCCGCGACACCTCGGCAGGCGTGTAGAACTGGCCCTTGCTCTTGCCGGACTCGGTGGCGAAGTGGCGCATCAGGTATTCGTAGGCGTCACCCAGCAGGTCGTCGCCCTCGGCCCGGGAGCCGCGGAAGTCCAGGTCGGCGAAGATCGTGACGAGCTTGGCGAGGCGGTCCTGCATCTCCTTGCCCTTGCCGAGCTTCTCCTCGTCGTTGAAGTCGGCCAGGTCGATGACCTTCTGCAGGCCGTTGGCCTCGGCCAGCCTGCCGATGATCTTGTTGACCTTGTCGCCGATCTCCTTGTCGCCCTTGAGCGCAACCATGTCGTCAAACGAACCGCCCGCGGGCACGACGATCACACTGTGCGGATCTGACTTGGCCTTGTCCGACACGTACTTCACGAACAGGAACGTGAGGATGTAGTCCTTGTACTGGGAGGCGTCCATCCCGCCGCGCAACTCGTCGCAGCTGCGCCACAGCGAGCTGTACAGGTCCGACTTCTTCAAGGCCACTGCCGCTACTCCATGTCCTCATGCGCATCTGCGCCTCACCCAACCTAACTGGCTGCCCGAGACCTCAGGCCGAGGATCGCAGAGCGCCGCAGCTGATCCGGCACCACGCCTTAGTCAGAACCACCGCTAGCCCAACCGCCGGTAGCAGTCGCGCAGATAGGCGACGGCGTTCTGGGCGTCGGGTCCGAGTGCCCGAGTGAGCAGGTCGTCGTCCAGCTCGTCGATTGCCGGGCGGAACTTCACCGGGGGCACCGCGATGGGGCCGGCAGGGCTGTAGAACCGGTCCAGGCAGTCGGCCAAGTCGAGGTCGGGGTCGGCGTCATTCATTGCTGCAGCCCCACGTCGCTTCGCTCGCTCACTCCCCGACCGCCTCGTCCCCCAGGGACAACAATGCGCGCAGCTGATCGGTATCGAGTTCGCCGACCCAGCTCTCGCCGGCCCCCACGGCGAGGTCGGCCAACTCGCGCTTACTGGAGATCAGCGCGTCGATGCGTTCCTCCACCGTCCCCACACACACCAGCT
>JAABUO010008479.1_pt1 | contig 11614 bp, 7 predicted proteins | sample 5559291 | NCBI WGS metagenome assembly JAABUO01 (sample SAMN10711878, study PRJNA513372) | rock metagenome | isolation source: Antarctica rocks | place: Antarctica: Victoria Land, Finger Mt sud | reverse complement strand
CACCAGCACGCGCACGGACCGCGGCGTCGCCGCCCACTCCTCCGCCGTGATCCCCTCCGGCGCTGACTCATTCATCCCCAGCCTCACTGCAAGATCCTGACCGGACCCCACGTGTGCGATTACGTTGGCGAAAGCGTCCCGGTAGAGCTTGATCATGTAGAACTCCGAAGAGCCCAGGATATTGGTCCCCGAGAGCAGCGGCGGCCCGCCCTTCCCTTGTGTCAGGACGTAGGGACCGTCGAAAATCTGGAACACGCCGATCAATCCGGTCAGGAGATTGTAAAAGATGGTCGGCGAGAGCAGGGGGATCGTCACGTTCCAGAAGCGCGCCCACCAACCCGCGCCGTCGACCTCGGCCGCCTCGTAGAGCGGCTGGGGGACGCCTTTGAGCCCCGCGAGGTAGATGACGATGACGTTGCCGATGCCCCAGAGACTGGTCAGTACGATGGCGGGGACGACCCAGATCGAACTGTTGAGCCAGTCGATGCGCGGGATGCCGACGAATCCCAGGATCTGGTCGAGGGCGCCGTGCTGGGGATCGAAGATCCAAATCCACAGCACGCCGACGGAGACGCCCGCCAGCAGCGACGGCATATAGTAGATGGCGCGGAACACATTGACGCCGGGTCTTTGACGGTTCATCATCAACGCCAACACTAGCGAGAGGATCAGACTGGCGGGCAGGAACAGCGCCGCGTAGACGGCCGTGACTTTAATAGCCTGGATATAGTCGGGGTCGTTGGTGAACAGGGTCGTGTAGTTGTCGGCGCCGGTCCATTGCGGTGGGTTGATGATGTTCCACTGCGTGAAGCTGGTATAGATCGACACAAGGCCAGGAGCGAGATAGAGAAACAAGAATCCCGCGAGGAAGGGGGTTATCAGCAGGTAGAACGTTCTCGCTTCGCGCCACTCGCGCTTGCTCAGCTTCCGATGCGCTTGAATTTTACGAACAGACATCGCACGCGCCATACTATGCCCTCCTCTCCACCAGGTCTCCCTGTCATGGGCTTCCGATAGATGTCAGCCAGACGCCCCTACGATAATTCACGAGCCCTGACCGTCACCGGGGTAACCGGCGCGGGTCGCCTGGCCGTCCGTTCAGGCCTGGCCGCGGCCAGTCTGTCTGGAGAGGAGACGGCGGGGACCGCCGGCTGCAAGACGGCGGTCCCCGTGGTCTCCTCTCCGCCCTACGCTGTTTGACGGGCGACGACGCGACGGGTCTCTAGTGGAACGCGGCGAGCGCTTGCTGGCCTTTCTTGGCCTCGATCTGCAATACTTGCCGCACCGGCGTACCCGCGTTTCCATCGATGAGCGTCAGGCCCTGGGTCAAGGTCTCGCCGACGGCGGCGGCCGCATCCGGGCCGGTCAGGTCGCCCGGCAGCCTGTTAATGTTCTTCACCCCCTTGATGAAGACGCTGCGTACAGGGCTCATGGTGTTGCTGCTCTGGCTGGCAATCGACTTGACGGCCGGCAACGCCCCCTTACCCCAGATCGCGTCGCCGACGGGACCGCTCATCAACTTAATGAGCGCGGCGGCCTCCTTGGGGTGCTTGGTCGCGCGGGTCATGGCGAAGCCGGCATAGTAGATCGTATTGACCTGGGGGCCGCCACTGGCGTGCGGGAACGGCGCGACGCCGAAGTGGAGATTAGGCGTCGCCTCGTAGGTGGCCGACGGCCAGACGCCCGTGACGTTCAGGGCTACTTTGCCCTGCGCGAAGGGATCGGCGCCGCCGTTTGTCGCCGAGGCGAACTGCGCCGGCGTGGGCGCGACGTGATCCTTCGTGACCAGACCGGTCCAGAATGTGATGGCCTTGACAGTGGCAGGGCTGTCCATGTAGCCGACAATATGTTTGCCGTCGGCGCTAATCAGGCGTCCCCCGAATGAATCGACGACCGCGCTGGCCGAGCGGGCGCCCGCGGGGTCGATGAGCGCGCTGTAGGTCCCACTCTTCTTGGTGAGCGCCAGCGCATCGCGCCGGAACTCATCCCAGGTGAAGTTGGACGATGGGGCGGCTACCCCCGCGGCCTTGAACAGGTCTTTGTTGTAGTAGACGGCCAGCGTAGAGTAGTCCTTGGGCAGAGAGTACTGGTGGGAGCCGACGTGACCAATGGTCAGCGTGTTCGGCAAGTATTGGTTCAGGAAGCTCTGGCCGACGTACGGGGTGAGATCTTGTAGCGCGTTCTGGCTGGCGTAGAAGTCCACGTCGCCATCGCCAAGGTTGGTGATGTCGGCGGCGGTGCCGGCCGCGATCTGCGCGATAGCCTTGATGCGCTGGTCGGGGATCGGCTCCAGGCTGACGTTGACGCCCGGATACTGCTTCTGGAACAGTGGCAGGATCTGCTGGTTGAACTCCGTCTTCTCCTTTGGGGTAAAGAACGTGGAAAACCGCAGGGTAAAGTTCGCTGAACTGTGCGCCCGCGTCGAGGCGGCCGGCGCGGCGGCATGGCCGGCCAGTGGGACCGCCGCGCCGAGCGCGACGAGCGCCGCCGGTAGAAGGCGAAGTCGATGAGTACGTTTCATGGGTGTCATCTCTCTTGACTAAATAATCGCTTCGATAATCTCGTGTATCGCTATCCTCAAGACCCGTAGGTTTCGCTGGCTGTCACCCCCCTTTTTTCTTCGTCGGCTACCCCTCTTTCATATACGCTTCCATGCGCTTCTCACGTAGAGCGCCAGCGTGTCCCCCGTGTCCCCCGTGTCCCCCGTGTCCCCTTGGACGGTCCGCGGCGCTCCCACCACTGAACCGAAACGTTTCGGTATCGTGTATCCATCTTATACGGGGATCGGCGCGCTGTCAATGACTGGCGCGGGATGTACGCTAATAATAGGCCCGGAAGACCTGTTGTTACCCTATGGCCGCGCCGTAAGATATGACGATAGACGATAGTACAGTCTATGGCTTAGGGAGACGCTCGGGGAACGCCGTCGAGCGACGCACGATCAGGGTCGGAGTGATCAATCGCTGCGCGGGCGGGCGCGCCGGGTCGGCCACGCGGTCGAGCAGGAGGACGGCGGCTTCCTCGCCCAGGTGATGGTTCGGCTGGCTCACCGCCGTGAGCGACGGCTCGGCGTGCCGCACGAGAGGATTGTCGTCGAACACGGCGACCGATAGATCGCCGGGCACGTCGAGGCCGGCGGCCCGCGCCGCCCGCAGCGTGGCCAGGGCCAGGAAATCGGCCCCGGCGAAGATCGCGCTAGGGCGGTCGGGTCGCGCGAGCAGGGGAACAAGCGCCCTCGCGGCCGTCTCTTCGGTTAGGCCGTGGCACACGAGGGTCTCATCGTCGTCCATGCCCGCGCGCGTTAGCGCCGCACGGTAGCCGGCGAAGCGAGCGGGCGAGAAGCCGAAGTCGGCGTCCAGGCCAAGGTAGGCGATGCGGCGGTGCCCCAACGCGATGAGGTGCTCCACCGCCGCCGCCACGCCGGCCGTCCCGTCGACGTCGATGAACGGATAGTCTTGCTCCTCCAGTGTGCGGCCGAAAGCGACAAAGGGGATGTTCTGACCGCGTAGGTACGCGATGCGCGGGTCGGCCCGGCGAATGTCGCAGACGAGCAGGCCGTCGACGCGGCCGCCCCGCACGAGCCGTTCGAACCCGTCCCCGAGATCGCCGTGCGGGTTGGCGGCGGAGACGAGGACGTCGACCCCGCGCGGAGCGCACGCGCCGACCATGCCCCCGATAAACTCAAGCCAGAAGGCGTCGTAGGAGCGGTGCAGCGCGAGCGGAATGACGAGCCCGACCGTGTCGGTCTGGCTCCCTTGCAGGCTGCGCGCGACGGCGTTGGGGTGATAGTCGAGGGTCCGGGCGACCGCGCGCACACGCTCACGCGTGGTCTCGGCGACATCGTCGTAATTGTTGAGCGCCCGCGACACGGTGGTGACGGAGAGGCCGACGTGCCGGGCGACATCCTTGATCGTGGCCATGGGGCATGCGTATCCCGTCGTGGTCGGGGCGCGCGACCGTCAGGTCCCGCCTCCCGTGGTGTTGTCGAAACGTTTCGGGCCGTTCGGCACTATCATAGAAGCCGACGCGCGACGGTGTCAAGATATGGCGCTTAGGCTTCGCGCTACTGTGTCGTGACGACGAGGGTGCGACTCCCCGCTTTCGATCCGGCGTCGACCAGGATCTCGCGCCCCCGGTTGCTGTCGCGTCCGGTGTAGCGCGCTGTCGCGCCGTCGAGGGTGACCGCGGCGGGCGCCACCCCGAGCGGGAGGACACAACCAATGGTCAGGCGCGCGGGCGTTCGCAGATGTACCGTCGTGCGGTAGGTCCTGCCGTCGGCGTAGGCGCTCACGTCGATGTAGCCGGCGCGCGCGCCGTTGCCCAACCGGATGTCACGGCCCGCGATCGTCCGCCCCAGCTCTTGCGGCGGGATTTGCGGCGCGACCTCGAGCGTCCCATTACCCAGGTCCGGGGACACCCCAAGTTGCTGGTGTACGACCGGCCAAGCCGTGCCGTAGGCGCCCCACGCTTGCAGAACCTGGGCGCGCTCGTTGAACGGCTTGTCGATCGAGCGGCCATAGGCGGGCGATGGGGCGATCTCCGGCATGGCCCCCGGTTGCTCGTCGGGGGTGGGCAGCTGCGTCCGCCGGTCCGCCGTGGTGAAACGCTGCTGTCCGCTTGGCCCGAGCCGGCCATAGTTGCCCTCGCCCACGGCCATAATCGCCGTGTTGAGCGTGTAGATGTCCTCCTCGCCCGGCACGTTCGACGTCGAGGTGTCACAGGTCGGGGACCCGGTCGACGGGCCCGTTCCGGTGTGGAACAGCCCATCGGCGTTGCCGAAGCAGGGCTGCTCGCGCAGGCCGAGGGCGGGGAGGGCGTGGGCGGGCATGGCCAGACCGGGCGCGGCGTGGCCGTCGCGCCATACCTCGGCCTCCATAGGCGTCACGCCGATCCAGTACCGCTGGTAGAACGGGGTATTCTCGGTCACGGGGACCGTCATCGTCATCGCGCTACTTGTGGTGGACGTTGCCGGGATGGTCACGGTCGTCGTCAGGGGAGGATCGGCCAACGAGTCGGCGTAGGACGGCGTGCCGGGCGCGGTGATCCACCACGTTCCCTCGAAGGCCGCCTCCATCGCGGCGGCCTTCCGCTCGGCGAACGCCTGCGTCGCGGCGTCGTGCTCGGCGGCGGCCATCGCCGCCAGGTCGCGCAGACCGCGGATCGTGTAGACGGCGACGTCGAGTTTCTCCTGGCCCATGCCGGGGCGCTCGACGTTGCCGGGGCCGTCGAGCCAGTTGTCCAGGTCGGGGCCGTCGAGGCTGAAGGCGTAGCGCATGTTGCGGCGCGTGAAGTCGTACATGTCGTCGAGGAAGCGTTTGTCGCCGGTCCAGCGCCAGATGAGGGCGACCGCGCTCGGGAATTTGACCGTCTCGTCGGTGTTGCCGGGGTCGCTATTGGCCCCGAAGTAGACCGAGCCATCGGTCACGATCTCGTGGGCGACCTTGCCGCTGCGCCCGTTGACGGCGTCGGAGACGTCGCGCAACGCGCGCAAGTGCGCCTCGATGGGGCCGAACTGGCCGAGCGCGACACTGGCGAAGGCCGTATACTCCCCGTCGGTCGCGAACAGCCACGGGTAGTCCGGGAAGCCGGCGCCGATAAAGTCGATCGCGGACAGCGTGCCCTGCGGCGCGGGGTAGACCGTCCCCGCGTTGGTGACGCGCAGGTGTAGGTTGCGGGCCTCCTGGCGCAGGTCGGCCAGATTCTGCTTGCTCCAATCGATGCCCTGGGCGAGCAGCGGGTCGCCGGGGAGAGTGAGGCGTGTCTGGGCGGCCAGGCCCATGCGGTCGGTGGTCTTACGGGCCAGTTCTCCGGCCGGGTCGGACGCGGCGAGCGCATACTCGCGTCGGGCCGCGCCGAGACCCTCGTCGGAACCGGCGACGGTGAACCAAACCGTCTGGGTCCTGTTCGGCTGGAGCGTCAGGAGGTAGCGCAGTTTGCCGCCTGTGCCCTTGCCGTAGGCCGTGTCGTCGCAGCGGTTCTGATCGGGCGTACTGGCGTCGCCGCACATGACCGGCGGATCTTGCGGCCCGCGGAAACAGGGCGCGCCGGTCTCGCAGGCCGCCGCGACATCCGCCCCCACGGGCGCGACGTCGGCGCCGACGAGGGCGGCCCAGTGGTGGGGTGAGGTATCGCCGGGCGACTGCCCGTCCTCCGTGAAGACGAGCCGACGCCCATCGTAGGCGCCGCGGTCAGGCAGGTTATAGGTCGTCTGCGAGATAGACGTCGCGCCCCACGGGTACGCCTTCATGAGTTCGGAGTGCGCGTCCGCTGTGAGCGTCACGCGCGCCGTCGTCCGCGTCGCGGTCAACTCCAGCCCGACGAGGACGGCGCGGCGTCCGTCGGGCACGACGTCTACCCGCGTGGCGCGGACGTTCTGCGTCCCGATCGAGACGTCGGGCAGGGTCATGCGCGTGTACCCGTATCCGCTCTCGAAACGCCGGGCCGGTCCGAGCCACTTGCCGTCGATCCCAAACCAGATGCCGTCGAGGAGCTTGAGCGGCGGGGTCCAGATCCCGCCCATCTCCCCGCGGGTGTGGAAGCCCATGGCCGGATAGCGTCCGTCCTCCGTGCCGACGTCGTAGGCGCGCGTGCCGATGGCGACGTAGCGCCGGTCGCCCAGGCGCGCCATCGTCGCGAGGGTCGGCGTGACCGGCGCGCCTGTCGCGCGCGCCGACCCAACGGTGGGCGGGCCCGAGCGGGCCGAGCGGGCCGCGGCCGGCGCGATGATGGCCGCGAGCAGAGCCGCGGCGACGGCGATAGTGCGGATCGCGCGCCTTTTGAGCGCGATGTCGGTTAGACGGCGGCTTTTCCGCATGGGCTGACGCATGGTCCACCTCTTTGTCGACTCTTAAATCGCTGCAGCCACGTCCCTGGCGGCCACGTCCCTGGCGGCCACGTCCCTGGCGGCCACGTCTCCACCGGTTAGGGGCTTTCGAGTGTAGGCCGAAACCCGTTAGATGTCAAGCGCGAGGAGAGGGAAGCAGGGGGCTCGCTAGAGGGATAAGGGGAATGGTGTGGAGAAAGTGATGACGCGGCGCGGCCTCCAACGCATACTCTAGATGTAGGCGAAACGTAGGCGTGACAGAGTAGAAGAGTAGAGAGATGACCGCGGCAATGCTCCTGACCGGCCCGGCGGACGATGTCCCGCGCCTGACGCGGTTCTATGGCGGCGATCACGAACCCTTCGTCGGCCTGGACGCGGAGGCCACGCATGGCGGATGAGGCTGCCTTGCTGGCGCGGCGGCGCGAGTTATGGGGGCAGACGCCGGAGACGCGCGTCCCGGACCCGGACGGGGCGGCGCGATTGATCGAGCGGGTCGGCGTCGCCACGCTCTACCCCGTCTCGCCGGAGGTCCCTAACCTCTTCCACGCCTACACGGGCGACCCCGAGGCCAAGACCGATTCGGGGCACGATAGTCCCTCCGGCGACGTGTATAGCTGGCGTTGGACGCTCGGCCGCCGGGAGGCTGCGTTCTACAGCGTCCTCGTCCGCGGCCGGCCGACATGGGTGCGCTGGACCCTGTTCCCCGCCATATTCCGCCTCTGGGGGGAATTGCGCATGCCCGATGAATTGTACGGCGCCGGGGAACTGTCGGCCGATGGCTATCGCGTCGCGCGGGCGTTGGACGCGGCGGGCGGCGTGCTGAGTACGGGCGAGTTGCGCCTGCACGCCGATTTCCCGACGGGCAAAGCGAGTCGCGCGGCCTACCTCAAGGCGGTGGACGAGTTGGACAGTCGCTTGCTCCTGGCGAAGGTGTTCTCGCCGGACGAGGATGACCTGGGCATGCGCCACGCGCTGGTCCGGACGCGCTATCCCGAGCATGTGTCCAGCGCGGAAGCGATGACGCGCGAGGTCGCGCTCGACGCGTTTCTCGCCGCCTACCTCCCCTCGGCCGTCTACGCCGTGCCCGCGGTCCTCGCGAAGCACTTGAAACTGCCGGAGGTGGAACTGCGCGTTGGGCTCGACCGCCTGGTCGACGACGGTCGGGCCGCGTCCCTGGCGCTCCCCGAGCGGAAGGGGACGTGCTACCGGTGGACGGGTGGATGAGACCCCCTTATCTTGGAGACTGGAGGCCGAGCTATACTCGGCCGAGGCTAGCGAAGGGGGACGAGCGCGGTGGCGACGACGACTGAACGGCTCATGCGCGAGGGCTTACCCATCATGCGCGATATGATCGCGGGGATGGACGAGGTGTCCGACGAGGGGCCGCACCCGCTGGTGGGATACGCCGATTCCCTCGTCGCCCTGGCCGACGCGGTGGCGGGGGCGGATGAGCCGGCGATCGCGCGGCTCGAGGCGACGCTGCTGGCGGATCCGGCCCTGCGCGCCCGCCCTGAGCTCGACGCCGTCCCGCCGCTGGACGACGACACGGTCTACGTCGAGGACGTCGCCGTCGTCGTCTACCTCTTCCGGGACGAGGCGCACATCCTCGTCGACGAGGGCTATATCGTCGGCCTGGGCGACTTTACCCCGACGGCGCTGGCCGCCACGTTCGCGGAGGCCGGCGAGCCGGTCGTCTATGTCGAGGTCGGCGACTGGATCGAGTACGGCGACGACGGCGCGCACGGGCCGATCCGGGCGGATGACGCGTATTGGGCCGTGGTGGACTGGAGCAACGACGACGAGCCCGAGACGGAGTAGCGCGGGATGGTCGTCGCTTGACGCCTTTGTGACGCCCTCTTTATGGAAGGCCTGACTCCGCGCCCACGGCGTCGGCGATGGCCTGGTCGAGGGACATCGCGTGACCGTGCGCCCAGGCCGCCGCGAAGTCTTCCGCGCTCAGCGCGGCGCGTATGTCCGCTATGACACAATCGTGGAGGGCGCGGTCGACCGGCGGCAGGGGTGTATCGTTGGAGGCGCGAAGGGCATCCCCAGCGCCGTACAGTTGCGCCGCGCGCCCGTGTTCGCCCCGCGCGGCGGCCGTCGCGGCGAGTCCTTCCAGGCATGTCGCCGCGCTCATATGGTCACGCACATGCCGTAGCAAGGCGAGGCTCCGTGTGTAGAGACTCTCGGCGCGCGCGTACTCGCCCCGGTCGCGCGCGATGTCCCCGAGGGTGTTCAGCGCGTAGGTCATGCCCCATTTATCCCCCAGGTCGCGGCGCAGGGCCAGGCTCTCATCGCACAGCGCCAGCGCGCGCTCGTCGGCGCCGTCGGCATGCGCCACCACCGCCATGTTGTTGAGCGCCGTGGCGATACCGCGCGTGTCCCCGAGTTCCTGGAGCAGCGTGAGGCTCTGCTCGAACAGGGGACGCGCCGACGCATAGTCCCCTTGCTCGCGGGCCACGACCCCCAGGTTGTTCAGCGAGTAGGCCACGCCCAGCCGGTCCCCAAGGTCCTGCTTGAGCGCCAGGCTCTCCCGATGCAGCAGAGTCGCGCGCTCGTACGCGCCGCGATCGCGCGCGATGAGCCCCAGGTTGTTGAGGGAGGCGGCGATACCCCTCGTGTCGTCCATCGCTCTCCGCAAGGACAGGCTCTCCTCGTACAACACCGTCGCGCGCCGGCGGTCGCCCTGGTCGCGCGCCACGCTCGCCAGGTAGTTGAGCGTCGTGGCGACGTTGTTGACATCATCTCCCGCGCGATACCGGTCCAGCGCCTGCTCGAAGAGCGTCGTGGCCCGTTGGTAGTCGCTCTGGACGTAGGCCAACATGCCCGCTCCGGCCAGCACGTGGGCGCGCACGAGAGGGGGCGCCGTATGGTCATGCGCCTCGTCCAGGGACAGCATGCGCTCCAACCAGTCGCGCCCCTCGCTCGGATAGCCGCGCACGTACCAGAATCGCCACAGCGCAGCGGCTAGCCGCAGACCTATCTCGACCTCGCCGCTCTCCCCGGCCCACCACAAGGCCGCTCGGACGTTATCGTGCTCCTCCTCCAGCCATGCCAGCCACATCGCCTGTTCCGGGCCCGTCAACTCACCTTCCGCCCCCTCGGCGAAGTCCACGAAATAGGCCGCGTGCCGCCGCCGCGTCGCCTCGGCCTCGCCGCTCTCGCGCAGCGCCTCCTGTCCATACTCCCGCACCGTCTGGAGCATCCTGATGCGTGGCTGGTCCGCCCCTGGATCGATCTGTAGGAGCAGGCTTCTATCCACGAGCGCCGCCAATAGATCGAAGGCGTCGTCTCCCGATGGGCCGTCGGCGTCGGCGCCGGCGGATGCGTCCGGCGCGGTACAGACCGCGCTCACCGCCTCCATCGCGCATCCGCCCGCGAAGACGGCGAGCCGGCGGAACAAGGCCCTCTCGGCGTCGTCCAGCAGGTTATAGCTCCAGGCGATCGTGGCGCGCATGGTCTGATGGCGGCTCGGTAGATCGCGCGCCCCGCCAGTCAAGACGTCGAGTTGGTGTTCCAGCCGCGCCAGCAGAGCCTGGAGCGGGAGCATCTTGACGCGCGACGCGGCCAACTCGATCGCCAGCGGCAGTCCATCGAGGCGGTGACAGATCCGCGCGATCGTGGCGATCTCCGCGTCGCCCAACGGCAGGTCGGGCCTGACCGCCCGCGCGCGCTGGACGAAGAGTTGCACCGCCGGGTACCGCGCGAGTGTGTCGTCCGGCTCGATCGTCGCCGGCTCGATCGTCGCCAGGTCGGGCAGCGCCAGCGGGGGGACCGCGAATTCCTGTTCGCCGCGCAGACGGAGCGCGCCGCGACTGGTAACGACGATGGTTATATCCGGGCAAGCCAGACGGATCTCGACGATCAGGGACGCCGCGTCCAAGACATGCTCGAAGTTGTCGAGCAGGAGCAAAGCGCGCTTGGGGCGCAAGTAGTCGACGAGCGTATCCGCCAGAGGTTGGCCCGCCATCTCACGCAGCCCCAGCGCCCCCCCGATCGTCGCGGCCACGTGGCCGGGATCGCCGACGGCGGAGAGGGACACGAATGTGACCCCATCGGGTACTCGGAGCCCACCTCGGCGGCCACCCGCAACGCGAGACATGTTTTCCCGACCCCTCCCGTCCCGGTAAGCGTCAGCAGGCGCACATCGTCGCGCCGCAGCAGCGCCACCAGAACTGCCTCTTCTCTCTCTCGACCGACAAGCCTGGTGGGCGGGGCGGGCAGGAGGGATGGAGCGCCTGGGTGAGCTGCGTTGGATGCGTCGGGCATGGAACGAGGACCGCGCCGTCGCGGGACCGCGGCTTCCAGCACGGCGCGGTCCTCGTCCGAGAGTTGTAGAGCCGCGGCCAGGAGCGATACCGTCTCCAGGCGCGGGGCGTGGTTGACTCCCCGCTCCAGTGCGCTGATGCCGCGGGCGCTCAAGCCGGCCTGCTCGGCCAACGCCTCCTGCGACAGCCCGGCGGCCACGCGGAAGCGCTTGAGCACGTCTCCGAACGTCGAATCCCGCGTCACGTCCATGTCGTCAACCCATCAACCCATGTACGCGCCCGCGCGGCGCGTGGCGGTCGTTCGTACAGGGTACTCTCATCCATACATATCTCGTTCACACATATGTAGTATCCCATCCCCATCATGTGAGGTAGTTGTGTGAGTTGTATGTGGTCAGGTCAAGTCCAGATTTTTCTGTAAAAAGCGCTCCCCGGTCATCAGGCGATACTCAAGGTGCGATCACCTCCCGCTGCAACGGGTTGTTGCTGTTGTTTCCAGCTCCAGTATGTCTCCAGCGGCCGA
>JAABUO010008477.1_pt1 | contig 11616 bp, 9 predicted proteins | sample 5559291 | NCBI WGS metagenome assembly JAABUO01 (sample SAMN10711878, study PRJNA513372) | rock metagenome | isolation source: Antarctica rocks | place: Antarctica: Victoria Land, Finger Mt sud | reverse complement strand
TCTTCGGGAATTTATCCACAGCCGGGTTGACCAGATTCCAGCCGGATTGACCGTAGTTTCTCCGTCACGTGACCGCCGCTCAGAAAGAGTACACGGCGGTGCCAACTCACGGAGGAACGGCACGGGTTGAACAAAGTCTGCTTCAGGGCAAAGGTAACAGAGCAAGCGCATCAAGCTATTGCATTGGAGAAAATTATGGTGCATACTTGTGTTCAGCGCGCTTTTTGAGTTACACGCTGCATGTCTGCGCCGTATGTCAACGTGCCGAAGGGATGAACAAGCAGCACTCTCAAATTTTGTGCAACTATAGCAGGTCGGGGTCATTACCCTCCTGAGCAACAGTAAGCCACAACGTGCAGCTAGACAAATTTGCTTCAACAGGGCAAGCTTGTGTACTTGGTCACAACTGACTGTGAGCAGGTCTGCTCTTTTACAGCTGCTGCTATGACTTTCTTCTTGCCTTCCCAGTGACACACAGCTAGCACAGTACTCTTTGTCATATTTCTATTAGGTTCAAATGACACTGTTGTCCAGGCAGGATGGCGCAGCAAGCGCTGCATAATGCCCAAGCCAGGCTTGACAAGCTTCAGATGGCGTATGATGAAGCTTTTATTACGCTAGAGGCCAACCCCTCCAGTGGCCTCAAGAGAGAGCACTTTGAAGAGCTGAAAATTTCACTTCACAAGGCAGAAGATACTGTGAACAACCTAGCAACAACTGCGAGCACCTCAGGTCGGCATTTCTGGCTTGCATTTCCTTTAACAAACAATTCTGCATACTATGTCAGTTGACACGTTTTGGTGCTGACATTTGTTTCATGCACAGGACTAAGTGATGTTGGGCGTGATGAGTACAAACGTGACATGGCAAACTTGAGAGCTATGATCAGTAGACCTACCGTGATATCCACAACAACACTTCAAGAACTGGGAGGTCAAGCCAACAAGAAATCAAAGATGGTGATTCCATTGCCACCAACAGATGCTTTGGCTTGGGAGAGCCCAGTTTGGGCACAGGTCACCAACTCTAGCGTCCAGCTGTTAGAAGCTGATAAGGGTCAACAGAAAGGGCTGCAGTCCCTCTTTGCTGATCTGTTGCCCACAGCCCCAGTCAACACGCCGTTTGTATTTCATGATGTGCACACAAGGCCCTCCGTTTGCGGCAATGATCTGAAGCCTGATGTTGTCATGGGCCTTCGTGACAAGCCTTGCATTCCCCTTACCACAGCTGCCATCATTGACTTCAAGCGGCAGGGTGGAGGCTATGACAATGATGAGAATGTCGGCAAGGCCATCACATATGGCAGGGTGTTCTTGCAACAGTTGCCCCGGAGTTTGCGGAGCACGGTTTTGGTAGGGCTTACAGATTTGTGTAGCATTACGTTGGTTCTTGTGAGGCTTGATTTGAGTGTTGAAGGCGCAGAAGAGCTGTCTTTTGAGAGGTCTGCACAGTTGCCTGACGTCAGGCACACCCTCCTCCAGCTGCTTAGCTGTGAACCACAAAGGTGGTTTGTTGAGATGCCAAACCTTGGTCCAAGCATCCAAGTCATGGGCTTCTTGGGTTCTGGAGCAACAAGCCATGTGTATGAAGCTTCTGCAGGCGGACAACAGGTGATGTCCAACAATATACATTTTGTGTTGCAGCGCCAAGGAGATTTTTATTTTTCCTCACCATTTGCGATTTCAAACAATGGCACAAAGCCAACATTTGTCATGACAGCATGCAAGTTTGCTTGTGCTTGTGATCAACATGTTTGCCAAGATGAGGTCATGTTGCAAACATTGTTTCACAAGTAGTCAGGATGCGTTCGAGCTCAATTTATTCATAAGGTTGTAGACATTTTGGTTGTGTGCAATGTGTGCAAAGTCTGCAGGAGGTGTGCATTGAGTGTCCACGTCTGCTAAATTCTCTGGACCTACCCCATAATGACAACATGTTATTCACGCTGTGTGCTCTGGACTGCTAGATTGTTGCCAAGGTGCCCTTCACCCGAGACCTTTCTCAAGAGTGCACAACTTTGCAATCCTTGCAAGGCATTGCCGGCATCCCCAATCTGTTGTGCGATCAGTGCGTTTGTGACAGCATACTGATGAGGCCTGTGTTGGCCCCTTTGACAGCTGGGGTGTTTTTTGTGCACAATCTTCACAACAGCCTTCCGGCACTTGTGCAGACCCTGAAGGTAAGAGCAGTTTGTCAATGCCTAGCTGCCCTGTAGGCAGATTTCCTGCCTTGTCCTAAAGCAAACTTTTTTGTATGCCTGGCTGTTGAGCAAGGGAGGTCCTGCTATGCATAGCTGCATTCTGGGCGTTCTCTTTACAAGCATTGTCTACAACACGCAATAGGTTTCTGTGCAGGCAGCTCATTGCAAAGTTCTTGTTAACAGAGATGTACGGCCAAGTAACCTGATGCATACCAAGTCTGACATCTATTTGGTGGATTGGGGAAGCGCTACACTGCAGCAAACTGCGCCGTATGAGGGCACAATACACTATGCTTCAGTCAAGGTTCTGCAACAGCTCATCCAAGACTTTGCCTGTGTCAAAGTCAGCCCTGCAGATGATCTCGAATCTCTTGTAGCCAGCATCTTCTGCATCAGTCATCCAGATGCTCATAGCCAGCTGCAGAGAGTTGACCGGCTGCCGGTAGCAGTGTTGCAATGGTGGACACAGACCTGGATGACACGTCCACAATGGCAGTTGGCTTTGGGAGCAGCTAGAGCTGCTAATTATGACACTGTAGCAGATTGCTTGCAAGCATTGCTCGAGTAAACTTTCATGCTTCTGGTAGGTCATACGTCTGTTGAGAGGAGGTGCACCCCACGTTATTAGAGCAATGTGAATACAGACTGCTCGCAAGAACCTGTGTTCATATGCAAATGGTTTGCATGATTGACCCCTCCATCCAACCTATGCGTATGTTATATATTGTAGTGTAACACTGGTTTGCTGCTCTTTGAGTATGCAGGACACGTTTGTTAGGCAGTTATGGCTGAGACATGACAAGTGTTTCTTAGTATGAATATGCAGTACTTACCGAAACCACTTTGAAATCCGCAATGACATTGGGCAGGGTGCAATTTTTCCTGGCTATGCGGCCGGTGAGGCTGGCATTGACCTATCAACTACAATAATTGTCCACACATTGTGATAGGGACATGAGTCTCGCACATGCAAAACTGTTTCATTTTGGCAAAACAAAATGACCACATCAGATTTCTGGACTGCTATTGCAGCGACAGCTACATGGGCAGTGCTCGAAATTCTGCAACAAAGGAAGCGCCTCTTAACTCTAGATCTGAGACGTCTGAGTGTGAAGTCCTGCAAGAACTCAATGCGAGGAGGTTTCTGACGGGAAAGACATCGATGTCCTGGTATCATGAGCAGCCCATGGCCCACATCAATCTGTCAACTCCTATTTTGGCGAATTGCTGTCAACACATGTTACATCTATGCACTGTAGGCAACATGCTGAATGCGCTGCGAGTTTGCTTGACCGCTTTTTTGGCTGACACTATGTGTGCTTCATCAGCTTTCACTGGCAGCACCTTCACTTGTGGTGTATGACTCAGCATCTGGGCTGCCTGCAAGCATTGCAAGGTCAATGAACATGCTTCTGGCCTCCTAATTGCTCAGCCTGGGCACAATATACAGTGGAGCATCCATGCAAGTTGATCAAGAATACAGGCTGCAAGCTTGCATGCCCCCTGATCTATTTGCAATGTACCAATAGGCAGTTGTGGACTCTACAGCATGCAACTGCTGCTGTAGCACATAAGGAACACTTTTGGGTCTTTCATGTCGCATGCCTTCAAACCAGACAGTGTAAGTAACAGGCTTGCCTACTAGCACAGCGCTGGCATGATGCTGCTGATTCTTGTACCAAGAGCTTGAATGACATTGCAAATTAAATGCATTTTAGGGCCTTTCATTGAAGCCAAGCATGTCCATGTGGATGTCTGCCTGTAAGCCTGTTCACACAAAACTTCTTCTGGACATGAACCCTTAGTACCATGCAAAACAGCCACAGCTCAACGCTTGCTTATACATTCAATGACAGCTACCTGGTTGTCAGCCTGATCTCAAGGTTTTGTTATACATTCAATGGGAACTATGTGGTTGCCAGCCTGATCTGAAGGTTTGCTTACACAGTCTATGGTAAGCACCTGGTCGCCAGCTTGCAAGCTTGTGACATTGGCCTCCTTCTGGCGTGGACTCTTAGCACCATGCAGGGCAGCTACATCTCTTCGCTTGCTTTATACAGTGAGTGACAGCTACCTGGTTGCCAGCCTGCAAGCCTGTGACATAGGCCTTCTCCTGACTGAGCCCTTTGGCCCCATGATTGCCAGGGCCCTGGGCCAGCCAGTCTCCTGCCATGAAGACACCAGGCAGACTGACACCTGTGGGCGGCATGCTTGCATGTGACCCTGGGGCAAACGCTGTCACTGCTCCAGCAAACCTACACAATAGATGCTTGTCATGAGACAATATGTTTGTTCACAGTGTTGCCTGGAGTTCTGAGTTCACTGCATGCCTAGTGAAAGGGCAAGATCTGTTGGAAAAGATCAAGCCACGAGGCATAGCATGCCTCTGGGCAGACTGCTGCACAGGTAGACTATCAGACCCAACTTGCAATAAGCTCACAAGATACAAATAGAGAGGCTGCTGCTTTTCTATTGTCATCGTTGTTGTTGTTATCATCATCAATATTGTTTTCACCTCCGATTGCACCTTAGACGCTGAGATCACACATCGAGTAGCTGTTGCAAATAGTGCGTTCCAGCAACTCACATGGGCCAACATCTGGTCCTCTAGGGCTTTGACCATGTCTGTTAAAATGCAATTCTTTCAATGCATCGTCATGTCAGTTCTGTTGTACTCTGGAGAAACATGGGCTGTTGTGTATTATTCATCATGAAAATAGCTTGGCGTGCATCCTTGATGCAGAGCAGGCTATACCTGAGTACACTAGCGTCCCGCACTTGGCAGAGGCCATAAGCAGGCCGGCAAGCAGCTAGGTAGGTGTGCAGTGTGCGCTGTATGAGCCCCATGGATGTCGTCGTTCGCTAAGTGGTACTGGTTGAGCAGCTTGGTCAGCTAGTTGAGTGCCTTCTTATGTTGGTGTGTGTTCACTCTGCCAAATTTGAGGGCCAGCTCCGAGGTACTGAGCAGTATGACCTTTTGTCTGTTTGGCAAGCACAGTTCGGCAAAATTGTCTGTTACTTCTAGTAGCTTGTGATAGACTTCAGGGGGTATCACTTGCTCTAGGCCTAGATAGCAGGGATCATATCTTGCTTTTGACAAGGTGCAGCTCAGTGCATTGCCCCGCAGGTCTTGGTGTCCTGCTGGTACTGTGAGCTCAAGGCCTGATGTTGGCAGGACTGTGAGCTGGCGTGCAAGGTGGTAGTGTGACATCTGCCTCAGATACCCTGCACTGGGTGCTTGTTTGAGCGATTCACCAATAATTTCAATCTGCAACAGAAGCATTGGGCGGGTGACAAACCCCAGGGGGCCTTTGTCATTTAGAGCTTTTGTCAGGTATGTGCATGTCAGCTTGGCATACATCATATTCATCTAGGTTAGGCCCAGACCTGCACGCTCCCTATCTTGGTGGATCATTGCAGACGGCGTTGACCTTGGTAGCTTGTAAATTTTTTGCAAATGTTAAGCTTGATCGCATCACACTTGCTGACATCTGATAGTGTCATGAGACCCAGAGGCATTGAGTATGCCATGCAGCTATGCTGGCTTCCTTCAGCACTCTGTCAAGATGTGGTGCCCAACTGAATGTTTGAGTGATGTCTACTCCAAGATACCTGTAGGGCTCAGTGTGGGGGTGCAGGAATGGGATAGGTGTGTTACATATTTTGACCATTTCCAGCCTCGCCTGGAGCATCTTCATCATTTTGCTAGAAAGCACCTTGTCACTGCCATTTCTGCGGGCTTGGCCCCACAGTATTCCTGTCACAGCACATTTCTTGACATTCATAGCCATGCCCGAACAGTTCACAAACGCTTCAACCTTCTCTGCTTGTCTTGCAAGGTCAGTTGCTGATAGGGCTGCTGCTAACATGTCATCTGCGTATGCAGATGCGCTTGTGGTGTGGTCAGCATGCAGGCTCTTGCTCAAGCAGCCATCTTTGTAGCCTCTGCCTCCTGACTGCAACCACCTCAACAGAGGCTCAATGAAGGTCAAGAAGAGGAGCGGGGACAAGGTATCTCCTTGAATTGTGCCTCTCTCTATCTTGATTGGTCCTGTTTCTGCAAAGTAGAGCCTGATCTTGGTTATGGCATCGGTGTATAGTTCAGTTATCACCTCAATAGCATCCTCTGGAAATCCCAAGTCATGCATAATACACAGCAGTTTGTCGTGGTCTATAGTGTTGAATGCTGAAATGAAATTCACATACAGCAAGTACAGGTCTTGCTGGCTTGTTTTTGCATCTGACATGATGTTCATTACGTTTTGCAGCTGCCGTATTGTGTTCTTTTGCTTTCTGAAGCCTTCCTGGGCGCTACTTAGGATGTTGAAGTGTTCTGCATATTTGTATAGGCATTTTGCAATCACCCCTGTCAATACTTTGTACAGAGTGTTTGCTAGTGCTATTGGCCTCCAATTTCCCAATTCATGTTCGCTTCCCTTTTTATGCAGGAGCACTGTTTGACACTCCTTCCACGCCTTGGCCGTTGTCCCCGTCATCCACATCGAGATGAACAGCTTGTGAATTACCTGGTGCACCCCTTCTGGAAGTCGCTTGAGCAGCTCATTTGGGATGCCGTCGGGACCAGGTGCTTTCCCATTTTCCAAGTGTCTCATCTTCTCCTGAAATATGCAAGGGTCACGAACATGTCCAAGCAGTGAGATGCTTCCAAATCCTGGCTTTCCAGCAGCTGTTTCTAGCGTGAAGGGGTCAATACTGCTGTATGCACCATGTTTCCAAGGATACTTTCTGTTTCCGTCATTTGGTTTGAAAGCCCTTGTCTTTGCAGATCCTGAGGCTGGCTTCGCTTGTTCTTGAAAGCTGCTATGCACGTACTTAAGCACTGCGTCAGGATCATTCAGCATTTACCCTGTCTCCTTGTTTAGTACACATGTGAGTTACTTTTTGTCAGTTGCTTCTCCAAAGAACTGCTTGTTCTTCTGTCTCTGCTTTGTTGGGTATTGCTTTTGTATGCGTTGTCTCGCTGCAGCGCCGCTCTGCCATTTCAGCTCTTTTGTGATCTTGTCTTTTCTTTTAACTGCTGTCTTGCGGGCTTTCAAACACAATTCTTCATATTCTTGCCAGCTTTTCCTGTCATTCTGTTGGGTGGCAGTGGGAAGCTGTTGCGATGTTGTTCAGGAAGCTTACTCAGCTCTGTTTGTACAAGGTCACGTAGGTCATCGCATGATTCTTTGCCTGCATCTTTGGTGTCTCTGTGTTGCCTGGCCACCCTTTGGAGGCTTTTTCTCAGTCTGCTCAGTCCCTCCAGTTGCGGTTAGTGCATCTTGGTCTCAGTCTGAATTCACTGTCTGGCCCGCCTTTTGAAAATTTACATATTCGCTGGGCTATGGGCTTGCTGCAGCATGTCTTGTAACAGGGAGTTAAAGCGTTCAATAGTATTGGCCCCAATGCCCACTGAAGTCAGTGCCATTCTCAGAGTCTCACCCTGATCCAGTGACTCCTTGACTGTGTATGCCAGTTCCAAAGTGATGTCTAGCTCCTGTAGTAGGTCTGCTGTTGACGCCCCAGTCTCTTGGCCAAAAGCCTCTTTGAATTCTTTCAGGTCTTCCTGTGGAACTGGTGTTTTTAATCTGGGCTCTCGGGGCAGTGTAGGTGAGTCAAGACCCGGCGTCAAAAATTTCATGGAGGCAAGTGGTATTTTTGGCCAGTAATGGTGCATGGTCTGCATCACCTGATGTGTCGAGAATTTCTGTGGAGGATGACATCCCTGTACACATGGACTCTGATATGAGTATGTCATCGATTCTACTGTCTTAGCTACTGTCTGTTGTATGACGGAAAGTGTACTGCCTATGTGGGTGTTTGTCAGGATCTGTTGTATGTAGATGCAGATCTTTGATAAACCTCTGGTGTTTTGCATCTTTTAGTTCAAGTTTGGCTCTTTGGACATCTTGTTTGAACAGTGCTGCATTCATGTCCCCAGCCATGATGTTGTGGGGCAGTGTCAGACCTACATGTGATGGATTGTTGTCCTCAGAGCTCATGGCGTCTTTGATCACCTGGTATAGCTCTTCTCTCTTCCGTAGATCATCGCTTGGCAGATACACTCCCCATATGGTCAAGCAGTCACTTCCAGGTGGTTTAATTCTCAGAGTCTTCAAGTGTGACTTGGCTGTAGGGTGGTTGTGATCGATCAGCTCTACTGAGTTCTGGCTTGTGAGAGATTCGTGCACCGCTACTGCCACTCCTCCAGATCCTGTTGTACATTGGCCGCTGTCATTGCCCTTGACGCAGCTGTGGAACAGTGTATATTGTGGTAGGTATTCCTGGAAGAACACTCTGTCTTGCCTTGCATCTGTCAGCTTGGTCTCGGTCAACACAATAATCCATGGCTTCCTCTGGTGTGCAATCTGCCTGAGCTCATCTGGCACGGTGGTGGAGCCCATGACATTCCATGTCAATACCGTCAAAGTTTCGCAGCAGGGGGTGTATGCACCTGCTACCTTCTTCTTCTCCTTTGTGGTTACAGACTGCTTGTTTGTGTGGCTTGTTGTACTATCCCTGCTTGTTTCCGATAGCTTGCTTGCCTCACCTTCTGTGCTTTCCCAATGTTTTCCAAGCTTATGCTGCAGACCGTGTCAATCTCCTCTTGTCGCAGGTGCATTTCTTTGTCAGTAGCAATGGTTTCCTTGGCTGGTGGCTTTTGGAGTAATGTCCGGCTTCTCGTACTGACTGTATTTCCAGGTGTTGGCTGCTGCTTTGTTGCATCTTGTTCAAGGTTTGCAATAGCAAAGCATGCTCATATGCTACCTGACTTATGGGCGTGTCTGCTGTGATCTAGGGGGGCAGACTTGCAGCTTGCTTTACTGCTTGGTCTTATTGGGTCTTGCTGCATGCCAGCTTCATCAATGTCGTGTTGCACCTTGCCTGCGTTTCTGCTGTTGCTACCCCCTTGCAGCCAGGACAGTAAGCATCCTGCTCTTGCTGTATTTGTTGCAATTGATTCTTGTATATTTTCCTATGCGTTTTCATGCTGGTATGCAGGCTAGACAGTGAGTTACCCACGGTGCGGTGGAGCCTGGTTGTTGCTGCCTTTTTTGCTTGTGCATGTCCATTTCCTCTTGCCTGGTTGTCTGGGCTATCAGGTATTTCCATGAGCCTCGGAGCATTTGTTTGCCATCTGCTGGCTGCTATGCTTCTGGATATAGCAAAGCCAGTTCTAGAGTTTTGCACTACCCTGTTTGCCATTTGCTTGACATCATTGTAATGCTCCCTAAGATCTTGTCCAGGCAGGATGGTCCTGTTTTTGTCCTGGAACCATGACTCAAAGGTGTGGGTCACCTCATTTTGGCTCCAGTACTGCATCCATTTCTCCTGTATCCATATTGCCCATATGCCACAGTTCCATGTGTCTCCCCTCTCTTGCAGTCTTGTAGTCCATTCTTTGTACTGCCACCTCCCTGGTTCAAGTCAAATGTGTCGGACAAACAGAAAGTCAACACTGGAAAGCCGTCAGCATGCAATGCTATCTGGCTCCAGCAACTCTGTACACACCATACCCCATGCGAGGCATCTTGCATACAGCCTGGATCATTCAAAGCAGCACCACCATCAATGGAGTTGACTCACTGATCAGAGAAGGCGAACTCTCTGTGGCACAGCTGGAGCAACATCCGCCTGGGCAGCTGGTGTTGCGCTCCAATGTGATGAGCACCATTCCACAAAAAAGGCGTCTTCGGCTCTTGCTCAGAGTTGGCTGCATCACAGGCAGCAGCTAGCATGTTTTCCTGGGCTTTCATGAAAAGTCAAAGCCTTACCTTGTCCCAAAGGCCGCCGCAACCATCATCAGAGGCGTTGACACTCTTCCAAGAGATCAACACCCAGTTTTGCAAACAAGGCATATGCATGTCACAGTGTGCGGGGCGAAAGGTCGAGTCAGTGGGGCGAGAGGCGAAAGGCGAGGCGAGGATTGGCGAAAGCTGACGAAAGGGTCAAAATTTTATCATTTTCAACCGGGTTGGCGGCGTATGGTGGCGAATGCTGAAGACTACATGACCAGCTTCTCAGATGTAAACATCAATATTAACGATATCGCAGCAGTGACAGTGACGAATGTATGCCTAGCAAACGCTTAAGCACTCAGTGCAGGCTGTTCAGTCATGTGAAATTAAGCTGTCAATGTCAAGACGCTGGGTGCTACTACCTAACACTGCTCTAGCAAGTGGTGCTTTGGATGTCACCCCAGGATTGCTAAAGGATATGTGATCAAAATCTATCTCTGCATTGATCACTAATAAAGTAGTTGGTTTAAGGGTTTAGGCCCAAACCCTAGACCAGATGTCATCACTAGGTCTATGCCCGACGGCATCACTTGAAGCATCTTCGTCCAAGCTGATCACATCTACCTCTGCTGCAGCGTCATTTGACGACATCTGTGAAGGGTGTCATTCACTGTGACTGCAAATGGGCCCCCCGCAAAGCTCGTTTCACACTTGTTACGGCTGTAAGGTTTCAGTAGGGTTTGCAGCTTTCGCCTTTCGCCTACAGGGGGCTTTTGTTCCGCCCGGCGAAAGCTTTCGCCCCCTTTCGCCGGGCGAGGCTTTCGCCAATCGCCCCGCACACTGTCAGAATAGGGCACATGTGTCATCAAACATCGGACCCAAGTGTATGCTCTAAGCTAACGACAGCCAATAACGGTGGGACAACAAACTATTGATGATGGCCCTTTTTTTTAAAACCAGTTCAACCTTGACCTGTTGCTGCGCTCGACTACAGCATATATGTCCGCTACTGGTCTGCAGCACCTTGAACGGCAAGGTGATATCCACTCAAGAAGTATGCGGAGCCTGACAGTGTTGATAATTCAACACTCGTTATCACACACCTGTCTGCAAATGATATGTGCTTTCGTTCTTGGGCCGCCAAAATTGCTACGCTAGACATGTCCTGGATTGCAAGGTAAAGGGTAGCATTTCAACACCAATACAGCACTTGTCTGCACCTCCCAAGGTACAGCTTGTGCCATTGCTAGGGGTAATATTGTACCAGTGTTGATCCAGCAAAATATGGCACTGCAGTGACAGTTGCAAACATGCAAACGCTTGACAGAGGCACGTATATGTATGATCATGTATCAGGACATTGGGTGTAAGCTACATGAACATCTTTTCGCTTCACTTGCTGCACATGTATCAGATACAGATGCTGTATTATAGTGGTCATCTCATCTCAACGGGCGAATCATGATGAGTCAACCAATCTGATCATGCCATCATGGATGAATTACCGTCACAAAACAAGCTATCACTTCTGTGCTTGAGTCTGCATGCTTCAGTCTTGCATCAGTCAGAAGCTGCAACTCACAAGCCTCTGCAGTCTCTGCTGTATCAACAGTTTGACTTCCTTTTGTCCACAACACAGCTTCAAAGCATGCTAGAGCTTGTCAGCTCCTCTTGCGC
>JAABUO010008475.1_pt1 | contig 11617 bp, 5 predicted proteins | sample 5559291 | NCBI WGS metagenome assembly JAABUO01 (sample SAMN10711878, study PRJNA513372) | rock metagenome | isolation source: Antarctica rocks | place: Antarctica: Victoria Land, Finger Mt sud | reverse complement strand
AGGTGTCCGTTGTAGGCTTATTGCGTAGATCTGCGTAGATCTGCGCAGATCCGAATGCAAGGCATATCAGCGGTGCCAAACATGGTCTTGTCGATCCCAGTTGCGCACTGTCTCTATGTAACGTTTGTGGAACAGACAGCTCAACCACTGTGTTTGAAGTCTAAATCTGTCAATGCACACCACGAAGTCCTTTGATCTTATCTATTTATCTTGTGGATTAGCTTCAGGTACAGGCGTGGGGGCGTTGGGGGCAGCCTTCCAACAAGGCTCAGCCTGAATATTCAGTATTGCGCAGGGCATATCTTCGCGATAATAATCTGCTGGTGAGGCTGTGAACAAGTATTTTATCAGGCACATCAAGTAATCTCAGGTGATCCACTCATTATTATTCCAGGGGCAGTTGACAGGCTGTATGCATATGAACTGCAGATGGTAACGGTTGGTGTATTGTACCTAAGTCCAAGTACGATGTGTAATAATGACTTTATGATATTATGGGCAACCGAGGAACTTTGAGCCTATAGATTAGCGAGTCCTAGACAATATTAATTAATATTCCAAGATTAGCAACCTCTTATGCATAACACCACCGCATTACTCGCGCGGGTATAACCACATCTGAGACCTTGTTGAACTCCGTCTCTGTCACGAGAAAGTCTCATAACCATGTCCGAAATCCTCAACGCCAACCCCACCATTCGGAACACTTCTGACCTCCCAAGCCGTCGACGGCAACTCTCATCACAGGCTTCAAGCAAGTCTCCACTGAGTCTGTTTGCAAGCACAGTACCTACATCTGCGTACCTTCCAGATCCATTCTCGCCAGCTACATCCGATCCAGAGGATTCAGATCCCGAGGATGACTCGGTTGATCCCATCGATGAACAAGAGATATATGGTATTGCCTCCTCAACCTCTTACCTAACCATGACTTCTTATCTACATGTCTCGATTTCTTCTCCTCCAATTAATCTGCAGTTTTCCAAGTCTTTATTCTATCCTACTAATCAGCGCAACAGATCTAATTGCTCCCATCGCTGACCCTGAACACCCCCTGACCCTTGGCTCTTTGTCCGTTGTTAACCTCCCGGACATCCACCTCACCCCATCTCCCACCACTAACCTCACTACGCTCACTGTGCTCATCACCCCCACGATTACTCATTGCTCACTAGCAACCGTCATTGGGTTGGGCGTACGTGTGCGTCTTGAGCAGGCTCTTCCTCCAAGATTCAGAGTAGATGTCAGAATCAAAGAGGGCACGCATAGTACGGCAGAACAAGTAAATCGGCAACTAGGGGATAAAGAGCGGGTGGCGGCCGCATTGGAGAATGGAACATTGGTTGGCGTACTGAGGAAGATGCTCGAGGGTTGTGAATGAGCGGTGTATCGTACATGGTGCGAAGTGGATGAAGATGCACATGGTATGTCTAATTTGCCCCGCGAGTGATGGGTCCAAGGAGAACGTCGATGATGACGAATGAGTAGCGGAAAGCGGATTAGGAGTAGTGACGAGCAAAATGAGACTAAACAACAACTTTGGCCGCTAGGACAACTTCGGGATTTCTAATCGACGAGCGTGGGAAGGGAAAAGGCATACGCCATCTATTCGAATTGCGATGACGAGTAGGGGAACAATGCGGAATGTAAAGCTACATGTAAAGCTACATGTATACACTAAGTATGGATCCTGGACAACGGGAAGACATCCACGCAGTGGAAGAAGCGGGAATGTCTTCAAGTTTGGAAGCGCAAAGACTTCATAGTACCAAATTAATCTTACGGCAAATCGCAGGAAAATCTCAACGTCAGCGGCTCTGTCAGTACCGGTAGATTTCGGCACATTTTTGGAATAGTGATCTGCAACGTGCAAAACAGCCTCATGTTGAAACGCGGGACCTAAAAATATCATGTACGGCGTAGCATCGTGGCCGAAGTCATCAGAAAAATCATTTTGATCGATAGATTGGGCTTATACTCATCGTGCGTTTAAGATGTTGACAGCCAAAGACCTCCGTGCGCTTCTACAACTATGCACAAGCCCCTCCGAGATCTGTTCAACCGGGATATTACTAGTCTTCTGCTTGGTCCATGCTTCTTTATCCTGCCGTGCCTGCTTGCTACTAGTGGCATGACTTGCATAATCAGGAGAAAGCCTTACTGTCAGCCTCATTACTGAGGCTAGCAGACCTGTTTAAGTGTGACCGAATAACCTCGGGAATTGTTGTCATTATCAACGAAAACCACAGATGGTCAGTCAAGAACATGTCACACAGGTTAAGTAGTCAAGCCATCTTCCGGCCCTGACAATTTTATACGTCCATACTCGTCTTTTACTAGCTCTTCTAGTCATTCATGTCAGTGTACCTCCTGCTATCTTTGGCACCAGCTAGTCCTAGGTTAGAGAATATCTTACAACACTCTCAAGCCGCCTACGAGACAATTTCTAGAAATAACCTAAATCCAACCTCAAACCAAATCTCCCCGCAGACAACGGGAAGCATCTCCTAGAACAACGGGAGAAACCTCAGCCGACGTCAGCGGCTCAGAAATGAGCTTCTTCATGCAAGCGGAAGGGTTCAGTGAAAGCTTAAAATAGAAGCATATCAACACCGGGAGATCCCCTGAAAACGACCCGATGGCAAAATAACGTGGTTCCACAAGTATCAAGAACAGTCTATTGTTAAATATTGGAGCCATTACACCGTACGACGTATAGCGTACGACGTGATTAGCTACCCCTATTAGGACTAGTGTCGGGTGCAGAGTTTTCTTCGTACCTTCGTACGTTGCAAACTGTACTTGTTACATACTTTAGTTGCTATATACTAGATACACAATACACACGCTGTATGCTACTAGTAACATCGTTTATCATTGCTGCTGTACATATACGACTGAACTTCTGCCTGATATTTAACAGATTATGAGCTCGATTAATAACTGTTTATCTTCAGACATCATCAGTCTTTCGTTAATACAGCACGCACTGAATTCATCGAATCGTTCACATTAATCATGACATCAGCAAATGAACGAGATGATTATCTTCGTACGAAACGCATTATATTCATCGAATTCGATAATTAATCGCGATGATTCAGTAACATTAAGACAAGTATGTAAAAGAAAAATGTTTAAGACTTAACAGAAAACGAAACAGCAATTGTACGAATCGCAGCAGTAAAGAAAAAGATTAATGAAACAGCATTAAGAATCATACTAAAAATTATTAATAATGATTTATTTCGTACGATTAAGAACATCGTCGTCATAAAAAATATATGAACTAAACTTAAGACTACATGCTCGTAAGTAAATTAAGAAGTGATATACGTTATGCTTAATGAGCTTTTCGAATATGTAATAGTAAATAAAATAAAGCATTACATTAAATTAATTAACGTTATATTTAACGATGTAAAAAGTTTTATTAAACGATTTAAGACGATCGTACGAGATAATTAAGACATATGAAACGACATTCACATCATTATTATTCTCGATTTACTTTCTTTAAAATACGACATTATTAAAGCTTATATTATTATTTTAAAAAAGATATAAATATAAAAGATTCAGTAATAAATAACGTTTAAAGAAATACGTGTTAACTTTGATCGTTAAATAAATGTTAAATTAAAGCTGATAATGAGTATGTAACATAAAAAAAGATATGATCATAATCGTTCGTACGAAAACAAAAAGAACTTTAAAGATACAAGAGTATGCTTTACATGCGATAAAGTAAAACATATATCGCGAAATTATCGCAGTGTAGTAAAAAGATCAGAGTCGAAACGACGACGCGAAGATGATAAGAAATCTTTCGTACGAAATAAACATTTAAGAAATCATCTGCATAAAGTCGCTAATATTAGCATTAACGAGAATGAGCTCAGCGAGAAAGAAAAAAAGAAATTATTACTTAAAATGATCAGGTAAAGAATCTTCGCGAAGAATAATCATTAATACATTAATAACTGCGCAGCATAACACGTTATTAATTAATTAAACTTATACGATGTGTCATCGTTTTACGAGAAAAAGCATGAGTTTAAAGCTGCGAACGGCGAAGTCATGCGCAATACGAAAAAGAAAATAATAATGATTCACATTAACGTTATATTAAGCGTACGAATACGCGATGTATATTACGTGTTTTAAACATTCATTAACTTAATCTCATTAAGCATTTTAAAGAGAAATGAATGATCGTACGTAAATGAAAACGATTACATATTACTAGTTAAAGATAAAATCTTTATGATCAGAGTTAAGCTTATAAAATAAAACATTTATCGTTTAATGTCGTACGACGATAAGAAAATCTTAATAATATTACATGAAAAATCAGAAAGACTTATTAATTTAAAAGAAATAACATCATTATAATAATTATGACACAGAAGATTTAAACACGCAAGTTATACTAAAATTAAATTAGTCTTCATTATGATTATTAAGAATTAGCTTAAAGCGAGTTATAAAAATATCATTTAACTAATAAATAAATGCTAAGAAAGAAAAAAAATGCAACACGCGAAGAGTCTTGTACTCAGAAAGACGCGCTAGATTACTAGCGTGTTAACATTAGCTCTGAGCTAGTTTATGATAATTTAACATGATTTATGTTAAACTAACTCAGTTTAACACGATCAGATTTAAATAAAGCGAAGGCTAAAATCGTGACATTACTTCTTTTCTTTAATTATTCATATTCGCATGAATGTATTATTTTAATGCGCTTTTGTTAAATATTTAATATGAAAGTTATTAATTACTTTTTAAGCGTTCATAAATTTATCGTCGTTAACGTTATATTAGTTAAGATCATTATTATAACTCTTTTATTTAATTTAATATTAAAGTCGTCTTTAATAACGTTAAGAATTTAATATATCATCGATTTCTTATTCGTTCTTATCGTTTATTACTATTAATCTCGAAGATTCATTTTTTTAATTAAATAATAAATTATTAACGACAGATTAAAAAAGCTTTAAATGAAACGCATCGTGTATACGCATTGTTTCTGATAATTTTAATTTATAAAAAAAACTTACAAAATCTGTAACTTTAAATGACTCGAGCATCTTATCGTTCAGCTTTTTAAAGAGCCTTATTGTAACGATGTTTCGTTCGTTTAGAAACATTTTTAATTCGATCTCGTAATTAATTTTCTTTTTATATTTATTAATTTAACTTATTATTTATTTTCGTGATTTAATTAAAGTCTCGCGAGCGAAGATTAATGTCTTATTCATGTGATTAAATATATTCTTAACTCGTGCAGTTTATAAACGTTCGCGAACGCTTTCATACTCGATAATGTTAAGATTAAAGCTTATACGAGAATGAAAACTTTTGTTCATAAAGAAAAGAATTATAAAGATTATTAAGAATAAAGCATTATTATTAACAAACTTGATCATTAATAATTATTTAAATTAATTATTCTGCATATACGAACAGAAAAATTAAAGATATCGCTTAACATTTTAATTAACTCGTTCGCTTTAATCGTTGATTTGTAAGTAATAAGCGATAAATAATTAAAGAAAAATGCTTAATCGTTTACAAAGAGGCTTTTAAAGAATGAAAGTAAATTAAGAATCTTTATTAAATATAATAAAGTTTAATAAATCGTAAGTTTAATATACTCATTAAAGTAACAACTTAATCGTTTTTTTCGCGATGATTTCTTCGTTATTAATGAAGTAAGAAATATAATATCTTTTTTTTAATAATTTACAAATTATTATCAGAATCGCGTTATTATCGTCTGAATTAAATAAGTTAATAACATAGTTCATAATTATATTACGTTAGCGTTAATCAGATATTAATAAAGAATGAAGTAAGTCATTTAATTTATTTCTAAATGTCTTTAATCGTTAATAAATATAGCAGTTTCGAATATATTAATTTATCGCTTTTCGCATGAAAGATTAATAATAATTTCGTTTTATGACTTTCATCGTTTTAAAAATATTAAAATAATTAATTAATGATTAATCGTGAATTTCACGAATCAGATTCATTTATAAAAGCTCGTTAAACGAGACTTATAGCTAATCATTATGAAACAAGATTTCATTTTAATCTTAATAATTCTTTAACTTTATATTTTTATATTATGCTTCGTCTTTAATTATAACTTCGCGAAGTAGCGTATAATTCTCGTTAATTTTATTTACGTTAAGAACATCGGCAATTTGGCGAAGGGCTTGGGTAGCTTGTAAGCTAGTGAGCAAAGTCACTTAACGTATAATGCGCTACGGGCGCAGCAGCTAGCTACTAGAAGAGACATCTGCTACAAGCTAGCTGCTAGCTGGATTAGCAACGTAGACCAGCTACAAGCTGGCTGCAAGCTGATTTAGCAACGTAGATCAGCTACAAGCTGGCTGCAAGCTGGTTTAGCAATATACAACTGTCTTATGTTTTCACAACACGCTAACAAGCTCAGTAGGCCACGTCGCATCAGCTTCTCATTAAGCTTCATAACACGCTTCATATCAAGCTACATACGCGTTTTAAACCCATTTACATACACGTTCCAAACCCACCTACATATCCATTTACACGCGTCAAAGCCAGCTTCTACTAATAACACACATACTGCAGAATCAGGTTCTATTAAACCATCTATTAAACTATTTATTAAATCACCTCCTTAACTATTTATTAAATCATCTCACAAACCATCTCACAAATCATCTTTTAAACCACCTACATACACGTTTCAAATCACCTATTAAACTATCTCACAAAACATTTATCAAACCATCTAACAAACCACCTTTCAAACCATCTATTAAACTACCTCACAAACCACCTTCCAAATCACCCACCAAACCACCTCACAAACCACCTTCCAAACCACCCACTAAACCACCTCCCAAACCACCTTCCAAACCACCTACATACACGTTCCAAACCACCTACCAAACTACCTCACAAAACATTTACCAAACTACCTCACAAATCACCTTCCAAACCACTTACCAAACTACCTCACAAAACACCTACCAAACCACCTCACAAACCACCTTTCAAACCACCTACTAAACTACCTTACAAAACACCTACCAAACCACCTCACAAAACACCTACCAAACCATCTTCCAAACCACCTTTCAAACCACCTACACGCGTCAAAGCCAGCTTGTACTAACAACTCACACGCGTCAAAGCTCAGCTTCTACTAACATCGTACACGCGTCAAAGCCAGCTTCTACTAACAACACACGTACTGCAGAATCAGGTTCTACCAAACCACCTTTCAAACCACCTACCAAACCACCTATCAAACCACCTCCTTAACTACCTTACAAACCACCTTTCAAACTACCTACCAAACCACCTCACAAACCACCTCACAAACCACCTCCCAAACCATCTCCCAAACCACCTCCCAAACCATCTACATACACGTTCCAAAACCACCTACATACACGTTCCAAACCCACCTACATACCCACCTACCTACACGCTTCAAACCCACCTACATACACGTTCCAAACCCACCTACATATCCATCTACACGCGTTAAAGCCGGCTTCTACTAACAACACACGTACTGCAGAATCAGGTCGCTAACAAGCTCAGTAAATCACGTCGCATCAGCTTCTAAACATTTTAATTCTACAAGATCAAGAATTAAGGAATTAAGTCATATATATAGCCGGCTCTGTTCTTCTAAATACTTGCCTTTCTTAGCATTTATATACTAGTTAAATGACATTCATATGACTCGCTTTATGCTGATTCCTAACATTAAATCGTGCGCAAAATACATATTATTAAGATTGTGACACGAATTGCGCATATATTTCGAGCGTATAATGCTATTTGAGCAAAAGGTGCTATTTGAGCAAAAGGTGCTATTTGAGCAAATGACCGTCACCAACAGCTAAAAGCGCTTGTAGCTAGCTATTAGCCGTTGGTGAATGGCTACAAGCTAGCTTGCAAGCTAGAAGCTCGGCTAAACAGATAATTTTGGCTTATGCTAGCTTGGTGAGCTTGTAGCCGGTTTTAGCTAGGTTCGCACTTTTGCCGATGAATCTGTTTATAAATTAACTTATCATTATCTTTTTTTAAATTAGTAATTTTTATTTAATTTAACGTTAAAATAATAATTCATTAATAGCGAACGCGTTCATCATCGCAATCTTTAAATATAAAGTTAACTCGACGAGTTAATGCATTAATTTTAATATTTTATTTGTTAAATCGATACATTATCTTAAAGTTAAAATCAGCGAGCTTTTATATTCAGCGCATCTGTTGTCTGCTAAGCTTTTTATCTTTCATTAATGACGTAAGCGCTTAATGATCGATGAACATCTTAATAGAAATGTTAGTTAGCTTCAGCTCAGATCGCTAATGCTTAAATGCTCGAATGATAATCAGTAATTTCTTATCGTATATCTCGTAATTGCATTCAGCGAAAAACATGTTCTTATTATAAAAAGTAATTAAATGTAATACTTCTTCGTTATTATATTAAAACAGAACTTTATCGTTAACGTAATTAAATGAGTCAGTTTTTAAAATAAAATCGCGAGTTTAATTAAAGTAACGAAGTATAAAGATCTTAGTTATACGTCTTTTTATGTAATTAAATACAGTTTAACAAGTTTTATTTCATTTAAATATGATTCTCTTTTAAATGAGTTAAATCATTAAACGAATAATCTTTAAAAAGTTCTTAATAAAGCGTTAATAGAAATTGTAAAAATTAATAAAAAACTGTATTTAAGTAAGATTATTAAGTGTAAACTAATTAACGACTGCTTGTACTTTTCGTGAATTCATTTTAAGTTTCTTAATTAACATTAAAAGTTTTAAAAAGATGATTTCTTAAATATGAAACTCGCATTTATTAATGTTTATTTATAAATTAGCTTCTCGTAGTTTATTTAAGACTAATCGTACATGTCGCTTATATTTCTTTAAAATTTTATTATAAATAATAATGTTATTTAAATAAGTTTAACAAAACTAATGCAAATATTCGAACAGTACGTCGTTCATATAATGTTAATAAAAGATTAATTCGTTAATTAATTTAAATAACATTACGTAATATTTATAAGAGTTAAAGAAAGTAATAAAGATAATTAAATTCTCGTTATCTGAATGCATGCGAAGTTTATTAAACGCAGCGATAATGTTTAATCGAGTTAAATACTTGCTTTCTTATATACGAGCGAGAATCTCGTTTATTAATAATAAAGAATAGCGATTCCGTTTAATTAAAGCATTAAGCTTTTTATAATTTACACAGAAACGTAAACTTTCATCTTTCTTTTCAGCGAACAAAATGAGCGAGGCGTAAGAAACGAAGCTTAATGAAATAAATTCTTTGTTCAGATGTTTAATCAGATACTTCTTTATCTTTTAAAGCTTGTAATTAAACATTTAATATAATTTACTTCGAGAAGACGTTTTCTCATTAATTAACTTAATTTTATAATCGTAAAAACGATGAAGCGATAGTTAATCTATTATCGTTTAATTAAACACGTTTAAATAATCGTAATATTCAGAGAGAAGCTTAATTTTAACTTGCTCGAAAGCTTTAACGTAAGAGAGCTCATGTAAATTTACTTCTTTAAATTTATTCTTAATTATAATTATTAGTTAATCGATTTTCGAGATAATAATAATAAAGATCTTAATAATTAATCGCTTAACTAACATTCTATATGTCGCTACTTTTATCATTTTAATGTTAACAGTTTTCTTAATCTTAATCGATCGAAGAAGTAAAAATTAATTAAGACTAACTTAAGTGCTTTAATTTAATGCAAAGACAGATTTAATGAACTGATTCATCGATTTAAAGTTCGTTAAACTTAACGTTAATTTAGAAATTTTAACGTTAATTAAAGCCGTCTTAAGCGATTTTAACCGTTTGATTAAATTAATTAACTTTTTCTTTAACTAACTAATTTAAGAAGCAACGAAAGTGATAAATCTCTTCAGTATATGAGTAAAAGTTAAGCTTTTTAATTTCGTAGTTAATTTAGTACTTAATAATAAAATAATTAATTTCTGATTAAAAGTAATATTTAAAAATCGAAGAGAGTCGATCCGCATATTTATGACTAGATTAATTCTGTTCATTCATGTTTTTTCGAGAATTATTTAATGTTAACTTAATTAAATGATTAACATAAAAGCTGTTTTAATCGTATAATTTCGAATTGTTAAATTTAAATAAATAACATGAGTAATGAGTTTTTTTGCATAATGATCGTCGAATTCTCGTATAAACTTTACTTTAATTAAAGTTAAGAGCTTAATTTGTAACTGATTATAAATAATCTGCGCGATTATTTCATTAATAAACGAATAATTAACAGCTTTAATGTTAATTAATAACTTTAATGAATAACTAATTTCATTACTAAAAAGTACACATTTAGTAATTAAAGATTCAGAAGTAAAAGAATCGTTTAACATGCTCGTCGTTAAAGAAATTAACACTTCTTTCATCGCGTCTTTAATAAAAGTTACTAGTTTTTTGTCCCATTTTTCTCGTTAAGCATTTCTTTATTTTCTTTATTTTCTGAAATAATAATTTTATATAAACGAAGAATGAAAGCACGAGAAGTAAAAATGTTAATCTTGTTTTAAGAGTAATTCTTAAACAAGTAACTCGAAGTCTTACAGATGTAGCAGATAATGAGCGATCTGACGAGCTTAAAGATAGAAAAGATAATTAACTTAACATAGCTAGTAATCGAGACTAATGCTAATGTTAATGTTAACGAAGAAACAAAACGTTTTTTTAAAGCGATTATCGATTTACTTATTCGTTACTCGTCACGTAATTAATAATTAACTCGTTAATCATTATTCATTTTCTGAAGAAAAGTTTTAAGTTTATTAAGCGACTTAAACTTTATAAGACTAATAAATAAAGCGTTCTGTAAACGATTATTAATTTTATTTTAAAGATCATTCATTAATGTGCGATCGTCGTAGTTAAAAAAGCTGAATAGCTTTGTAAATTCGAAGTAGAAAGCGCTGAACGGCTTACTAAGCTGCTTTAATGCATTGTATTCGCGACGACACTTTCGATTTTTATTCTAATCATTATATATTTCGTTTAAATGTTTTAATAACTTAATTAATAATTAATAAAATGAAGAAACATTAATGCGACGCTTTATATAAGTTTACTCGTCAGCATTATCTTTTAATTTAATTACTACATAAATAATACGAAGCTTCTTAATAAAATAATAATTCGCGTTAACGTCGAGCTTGTTAAAAATCTTAATGATTTAATTTTCTTAAATAAAATTATCTGTTTCGATGAAGATAAATGAATTCGAAAATTTAACTAACTTGTAATGATCGTTATTAAATAGAGTAAATAACTTTCGTAAGCTTTAAGAGCGTTCCTTTTAATTAATTAAATGCTCGGCTGACTGAGTCTCTTAACGAAACATGAGTTAATTAGCTTAACGTTATTTCGCTTTAAAATTTAATCGCTTACTTTGTAGCTGATTAATTTTTTCTTCTAGCTCATCGTTCTTTTCGAAAGCGATCTTTAATTATTTCGCTCTCTTTTTGTAATCATCTTATACAAGAATTTAAT
>JAABUO010008474.1_pt1 | contig 11617 bp, 9 predicted proteins | sample 5559291 | NCBI WGS metagenome assembly JAABUO01 (sample SAMN10711878, study PRJNA513372) | rock metagenome | isolation source: Antarctica rocks | place: Antarctica: Victoria Land, Finger Mt sud | reverse complement strand
CGCCGTCGTCGGCGACGGTGACCACGGCGGTGATGTCGGTGTCGAGCAGCCGCAGCGCGGAAAGCGACGCGTACAGGCCGTGCCCACCGCCGAGCGCGACGATGCTCAGCCTTCGGGACTGCGCTACGGGGCTGTCCCGAGCGGCGCTGTCCCAGGCGGGGCTGTCCCGAGCGGCGCTGTCCGAGGCGGCGGAGCCGATGGGGTCGCCGCCCACTATTCGCGTCCCAGGTCCCGATGTACCGCAGTGGCCCGGACCCCCAGGTTCGTCAACCGCTTGACGAGTTCGTGGCTGATGGCGACCGAGCGGTGTTTTCCACCGGTGCAGCCGACCGCCAGGGTCAGGTAGTGCTTGCCCTCGCGGCGGTAGCCGGCGCCGATGATCCGCAGGATGTCGACGTACTTGTCCAGGAACTCACCGGCCGACTGCTGGCTGAGGACGTAGTCCGACACCTCGGCGTCCTCACCGGTCAGCTCGCGAAGTTCCGGAATCCAGTACGGGTTGGGCAGGAACCGGACGTCCACCACCAGATCCGCATCCGGGGGCAGCCCGTACTTGAACCCGAACGAGACGACGGTGGCGCGCAGCTCGGGAACGTCGATGCCGCCGGAGGCGAAGGCTTCTTCGATGGCCCGCCGCAACTGCGGCACCGACCGGTCGGAGGTGTCCAGGATCAGGTCTGCGAGATCCCGGAGCCCTTCCAGAATGGCCCGTTCCGCGGTGATGCCGTCGGACAGCCGTCCGTCACCCTGCAGTGGATGCGCGCGTCGGTTGCTCTCGAAGCGGCGGATCAGGACGTTGTCGCTGGCCTCCAGGAACAGGATGCGCGGCTGCAGTTCACGCTGCTCGAGCTCGCCGATGACGCCCGCGAGGTCGGTCGAGAAGGCCCGGCTGCGCACGTCCATGACCACCGCAAGCTTCGTCACCGCCCCCTGGCTGCGGCTGCCCAGCTCGGCCATCGTCGCCACCAGTTCGGGTGGCAGGTTGTCAACGACGAAGAAGCCGAGATCTTCCAGGCACTTGGCTGCGGTGCTGCGGCCCGCCCCGGACAGGCCGGTGACGATCACCGTCTCCAGTGCGCCGCGTTCTGCGGTGGCCATCGGTGGTTCCTCTCGATTGTGCTGTGCCGGGCGAAACGATGGTGGGTGTGTGCGACACAGTGCCCGCTCGGCGGGGAATTCGCTAGCCCACCACTTCGCCGGTGGACATGTTGACGGCCGGTTCGCGCCCGGCCTCGCCTTCGGCCAGGGCGCTCACCACGCGCTGGGCAAGCTCCGGACCGAAGCCGGCCACCGCGGCGATCTCGTCGGCGCTGGCCGAGCGCAGGTGCTTGAGGGAGCTGAACCGGTTCAGCAGCGCCTTGCGGCGGGCCGGTCCCAGTCCGGCGATGCCGGCGAGTTCGGACTCGGTCATCGACTTCGACCGCTTCTGCCGGTGGAACGTGATCGCGAACCGGTGCGCCTCATCGCGCACCCGCTGCAGCAGGTACAGCGCCTCCGACGTCCGGGGCAGGATGACGGGATAGCCCTCGTCCGGCACCCAGACCTCTTCCAACCGCTTCGCGAGGCCGACGAGGGTGATGTCGGTGACCCCCAGCTCGGACAGAACGGCCTGAGCCGCGGCCACCTGCGGGGCGCCACCGTCCACGACCACCAGGTTCGGGGGGTAGGCGAAGCGTTTGGGCGGAGCGGCCTCGGTAGGCCCAGCCTGCCAGTCGGTGACGGTGACGGCGGACTGCTTCTCTTGATCCTGCAGGTGGCGGGTGAACCGGCGCCGGATCACCTCCGCGATCCAGTCCGTGTCACCGCCGCTGCTCTGCATGGTGAAGCGCCGGTACTCGCTCTTGCGCGCGAGGCCGTCCTCGAACACCACCATGCTCGCGACGACGTTGGTGCCCTGCACGTGGCTGATGTCGAAACACTCTATCCGCAAAGGGGCATCCGGCATTGCGAGTGCCTCCTGCAGCTCCGCCAGCGCCTGGGACCGCGCGGTCAGGTCGCTGGCCCGGCGGAGCTTGTACTGCAGGAACGCCTGCTCGGCGTTGCGCTGCACGGTCTGCATGAGCGAGCGCTTGTCGCCGCGCTGGGGCACCCGCAACGACACCCTGCCGCCTCGGCGCTCGGTGAGCAGTTCGGCGAGCGCCTCCGCGTCCTCGGGTAATTCCGGAACCAGCACCTCACGCGGCACCACGGCGTCGTCCTGGCCGTAGAACTGCAGGATGAACTGCTCGACCAGCTCGCCGACCGTGGACTCGTCGTTCAGACCGGCGGTCGAGTCGACCACCCAGCCGCGCTGGCCGCGCACCCGGCCACCCCGGACGTGGAAGACCTGGACGGCGGCGGAGAGTTCGTCGGTGGCGAAGGCGACGACATCGGCATCCGTGCCGTCGGTGAGCACCACGGCCTGCTTCTCCATCGAGCGCCGCAGCGCACCGAGGTCATCGCGCAGCCGGGCCGCCCGCTCGAACTCGAGGCCCTCGCTGGCCTCCGTCATCTGCCGTTCCAGCCGCCGGATCATGCTGTCGGTGCGACCGGACATGAACTCGCAGAAGTCATTGACGATCTGCCGGTGCTCGTCGGCCGACACCTTGCCGACGCAGGGCGCGCTGCACTTGCCGATGTAGCCGAGCAGGCAGGGGCGCCCGATCTGGCCGGCGCGCTTGAAAACGCCGTTGGAGCAGGTACGGGCGGGGAACACTCGCAGCAACAGATCGAGGGTTTCGCGGATGGCCCAGGCGTGCGCGTACGGGCCGAAGTAGCGGACGCCGGATTTCTTCGGACCGCGCATAACCTGCAGCCGTGGGAATTCCTCGTTCAGCGTCACAGCCAGTGACGGATAGGACTTGTCGTCGCGGTAACGGACGTTGAACCGCGGGTCGAACTCCTTGATCCAGTTGTATTCCAGCTGGAGGGCCTCGACCTCGGTGGTGACGATCGTCCATTCCACGCTGGCGGCGGTGGTCACCATCTGCCGGGTGCGCGGATGTAGCGCGCTCAGGTCGGCGAAGTAGGAGTTCAGGCGCGAGCGAAGGCTTTTCGCCTTGCCCACATAGACGACCCGGCCGGTGGCGTCACGGAACTTGTAGACGCCCGGCTCGACCGGAATGGTGCCGGTCGCGGGCCGGTAGGAGGACGGATCAGCCACGGGTCAACCCTAGTGAAACTGGGGATGCGCTCATGACGGGCCGTCCACTCACGCTCCGGCGCGGGCCCGCGCCGTCGCCTTCTTCGCGGGACGCGCCGGGGCGGTCTTCGCCGCGGTGCCCTTGGCGGCAGTGCCGCTGGCGGCAGTTCCGTTGGCCGCAGTTCCGTTAGCGGGGGTCGTCTTACGGGGCGTCGTCCGGGCGTCCACCAGCTTTCCGGCGGCGCGCTTCGGCTTGACCCGCTGTCCGAGCAGGTCGGCGAGGAACTGCCCGGTGTGCGAACCCGGGGTTTCCGCGACCGTCTCGGGGGTGCCCTCGGCCACCACCGTGCCACCGCCCGAGCCCCCTTCGGGCCCCATGTCGATGACCCAGTCGGCCGTCTTGATGACATCGAGGTTGTGCTCGATCACCAGCACCGAATTGCCCTTGTCCACCAAGGACTGCAGCACCCCGAGGAGCTTCGAGACGTCCTCGAAGTGCAGGCCGGTGGTCGGCTCGTCCAGGACGTAGATGGTGCGGCCGGTCGAGCGCTTCTGCAGCTCGCTCGCCAGCTTCACCCGCTGCGCCTCGCCGCCGGACAGCGTCGGCGCAGGCTGGCCGAGCCGCACATAGCCGAGCCCGACGTCGACCAGGGTGTCCAGGTGCCGGGCAATCTTCGAGATCGGCTTGAAGAACTCGGCCGCCTCTTCGATCGGCATGTCCAGCACCTCGGAGATGGTCTTGCCCTTGTAGTGCACGTCGAGCGTCTCGCGGTTGTACCGGGCGCCCTTACAGACCTCGCACGGTACGTAGACGTCGGGCAGGAAGTTCATCTCGATCTTGATGGTGCCGTCGCCGGCGCAGTTCTCGCAGCGGCCGCCCTTGACATTGAACGAGAACCGGCCCTGCAGGTAGCCGCGAACCTTGGCTTCGGTGGTCTCGGCGAACAGCTTGCGAATGTGGTCGAAGACCCCCGTGTAGGTGGCGGGATTGGAGCGTGGCGTGCGCCCGATGGGTGACTGGTCGACCCCGACCACCTTGTCGAGGTGCTCCAGGCCGGTGACCCTGCGGTGCCGGCCAGCGGGCAGCTTGGCGCCGTTGATCTTGTTCGCCAGGGTGGCGTAAAGGATGTCGTTGACCAGGGTGGACTTGCCGGAGCCGGAAACACCGGTGACCGCGACGAACACTCCGAGCGGGAAAGCGACATCGAGGTCGGTGAGGTTGTGCTCGCGGGCGCCCTGAACCACCAGCTCGCGTCCGGGCGTGGTCGGTCGGCGGATCACCGGAACCTCAATAGCGCGCCGTCCGGCCAGGTAACTGCCGGTGATCGACTCCTGGGACTTGAGCAGGTCGTCGAACGTTCCGGACACGACGACCTCGCCGCCGTGCTCGCCGGCCCGCGGGCCGATGTCGACGATCCAGTCCGCCGCCCGGATGGTGTCCTCGTCGTGCTCGACCACGATGAGGGTGTTGCCGAGGTCGCGCAGCCGGACCAGGGTGTCGATCAGGCGGCGGTTGTCACGCTGATGCAGCCCGATCGACGGCTCGTCCAGCACGTAGAGCACGCCGACCAGGCCGGCGCCGATCTGGGTGGCGAGCCGGATTCGCTGGGCCTCGCCACCGGCCAGGGTCGCCGCGCCCCGGTTGAGGGACAGGTAATCCAGGCCGACGTCCACCAGGAAGCCGAGCCGGGAGTTGATCTCTTTGACCACCCGCAGCGCGATCATCTCTTCGCGCGCGTTGAGCGTGAGCCCGGCCAGGAACTGCGCCGCGTTCCCGATCGACATCGCCGACACCTCGGCGATGGACTTGCCCTGCACAGTCACCGCGAGAATCTCGGGCTTCAGCCGGGTGCCGCCGCAGGTCGGGCAGTCCACCTCGCGCATGAAGCCCTCGTACTTCTCGCGGCTCCAGTCGCTGTCCGTCTCGGCGTGGCGGCGCTCGATCCACGGGATGACGCCCTCGTAGGCGGCGTAGTAGGAACGCTCGCGGCCATACCGGTTCTTGTACCGGACGTGGACCTGCTCGCTCGCTCCGCGCAGCACCGCCTTCTGCGCCTTGGCGGGCAGCTTCTCCCAGGGCGTGTCGACGCTGAAACCGAGTTGATCACCGAGGCCCTCGAGCAGCCGCAGGAAGTAGTCGTTGTTCTGGCCATTCGCCCACGGCGCTATCGCCCCGTCGGCGAGCGACCGCTCGGGATCGGGAACCAGCAGCTCCGGATCGACCTCTTTGCGGGTGCCGATGCCACTGCAGACGGGGCACGCGCCGAACGGGGCGTTGAACGAGAACGAGCGCGGCTCCAGCTCGTCGATGGCCAGCGGATGGTCGTTGGGGCAGGCGAGGCGCTCGGAGAACCGGCGTTCACGGTGCGGATCGTCCTCGGCGAGGTCGACGAAGTCGAGGATGATCAGGCCACCCGCCAGGCCGAGCGCGGTCTCGACGGAGTCGGTGATCCGCTGCTTGCTGGTCTGCTTCGCCGTCAGCCGGTCGACCACCACCTCGATGGTGTGCTTCTCTTGCTTCTTCAGCTTGGTGGTCGGCCCGTCCGTGCCGTTGAAGTCCGTCAGCGGGTAGTTCGTTCCGTCGACCCGGACCCGGGAGTAGCCCTTGGTCTGCAGCTCGGTGAAGAGGTCGACGTACTCGCCCTTGCGCTCGCGGATGACCGGCGCGAGAACTTGGAACCTGGTCCCCTCGGGCATCTCGAGCACCCGGTCGACGATCTGCTGCGGAGTCTGCTTGCTGATCTGCTCGCCACAGATGGGGCAGTGCGGGTGTCCGATGCGGGCGTAGAGCAGGCGCAGGTAGTCATAGACCTCGGTGATCGTGCCGACGGTCGAGCGCGGGTTGCGCGAGGTGGACTTCTGGTCGATCGAGACGGCCGGGGACAGACCCTCGATGAAGTCGACGTCCGGCTTGTCCATCTGCCCCAGGAACTGCCGCGCATAGGCGGACAGCGACTCGACGTAGCGACGCTGCCCCTCGGCGAAGATGGTGTCAAAAGCCAGCGAGGACTTGCCGGACCCGGACAGGCCGGTGAACACGATCATCGCGTCGCGCGGCAGGTCCAGGTGAACGTCCTTGAGGTTGTGCTCCCGCGCGCCACGCACGATCAAACGGTCAGCCACGATCTTCTCTCTGGTTGAGCAGTGGATTCCGGACGGTAATGCGACAGTAGTAGCGAGGTACGACAACAACCGCGTGTCGTCCAGGTCGAGGTCCGTCCGGGACGTCAACGCCGTTCGGGAGGCGCCGCATTGCCCGTCCACGGCTCGGAGGTTTCATTCTATCCGCGGCCGCGGCCCGCGCGAGGCACGGGCCGGATCCCGAGCAAGCTGCGCTACCAAGGCATGATCGGGCCATGCCGAGAACCATTGCCACCAACACCGTGGTCGACCGCGACACCATGCTCGACTTTGTCCGGCCGCGCCACAACATGATCGTCATTCCGCGCCGCCGCAACGGTGACCCGCAGCCCTCTCCGGTCACCGGCGGGGTGGACAGCGAGGGCCGCATCGTCATCTCGACCTACCCGGACCGCGCGAAGGCCCACAACCTGCGCCGTGATCCCCGCTGCAGCGTGCTGGTGCTGTCGGACAAGTTCGGCGACGCCTGGCTGCAGGTCGACGGCACCGCCGAGGTGATCGATCTGCCGGACTCGGTCGAGCCGCTGGTCGAGTACTTCCGCTCGATCTCCGGCGAGCACCCGGACTGGGACGAGTACCGCCAGGCGATGGTGGCTCAGGGCAAGTCCCTGCTGCGGATCACCCCCGTGAACTGGGGACCGATCGCAACCGGCGGCTTCCCGGCTCGGCGGGCCGACGGCTCATAGGTCGGCCCTTCGAGCACAGCCGACGGCTCCTAGGTCGGCCCATCCAGCACAGCCGACGGCTCCCACGTCGGCTCTGTTGAATGGGCCGGCTCAGGCCAGCGAATGGGCGGCTCAGGCCAGCCGCCAGTCGACCGGCTTCCCGCCGTGCTTCTCCAGCAGAGCGTTGGCCCTGCTGAAGGGCCGGGAGCCGAAGAATCCGCCGCTGGCCGAGAGCGGGCTCGGGTGCACGGACGTGAGGCAGTCCACGTCGCTGAGCAGCGGTTGCAGGGACTGTGCCTGTCGGCCCCACAGGATGGCCACCAGCGGCTGGTCGCGGGCGACGAGCGCGCGGACCGCCTGCTCGGTGACCCGCTCCCAGCCCTTGCCGGCATGGGACCCAGACTTGCCGGGCGCAACGGTCAGCACCCTGTTCAGCAGCAGCACCCCCTGCTCGGTCCAGCGGGTCAGGTCTCCATTGGTCGGGATCTCGACGCCGAGGTCGTCGCGCAGCTCACGGTAGATGTTCTGCAGTGACCGGGGCACCGGGCGGACGTCGGGGGCGACGGAGAAGGCCAGCCCGACGGGATGGCCGGGGGTCGGGTACGGGTCCTGCCCGACGATGAGCACCCGCACGTCCTCGAAGGGCTGGCGGAACGCCCGCAGCACGTTCTGGCCGGCCGGCAGGTACGAGCGGCCGGCGCTGAGCTCGGCCCGCAGGAAATCTCCCATCGCCGCGACCTCGGCTGCCACCGGCTCCAGGGCACCCGCCCAGCCAGGATCTACGGTGTCGCGAAGAGAACGTCCAGCCATGGTACGAAACCGTAGCCGGGCCACTTCTCGCGTGCCGACGCGGTACCTGGGATCTCGCTGATGTGGCGGCGCCCACCGGTACCGAACCGGTTTAGGCTTTAACTCTCATGCGCAACTACACGATCACGACGCTCGGTGCCGCCACCGAGCTTCTCGACCTGCCCTTCGACCGGCCGCTGGAGGAGTGGAACGACCCGCGGATCGTCCAGGTCCCGCGCGGCATCTCGCGGCACGTGGTGCGCTTCGTCCGCGCGCACAACCAGATCTTCGCCATCAAGGAAGCCACCGAGCGCTACGTGCTGCGCGAGCATCACCTGCTGCGCGAGCTCGCCGACGCCTCGGTTCCGGTGGTCGACGCCTTCGGCACCGTGATCGACCGCAGCGACCAGCAAGATCACCACCTGGACGGGCTGCTGATCACCCGCCACCTGCCGTACTCACTGCCCTACCGGTCGCTGTTCACCGAGCGCTCACTGCCCGATCTGCGGTCCCGGCTGCTGGACGCGCTGGCGCAGCTGTTCGTCCGGCTGCACCTGAGCGGGTTCTTCTGGGGTGACTGCTCGCTGTCCAACACGCTGTTCCGCCGGGACGCGGGATCACTGGCCGCCTACCTGGTCGACGCCGAGACCGGCGAGATGCATCCGCAGCTGTCCCGGGGGCAGCGCTCGCACGACGTCAGCATCGCCACCGAGAACATCGCCGGTGAGCTGATGGACCTGCAGGCCGGTGGCTACCTGTCGATGGACGACGACCCGGTCGAGACGGCGATGGCGCTGCAGCCGCGCTACGACAAGCTGTGGGCCGAGCTGACCGACGACGAGGTCTACCCCTCGGGTGAGAGTTACCGCATCGAGGAACGCGTCCGCCGGCTGAATTCGCTGGGCTTCGACGTGTCCGAGATCGGCATCCGGACCGAGGACGCCGGTCGCAAGCTGCGGTTCGAGACACACATTGTCGAGCCGGGACACCACCAGCGACGGGTGTACGCGCTCACCGGGCTGCGGGTGCAAGAGAACCAGGCACGGCAGATCCTGTCCGACCTGGCCCGCTTCCGCGCGAAGTGGATCGAGGGCGTCGAGCACGACATTCCCGAGGACCTGGCCGCCCGGCGCTGGCTGGACGAGAAGTTCTACGGGGTGCTCGGCATGATCCCGGACCGGCTGCGCCGCAAGCTTCCCGACGCCGAGCTGTTCCACGAGATCGCCGAGCACCGGTGGCTGATGTCGGAGCAGCTGGGACGCGATGTCGGACGCCAGGCGGCGGTGGACGACTATGTGAAGACAGTGCTGTCCAAATTGCCCGACACGGCAGTGCGCATCCTGACCGATCCGATAACTGAGGAGATGCCGGTGATCCGAGAATGACGTACACGGGTGAGGTCAGTGTCGGCGGTCCAATCGACCAGCGCGAGCTGCCGGGGCTGAGCATCGCCAAGGTCGCCGTCGGGTCGATGTCGAACAATGCCTACCTGCTTCGGTGCACCGCCACCGGCGAGGCGCTGCTGATCGACGCGGCCGCCGAGCCGGAGCGGCTGGCCGAGTTCGTGCACCTGGGCGGAGTTCCGGCAAGCGCCGTCGTCACCACCCACCAGCACGGCGACCACTGGCAGGCCCTTGCCGCGGTGGTCGCCCAGACCGGTGCGCGGACGATGGCCGGAGCCGACGATGCCGGCGGCATCCCGGTGCCGACCGACCGGCTGCTGCACCACGGCGACACGGTGCATGTGGGCAACGCCGAACTCGCGGTGATCACCCTGCGCGGGCACACCCCGGGGTCGGTCGCGCTGTATTACCAGGACCCCGAGGGGACGGGACACCTGTTCACCGGCGACTCCCTGTTTCCGGGCGGTCCTGGGCGCACCACCAGCCCCGCGGACTTCACCAGCCTGATGGACGACCTGGAGCAGCGGGTGTTCGGCGTCTACGAAGACTCGACGTGGGTGTATCCCGGCCATGGCGATGACACCACCCTGGGTGCCGAGCGCGGCTCCGTCGCCGAATGGCGCGCCCGCGGCTGGTGACCTACGACGTGCTGGTACGCGAGCGAAGCCGTACTCAGCAGCCGATCAACCAGCCAATGTCCTGGACGAGCTTCGTGAAGGAGCGCGCGTTCTGCGCCGCTGTGTCTAAGTCAATGCGACAAGCGAACTTCACTTGGTCCACAGTCTCGGAGTAGACGCCTGATTCCATCATCGATTCCAGGCGGCCTTTGGCTCCCGGCCCAGACCGAGACATGTGTTCGCACGCTGGACAGGCTAGTTGATCTGCCGCCGGACCACGCGTCCTCACCCAACGCTTCAGCGGGGCCTTACGCACCAGTCGGCCGCCGGACGGCACCAGCCTGGTGGCTGAACCTTCAGCGACGGCCAATCGAAGCTCTTGGAAGGCCTGAGCCGGGTTCACCTGCGTGAGGGTTACACCGTCTGCTACGGAGTGCTCGTGGGCAAGTACGAGCAGCCCGCCCCGCCTGACCTCCGAGGGACGTTCGTCTCACACCTTTGGTGCGTTCTGTAACCGGGTGGCACCGTTGACGGAGTGGAGCAGCGCACCGAGGTTCGATCCGGCCACCGCGCGGGCACACCGGAATTCGCCAGATTGCAGTGGGCGATGCTGGGTGCCGCGCTCGCCGCCTTCGCGTTGCTGTACTGCACACAGCCACTGCTGCCCGCCATCGGCAACGATCTCGGGATCTCACCCGCAGCCGCCAGCCTGACCGTCTCTGCCTCGACCGGCGCACTGGCCCTGGCCATCCTGCCGCTGTCAGCGCTGGCGGAGACGGTCGGGCGCATCCGGCTGATGCGAATCGGCCTCGCGGTCGCCTGTGTGCTGGTGCTCGCCTCGGCCGCGTCACCGGCATTGTGGGTGTTGGTGGTGCTGCGGGCGCTCGTCGGTGTCGCACTCGCGGCCGTGGTCGCGGTGGCCATGGGCCACGTCGGGGACGAGGTGCATCCCAGCTCGCTCGGCTCGGCAATGGGCGTCTACGTGGCCGGCAACAGTCTCGGCGGCGTCGGCGGACGCCTCGTAGCAGCGGCCGCAGGGGACGGCACCAGCTGGCGAATCGGTGTCCTCGCGGTGGGAGCGCTCGGAGCGGTCGCCGCATTGGTGTTCAGCCGGAAGATCCCCGAACCCGTCCGATTCCGGCCCGTGCCGCTGCGCTGGCAAACCGTCCGAACCAATCTTGGCAGCCACCTGCGCGATTCCGGCATCATCCGGCTGTGCCTGATCGCGTTCCTGCTGATGGGCGGCTTCGTCGCCTGTTACAACTATCTCGGCTATCGGCTGCTCGCCCAGCCGTTCCACCTCAGTCAGGGCGTGGCTGGACTGGTTTTTCTGGCCTATCTTGCGGGCACGGCCTCGTCCACCCTTAGCGGCCGGCTCGCAGACCGCCTCGGCCGCCGGGCGACCTTGCTGGCCAGCGCCGCGGTGATGGCGGCCGGGCTGGCCCTGACCCTCGCCGACGTCCTGGTCGTCGTCGTGATCGGCCTGCTGGTCTTCACCGCCGGTTTCTTCGGCGCGCATGCGGTGGCCAGCGGCTGGGTATCCCGCCGTGCCGCCACCGCCCGGGCGCAGGCCAGCGCGCTGTACCTGCTGTCCTACTACGCGGGTTCCAGCGTGCTGGGCGCCGCCACCGGCATCGTCTTCGCCGAGGGCGGCTGGTCGGCCACGGTCGAAGTCGTCGGCTGCTACATCGGCGCGGCGCTTGTCCTGGCCGCGACGCTTGCCGACGAGCGGCCAGCGGCTTTCCAGCGGTGACGCGGTCGGCTCGAGGCCGGGGCACAACTACGCTGGAGGACGAGATGTCTTCCTCCACCACACCACCGCCCGCGTCACCTCCGGCAGCGTCACCACCGGCTGCCAAACCAGCCGCTGCCCGACAGAAC
>JAABUO010008469.1_pt1 | contig 11620 bp, 11 predicted proteins | sample 5559291 | NCBI WGS metagenome assembly JAABUO01 (sample SAMN10711878, study PRJNA513372) | rock metagenome | isolation source: Antarctica rocks | place: Antarctica: Victoria Land, Finger Mt sud | reverse complement strand
GTGGACGGGTCGCCCCTGCAGCTCAGCCGAGAAACTCTCAGAGGTGCCTTTCGTTCTATAGCACAGTGTACCTCGCCTACGACAACGAGCTGCCAACCGCTCCTTGCAGCAGCTACTGGCATTCCAGACAGGCCGGGTTGCGTGGTAGCGTCGCGCACGAGCCGCAACCATGGGGGGCGGGCTGACCTTCCTGAACAAGAAAACATGGCATCCGGGGCGGATGCAGAACCAGGAGGAGAAGTGGAAGCGCGAGCAGACCGCCGAGAAGGAGGCCAAGAAGCTCGCGGAGATTAAGACGCAGATCGAGCAGGAGCGCCAGAACGAGGAGCTGCAGCAGGTGGCCGTGGCCGCGGGCGTCAAACCGTGCGCCTGGCCCGCCCTGCACGCGGGCCCGCGGCTCCAGAAAGACCGTGTAGGCCTGCAGTGGGGTCGCTGCAAGGCCCTGCGAGGAAGGAGACGGAGCGCAAGGTCAGGCAGGGCCGCGTGAGCTCCTCTGCGTGACTGTGTGTGCCCACTTGGCGACTGTCGGCCTGGCAAGACTGCGCCGAGCTCTTGCAGGGAAGGGAGGTTCTGAGCCTGGGTGCTCCTGCGGAGCGCCTGCAGCAAGAGGTCTGGTTGCCGGCCTTGTTGCAAAGGGACCTGGTCTGCGGTGTGCGTGCACGACGTGCCACAGCCTGGGCGCGTCGGTCTCGCGGTGCCAGCAGAGCGTGTGCTTGCCAGCCAGCCTGCAGCCCAGGCGCGGTTGACTGGCTGGCACGGGTGGCGGCCGGGCGCCTCCTTACGCCTGTGCCCTCTGTGTGCACACCGAAGCATGGCCCTGCTGGCGCGCCACCCCGACGCCGGCGGGCGTGCGGCAGGGAGGCGGACCGCCTGGACTGGATGTACCAGGGCGGCATGGTGGCCAAGCAGGAGGCTGACAAGCGCGCCGAGGAGCAGCTGCTCGGCGTGCGCCCGGTGGACCTCGTGGAGGCGGCCGCGCCCACCAAGGTGCCGCACGGCGCTGCTGCGGCGCGGGCCGCCAAGTGGTTCAGGTCGAGGGGAACGAGCTCACGCAGCGTGGAAAGCCGGCGCGCGCTTGAGATGAGCGTGACCTTTCTGGCGTGTGGCCCTTGGACCTGGTTGGCGCCGCCGCGCGCAGACAGGCGCCCCCTTCCCTTCCCCCCCAAATCTGCCGATGCTGTGGTCTGAATCGTGTACCGTGTTGCCACTGCTGCTGCATTTGCTATGGTGAGGGAGCATGCGCGCGCGCCGCCCGCGGCCAGGCGGAGACGGTGGCGCAGCTGCCCTCGTTCTACGCCGAGGACACGCCCGCGTCCGCCAACGAGCTGTGGTCGCGCCTGCACAGCGACCCGCTGTTCGCGGCGCGCCCCGCCGCGCGTGCCGCCCTGACACTGCACACACGGAGGCCGACTGGTGCGGGTGTCTGGAAGAGTGTGTCCCAGTCAGGTGGGAATGGCATTCACAATTATTGGCAGCGTCGGCCAGGGCTGCTGAGTCTCAGCTGCCCCGGCGCCCTGCTGCTTGCAGTGCGGCCTGTCAAGGTCTGATGGAATGGGGATGCACACAGTGGCTGCGTTTGTGTGCGTTATACGCGTGGCGGCCGCGTGGCGGCCGAGACGACATGTGGCGCGCACTGCCGCCAGCACTGGCGCTGCTCTTGGTGACGCGGCCGCTGCGGTGCTCGTGTGATGCCGGCATGCCAACAGCGCGCTGTGCCGGCGGCAGATCCGGCAGCAGGAGATTGCGGCGCGCCGCAGCGTGGCCAAGAACCCGGTCAAGATGGATGCCATCAAGCGCGAGGTCGCGCTGGCCAAGGCGCAGCAGGTGCTCGCGTTTGGCGCATGCGCACACCCTACCCTATCCCTACCAGCAGCTGCATGCTGAGGCAGTTCGAGCGATGGTGCACACGTGCGGCGCGTGTTCTGCGCTGCTACCAGCAGCTTGATGCGGAAGCGCTTGCGGCGATGGTGCCCGCGCACGGCGCACCTGCCGCGCTGCTACCAGCGGCTGCATGCTGAACTTGCATCGGTGCTGCTCGTGTTTGGCGCGTGCTGCTTGGTACCAGCAGGTATAGTATGGTTTATGCAAAGTATTGTTTATGCGCAGCGAGGCAACCGCGCCAGCATTCCCGTTCTGGCGGACTGTTTGTGGACGGGTGGACAGACTCACTCGGCACAGTGTGCCTGGGAGCGCACACTGCTGCAGGGCCTGAGGCTTTGCCACATGATGTGGGCGTGACACATATGTGCCAAGGCGGCAGACTCATTCCAGCAGTGATCGGCACACCCACCTTGCAACACAGCAGGCGTGAGGATGCAGGGCTGCACTGCACGCCTGATGCCCTTGACGGGCCCCATGCGCGCTGCGCAGGCTGCGCCTCCGGCCTCTGGCAAGGCGGAGAAGCACGCGCGCAAGGAGGCGCGCAAGGAGGCCAAGCGCGCCAGGCGCGACGCCGAGCTCGCGGCCGCGCACGCCGTGCTTGCGGCCGCACGCGACAAGGGCGCGCTGCCGGCCGCGGCGCCCGCCCTGGCAAACCCTGACGGGCGCCCGGCCGCGCCGCGACCGCGACCGCGCTCGCGCGAGCGCGGGCGCGAGCGCGACCACGACCGTAAGCGGGCGCGCCACGAGGAGCGGGGCCGGGCGGGGCCGGGCGGGGACACGGAGGGGGCCGAGCGCAGGCCCGAGCGCGGCGTTGGCCTCACCGACGGCGGGGAGCGGCACAGTAGGGCGGGCGATGGGGGCGCCGCGCAGTCTGGTGCGGACGCGGACGCCGGTCCTGCCGCCGACGTCGCGGGCCGGTCGGCGCGCGGCGGCGCCGGGGACTCGCGCGCGCACCGCGACGGCGCGTCTGTCCAGGGTGGCGACCTGCGCTATGGGCTCAACCACGCCGAGGCCACGAAGGGTTACATCAGGCGCGTGGCAGCCACGCGCTCGCCTCTAGGGCCTGTTAGGCGGGGCCTTTGCTGCTTTGTTTTGGGAGAAAGCCGGCGGTGTGGTCCTTATATTGCCATGATGCCGTTCATGACACGTCCCTGATAGCGAAGACCTGCCAGTGCTCAGTTATGATTGCACACACAGGGCACATAACGCACAGCGCATGGCACACATAGGGCTAGAAATCCTATTGTGCATGGCCCGCCAGGAGCGACCTGGCGGCGGCGACGCGGCTGCGTCTGGAGGAGGCCGCGCGGGCGCGCGAGGACGAGGCGCGCGAGAAGGCCGCGCAGCGGTACGAGCGCAAGGAGTACAAGTGCGCGCCGCCCCACCCCAACCCTACCCTTCTGCTGTGAGAGACAGCACAGCGCACGGACAATGTCTCCTGCTTACGTGGGCTCGATGCAGCGTGTAGGAGCAGGAATGCAAGCCTTGACAGCAGAGCCTTTCAGTGACCCAGGCGTCTCTTGATGGTGCATGAGGATGTGCTTGAGTCGTCCCTCGAGGTTTGTAGCGTGATCCAGTCTGGACCAGTCTAAACCAGTCTGCCTCGAGTCACCGTGTTTGGCCACTGCTGCGCGCAGGACGGGCCGCCTGAGCGCGGAGGAGCGGGCGGCGCGCCTGGCGGAGATGACCGGCAACGCGGACGTGCATGAGGAGGCGCGCTGGTCGCGCCTGCGCAACGCGAAGGCCACCGACGATGCGGAGGAGGCCGCTGCGGCCGCCGAGGCGCAGGCGCGGCGTCCCGCTCGCCGAAAGCGCATCCCGGGACTCTGCCACAAGGGCTGGGCAACTCGCCCTAACTTGACCTCTAACCCTAGAGCAGGCGCTGAATAGTGAGCCTGCATCACAAGCGCCCATAAAAAAAATTGAGCTGGCGCCGCCGGGAGGAGCGCAAGACCGACGACGCGTGCGCGCGCGCGCAGGAGCGCGCCGGCCGTGGCGCCGCCGAGCGCGGCGGCGCGCACCACTCGGACACGGCCGGCTTCCTGCGCGCGGCGACGCGCGAGGTGTACGGCGCGGCCGGCGGCGGCTCGCTCGCGGAGCGCGTCGGCCGGCAGAAGTTCTACGCCGACCGCGGCGGCGAGGGCGCGGCGGCCTTCCGGCGCTGAGGCAGCGGGGCGCTGGGGGCGGCGTCATGGTGCTCAGCCTGCGGACAGGGCGGGCTGCGCGCGCCGCCAGGCTTGATGGAGGCGGCGCGGCGCGCGGCGGCCCAGCGGAGCGACCGGTGGAGGCGGCAGGAGCTTTTGCGCGCCGCGGCGCGTACGGTGCCACAGGCCGCAAGGGCCGTCGGTGTAGGATTCTGATATGGGCGTTGGCGGGGAACTCACGGCGCTGGTCGGGCGTGCGGGGGCCGCAAGAAGTGCCTGTAAGGGGTTGGGGAATGCAGAGCCTTGGTTGACAAAGATCTCACTTGTCGCAGCGTACGCGGAGCGACCAGGTTGGTGACATGTGACGCTGGTGTTGCCCGGGCTATACGCAGCGTATCTTGGGCCCACCAATTGCGGCGGCACACTGTAATCAGACAGCGTTGTCACCATGCACTTGGTGTGGCGTGACAGCGTGCTTGGCACTGTGTCATGACAATGTGCTTGGGTATGTGTCATGTTGAAGGGCATGGGTCTGGTGCACAGCTTTGCCATCAGCGTCGCGGTGCGAGTGGGTCTAGGATCCAGAGTGACACGGTGGTGCCGGCACGCAGGGATTCAGGAATCTGCATGCACGCCCTTTTGTCCAAGCGGGCCAGATAGCATCAAGAGCTCAGCTCTTTGCAAACCCAAAAAAAGCAAACACAGAAGCGCAATCGCTTGCGCATAAGCGCCACCGCTTGCGCGGCGTCAGTCGACGCCGCTGCCGCGCAGCGCGGCGAGCCGCTGCCGCACGTCTGCAGGCAGTTCTTCGTCGTCGGCAGCGGTGCTCGGCGGCTCGTCCGGCGCATCCCGCTTCCGTGACGGCGGCGCGGGCTCGCCCGCCACAGCCTGTCCGTCAAGCACACATTGTGCTATATCGGCCCGCGCCTGACCACAAGCCCCCAGCATGTGCACCTGACGCTCTCTGCCACCGCCTAAATTTGCAGCGCCGCATGCATAAGCACATAAGCGTGCTTTTCTTCACCAAGATCGGAGACTTACCGCAAGCACCGGCTGCACCCTCTGCCCGCAACTGTTGATCAAGCCTGGCGTCCCCGTTCCCGTGCTCTTTCCCTTGCATGATATGCATGATATGACTCATCTGAAGCCCAGTGCTTGATGCACACTGCGCCCCCCTCGCCCCCACCCCCACACGAGCAGCGCGCGCACCGGCTGCGCCCACTGCGCGCGGTGCTCCTCCGGCGCCGCGTCATCGTCGCCCACAGGCGTGTTCCACCAGACGGGCCCACCGAAGCGGCCGTCGCCGCTGGCGCACGCCACGCAGCCGATCTGCACATCCGGCGTGATGCGCTGCTGCGCGCCGCGCACCGCCAGCGGCACCCTGGCCACGCGCGCGCGGCACTGACGTCGGGGCATGCACGACAGAGCGCGTGCTCGCTGCATTCGCATTACACTTATAGCATGCGCGAGAGAGCGCGTGCTCGCTGCGCTCTCCTCGCTACTTTGCACTCCAAGCTCACGGTCCGGCCCGCTCGCCAGCGGCTGGCTGCCGGCCGCGCTGGGAGTATTGTAGTAGGAGTGACTGGGGCGCGCGTGTCGCTGGACACAGGCATATCACACCAGCGCTCCTGGCTGAGGCTGCGGCGCAAGAGCATGCGCAGACGATAGCTTGGTCGCGCTGGCACCTAGGCCTTGCACCCAGCCTATGGCTCTGCTGCTGGCGGGCGCCCTCTGTCCTATCAGAGCAGTGGCACCTGGTAAGCAAGAAACCAGAACACGCCGCTGTCAGACAACCACAGTGAGGCTGCCATAGAGACGCTGGTTACACATGTCAGTAATTTGCTTGAGGCATAACAGCCAGAGAGCCGGTTTAAGAGGAGGCTGCAAACTGCCTGGCACCAGGAGGGCCGTCCGCTGTGCGCACCGGCAGAGCGAGGTCGTGCCAAAGTTGTGGTTGCCCTTCTGGATGGCCAGCATGGAGCACAGGATCTCGTAGCCCGGCTTGCGCCACTTGGCTATCAGCGCGCCATCCGCGATCTTCTCGCGCACCAGCCAGTCATACTGCGCTCGCGCGCACGCGCCCGGCCGTCTGCGCTCCTTCCTTCCAGGCCAAACAAGGATGATGCAGCAAGGGCAGCCGGTCAGGCGCGCACCAGCTCGCGCGACATGACTTTGCGCACATACATCAGGTCGTAGAGGAAGCGGTTCTTCTCCCAGTGGATGCGGTGGATCTTCCAGGTCAGCTCGTTCTTGCGGCGGCCCTCGTGCTCCTCGTTCACGGCCTCCTTCATCTGCGTCTCAAAGTCCTCCACCACCTCCTCTATGAGCTCCCAGCCGTCTGGGATCTTCTTGTTCTTCATGCGCCGCCGGTATGCCACTGCGAGCACGCACGCGACCGTCAGCGCGCAGCAAGGTGCACCATGGCGTACGGGGGCGCCGCGAGCGAACAGCCAAGACACACGCAGGGCAGAGCTGCCAGCAGCGCCGGTGCACTCACTGGTGGCTTGTTGCAGCAACGCGGAGACCCAAGGTTCGGGCACGGCCTGCAACTCCTCGGCTATAAACGTCACTGCACGCTTGCCGCTGTGTGGTCCACCTCCTTGATGCTGGGCAGCGCTTATATCGGCCTGGGAGGGCACTGTCAAGTGCGCAGCAGCTGAGCCAGCCTGAACAGGCCGCCCCCCTCAACAACCTTGAGGCGCATGGGCACATGGGCTCCCGTGCCTGACTCTTGGGCCGTTTGGCGCGGTGAGTGCACCGAGCCAAGCCCCCAGCCAGCATGCAGCGGATAAGCAGGCATGTGCAGCAGCAGCACGGACTGCGTCTGAGGCCCGCGCGGTGGAGCGCAGGCTGAGCATAACAAACGCTCAGCATTCTCAAGCTCAGGCGTGCGCAGCGCTCGTCTGCGTTGCAGGCTCTCTCGCGTGCCTGCGCCGTGAAGCATCCCTTGCCTGCAACTAGCGTGGCTCTGGCGTTCGTTGCGGCCTCAGCTTCTCAGTATGCTTCCCCGCTGCTTTGCTTGACCAATGCAGGTTGGGAGGCAGGTCTACGCCGCTGCCGAGGCGGCCCCGACTTTTGGTCCCTTTCCGCATGCGCTTGCCCAAAAGATGCGCTGCCTGACAACGTGCTGGCAGCAGGAGGGCCGCCAGTCCCTGGCCACTTGTTGTCAAGCGCTGATATTGACACAGGCAGACAGTCCCCAGCGTCCTGAGGCCAGCGCAAATATGGCGAAAACGTTTGACACGCAGCTCGGCGCGCCGCGCGTCCCAGGGCGGGATGGAGTTGGCGGAGCCGTGGCCGGCGGGCCCGCCGTCCGGCAGCGCCGTGTACGACTCGTGCACCGAGAGCGAGCCCGCGGGCAGCAAGGACTCCTCGCTGCGCGGCGGCGGCGCCTTCCTGCGCGGCCGGCGCAGCCGCGAGGGGTCGCTGCGCGCCGGCGGCGCGTTCGGCCGGCCCGACCAGCGCGCGCGCTCGCTCGGCTCGCTGCTGGCGGAGGCGGCGGCGGTGCTGCGCGGCGCGGCGCACGCGGGCGGGCACTCCGGGCCGCACCCGGCGCCCGCGCCGGCGCACGGAGCCTGGCCCGGGCCGGACGTTGACGGAGTGGAGCTGCAGCGGCGCGCCTGGGCGCCGGCGGGCGCGCACGCGGGGCCGGCGGGGCGGCCGCGCGCAGACGCGGCGGGCGGCGCGGGCCTGGGGTGGGCGCCGGCGTCGGAGCCGCGCCCGACGCCGCCGCAGCCGGCCGGCGCGCCGGCGGCCGACCTGGCATCGCCACGCCCGCCCGGCCTGGCCTCGGGGCAGGCCGGGGGGCGGGCCGCGGGGCAGGCGGGCGCCCTGGGGCAGGCGCAGGGGTCGCCGGCGGCCGTGTGCCTGGCCGCCGGCACGCCGAGCACCAGCCTGACGCGCAGCGACGCGCCGTCGACGGCGGGCACGTCCGCCTCGTGCGTCGCCTCGCTCGCATCCATGCTGAGCGGCCTGGCATCCGCGGGCAGCGACCCGCCGCCTGGCAGCGCGCTCGCCGGGCTGCCCGGCGGCCCGGCGCCCCCGCATGGCGCCTGGCCGCTCGCGCTCGGGGAGGAAGGGCGCCCGCCCGGCATCGCCAGGAGCCCCTCGGCTCTCCTGGATGCGCACGTGGAGCCGGCGGCGGTGGTGGCGGAGGCGGCGGCGGCGGCGGCGGCCGCCGCGGCGGCGGGCGCGCACTGGCGCATGGTGCGCGCGCTGCGCGTGCGCATGCTGGAAGGCCACCGCACCAATATATGGAGGACGTCGGGCTGCTCGAGTGCGGCAAGTGGGATTGCTTGTAGGACACCATGCAGGCGCTGCAGGGTTTGGGACCTCCCAGCCATGAGCGGCCTTGTGGGCATTGTGCTAGGCGGATGCGGCGGCAGCGGGGCACTTTTTGGTGTGTTTTGGTGTGTAACCAGGCCATGTTCTGACATGCGAGATTTGGGCCACAGTAGAGACGCCATCTGGCACGTCTTGCAGGTGGTGGCAGAGGAGGACATGCCGCGGTCAGTGTTTCACGACTTCCCGAGCGCCGCCGGCCCGGCGCCGGCGCCGCGCTGGGGCCACGCGACGGCGGCGGTCGGCGACCGCATGTACGTCTTCGGCGGCGTGGGCGCGAGCGTGTTTGACGACGCGTTCTGCTACGACGCAGGTGGGCGCCCGTGCTTGGTATCATGCCGCGCACTGCTTGTGCTTGTCGCGCACAGGCTGTGCACGTGCGGTGGCAGCGTCCTTCAAAGGGGTTGTGCACAGGAGCGAGCGCGCCTCTGCAAGGCGCATCGCCGCCACTTTGCATGCCCACGAGTCTGCGCCATGCCACGGCGGTGCCGTAAGCCTTGTGTGCGCCCGGCCCGGCAGCGCGCAGCAGCTGGCGCGCGGCGGCGCCGGCCGGCGCCAGCCGGCGCGAGGCGCCGCCCGCAATGTTCGGCGCGGCGGCGGCCGCCGTGGGCCACCGCGTGTTCCTCTTCGGCGGGCGGCAGGGCCGCAAGTACATGCGCCGCACCTACGTCCTGGACACAGGTGCAGCCCATGACCCTAAACCGCCTGGACACAGGTGCCGCCGCAATCCTAAGCACCCTGTACACAGGTACTGTCCATGTCCCTCCAGTGGCGATCGCGCGGAGGCAGCCGGCAGTGTTCGACATCGCTGGAAGCCTGCGCCGCCCGCAGCTGCACAGACCGGCTCCAGGGGCGCGTCGGGCGCCGAGGCGCCCTGCGCGCGGCGCAGACACGATGTTGTGGCGGTGCCTGAAGGAGCTGCCCAACAGCCCCGCCGCCTGCGCCGGGCTCACGCTGACGGCCGTCGGCCAGGTGCCCGCCCCGCCTCCCGAGCGCGCATCAGACGCCGCTGCGCTGCTCATAAAATGTGATGTGCACTCTGTCTGCAGTTTGGCCAGGTGCCAGCGTCGCTTGTACATCAAGATGTATCAGCAAATGTCAGGGAGGTCAGAAGGGCGTGTGTAGGCGCATAGGCAGCAGACTGACATGTCACATGGACACCTCGCTTAAGCCCAGATTGTTTCATGTCACAGTCTGCGCCCCGTACCATCCCTGTCGGGCCTCGTGGGCCCTCACAACGCTGCGCAAGCAAGGCGCGGGCCACCAGCGCCCATGGTGGCTGACGGCCGGTTGCCGGGTGCGACAGCACGGAGTTCTGGCGTTCGGGGGCCTGGGCAAGAAGTGCTCCAACGCGCTGCACCGCCTGAACCCGCACGCGGCCACGTGGGAGCAGCTGGCGACCTCCGGGGTGCGGGCATGTCGCTCCCGCCCGTCCCTGCCTCACTCTGCCTGGCCTTGTGCCGTGACCTACTTTGCAGAGACGGGACGCCTAGCCCGTGCATGCCTCCCCCGTGGTGTGCCTGCTGACATCAAGCCCCCTGGCACCACACACCTGCGCTGCGCTCTGGCCCCAGCCACGCCGATAGCCCGCGAGCGGCGCACCCCAGGGACGAGCCCAGCAACGCAAGGACGGATAGGGTATGCATCCTAACCGCGGACCTCGCGCGCCCGCAGGCCGCCCCGCAGCCGCGCCACGGCCACAGCGCGGTCTGGGACGGCGCCAATGCGCTGATCGTGTTCGGCGGCACCGGCGGCGCTGCTGTGCTCTCCGACGTGCACGCGCTGTGCCTGCGCACGGGCCGCTGGGAGGCGCGCGCATGCGGCGGCGCGGCGCCGCCGCCGCGGCACGGGCACTCCGCCGCCATGATCGCTGCCAACCTCATGCTCGTGTTCGGCGGCTGCGACGGCCAGGCGCGCCCGCGTCAGAGGCGGGCAGCGCCCGCGCGCCGCCCAGCCTGCGCCGGGCGCGCTCTCCGGTGACGCGCCGGGCGCGGCCATCACTGGCGATGCACGGCCGCCGCTGGGCTTACGAGCGGCGGCGCACCTTGCCGGCGGCGCGGTCGCTGTTGTCAGATGTCAGCCCCAGGTCCTGCGCGAGCTCTTCGCCAATTTGATGTGTAGGGGGTCCTGGGGTTCTACATGCTCGTGGCAGGGCAAGCCCTGCTGATGCGCCTCATCCCAACCCTACCCCCGCGCAGGGCGCCTTCCTGAACGACACGCACGTGCTGGACATGGCCGCCTGGCGCTGGCGGCCGCTGGCGCCCGTGGGCTCGCCGCCCGCGGCGCGCCACGCGCACGCGTGCTGCGTCGCCGCGGGGCGGCTGCTGCTGCACGGCGGCTCCAACGCCGCGCAGTCGTTCGACGGCGTAATTGAAGTGTCCACCGACCTCGGGCGCGAGCTCAGCAGGCGCGCGCCGCTGCCTGTTGCGGGGAGGCTGCCGGCGCATGCGCTGCCTGTTGCCTGGTCATCTTCTCAACGGAGACGGGTGTGCAATGTTTGCAAGAGTAGGTGCTGCTACCGAGTTCTGGCCAACCTTGGGCGAGTAGCGCTGCGCGTGCCGCCAGAGCTGGGGGGCAGCGCTCACGCAAGGGAGCGGGCGCGGCCGGGAAGGCGCGCAAGCAGCGCCGCCCTGTCAATTACCAGGCAAGCCTTGTGGGCGGCCGCCTGACGCGCTGCCGGCCGCGCGCAGCATTGCCGCGGAGCTGGTCCGACTCTCTGGGGACGGCAGCGGCAGCAGCGGCAGCAGCGCGCGGGGCGCCGGCCACTCCCACGCGGGCGCGGCCGCGCCGCCGCAGGCCGCGCGCGCCGGCGCCCCCGGCCCCGACGCCGGCGCGGCCGCGGCCACGCCGGCCGGCGGCGCGCCCGTCGCCGGCATGCAGGCGCAGCTGGCGGACCTGCTGCGCCGGCGCTCGGCGGCGGACGCGCAGGCGCTGGCCGCGCGCAAGGCCGAGATCGCGGAGGGCCTGTTCAGGCAGGAGCGCGAGCGCGCGCAGGAGCTGCAGGCGCAGGCGCGCCGCCCCCGGCCGGCCCTGCTCCACGCAGCGCGCGGCGTCCCAAGCACTGTCCCCCTTGGCGGCGCCAGCGCGGCTGGACCACCCGCGCGCAAGGGTGTTAGGGACCCTAACCCTAACCCTAACCCTATTGCATGCCGCAGGTGCGCGCGCTGAAGCTGCTGCAGGAGGAGGAGGCCGCGGCGGCCGCGCGCAGCAGCGGCGCCGCACTCGCAGAGGCGGCGGCGCTGCGGCGCGCGGCG
>JAABUO010008466.1_pt1 | contig 11622 bp, 5 predicted proteins | sample 5559291 | NCBI WGS metagenome assembly JAABUO01 (sample SAMN10711878, study PRJNA513372) | rock metagenome | isolation source: Antarctica rocks | place: Antarctica: Victoria Land, Finger Mt sud | reverse complement strand
TTTTTAATTACTTCTCATCGTTAATAAGCTTTAAAGCTTATATAAAAGCTTTCGTTTTTTAATCGTTTACTTTATATTAATATAACTTTAATAACGAAACATGAAAAGTATTATAAATACGATAAATATTAAGTAACGTTAGTTAATAAGCTTAAGTCTTAATTTTGTTCTTTACTCTGAACGAATTAATAAATCTATGCGATTATTTCTTACTAAACTTCTTTTGTTTTAAATTTTTAGTTAAGAGTATAATTAAATCATTAATAATATAAGTTTTAGCTTTATAATTACGATTATAATACTTCGTCTGCTAAGTAACAGCGTTAACAAGACGCTTCGTTAGTTAATTTCTTAAATCTTAAAGTCGTTAAACTTAATCTTTTATAAATAATACTTCGTCTTTAGCGAGATTATTTTTAATCTCGTAATATATTTTTAAATTATAATTATATATTAAAAAGAACGACGAAGCTTTAATAAAGACGTAATAATTATTATTATAAGTATATATTTAATCATTAATAATAAATTAGCTTAATTTATTTACTCTGCGTTAGCGAAAGTACGTAAATAATGTTTTAAGATTTAATTTTATCGCTTAATTAAGTTATTCGTTTACGAATGAAATGCGATGCTTATTTATTATTTTATACGTACATGATAACATATAATTAATCAGAACGCGTTAGTAAAAACAGAGTCTTTATTACTCATTATGTTAACTAACATGTTAAAGCGTAAAACAATTTTCTTAAAAAACATTTTCGTTAATTCTGCGACATTAATTCGTATTATTATTATTATATATTTAATTATTTTAATACATTAATTTATAATTACGAATATAAAGTCATAAACAACGTTACGATGTTTACTTAATAATAAACTCGTAACGAAGTTTATAATGATTTCTTTTTATGACTTCGTAAATATAAATAAGAACTTAAGCTTATTATATAACTTATGCTTAAATACTTTAATTCGTTAATAAACGTTACACATTTTAATATACGAAGTTATTTACTTTAAGTAAACGAATTAATAATACTTTCTTTTAAGAAGTTTTAAAGTCTTATTAATTTTAAAGTATTTAACTAAAAAATCATTATGATTTTTATTAATAAGCTTCTTTTTAATTATTACATTATTAAAAACATAAAGACGTTCGTTATGTTTAACGAGATTCTTAAAGTTTAAAGCTTAAATTTCATTTCGCTTACGCAGACGATAAAAAAACTTAACGAGTTTAACACGAACTTTATTCGCTTAATCGTTTTTTGTTTAACACTTCTTTATTAAGAATTTTATAAATCTTTACGATTTCTTATAAAAACTTTCGAATACATTTTTAATCTTCTTTTTTAATATAAGAACTTAAATATTAGCTAATTAAAATACAGAGATTAAATTATTTAATATTTTTCGCTTTTTTCGCGACAGCGACTTTAATCTGTTTATGTTATTAAGTTAAACTTTTACTAGTTAAGATACGAAATTTAATTTATTTACTTCGTTTCGCTCGCTTTACGTTAACGTGTTTTCGTTTAATAACAGCGCTAGCTTATTTTATAACGTTAATAATAATTTAATGTTAAAGAATAATATTCTTTTATAATTTAAACGTTTAAAAGATTCATTCGCGAGATTTCGTTTACTTAAACGATGAAAGATTTTAAAGTTATAAGCAGTTAACTTCAGCGCTCAGCGAGCTTGTTTAAAGTTTAGCTCTTTTTATTTCATAAATTCTTTAAGATTATTATAATTTAATTAAATCTTAATAAAATATAAATTTTCTTTTAAATAATGTCTTCATTATTTAAAAGCGATTATTATAGCTAAGAGCTTTTAATTATAAGTTTTATAATTTTACTTTGTTAATATTATCTTTCGCGATTAAAACGTTATTAATTATTAATAATCGTTAATATTTTATTAACTAAGAATATTTACGACTACAAAATTAAAAGCATTAATCTTCATTTTAATCTTTTTACTTAAGTTATAATAAATAAAAAGTGAAGTTAACATGAAAATATCGCGCAGTTAACGAAAAGTTTACTTCGCTGCGTTAAATTATTTAAAAGATTTTAATCTTTTATCGTCTTTATTATCTTTTAACAGGCTAGTAAAAGACGCTATTATCTTAAAATAATAATGAATAAAGCGTTTATAAAAGTTAACGAAGCTTAAAAACATTTAAACTTCGCGATAAATCTTCGATTTAAATCATTCTTTTATTATTTTAGTTTTATTTAAGTTCATTTTTATCTTATCTATAAATATTATAAAGCTTAAAAATTTAATTAAATTAATAACGAATTAATATTTCTTAAGATTAACATATAGCTAATAATTTTTTAAACGTTAAAACATTTTTCTTACATGATATTAATGTTACATTAAATCGTTATTAAAAATTAAGATATCATTTAAATATATAATATAAATAACATTAATTAAGTTTCTTAACGCTTTATTAATATAGGCTTAAAAAGTAGCTGAAACGTTAATTAACTTAAATGACATAACTTAATATTCGAAATGCTTATAACGCGTGCGAAACGTCGTCTTTTATTTAGAAAATCGCTATTCGTACATCCTCTCGACTTACATGTACATTCTCTTTACTTACATGTACATTTTCTCGAGGAAACCTGAGATTTTCATTGCGCATTACTTAATTACACATTAAATTTAATAAACAATTTAAGAATTTACATATGATTCTTTATGATCTTCTTCACAGTCTTAAATTCGGTTAATTTAGTCTAGTAAACTTATACATTAAACTTTTTTCTAACACTCATCGTTATCGTCATTGTCATGATTATTCTCATTAACGTCTCATCTGTCGACATCGCCTTCGTTAATTTCATGTTTTTAGCTTCATTTTTCGTTTCGAGAAAGATTTATAACGATGTAAAACTTTTAATTAAAGAGCTTAATAAACACGCTGAGTCAGAGAACTATGCTGTCGTCATTACACGCTTTAAGAAGTTTAAGAAAGATGTTAATTAAATCGTTTATATACGATGCGATCGTGAAAGAAAAGCAAGATTAAACTCAGCGAGTTTAGAAAGACGTCTTCACAATGATATACGGCTCATGAAGTGTTCTTTCAGCGTCGTTAATAAACGAAACAAGAAGAATGATTAATATCTTAAAGTCATACGAAACGAGAGTCATAATCATACTTTTACACTCGTCTCAGCTCATTCAGCTCTTCGAAGACTAGTCATGACAGAGAAGATTCGAAAATTAATAAGTTTTCTTATTAAAGTCGAGATCAGATTAACGCAGGTTCTTACTCATCTTCGGCTTAATGCTAATTAAGAAAATTCTTTCTTCACACGACATGACGTTTATAATGTAAAGAATCAGCAGAGAAGACAAGCTCTTAGCGTTTTAAGTTCTGTTCAGGCCCTTCTTTAAAATCTGAAACGCGAATTTTAATTTTAATAATACGAAAAGAACGAGCTCGATAAAATCATTAAACTTTTCTTCAGTCGATTAAGCTGTTATAATATGTTAATACGTAACAGCGAGATACTTATCATGAACTGCATTTACAAGATTAATTAATATAAAATGTTACTGCTAATTATTACCGAAGTCATCGCTCTGAACATCTTCTTCTTCGTTAAATTTTACTTCATGACAGTCGAAAAGATAGCGAATTATGTGTAAATTCTGAAACAGCTAAAGCTTTTATATATTAAGCTTAATTTATCTGATTTAATAATAATCTTAACTGACTGCGAGCGAGGTCTGATTAACGCTCTGCGAAGTGTTTTTCGTGAGAGTTTACATTTGCTGTATATTTAACACATTAACAAGAATGTTTTAATTAACTGCAGAAAGTACTTTAACATTAAAGAAGCCTGATAAACATTTTACGAGACATAACATTTAATCATGTATGCTAAGATTAAGACGAAGTATTAATTACAGTGAATCGACCTTCAGGAAATTTACGACATAAGTTATAAACGAGCAATTTCTTATTTAAAGAACGATTTACTGCTGATTTACAAGAAGAAGTTTGTTAAATGCTGAACTGATCGTAAATTACACTTTAATAATTACGTTACTTCTCGTAACGAAGAAAGCAATGCGACTCTGAAGCGTAAGCTTAAATTCTTCGTTAACGATCTGAAGAGCGTTATAAATAATCTGAAGCTGTTACTTATGAATTAACGTTATGATTACATTAAGATCATTTAAATGACGAAGATTAAACTTTCTTTTCGTTTACGAGCTTCGATACTACGCGATCTTATTGCTTATGTAACTTCATTTATTTTACATAAGATTATTAAACAGTACAATTTAATTACGATCATTAAAGAATTTTTATTATCATGCATTAACGTCTTTACTAAAACTCTGAGCTTGTCATGCGCTTATAAAATTTAACGACGCATGTACGATACAGCAGAAGATGAAGTTTTAAAGATAAAAGATATACACTCTCACTGACGCTTTAAAGGCTCAGCTATGAGTTTATTAATTAATCGTTTTAAATTTATTTCTGAAGTTACTTCTGAAACATTTAATGCGAAAATGAATTACGATATTTTTACATTCTCGTCGAACTTATCAGATTCACTTTTACAAGTTTAAAATCTCGCTGTTATTCGATTAAAGAATAAACTCGTTAAAGCAAGAGAACGACGAGACGTTAAATGTTAGCAAGAGTTCGAGAGTTCTACACAAAGAGAGTTCTCACAGCATGAATAGATACTGATGAAGGCGAAACAATAAAGACTACAGCAGAAAGTGAAGCAGAGACGGGGTCGAGATCGGGATCGAGATCTTACACGGACAAGAGATAAAGAACAGCGAGGTAAAGAACAGCGAGATGAAGAGCAGCGAGGTGAACGTGCTGTCACATCTTCTTTCATTTAAACGGATGCAGGCCTGTTTGCAGCGTTTCATATGTAGCTAAAAGATACTGAAACAGCGATATTAAAGCTCTTTAAACAGTGCAAGTGAAGAAGATCATGAAGAATCATATATAAATCCTTAAATTGCCTACTAAATTTAGTGTGTAATTAAGTAATGCGCAATGAAAATCTCAGGTTTCCCCGAGAGAATGTACATGTAAGCAAAGAAGATGTACATGTAAGTAAAGAAGATGTACATGTAAGCCGAGGGGGTGTACGAGTAGCGATTCCCTTTGTTTATTATCTTACTTAATTCGTATACGATAATAAACGTTCTTAAGATTTAGCTTAATAAAACATTTTAATTCGTTTAATTAATTTAGCGTCTTAATGATTAAAAATAATGAATAACGATTCTTAATCGTAATCGTATTTAAGTTTTAATAATTAACGCATAAACGTAACTTATTATTCTTTTTAAACATAAAAAGTATAAAGATTTTTGCTAACGAAACGAAATGCTTAACTTAATCTTTAATTAAAGCATCTTCGAGATAGCGTTAAAGCTTTATTAGCTCTGTCTGTAATAAATTATATAAAGACATGAATAACGATTTCGCGTTTTTTATTAAATTAATAATATAATCGCTCTTGTTTTACTTTAATAAAATATTAATCTTTTTTATATCGCAGACATTTTTAAAATTTATTAATTTTTTTAAAACTTTTATTATTATAATTTGTTTGCTTAACGTCTCTGTAACGTTAGCGCAAATAATTATAAAGATTTCGCTTTGCTTAAAAAGACTTTTTAAAAACTTGTGAAATGTTAATACTTTAAGATTTTCGAATTTTATCTTAAAGCGTTAACTTGTCATTTACGAGTTTATAAGAATTCTTTAATCGATTAACATTAACATATTAAAAATAACATTAAGCTTAACGTAATTTACAGCGTAAAAAGAAGTAATACATTCTTAATGTTACTTTTAAAAGTTAATTATATTATATGTAAGCTTATAAACGTCGTAATAATAATAATTTTAATTATTAAAAAATCTCGATAGCGATAAGACGACGCGTTTTATTAATTACAACTTTTACTGTATCACGTAAGCTTAATTAATTAAATTCAGCTTTGCTTTCGAGTTAACGAGCTTGAATAATAAACGCTTTTCGCTTAAAAGTTTAATTTAATTCTTAATAATAATTAAGTTACGCGTCTTTATTAATCTTTCTTACTTCGCTTACGCGTTAGCGAAGCTTTATCATTTTTTAAATTCTTATTAAAAACATTAGTCATTCTTATAACTATGTTTTACTTATTCTTTTTAAAATAATTCTTTTTTTAATGTCTTTTTTTATCGCAGTCATAATAATAATTAACTTTATTATTTAAATTAATTAATTTAAACAGACGCTTATTACTCGCTCGCGACTTTAAATTTTCATTAAACTAATCATTTCTTCGTGAGTTTTAATTTTCTTTATTAGAAAAGAATTTTTAATTCTTTAACTTACGTTAATTATTTTAATTAATAAAATTCGAGACGTCGTCGTTACGCTTGCGCGATTTAATACTTTTCAGCATTATTGCTTTTATTAAAAGCTTTTCTCGATTTTTTAATATAATTTCAAAAGAATTTTAGTAAAGAAATCGTTAATTCTTTACGTTAATGATGTTTCGAATAAATAAGCTTTAATATTCTTTAAATACGACTTAAAGCTAGTTACACTTTGCTTTAATCTTTGTTTTACTTTCTTAAATTCTTAATAAGCTTTAAGCTTTAAATTAACTGAATTAATTATTAAATTAAGTAAAAATTAACGAAATTTTATAAAAGTATAATTCGTCGTCTTAACGTTTACGTTTATCTTATAAGATTATTAATTCATGAAATCTTTTATTATAAATTATATACATTAAAGAATTTTTATTACATTATTAAAAAAGTAATTTAAGCTTAATTAAAACTTAATTTTTACTTTTCGAAATTATTTTTCATGCTCGTTTTCATTATAATCTTTATAAAAACGCATCGTCTTTAACTTAATAATTTTCGCAGTACGCGATTATTACGTTAACTTAATTAATATTTACGCTTTTATTTAAGCTTAAATTAATTACAGTAACTTAAGCATTATTGCTTTTAATACGATAAATATAATAAAGTTAATAAATAATTATTCAGTCGCTAAATTATCGTTAAGAAACGAAATTAATTAATTTCGAGATTTCGTTCGTGTTTCGTTAACGTGCGTAATAAATAATGTTAATCGTAATTTACGAGCTTTAACTTTTAATTTTACGATTCGTCGTAAAGCACGTAAATAATTAAATTTCGTTTACGTTTTAATTAATATTTAATTTACGAATTTATTACGTAAAGTATTTTTCGAACTTTATTCTTTATTGTTATTAACTGCACGAGCTAATAATGAATTTGCTTAATATTAATTTAATGATCGTGATTCTTCGCTGTTATTAATAATTATTAAATTACTTAAAGTAATTATATTTAAAATATTCTGAGCTTTAATACTAAGCTTTTTAAAGTCGCTATTATTATCATAATTAATATGTGATTTAAAGATTATTATAATTATACTATGTTTTAAGCCTTTTTTTAAAAAAATTTAAGCGATTAAAACTATAAGATCGACTTCGTTAATTATTCGCTAGCGCGTTTAAATATAAAAAACGTGAGGCATAATAAACTTACTATGATTATACTTAATTATTATGATACTAATATGTAAAATTAATCGCTAAAAAACATTAAGAGAATAAGCTTCAGCTTATTCAATATTCTTAATGACTTCATCGTTAACACTTCGTTATTTAATCGTAATAAATCATTCTTAATACGTTATAAGAAACGTTAGCTTATTAAGCGACTTGAGATCATTTAATAAGTCATTTAATCTTGTTTTTAATGAGCGTTATCGTAAAGCTAGCGCTTACTATTATTACATTTTGCTCGTAATAAGCTTAATTTAACTTTAGTCGCGTTAATTTTAACATACTCGTAACATTATTTTTTCTTTTAAATATTCATGTTCGCATGAATAAAAGAAAAGAAATTAAATTTAAAACGTTATGTTTGTTTAATTTAGTATAACTTGTTCGAATAAAGTTTATAAAATTCGATTAAAATCTTCTTAAAGCTTTCGAATTCTTCTTTATTAACATAATATTATTCGTCATTTCGGTTTAAATTTATTTATTTAATCTTGTATTACAATTAGTTTTAATAGCGTTTAAAGTTCAGAATGTCGTTTATTTTTTAATAATTTTCATTCTCGATTATTAATAATTTAAAAGATTTCGAATGTTAATTTAATAAAGAATTTTAAAAATATGAACGCAGTAGCTTAAGACTAAACATTAAATGAAGCAGTTTTATACTTTTAAATAAACGAAGATAATAAAAGATTTCTGTATTAATTGTAATTTAATATGACTTTAACTGTTTGTCTTTTAAATTCTTACATGATTTAATCGTTTTAATGTTTTTAAAAGATAATTATACTTAGTCGTCGACTTTAAAAATTACGTCTCGACGATGTTTATTAATTTATACTTTAATGCTTGTCTTAATCTTTTTTAGCTGTTCACGATTAAAAGTTAAAAGCTTTTTTATCTTAACTGCAATGTCGTTAATCTTTCTAACTTTAATACGTGTACGAGTTATTTCGTAGTTAATCGTATCTGAATTAAAACTCATTCGTGAATAAAAATTCTTATTAAAGTAAAACGAAGTCATTAAAATAATCGAAAAGATATTAAAGTTCTTACTGAACTTTATTATTAAAAGTTATTTAACTCAGTCGTCTTGCATGTAGTTATAATAAATTCTTAGCTCGCGTTTAACGTCTTAATTAGCTCGTTTCGATTAATTATCTGTTTTAAAATAATAAATTATTAATAAACTAGCTTTAGTTCTTAATCGCTTGTAAAGACTTTGTTACATCGTTAATATGAATTAAAAGTCTCTGTTAAAAATAATAAAACTGAGTAAATCATGAAGTCTATAAACGTTTTATAACATGATTTAAATCGTTTCTTCAGCTAAGATTTCATCGTCTCTTTAATAACAGAGTACGTAGTAACGTTTCTTAATGAGACGACAGATTATGATGCAGATCGCGTTACAATCTTCGAATAAAAATAATTTCGTAATAAAGTTCATGATTATATTCTTTCAGCGTTTCTGTAAAATTAAAAGAGATTAATGAAGTTCATTAATATTATCTCGAAGCGTCTTACTTCGTTAACAGATATGATAATTTTAATGTATTATTTAATCGTAGCTTAATGATTTAATTAATAATAATATCGTTAAATTAAATTTATAATTCTTTAATTATTAAGATGAAAAGTTAACGACTAATCGTGAATTTTCTGTAGCAATTTCGTATGCATATTTTTAAAGACTCATAATAAATTCTTTTTAAATAAAGCTTCGTTAACGATTTAACAATTCTTCAGTTTAATGTTATATAGTTTAAGCTCATTATCGCTTATGACTTGTTAATATTTAATGCACAGCTTATTAATTTTATTAACGTTTAATACTCGTTAATAAAGATCAGCTTTTAATTTAATTACTAAAATATTTATTTTATTTAAAATTAAAATGATTTAATAGCGATTCTCGATACGTTTAACGATTTTAAAAGAATTAATTATAAACATGCATGTTAACGAATTAACTTTAATACTATTCTTGTTTAATTAAAAGATAATTTAAAAGTTAAACTTTAATAAAATATTTAAATAATTAACTTAACGTTAAATTAACTGTTTGTTTTTTATAAAGATCTTTAAAGTTTAATAATTAATGAATATTTAAATTAATAATTTAATGTTTTTCAGCTTAAGCCTTTAGTACTCGAAGCATTAAATAATGACTAGCAATTTCTTATTATAAATATAATAATTGCATTTAATAAAAATTATGCTTTTATTATAAAAGATTATTGAATGAAAAATACTTCGTTATTATACTGAAATAAAATATCGCTTTTAACGTAATTAAACGTATTAATTTTTAAAATAATTTAACGTTTAAAGTTAAAATGTCGTAATATAAGAATTAAGCTGATCTGTTTCTTTAAATCTTTAAAAGCTTAAACACAGGCCTGATTTCATACGAAGAATGTGTCTTTACGAGTAAGCTAAGTAAAGAATTTAATCAGCTTTAAAAAATTCTTAATAAATCGTTAATAGAAGTTAATAAATCTTACGAAGTTTTAAATCTTTTTTAAATTAATTAAAGTAGCTTAATTAACTATAACTTTTATCTTAACGAGATTCATTCGAAGACTTTGTTTTAACACGATGACTTTTAAAAAGATTATTTCTTTAACGTTAAATTTACATTTTCGAATATTTATTTATAAATTAGTTTCTTATAAGCGACTTAATATCATCTTAACATGTTACTTATGTTCTCGTTAAGTTTTATTGTAAATTAAAATATTATTTAAATAAATTTAACAGAATTCGTTTAAAAAGTCTCATAAAACATCATTTATATATTGTTAAAAAAAGACAAAATCGTTAATAAGTTTAAAAGAAAGAATTCGTAATTTGTATAATTTTAAAGCGATAATGAAAATCGTATAATCTTCGTTATCGAAATGCATGCGAAGTTTGTTAAACGCTAATATAATATTTAAGCGAGTTAAATGTTTACATTTTATAATTTTATTAATAATCTTCTCGATTAAAGATAGCGAATAACGATTTCTTTTAATGATAACGTTAAGCTTTTAATAATTTACGTAAAATCGTAAATCTTCATTTACTTTTAAAACCAACAGAATTAATAAGAAATAAAGAGCTTTACTAAGAGTAATAAAATTCTTAAAAAGATTCTCGTTTAAATATTTCTTTATTTTTTAAAGCTTGTAAAGAGACATTTAATATGCTTAACATTAAGATAAAACGACGTCATTAATAAGCTTTATCTTGTAATTATAAAAACGATGCGAAGATAGCTTATTAATCTGAGCTTAATTAAAGACGTTTAGAAAATTCTAATATTTCGCGAATAGCTTAACTTTAATATTTTTTAAATTTTAAGTCGTCTCGTTAATTAAGAATAAACTAACTAAATTTAAATTACACTGAGTGTTATAAACAATCTTTTTATTAATATCTTTAATGAACATAATAAAGACTTTAATGTAATTCTTCTTAAAGCGACTAATTAAAGTTTAAAAAGCAGTAACGTTTATATTATAAATTAAATAAACTTCTTTTTCTAAGGTTAAAACTGAACGTTAAAGTACTTTAAGTGCTTTAAAAATATTCGTTAAATCTGTTATTTTTAATTCGTACGAAACTAATAATACTAATATTAATGTTTTTAGTTAATTAAAAAAAACGATAATGTCGCGACTTATATTCATTAATACTTCGTTTTTATTCATTTAAGATTTTTTTAATATTGTTTCGTAATGCTTAATATTAATGATTAGCATTAATATAAAAGATTTCTTATGTTTATTAACGATTAAAATAGAAAGAAATTTATAAGTAATTATTTTCTTAGCTAGCTTTTCGTCGTAATCGCGTATGAACTTTTCTTTTAATAATGAAATAAATTACAAGTTAAGCTTTTTATAAACTTCAGCGACTAAGTTCGTGTATATTAAAATGTAAACAGTTAATTCGCTGTTTACTAAAGGTAAAATGCTAAAAAACTGCTCTTGCGAAATAAGAAAC
>JAABUO010008465.1_pt1 | contig 11622 bp, 10 predicted proteins | sample 5559291 | NCBI WGS metagenome assembly JAABUO01 (sample SAMN10711878, study PRJNA513372) | rock metagenome | isolation source: Antarctica rocks | place: Antarctica: Victoria Land, Finger Mt sud | reverse complement strand
CATGACGGCACCTCTCTGGCCCCCCTCGTCCGCCAGGGCCAGTTCCGGCACAAAGGTCACGCCAAACAGATGCACTGGAAACAGCGTGACCGTCAACGATATGCCTCGATCCGCCGCAAGCCGAAGCACCTGCTCCAGGTTTCGCATGGCAGGCACGGACACTGTTTCCGCCGAGGGTTGAAAGTCGTACCAGGTAAGCGCAATGCGGAGGCGCCGGATTCCGAAGGCAGCAAGCAGATCGAAATCGTGCTGCACCTCGTCGGCGCGGAAAGCACTCCACCAGAAAGGGCCGGATGACGATGGCCAGTATCGGACACCGGCGAGAAACGGAGCAGGCTCGTTAGTTCGGACGGCTGACACGCGCATGTCCATTTGATTCTGGACAGAAGTGGGGCTGACCAGTCAACGGCGTACCGCATAGGGGGCAGCGTGGGCGGCTGCCCGACGCAATCTCTTCGATCTGCCCTCTCATTTCGACAAACTGTTCCCGATGAGCACTGAAGCGAATGGCGACGAGAGCAAACGCCGACTCAAAATCGCCGGCTTCTAACGTAAACAAATGAGACTCGTGGTCGTAGCCGATTGCCAGCGACGCCACTTTCACCTCAAGTTCGCCGACAAATGTTCCGCTCGGCCCAACATCCATTAGCTCCGGGCCATCTGGTGGAATTCGATCGAGCAACTCCTCGATGGCCGAACCCAGCATGACCATCTGCTGCTTTTCTAACCAGAGCGATACCCGTCCCTCGGCTGTCTCAATCAGGATACGGAATGTTCGCTGGCCTGGCTCACCAAATACCTCTGCTCGAACGGCACGTACCAGCCCGAGATCTAATCGTTGACCATCCACAACCAAGTATAAGCGCACAAAAAGGCCGGCCGATCCTCGGTCAAAAAACGGGCTGGGACTACCAACGATACGGCACGGCTTTGTACCGGGGGTCGGGGAAACGACCGGTGTCGAGCAGCCGCTCGACACGGTGCACTAGAGCGCGCCATTCGCCCAGCGTAATGAGCTTGCGTAAACTTTCAGTCTGCGGGGTTGAACATTCCTCGAGTTCATTGGACAGTCGCTTCAGGTCTGTCCGTTCCTCAAAGGGAATGCGAGTTCCGGCAAAGTGCCACAATATAGTCCGTAATTTTGGCTGAACATGAAATGTCAAGCCATGGTCGATCGCCCACATCTTTCCCGTCTCCGTCAATAGACAGTGCTCGGCCTTGCGATCAGCATTGTTCAGCAAGACGTCTAAAAGCGCGAGCCGCAGCAACTCCGAAACCTCGATCTCGCTCCGGTTCGTGGCCTCGATGAACAGTTGGAGGGAGCCCGTGCCATACGCGCCATCAGATACCACAGTAGGGGGAACCAGGTTCCAGCCCAGGATCCAGTCGACGAGATAGCTTCCTACCTCTCGCCGGTAGAGAGAACCCTGAGCAAAATCGTACAGCGGGTATTCGCCGCGGGCCGGTTTGTACACTCCGAGGCTCTCCCCCGCTTCACCGGCATCCAGCGTCACCAAGAAGGTGTGGTTGCTTCCGTAATAAATAGGCTCCGTGTGGCGGTGATAGGCAGCTTGGAGAAGCTGAACGATGTCTGGTCGTAACGGATCCCAGGAATGCCTGCACGGTTGATAGCCATGATCCAGGTCGTCGCGCAACGCTCCATCCATGATCGCCAGTCCTCCAGGTAGCTCAGTGTATCGCGGCGCAGGGTCGTGCTGTGACTCGGATGCGATGAGACTGATATAGTTTCCAGTACGAGGAGGCGTGTTTCCCTTTCTCGCTGGTCCCTCCCCCGTTCCAGGCCGAGCGTTCGCTCCGGGCGACTGCATCCGGTTTGGCACGCAAGCCATACTGCGGCGTTATCTCCATGTCCACCCACATCGAAGCTCTCCGTCTCCAGGCCCGTTCCCTCCCGGAAAGCCCGGGCGTCTACTTCTGGAAAGACGCGTCGGGGCACACATTGTACATCGGGAAAGCGGTCAACCTGCGGTCCCGCGTGATGTCGTATTTCTCTCAAGCGACCGTGGAACGGCGCACACGGGATCTGCTCATGACCGCTCGATCGATCGAGTACGAGTTAACCGCGACTGAACTCGAAGCCCTGTTTCGTGAGTCAGCGCTGATTAAACCAATCCAGCCGGATTTCAATCGCGCGCTTCGGGTGTCCAAAAAGCCATGCTATATCCGGGTCGACCGATCGCGCACCGATCCCTGGCTGGAGGTAGCCCGGGATAACGAGGATGAAAATTCCCTCTACTTCGGTCCCTTTCGGTCACTTCGAGTGCTCCGTGAGACCATTGCCTTCCTGCATGATGTGCTACCACTGCGGAAATGCACGGCTGCCAAACCGCGTTGCAGGCCCTGCATCTACTTCCAAATGCATACGTGCGCTGCTCCTGCGCTCGATGATGAGCACCGCCGCCGGCACAACGAAACCATTCAGCAACTGTTCGAGCTGCTTGATGGTCGAAGCGACCGTGTGTCTCGCTGGCTCGAGCACAAACGGGACCGACTGAGCGAGTCTCTCTGCTTCGAGCAGGCCGCCGAGATGCAGGAGCGGTTAGTGATGCTGCAACACATACAGCGTCAGCATGTGATTCTTGAGGCAGCCATCCAATGCCGCTGCGTCGTCGTACACCACTCACCCAGAATCGGGGAAGACCGGCTACTGCTGGTGGCGCACGGCCACGTGCTCTCGCAGCGAGATGTGAGTGGCGCCGCGCCGAGAGAGGTAGCCCAATGGATTCGGACGCATGACATCCTGATTCAGGCGGTCAAACAACAGCAAACTGCGCTGGATGCCGCCGGCGTCCTCGAACGCTGGATCGCGGTGCCGCATGATGCAGCGGACAGCGATGTGCTCGAGCGCATGGCATACGTCCTCGGGGCCAGCGTACCGGAACCGGTCGGACACCAACCAGCAGCGCGGTGACCGCACGAGGGGTGCGTGTCGCTAGACCTGATCCGCCAGCTTCTGTGGGGGCACCAGACGGGGCAGCAGGCCCAGACCATTGGCGCTTCGTTCTTTGCGCTCGAGAGTCCGGCAGAAGATCTCGATCTCGCCTGGCGTGAGATTCAGGAAAACGATCCCGCCGACAACCCCTGCCACGGCCACCGCCGGCACGGCGACCAACTGGTTGATACCCAGTTCCTGCCGCATGACGAACTGGTCCTTGCGCGCCAAAACCACAGTGCCGAGTAACTGCTCGTGCGCATCGAACACGTGCATACCGAATTGAATGGGGCCGTTACGGGATGAGCGACGCTGCACGGTAGTTCCTCCCTCTTGCCCAGCGAGCGTGACGCTGCGCATTAAAGCGAGCCGAGACACTTCTGTCAAGCGCGGCTCCGACCAGAAACCCGACAGAGCGACCGCGCTCAAGGTTCACTATCCTCTATTTGGGTGCGACTATTCAACCCGCTCATTCCCTCGCTCTTGTGTTTTTCGCGCCCACCGGTCACAATAATGGCAGACTTCATACAAGGAGGCGGCCAGCGCCTGTTGCATTGTCTTCGACTCATCCGTTGAGAAGGGAAGAGGAGGGCATGTACAGCATGGCTCTTGTTTTGGAATCCGCACTTGTCGAACAGCTTCGCCGCCAGGAAGAAGACGCGTTCACGGTCATCTATGAGCGGCATCGCGCCCAGATTTACAACTATCTGTATCGCCTGAGCGGAAACCGCGAACTAGCGGACGATCTGACCCACGACACGTTTTTGAGTGCGTACGAGTCGCTGCCGAAGCTACGCCCGGATTCCAACATCTCGCCCTGGCTCTATCGTATCGCGTCAAATCGCTTCCGCGACGTGCTTCGTCGCAAGAAAGTCATCTCATGGCTCCCGTGGGGAGACTCGCCTCGATATGAAGCAAGCCTGGCGGTGCGTGGCGGCGAAGAGTTGTTGCCGGAACGCGAAGCAGTTCAAGCAGCCCTGGGTAAAATCAAGCCTGAGTATGCTCTGTGCCTTGTCTTGCGCCTGGCCGAAGGATTCTCGTCCGAGGAGACTGCACAGATCCTGGGAGTATCACCGGAGGCAGTGCGAATGCGATTGTCCCGGGCTCGTCAAATGTTTAAGGCGGCCTACATAGCCGGCGAGATGGCGCCTCTCTGATGACGTACTGCGATCTCGACGCGCTCTCGCGTTACCTCGACGGCGATATGTCGTTGCCTATCCGACGAGAAATGGAATCACATCTCCGAGGGTGCGCATCGTGCGGAGAAGAACTCCAACAGCTTCAGTGCGCCGACCGGATTCTGGTGCATTTTGGACGCGCCTCAGTCCCCGTGCCGTCCACAGCGGGGCAGCGGATGGTCGGCGCGGTCCAGCGCCGTCGTCGCTTGGCTCCGCTGATCGCACTGAGCCGGATGATGCCGGCTGCCGTGGGGAGTTCGGTCGCCGCCGTGTTAGTCCTATTGAGCGTGAATATGGGAATCCTCTCCCACAATCGTATCGGAGCGCAAGGCAACCTGGCGTCGCCGCCAGGGCTGCAGCACTTCGCCAAGCAGTCGGCGCCGCTCATGAAAGCCCGTCGGACGTCGGCTATGCTGGGAGGACAGTCGCTGGTCGAGGCGCAATTACCCCCTAGGTCTCGCTTCCAGTTCGACTTCAACTGATTTATCCTGAGTACTCCGCTCACAGATGTCAGTTGTCGCCGGCTTCGAGCAGCAAGCGGGAAGGATGTATGGTGCGGATGACGTGGAGAGTGCCGGCCATAGTGGTCGCCCTCTTACTGCTCTTGGTCCCGACGCTTACCCACGCCACACAGGGTGTAAACGCGCCGAAGATTCCAACCATATCCCCGTCCTATGCAACCGGCGGTGTCCTTCGGCTTTCCATACCTGACACGTCACCGACGGTGGATCCAGCACTGGTGGCAGACGAAGAAAACGTCGAGCTTGCCGACCTGCTCTACTCCGGTCTGGTTCGGCTCGACGCGTCCTACCATATTGTGGCGGCGGCGGCGGCGTCCTACATCATTTCGCCCGATCATCGGCATTACACGTTCTATCTGCGTCGATCGCTGCGCTTCAGCAATGGAGACCCGGTCACCGCGCGGGACTTTGTGTTCTCAATTACTCGCAGCCTCACGGCGTCCGTCAAATCCCCGTCGGCGCCAACCTACCTGCTCGACATCTCTGGCGCCCGAGAATTTTTGGATGGGAAGGCAAAGACCGTCGCGGGGTTGAAAGCCGTCGGCAACACCCTGCACATAACAACCTACTGGCCCGTGCCGTACTTCTTGATGGAACTCACCTACCCATCAAGCTATGCGCTCGACCGGAAGCTGGTTTTGAAGGCTGGTCCAGTCGATAACTCCGTCTGGTATACCAACCCGATCGGGAGCGGACCGTTCCGCCTGCAGTCATGGGCGGCAAATGACCATATGACGCTCGTGCCGAACAAGTATTTCTACGGACGGAAACCGGGGCTGACGAAGATCGTTATTTCCTTCGGAGCTCTACCGAGCACCGGCCTCTATGAGTACGTGAGCCACGCCCTGGATGTGGTAAGCCTGCCGGCATATGATCGATCCTTGATTCATCAGGCAGGCATTCATGAAACAAAAATGCTGGCAATTGACGGCATTTATATGGACTTACGCGCCAAGCCCTTCTCGAACCCGCATATACGGCGAGCACTCACGCTTGCTCTCGATCGATCGACCTTGCCGCGGATTGCGATGGGCCCCACAGTCACGCCGTTCGCAGGCTACGTACCGCCCGGCCAGAATGGATTCGACCCCCAGTTACAGTCCTTACCCTTTGACGCGACAGCCGCAAAGCGAGAACTGGCGGCTGGCGGGTATGTAAACGGTAAGACATTTCCCATTACCACGCTCTACTATGCCGATGATCCAAAAATCAGCAAGCTTGCCCAAACCATTACGCGAGCATGGCACAAGAATCTGGGAATTAGCATCGACGCGCTTGCCCTCACCGTCAATACGCTCTTTACCAAGGCACAAAACAATACCCTTCCTCTGTACCTCTTTGGCTGGTCCGCTGACTATCCCGATCCGCATGATTGGCTATCCTTGCAATGGAAGTCCGATGCCGTGAACAACAACGTCCATTACAGCAACAAGCAGTTCGATACCCTGGTTTCCGCGGCTGACGTCACCTGGGATGGCTCGAAACGCTTGAAACTGTACGACCGCGCACAACAGCTATTGATAAACGACGCTGCCTGGATCCCGATGTACATTCCGCATCGGCTGGTATACATACGTCCAACCGTAGCCAATTTGGTACTCACCGGCTATGGCATAATTCCGCGCAGCGGCACCTGGGCGCAGGTGAGCGTGGCGACCATCGCATCCAAAGGGCACCGGCATACGTATGACTCAGGGCTGCATGAATAACCCGGAACGCAAATCCTATGACTTCCAGGAGATCGATCGGCGCATGACCTGTCTCCCGTTTGATTTTCTCCTCCTCTTGTCAGTCGCAGTATTGGCTCCCGCACACTCAGACCCGTGAGCAGATCGGATACTCTCGCCGGGCGGAAGCCGCGCTTTCGCCAACGCAGTGCGATCGCAGAGCCTCGAGCGCGACGTTCGTCGGCGCCTCCAGCTCCTCCCCCCCGTCGCTCACCCGACGTGGCACTACCCGCACGGCCCGAGGCGCGAGCCATTCCGCTTCCGCGGATTACCGTGGAAACCATGCTGTACGGTCTCATCATCGCCGGCGCGTTTACCGTGCGCTTCTGGGCCGCCGGCAGTCGGGCCATGCATGGGGACGAAGCGGTGCATGCGTGGTTGGCCTGGAACCTGTACAACGGCACTGGCTACCAGTACGATCCGGTCTACCATGGTCCACTCCAATTTCCAGTCACCGCGTTGTTTTACTTTCTGTTTGGTGTCTCGAACCTCTCCGGACGGCTCTTGTCCATCTTGTTTGGAACGACCCTGGTAAGTCTTCCGTTCTTTTTGCGGCATCACATGGGACGCTCGGCAGCATTATTGTCGTCCGCGCTCATCGCCCTGTCGCCGGCCTTTGTCTATACCTCGCGCCTGGAGCGCGACGACATGTTGACCTGTTTGTTCGCCATGACCATGGCCATTGCTTTGTTTTCCTACGTGCGGACGCGCCAGACGCGCTATCTGTACCTTGGAGTCTGTTCCATCGCCCTCTCCCTCTCCGCAATGGAAAATACGTACATCACGCTCTTTGTGTTCGGCACGTTTTTGCTGATTGTCCTGGCAGGGGAGTATGCGTCCAGACTCCCAGCGGCGGAAAGGTTTTTTCGCGCCTGGCCCCTGACCGGCCAGCGGCATCTCGTCAGCCTGGCCGCATTGGCAAGCTACCTAACCTTGCTAGCACTGGCTCTGGTACTGACTGTTGCTCCTGTCCCCTGGATACCGGCATTTGTGCCGTTTCCAACCGTTCTCATTCTCGGCCTCGTGGCGTGGACCTTGCGCCAGTCCATGCTGGAGTCCGGCGAGGGCCACGACAGCCGATTTACCGGCGCCGTTCGAAGTGTGTCACGCCAACAATGGCTTAATGCCGGGACCATCGCTCTTGCCATCCTGTTCCTGTTGTACTCCACCTTTGGCACCAACATACGCGGTGTCTGGGATGCCAGCCAGCCGATACTGAACACCAATCACATCTGCGCCGGCAACCCGTTTGTGCTCAACCCCTGCCGCAAAGACATCATCGGCGGGCTGTTCTACTGGCTGAGCCAGCACTCAGTCCACCGCGGCGGACAACCCTGGTTCTATTACACGCTACTTTTTTCGCTGTACGAGCAAATCGTGGTGCTGTTCGGTCTTGGAGGGATCATCTGGTTCTGGCGCCACCCGACGCTGTTCACGACCTTCCTCACGTACTGGGCAGTTCTGATGTTCGGCATCTACTCCTGGGCCGGAGAAAAATTCCCATGGTTGATGGTGCACCCTTTGTTGCCGTTCACCCTGCTGTCGGCGATGTTCGTGGTCGATCTGCTGCGCTTGCGCTCCGCTGTGCGCTATCTCACGCTTGCTGTGCTCGCCATTCTCGTGGCACTGGAAGCACACAGCACATTTGAAGTGAACTTCGTGAACGGCGCGGATCCGGTGGAGATGATGGTCTATGTACAAAGCTCGCCTCAAACACCTCAAGTCGCCAACGACATCCTATCCCTGTCCAATAAAGTGACCAACGGGAACGACCTGCACGTCACGATCGACACCGAAGATACCTGGCCGTTTGCCTGGTACCTGCGTGATATGCCGAACGTGGCATACCCTTCCGCCCAGCAATTGAAGACCGCGCCGTTCTCGACCAACCCGGTGATCATCGTGGACGACTCGCACCTCTCGGACATTTCAAACGCCGTTCAGCAGAACTACAGCCATCACCAGTATCGACTACGCTGGTGGTTCCCCGAGGACTATAAGAGTCTGACGTGGAGTGCCGCCGCACAGAGAGCGACAGATCCAGGCACCTGGCGAGTCATATACGACTGGCTGATCAATCGGCGCCAATTTGGACCGAAACAGGCTGTACTGTTTGACTACTATGTGAGACACGGCCTGGCCAGTCCCTATTGATGGCAAAAGGATCTCGACGTGGCTGAGGCATCGCTGCCGCGGGGCGGCACCCGTACTTCCTGGCTCGATCGCCCGCTGCTTCCAACCTGGCAGCAGTTGGCGGGACTGCTAGCCCACTGGGAGGTCGCGGCCTACGCCTCTCTGATCCTGATTGCTTTCCTGCTCCGCGTCTGGGACGTGGGCGGTCGCGCCATGCATCACGACGAAAGTCTCCATGCCTACTATGCCTGGAAATTCTTCGTGGGCCAGGGGTATAGCTACGATCCGCTGATGCACGGGCCGCTGCAGTTCGAGGTAGTCCCCCTCTTTTACCTGATCTTTGGGGCCAGCGAGACCTCAGCGCGTCTGCTGGCGGTCCTGCTCGGCACTATCCTGGTAGCACTGCCGTTCTTTCTCCGCTCATATCTGACCAGGCCGGGAGCGCTGCTGACGGCTCTGATGCTCACCATATCGCCCTCGCTGGTCTACTTCTCGCGCTTCATCCGCGACGACATCTACCTGGCCTGTTTCTCACTGCTGTTGTTCCTTTGCCTGGTTAAATACCTGGAAGCCCAGCGGCCGCGGTACCTGTACCTGGCCGCCGCCGCCGCCGCCCTGGCACTTGGGTCGATGGAAGCAGCGTACATTACGTTCTTCATTTTCGGCACGTTTTTACTGTTTCAGGCCCTCAAGGAATATCTGGGCGAGCGCACCGGGCCGGTACTACGGGCCGTCAAGGCCACGTCGCTCGACACCTGGCTCACCGCGGCGTCCATTTTCGTGGTTCTAACGGTGCTGATGTACTCCACCTTCTTCACGAACCCGGACGGTATCTGGGATAGCCATCATTCCCTCACCAGCCCGTTGCGCCAGGACATTCTGGGAGGGCTTACCTATTGGAAGGCCCAGCATACGGTTCAACGCGGCGGCCAGCCATGGTTCTATTACCTGCTGGTCCTACCGTTGTACGAGCAGTTGGCCCTGGTCTTCGGAATCGCCGGCGGAGTCTACGCGATTCTGCGGCGCTCGCTCGTCACCACGTTTCTGGTGTGGTGGGCGCTGATGAGTTTCGGACTGTACTCGTGGGCCGGGGAAAAGATGCCGTGGCTTTCCATTCATATCGCGGTGCCGTTGATCCTGCTAGCGGGCCTGGCGCTCGGCAAGGTACTCCAGTCGGGACGCACCTGGCTGGTGGCGGGGACCGCCGGCCTGTTTACCCTGCTGCTGATCCTCGAGACGCATTCGACCTTTGTACTGAACTACGTCGACGGAGCAAACCCGACCGAGCTTCTAATCTATGTTCAGACCTCTCCCGATGTTCCACGCGTCGTTCACGAAATCGCGGCGATCTCACAACGCGAGACGCACGGGACGGCATTGCGCATCGGAGTCGACAACACCGATGTAGGCGGCTGGCCGTTTACCTGGTACCTACGCGACTATCCGAACGTGGTCCAGACCTCGACCTTCAGCACCACTCTCTGCTCCGGTAAACCATGTCCGGTGCTGCTGATGCTGGGACCCGAGTACGAGGCCCGCAGCAGTCAGTTATTAAAAACCTACGTGGCCCAGCAATACCGCTGGAATTGGTGGTTCCCCGAGGATTACAAGACGTGGTTTCCGGACCACTGGACCGCCCTGCTGCAAACGCTCCAGGGAAAATCCCAGCCCGGCGTGAACGCACTCCCGACCGGGGGCGACATGAGCAACGTGTGGAACTGGTTGGTGTACCGCCGCCCGTTCGGGGAGCGCGGCGCACGGTTGCTCTATCTGCTGGTTCGCCGCGACTTGGTGCCCCACGCTCAGTACTTCTCGAAAACGTCCGCCCCCAGCGTCGCGGTAGCGGCTCCGCAAGGCCCACTACTTCCGGCCAGGCTAACAGCGGCGTTCGGCGCCATCGGTGCCGTCCGGCTCAGCGGGCCGCACGGCCTGGCAGTCGCACGAGATGGAACGCTCTTTGCCGCCGATACGCTCAATCACCGAGTGGTCGCTTTCTCTCGCTCGGGTGTCTTTCTGCGGGCCTTCGGTCAAGCAGGAACCGGACCGGGTCAGTTCAGCCAGCGAGACTCGCCGCAAGGCGTGGCCCTCAGTCCAGACGGCAAGGTCTACGTTGCCGACACCTGGAACCAGCGCATCCAGGTGTTCGACGCGCACGGGCATTTCGTCCGCTCGTGGGGGGGAGGACCCGTCGGCGCCGGACCGGGACAGTTCTATGGACCGCGCTCGATAGCGGTATCGGCCACTGGCCGAGTGTACGTGGCGGATACCGGCAATAAGCGAATTCAGGTGTTCTCGCCCACCGGTCACTATCTGTTCTCGTGGGGAACAGGCGGTACGACGCCGGGGCAATTTCAGGAACCGTCCAGTGTGGCAGTCGGTCCCGGTGGCCGGGTCTACGTGGCTGACTATTGGAACCAGCGCATACAATCCTTCACCTCCGCCGGCGCATACCTCCAGTCGTGGCCGGTCAGCAGCTGGGTACCGCAGTCGTACGACGAGCCGTATATCGCGGTCGATCAGCACACCGGAACGGTGTACAGCGCAGAACCGGCAGCAGGGCAGGTCATTGCCTATACGCGGAACGGACGCTTGCTTGGCTCCTTTGCGACGAAATCACTGAGCTTGCCAATTGGAATCGCCGTGGAGCCGGGGGGACGCGTTGCGGTCGGTGACATCACGGGCGGGCGAGTTGGACTCTTCCGACCTGACCTGACCGCGCTGCGGCATGTCACTCCTCACCCCTCATCGACCCGGGAGCGTCCGAAGCAGCCGTAGTCAGATAACTGCTAATGAGTTGACAAGCGCGGCCGAACGCTCCGCTCTCGCTCTCGAGCCAGGTGATGCGATGATCCCGACGGAACCATGTCATCTGCCGCTGGATGTACTGCCTGGTAGCGAGCTGGTACTCGGCAATGGCCTGTGAGTGAGAGAGACGACCGGCCAGAAAATCCAGCGTCTGCCGGTAGGCGAAACCCGCCAGAGGCGGCATGTCCGCTGTGTACCCCATGGCCAGCAGAGCCGCCGTCTCCTCCGCCAACCCCGCTTCAAATTGCGCGATGACACGGCGATTCGCCACCTCCCACAATGCGTGTCGGTCCATACGAAGTCCC
>JAABUO010008464.1_pt1 | contig 11624 bp, 15 predicted proteins | sample 5559291 | NCBI WGS metagenome assembly JAABUO01 (sample SAMN10711878, study PRJNA513372) | rock metagenome | isolation source: Antarctica rocks | place: Antarctica: Victoria Land, Finger Mt sud | reverse complement strand
CAGGTAGGTAAGCTTACCAGTGTAGTGAGGCCCCACAGCATGGATGATGTGCTGACAAGGTATGCTCTTGTAGCTCTCTCCACTGCAGCTGGTCACAGCACTGCTGCCCACTGGGACAGCTTTGTGAACAGGAGGCAGGCTGGCCAGCAAAGCCTGGCAGGCCTTCTCCAGGTCTGGCCCTGCGGCCTTTGCGATGTGCTTGGAAACGCCCCCAGTCAGGCCCAGCTGGTTGTTGGTGGGGTTGACAATGGCTGCCACCTGCTGCTGGGTCAGGTTGCCCTTCACTACCTGCATGCCATGTGGCAGTGCTGGGGATCAGGAGACAGCAGAGCGGATACTTTGTGAGCTGCATAATGCACCCCAGCCGCCGTGCGTCATGCTCTTGCAGTCAGGCCATGTCCATGAGCTCATGCTTTATGTTGAATGCTGCAGCCGACCACAAGGCCTAGGGGTGAGACCATGGATGCGACACCTTCCACTTGAGGTATGAGTCAGGACTGGCACGGACAGAGGAGCTGCTTGATCAGACACTTATGGCCAGTATGATCATTGACCTGATGTAGCGATGACCCAATCGTGTATAAAAACTGAGTATTGCACAGCAGAAACTGAACAGGGCCTGTAACAGGATAGACAGCATGTAGCTCTGCTGACACACAGTGCAACCAAAGCTACTTTCACAATGTTGCTGCTGTTGCTGAGTGCACAGCGACATATGCTGCTGCCTATAGGAGCTGGTGCAACTCACCTGCACATGGATGCCATTGAGGGCAGAGGCAGCATTCTGATTTCCACTGCTCTCTTCACACCAGACCCTATGTCTGTTCTTGATGCTGTCCCTCAGTTGCTTCCCTGTCGCCTGAACTGCAGGGTGAGTGAACAAGGCGGCTCTGTGAGGCTCTAGGTTCAGCTTCTGCTCACTGCTGTTGCTTTGGCTGGTCTCACATGCTGAGTCCACCACAGCCATTGCCTCTGCAAAGCTAGTGCCTGGCCCAGTCAACAACACCTCACCCTGCAGGATGTTCCAGTCAGAGTTGACCCGGGAAGATGCCTTGAACAAGCAAATTGCATGGGACCTGCCTGCAAGCCGGATTGCCTGCCAGAAGGTGCATCTGCGATGATTGAGGGACTCCCAAAACAAAACTGATTGCACAGAAATACCATGTAAAGAAGCCCATCTGCAAGGAGTTGCTGATGCCTCAGAGATGCCAGGAGATGCAAGCAGCTGAGGAGGTTGACACATGCACGACGACAGCATTATACAGGCCCAGCTTCTCAACACGCAGAAGGTCGATATTCACAAACCACTGTGGATATGCTCAGCACTTCTCACAGCACATACATCATGAGGTGCTCCAGGCAGTGGAGTTGCTGACTGCTTCAGCATATGACCACGTACCTGAGCCACAAGTTGCACCTCCATACCCAGGCTGTTGCACTGAGCCGCTAGCTTCTGCCAGTCATGCTGCAAGCACAAGAGGTGAGCAGGCCGGTGAAAGCTCACAGTTCTGGACACCACAACAGGAGGTGGCGGCACTAGTGTTGCTGCTGTTGCTGCTGCTGCTGCTGGCTGGGAGGGAGTGGGTGAACCAACAAGCGATGCTGCAGTCCTTTGTTCAGTGGGTTGTGCATGAGAGCTGCCTGAGGTGCTGCCGTGGGGCTGGGCAGGCCCTTCACTGCCTGACATGCTGCTGGATACTGAGTCCAACTGGCAGCCATCTGAAAGCATGGTGGAGTTGTGCATTGGATATGCAAGCTGGCTGGGAGAGATAAAGCTGCTGTCAGGGTCTGACTGTAGCATTTGTGCTTGTGTCCCTATGGCAGATGCAGGTGAAGGAGTCATGCTGACTGCTGGTGGGATGAGCATAGTGGCTGACAAGGGATGGGTCAACGTTTCGGTCATGGGTGGGACCCATGGGGGAGCACTGGGAATAGGATCCAGGGTGGCTGTTGTCAGTGTGGCTGAAGCTGCAGCTGGCACTGAGCCAGGCAGCATGGCTGGTGGAGTGCTGACAGATCTTGGCATGGTGACACTTGAGGTTGTCACCCTAACTGAAGTGGAGGCCAAAGGTGGGACGGAAGAGATCGAGGCTGCAGTAGATGCTGCATGGGGAAATGGAGTGGTTGCTTGAGGAGTTAATGGTGCCGGAGGGGGAGAGAGGGGTAACGTTGGGGTGGTGTTGGGACTGCTGGACGCAAACAGCTGACTTGCTGGCTTAGCTACTTGCTCCATGAACAAGGCCAAGCTGCTCCTTGAGGTGCCTGCTGCTGTTGACAGGCCCAGGTAGATGACGTAGCCGGACGTGGCTAAGCTCATGCACTTGAAGCCTTCTAGGCTCTTCACGTTGGAGGGCTTCTGTGTTGGCACTTCCTGCAAACACATACTGTTAGCAGCTGTCACATATACGCCTGACAATAGACAGTCAGGGCTGAGGACGAAGTTGGTATGCAGCCTGTGCCGTCACAGCTAAAGGAGGTTGGTTAGCCACACGGCAAGCTGTGCGAAAAACTGAGGGACCAGGGGACAGATGATGTCAATGTACACAATACAAGTACAAGCTTGTCAATTGCACCTCTTGGACTGTCAAAGACTGGCATGCAACACTCGTTAGGTTTGTCTTGGAGCATGGGCTGGGCATTCAGAATGAAGGCACATAAGGTCTCACCAGAGCAACAGTTGACTTTGGTGCTGCGCCATCTGCAAGTGGAATTGATTGCTGGCTGGGCTGTGCTCCTGTTGCAGTCAGGGTAGCTTTCAGGCGTAGCTTGTCCTTGGAGAAAACCAGGAGTTCTGTCTCAACAGCATCGCCCTGTGAATCGCACCTTGGAACCAAGGCACACCAGCGGTCTTTCCAGACTGGCTTGGGCTTGAACCTGTGCAAGAGCCACCCAAGTTAGCTGCAATGACTGTGAAACGTCTTGACTGACAAAGCAGTATTCCATCTTTGAGCAGCATTTGGAATTGAATAGCCTTCTCTTGACAAGCATGTTGGGAGCATCCTCTAAACAGTAGCACGCACTGAACAACAACCTGCTGTGACCTTGCAGGTCAACACAATGACCAGACAGTAGTGTCATAAGCCAGTACATTGGACTTGTACCAGCTTCTGCTTCCAGTTGTTCTGACCATTATCTGGAGCATGCCAGCGAAGGCATTGCGGGCCTGGATGAAGCTCATGACGCATCTCCCCATGTGATCTGCTGTTCTGTAGTAGCCATCAGCACTGGCTCTTCGCTCCAATGCATACTCCATTGCTGTGCGACCTGCCGCAACAAGATCCAAGTCATGAGTACAGATTTGACCATTTCATTATGGCAAGACCTGAACTTTGCTTGTAAGCTATTTCGCAAAGGGCTTTGATCCCCACCTGACTTGTCCGGTATGTATGGACAGGCTCCATGATGCAACAGAAAATCCAGCATTTGCTGATCTGGACCCATGTTGTCAAGCACAATGTGCAAGGCTGACTGCCCTGTGGATGGCACCACTGTTCTTGCTCCTGCTTTTGCCAGCTGCAGGTGAAACACAATGAAGTTGCAACTCAGAATGTGCAGACCAAGCAGGGTTCACATAGGTTCAAGCTTCTCTTGACACGACAGGTCATCATTACAAAGGAAATCAGCAAATCAGAACACAGTACACAGGCTGTGTGTGATGTGTTGAGCGTGGTGCTTACAATCTGAGCGGTGACCAGGTCTGCTTTCTTGACAGCGCATAGTAAGGCAGTGCAACCATCTGCCCTGTTGACCTCTTCCAGATAGCCTATATCAGCAGCCTGTTTCTTGTTGGCGATAAACTCCTGCAGCATGCAACGAGATATGTTGCATCAGCAAGCCCAAACCCAAACGAGGGAGAAGAAATCCTGAGTGCCCATAACCTGCGTTCATGCAGCATGCACAAGCCAGCATGCTTATTCGAGAAGGGGCATTTTGAGTGAACCTGCCTTCAACAGCTCTGACTTGCCCGAGTTTACTGCCCTGAAGAACTCCTCCGAACGGGATAAGTCAGGCTTGATAGTGACACGCATTTTGTTCCCGGCACCTGAAGCTCCGGTAAAGCAATGTTGCAACCTTGATCAATACCCGATCACCGGCAAGTCCCAGGCGTAGCAAGCAACAAGCAGCTTGTTGCTTGCTACGCGAATGTTGCGACAGTAGATTACAGAGTACAGACATTGTCGCTTTGTTGCATGCCGTGCGATGGAGGCGTCAAACTACTTTCGTCAGCACACGACTTGCGCAAGCCAGCTAAAAAGGCTAAAGGCAAGGCCCCAACATTGATGTTACACATGCGCTCTACGTGGCAATGAACCAAGCATGACGTTGATCTAAATGCTGTACGGTATAAGCGCACATATGCTCTCCTAGCGGAATCTGAGCCCACTACGAAGGGAAAGGAAGGACCAAGCCCCGTCAGCAGCCTTGTCAGCATGCAAAAGGTCAAGAGGCACAATTGCAGTCTCTCTGAATGCAGCAACAACTTGCTTGCTTCCGCGTGAAGCTGGCTTGGCTAAGACACTCTGTGCAAGGGTAGTTATGATACGTGACTTGTTTGATCTGGCAGCATTGTTTAAGCTGCAGAATGTGCGTATATGGTGCGTGCCTGGTATCTACTCCTCTTACCGTCAAAACTGGGTGCAATTCAGTGCCTGAATGTTGCCATGTATACATTTGCTTACATCCCAGCCATTCAGATCCCTATCACGCCTTTCTACAGTTGTAGAGGGAGAGATTGGGCATTGGGCTAGACCAATCCTTGCAAGGACTGGTATATACTGCCCATATATATAGCCCAATAACCCCCAGTGAATTTGTAGTGATATACAGTGCGTCCTTTGTAGTTCAACACTATTTCATGTCCTCAAACATGCCTTCCCTGGCAAAACAGAAATGTACCATTCATTTGTTAGCCTGCGCAGCATTCCTAATTAGACCGCACCAGCCTTTCTTCCTTCTGCATTTTTCCTGTCATTGCTTGCATTTGCAACCAAAATGAGCACTGCGCAGCTGCAGTGCGTACAAACACATTTGCAAAGCGAATCCAATTGACGTCACAAGTGCTTAAAGTTGATAATGCAACTAGGTCATGTACCGGTATGCGCTGTTGACCGGTCAACGCTGTAGCACATGCATGACTTATAGGTAAGCATGTCAGGAAGAGGCCGATTAACCAATATTGGCAGCCGCAGCCAGCATAACGTACATCCACAGCCTGATCCACAGCATGGTTCTTGAAGGCACCTTGCAGGCCCGTGCAGCTCTGCATTCTCATGAGTGGACCTTTCCATGGTACATGAGAACTACTGTAAGCCGCCATGCACAGCTGCAAAGTCAGCTGCTGTGCACATGTGGCACTCATGGAAAGTCACAAGCAGGCTGCAGATCAGACCAACATGAGATCAGACAATTTCAGATATGGGGCCAGGAAAGGGTACAGATGGAGCATAATCACAGCACACAGCAATTGTTTGCTGCAGCTTCAACTCATCTTCAGAGCATACTTCAGCTATTTCGTACTGCCCATCTACTGCAGCACACACGCAAGCAGAGAAGTCAAGAACAGGAGCGCCATGGCTGCGGGCACTGAATGAATCTGCCAGCTTGCACTACTTGTGGAGCTGGATTTGTCCCTGCAAGCATGACAGTCACCTGTCACATTACTTGTGGAGCTGTTCTTGTCCCTGCAGGCAAGATGACCAGATAGTCATCTGTGGCACACAAGACAAGGATACCTAAGAGAGCCGTATACCAGGCCGCACATATGTCAAAATGCACACTACAGTGAGTCAAGCTGCCACAGACATGATGTATGGATCAAATGGAAGCTTGCATGGTGTTTGGCATCTAGTTGGGCTCAGAAGATAGGCATACTTACACATTGGCCATGTATGAAAGCAGCTGTGCCCATGTGTCTATGCTTGGCAGGTTGTTGTAAGGATTTGGCAAGCCAAGATCTGTTATGTAGAGGTACTCTGCTGTCTGATTAGTAAATTGCTGCAGAGTTGCATTGATGGTGGCATTGCTGTCGCAACCATACACAATGTGCCAAAATTTCGAGGCCGTATAGTTGGTTGTGTAGGCAGCAGGCTGGAAGCTCTGATAGCTGGTGGCAGAGCCTTCAAAGCTGACAAAAGTGTCAGCAAGAGGCAGGTAGGCTTCTGGGACATCAGGCGCTCCTGGGTTGAATATGAGCTGTGTCTGAGCCACAGACTCGTTGGCATAAAGGGAGCTGCTCTTTACTGCATCATGAATTTCTTGGTAGTAGTTCACCTGTGCATTATCTGCGCAGTGGAGGAAAAGTGAGTTTAACAACACAAGGGTATGTGCATTGCTGTCCATCTGCAGCAACTAACCTTGGATGTACATGTCGTCAATGAAGAAGCCATCAACCTGATACCAGCTACTGTACGTGTCGATGTCACTCAGCACATCGCTGATTGCCCGGCTGCCATAGCTGGAGTCTACGTAGCCTAGCACCTTCATGCCCGCTGCCTGACTCTGGCGTGTAATGTCGACAAACTCTTGAAGCTGCTGTTGACCAGGTCCGCTGTCAGGGTTGAGCAGCACTGTGCTGACATACGTTGCTGCCAATATGACTCTGCTCCAACCGTCTGGCACCCCTGTTGCTCCAGGCCAGAAGTATGTGGGCGCGATTATGCTGCGAACCATATTATGGATTGTTTGCAGCCGATGAGAGCTTGCACTTCGTCAAGCGGACTCAAACGTTTGGCACTTCAGCGCAGTACCGTCAAGCGACAGCTCTATTGTCATGACAGACTCAGGTTGGTTTACTCATCTTGTAGTCACAGCATCCACACATTTTGAAAGTCAGGGCTTTACAGGGCTTTTCATTGTAGAGGTGGCGAGTCTGGCAGAGATGGCAGTGCTTGCAGCATGTGCAACTGGGAAGCAAAGAGTGAATGCGTGCTTGCGCAAAACAAACATACTACAGCTGGAATGTCTTTCTTGCACAGCTGATTCAGCAGCAGAGTCCAATCACGAACAAAGTAAAAGCTGCGGGCTTGTCACATACACACATAATACACAGAATACCACGCAGACGACTGTCATCTACTATGCACATGGTGAAAGCAAAGCAGTCATGCTAGCGTGCTTGAGACTCAGACATTACTTTGAGCACTCTTGCAACGCTTGCAGTGGCTTGTTGAATTGTCCACCCTGTATCTTGCAGTGGCTTCTGGGAAGCTTTTACACAAGCATCGTTCTCTGCCTGGCTAGCCTGCAGCTGACTTTGCAGGTGTTTGATGAGGTAGTTAGACGAAGCTTGCTGAGAAGCAGCTTCTGCTGTGACCTTATGTAGCTCTGCAGCTTGGTCCTCAATTTGCTGCCGCAAGTTGATCAGCTCCTGCTGCCTGACCTGTGCATCCTCACCTTGTTTCCTGCTATCTTCCTGCACACCAGTGGGCAGTCATGATGCACAAGTGCGCATAAACTTTGCACAGACCCAAGCAAACACCCCAGGCAAAGCTTTTCATAGCATTCCGTCCCTCCCAGGCAAGTTGTATGTGTTATCTCTATGCCCAATGCAGCCCACAGTGCATGTGAGTGCCACACACAGCACTGAAACAGCAGCATTTGTGCTGACAGTAACAGCTTTGAGCAGCTTCACAGGACAAGGCAAGGCAGCAACAGTCATGGCTGCCAACGTTGCTCTGGTGCCAACTGGCAGGCCGGCAGGTTACAGTAACAAGCAGCACAAACCTGCTTTTCATGCATGGCTAGCTGGGCTTGGATGTGATGCAGCTGAGGCGCGAGAAGGGCCGCCTCCCTCTGCCAGCCCTGAGCCAGGGCCTGTTGTACTGCACCTTCCTTCTCAGCTTCAGCAACCTGGGTGGCACTTGCAGATGTCACTCACATACACCATCAGGGCATAGGGCATAGGACAAAGCATGCATGACGCCGGAAAGAACTCCTGTTGAGATGCCATTACTTCAAATGCTCCAGAGACACAGATGCATGCCTGAGGTATTGCCCTCATCTTGTCACTTCTGCCATGCAGACAACTTGTGAGTCAGCAAGCAATGCGCAAAAATCCATACATTGAGCTTTGCTGGCAACAGGCAACCGATACTTCAGTTACTTTGGCAAAGCATGTGCATCTGAGGTGTTTCAGACATTACTTCTGTCCTCTAGGTGGACCAGCAGTGTGTTAATGCACCTTTGTAGCCCATTCTGCTTCTGCTGTGGCAGTGGTTTGCTTGCAAGTCGCCTCCAGGTGGTGCTGGTCTGACTCAGCCAGCTGTAAGCGGCTTGACAGCTGCCTCAGCTCCTGCCTCAGCTGAGCTGCCTCGCTCAGGTGCCGAGTGTGACTGGTCTGAGCTGTCAACACCTTCACACAGACAATAATTCTATGGCTGCATGTGGTGCATTTGTCACAGTAGCAGCAGTGAAGTAAGCATGTGTACCAGTGTCTACACACACAGTAGACATGTGATAGTTTGTGTGTCCAGACAGGCAGTACACAGTGCATTGTGTCCATTACTAAGGGTCAAGCAAATATGAATCGGGTATGATTTGCTCGCACCACGAGTTGCAACTCAATTTCAGCAGGGATCTGCAACGGATGATCTGACTTGACATGCTTGAGACAGGCAAGTGGGCAGAACATCAAGCGTCCCCAGCCGTGTGGTTGCAATCAGCAAATAGCCTGAGCAGACATGAATCTTGCGCGAGGACTGCGCATGTGAAGGAAAGTGTACCTGATTTTGCAGCTGGTTGACAGAGGACTGTGCCTTATGCAGCTCAGCCGTCTGCTGAGTAAAGCTGCTCTTCAGCGAGTCCAGTTGTTGAGTCTGACTGTCCAGCTGCTCTTGTGAAGATGCCAGCTCAGACTTCAGGCGCTCAATACTTACTTCCCTGCAAATGCATTCCTGCCAAATGACTACATGGGCTCTGCAGTTTAAACGTTGGTTGATTAGCGTTTGTTGATGCTGGCGTCATCATGTATGAGACTTGTGACAAAACCACTGCCTTTTTCAGACAAAAGGAAAGCCTTCTGAGAGTATCTTATACGTACAGCAGCAAAGCTGCGTTGTTGCAAACTAAACTCAATTGTGGGGCCAATAGATGTGACCTCAAGCACTAAGTGATGCTTTTGTGCTTAAGGTAGACAGCCAAGGAGAGCTATGCTGGTCATTTGGACATGCAGCACACCTCTGGCTGATGCCTGCAAGCAGGCCGTCTCTCTCCTGCTGATGCCTGTTGCTCAGTTCTTGCAGCCGCTCATTGTGCACTGTCTTCATGACATCTCGCCAGTCATACAGCTTGCGCACCTCTGCTGCATGCCCTGCTGCCTGCTCCTGTAATTCTCCTACTTGCCTGCTTGCAGCAGCACTGCTTCATTCTGTGTGAGCAGGCAACCGGCACAGGCCTCCCAGCTGCAGACTACTAAGTCTCATTGATCCACTGATGAGATCAGTTGATGCCGTGTGTGCGTTATATGCTATGCTTTGCAATCTAAGAAACCTCAGAGTGCGCTGAACACTGTGTTATACAATGCAAGAGTAGACAGCAGAGTCCTCAGGCATGAAGGCGGGCACCATGGCTTATCAACTTCAACTTGGTCACAGCGGGAAAGCTGACCTGGACAAAGAAGAGATTTGCCCCTCGAGCTGTCCACGCAGTGCATTACCAGCAAAGATGCTGTCCCTATCCTGAGCTTGCTGCTTTTGCGCAACCTGGGCTGCCTGGTGCAAGGAGGCCAGCACGGCATCCTTATCATGCAGGCGCGCCTCCACCTGCACTGCTTAACACACACACTCATCACGTGCTAACAAGGTGGTCCTCCAAGGACCCAATGGAAAGCACAATACATGGTAGCTGTGCCCATTAAAAGCGTTCTGGCATCTATCATTCCTGCTGGAATGCTGCATGTATGCTTCTGGTGCCAAGCACAGCAGCAAGGTGTACATGGCTTCGCATACTTGCTGCTGCATGATGGTAATAAGGCATCAGCTGTGGACCTTTTCTGCCGCAATATGCTGTTTGTCACACAGCAGATATCGGCAGCCTCAACAGGATACTGTTGACAAGCAGCTTGGTGATGTAGGGCATGTAGGGTCAGGTGCATATACATGTCATGCCTGATGAAATAGCTTTGTAAAGTGCCCTCTTTAGTTGTGTTGATTGTATGTATCAAACACTCTGCTAAGTGTGACGCATACCTGATCCAGCTCTGCAACACTGCCATTCAGCTCTTCGCGCAGTGTACTGATCTGCGATGCCTGCTCTGTGCTTGTTCTCTCCACCACCTGCAGCTTTACCTGCATGCATGTCTTGAGCCTGTGCAAATGACGGTAGCATGACTCAACAGCATGCCAGCAATAAGTCATGTGCCAGTGCAGCTTGCTAACTCAAGGCACAATGCAATGACTTGAAGGGCAAAAGCGGTAGCTCTCATTCGCATTCATGAGAGGGGGGTTCCAGTCAACTTCTTTGCCATCACCCTGGTGGGGGAAGAAAGAAGACACGCACCTGTGTGGATGACAGGCTCTGTTGACTGTGCTTCAGTTCTGAAGTCATTGTGGCATTTTGTGACTGCAGATCGCCACATCTTTGTTTGTGTTTGCTGCTCTCAGCTGTAGCACTGGCCAGCTCTGCCTTGACTACAGTCAACTCCTGTATCACACAAGTGCACCATGAGTGAGAATAGCATAATCTGCGCGTGTCAAAATACAGGAAAGCCAAGGTTTTGATCCTGAAATTGGAACCAATGCCGAACACACCCGTTTTGCATTAGCAGCTTCTTTCTTAGAGCTGTCTGCTTGCTTGCTGGATGCCAGCTGGTCATTGCTGGCTCGGTCAGCTGCTGCATGTGCTGCTGTGACATCTTGCTGCAGCTGTGTTGCTGCCTCCTCAGCATCACGTGCCCTTGCACTCAGAAGTTTGACCAAAGCCTCAAGGTCCTCCAACACCTGCCACCAACATGCCAGGGGTAAGCCGCAGCGCTGAAGATACTTGGAATGGAGGCTGTACATCATAACCGCTTGTCATCTGACACACATATGTATCTTTCTTAAGGGTTGGCTATATGCTATGTGTTCAGTTCTTGCACCATATTTGTTGCTGCCTATTACTGCTATTGGTACAGACAGGTTACAGGTCCTGCCTAACAGACGACAAGCAACATACCAAGCTAAGTCCTGGCCAGGTCAAGGCTGTCTCATCAAGTATAGTGAGGGCTTCAAGCTGATCACGCAACCCCTCTACTGCTCCAGATACTGCCTGTACGATCTGCGCAACAAGTGAACAGCATCGACCCTGGTTGTCTTACAGCATCTGTCGCAGCACATACAGCAGATGAGCTGGCAGTTGGAACTTCACATATTTTGACACACAAAGGGCAGACAAGGTGATTGCCAATTGAGCCACCTGCTCCAAACCGCAGGACTGTTTGGCGCTCTGTATTACCACAGATTCCCGTCCAACCTTGCTTTGCCGGGGCCGGTTGCCGTGTACCTGCCTTTCTCTAGACAAGGAGGAGTCCGTCAGAGGTAGGTCGTGCCGGTTTGAGGTTGGTAACGCTGCTACAGGCATGCAGAGGCACCAGGCAATTCAAAATTCGTGTCAACTCCTAAAGACACAAGCTCAGGTGCTCTTGAGAG